>Ga0256839_1002537_pt1 | contig 20164 bp, 17 predicted proteins | sample 354166metaG_FD_185968 | JGI IMG/M metagenome (GOLD analysis project Ga0256839, IMG submission 185968) | Hydrothermal vent microbial communities from Mid Atlantic Ridge, Atlantic Ocean - 354-166 | ecosystem: Environmental > Aquatic > Marine > Hydrothermal vents | place: Atlantic Ocean: Mid... | reverse complement strand
TCGTGGGGACCGCCGGCATCATGAGCCTCTTTTATGCCTTCGGCGTCTTCATGGACTATCTGGTGGAGGAGGGCGCCGAGACCCGGAGGTTGCGACGCATGGAACGGCAGGTGGCGCGGCTTAAAGACCACGTGATCTTGGTGGGTTTTGGTCGGGTGGGGCGGCAGGCGGCGGCCGCACTTACGGAAAACCGCACTCCCTTCGTGGTGGTAGAGAAAAACCCCCACCGGGTCCGACGAGCCCTCGCCGAGGGGGTGCTTGTGCTCGAGGGGGACGGCGGGGACGATCGCACGTTGAAAAAGGCGGGGATCGAGCGGGCCCGGGGCCTGATCGTGGCCACCGGTTCCGACGCCGACAATCTCTTTATCGTGCTTACCGCCCGGGGGCTCGCCCCGAAGCTCTTCATCGCCGCCCGCGCGGAGGACTCCTCGGTGGTGCCCAAGATGCTCCGGGCCGGGGCCAACAAGGTCATCGACCCTTACGCCGTGGGCGGCCAGCGGCTTGCGAACCTGGTGATCCACCCGGTGGTGGTGGACTTCCTCGAGACCACCCTGCAGAAGGGGGGCGCCCCGCTTTCCATCGAGGACATCCTGGTCGAGCCGGGGAGCACGATGGCCGAGCGGAGCCTCGCCGAGCTCGACATCCGAAACCGCTTCGACATCACCGTCCTGGCGGTGATCCGGGCGGGGGAGCCGGTGGTCAATCCTCCCGGAGAGTTCGTCCTGCGCCCGGGGGATCAGCTCATCGTGCTCGGTACCCGCGAGGCGCTGGCAAAGCTCGAAGAACTGGCCAAGGGGGGGCCGCGCGAATGAGGCTCTACGCCCTGGACGCGATGCGCCGGGTGGACGCCCGGGCGGTCGAGCTCGGCTACCCAAGCGTGCTTTTGATGGAGGCCGCGGGCCGGGCGGTGGCGGAGGTGGCGCACCGGCTTTTTCCCAAAGCCCGGGTCCTGGTGCTCGCGGGCAAGGGGAATAACGGCGGGGATGGTCTGGTGGCCGCCCGCTGGCTCGCCGAGTTCGGCCACCCGGTCGCGGTCTGGGCCGCCGAGGGGCAAAAGGGCGACGCCGCCCGGATGCGGGAAGCCCTCCTGGCCTACGGCATGGCCCCAGAGCCCCTTTTCCCCGTCCGGGATTTCGCCGGTTTTGACCTCGTGGTCGATGCGCTCTTTGGCACCGGGCTTTCCCGACCCCTCGAGGGCGAATGGGCCGCGCTCGTGGAGGCAGTCGACGCCTCGGGCCTGCCCGTGGTGGCGGTGGACCTGCCCTCGGGGGTGCCTTTTTCGCCCCACGTGCGGGCGCGGGCGACCGTGGCCCTCGCCGGAATCAAGCGGGAAAACCTCTTCTTTCCGGGCAGGGACGCCGGGGGCGAGCTCTGGCTCGCGCCCATCGGGATGCCGAAGGCCGCTTACGAGGCGGCGGGGGAGACGCCGGAGCTCCTCCTCGCGAAAGCGCTCGCCGGGCTCTTCCCCGCTCGGCCCGCGAACGCCCACAAGGGCTCGGTGGGGCGGGTGCTCATCGCCGGGGGGTACGCCACCTACACCGGCGCGCCGGCGCTCGCTGCGCTTGGCGCCTACCGGGCGGGGGCGGGGCTCGTTTTCGTGGCATACCCAGAAGGGGCGGCGGTGAGCCCGCCCCTCGAGGCGGTTCGGATTCCCGTCCCCGAATGGAGCGCGGAGGTCTTCGCGCCCGCCAAGGTTGAGGCCGCGGCGGTGGGCATGGGCGGGGGAGCGCTTGGCAGGAAGGCGGCGCTCTCGGTGCTCGAGCTCCGCGTCCCCACCGTCTTGGACGCCGACGCCCTTCACCCCGAGGTCTTGACGGCGTATCGGGAAGCGGGCGTTCCCGCGGTGGCCACCCCCCACCCCGGCGAGGCCGCGAGGTTGATTGCGAAGGCCCCCGCCGAGATCGCGGCCCGGCCCCTGGAGGCGGCGCGGGAGTTGATGGAGCGTTACCCCGGCCTCGTCTTCGTCTTGAAGGGCGGGCCCAGCGTGGTGGCGGGGGAGGGGAGGCTTTTCGTCAACACCACCGGGAACCCGGCGATGGCCACGGGCGGCATGGGGGACGTGCTTTCCGGGGTGATCGCCGCTTTGCTCGCGGCCGGGCTCCGGCCTTTGGACGCCGCCCGGCTCGGGGTCTTCTGGCACGGGGTGGCGGGGGATCTCGTGGGCCGGGTGGGCCTCGTCGCCTCCGAGGTGGCTAACGCCCTTCCCGAGGCGAGAAGGGCGATCCTCGAGGGCCGGGTGCGCCCGCCTTGGCGGGTCCTCGCAGGGGGCGGATAAAGACGGGTCGTGGGCGAGGGCCTTCAGGCGCGGCCGGCAGGCGGCCCGATTATGGGCGCTCCCTAGGCCCGAGCAAGAAGGCAAGGATCCGGTTCAGGAAACAAATAATTCCCGCCGGGCCGCGCGGGCGTCGAGCTTGATTTCGGGTTCTGCTCCGCTAGAGCCCCGTGCCCGCCAGGACGAAGAGGAGCCCCAACAGGCATACGCCCAGGCTCATCGCCCGAGGCAGATCGAAAGGTAAAAGTGCGTTCCGAAGAGCACGAGTAGGGCGAGGATGGCCAGCACCTCCACGCTCCGGCTTGGAGGCCGTTTAGTGTAAGCGTAGCTGTAGGCCAGGTAGACGGTCAGGGCGAGGGCGAAGAAAAGGTCTGAAGGTTTGCCGTCGCGAAGGTAGAAATAAAGGCTCACCAGAACGATCGTGCCAACGAGATAGAGGAAGATCTTTCGTACCCTGCCGTCCGGATTCGCCTTGAAGCTTTCCCCGCCCGCCGGTACCGGGTGGGGCCGGGGGCTCTTGAGCCAGGCCAAGGCCGCGGCGCCCACAAACAGCGCGGAGAAGATCCAAAACAAAGCGCAGGGGCCCATGGAACGATTCTACAACGCCTTTTCTTTCCTAGCGCTCTGCCCGCGTCCTCAGGGCCTTTCTTGAATCTCGATCAGAGCCCCGTCCTTGAGCCGAAGGATCCGCTCCGCCCGGGCCGCGACCTCCGGGTCGTGGGTGACGAGTACCACCCGCCGCTCGCCCCGGGCCTGGCGGAGGAGGAGCTCGAGCACCCGCTTCCCCGCCGCCGAGTCCAGGTTCCCGGTGGGCTCGTCGGCGAAGAGCACCAGGGGATCGAGCGCGAGCGCCCGGGCGATCGCCACCCGTTGCTGCTCGCCGCCCGAGAGCTGGCGGGGGAAGTGATCCTCGCGGTGGGAGAGCCCCACCTCGGCGAGCAGCGCCCGCGCCCGCTCGGTTCGCGCTTTCGCGGGTACGCCCTTTAGGAGCATGGGAAAGGCGACGTTCTCGAGCGCGGTCAGGGTGGGCAAGAGGTTCCAGCTTTGAAACACAAAGCCCGCATGCAACAGGCGCACCCCCGCCCGCTCGTCCTCGCCGAGGGCGTGGAGGGGATTTCCGGCGAGGTAGGCCTCCCCCTCGGTGGGGGTGTCGAACCCCGCGAGCAGGTTGAGAAGCGTCGTCTTCCCCGAGCCCGAGGGGCCCACCACCGCCGTCACCCCGGGGGGAAAGTCGTACGTGAAGCCTTTCAGCGCCTCGATCCAGGCCTCGCCCTGGCGGTAGCGCTTGGTGAGGTTTTTCGCCTGGAGGATGGGCTTTTTCATCTCACACCCGCCCCAGCGCCTCGATCACCGAGATCCGGCTCGCCACCCGGGCGGGGATCACCCCCGCCACCAACCCGAGCGTCACCGCCACCAGCATGGCGAAAAGCACGAGCCTCGGGGTCACCGCCGAGAGGGCGAGGCCCACTGCGTGGGTGGTGTAGAGGTTCACCACTTGGGAGCCGGCGATCCCCACCCCGACCCCGAGCGCGCCCCCGGAGAGGGCGAGGAGGAGCGCTTCAAAGAGCACGAGCCGGAAGATGAAGCCGCGCCTCGCCCCGATCGCCCGCATCACCCCGAACTCCCGGATCCGCTCGTAGACCGACATCATCACCGTGTTGGCGACGAGGAGCCCGCCCACGATGAGGGCGATCAGGCTGATGCCGAAGCGGATCACGTCGCCGATCCGGATCGCCCGCTCGGCGTACTTCACCGCCTCGGTGGTGGACTGGGCGTCCACCCCCGGGACCCGCGCCTCGATCTTCTCCGCCACCTCGTCGGCGGCAAAGCCCTCCTTCACGTAGACCAGAATCACCGAGTAGTTGGTGGTGTTGAGCGCCTTTTGCACCGCCTGCATGGGAACGAAGATGAAGCTGTTGGCGAACCCGCTCCCGGCGTCCACGATGCCCACGATGGGGATCGCGATCTTCCGGGAGAGCCTGAGCGTCTTGCCCAGGGTGAGCCGGCTTTGCTCGGCCTTTTGTTTGCCCACCACCGCCCCGTCCGGGTGGGGGTCGAGCCGGCCGGCCACCACCTTGGCCGCCGGCGCCAGGTCTTTTGGGGTGATCCCCTCGGGAAGGCCGTAGAAGAGGAAGGTGGTGGCGGGGTCGAAGCCCGAGCCCTTCATCATCACCGCGGCGGGGAAGAGCCGGGCGATCCCGAGCTCGTCGGCGTGGGCCTTTAGGGTCTTTAGCACCTCGGGCCCGAGCTCGGGGTTCGGGACCCCGAAGGTGCCGGTGCCCTCGGCGACCACCCGGATCTGGGGGCCGAACTTGGTCATCTCGGCCGAGAGCGCCTTCCTGAGCCCCTCGCCGAAGGAGAGGAAGAGCACCATCGAGGCGGTGGCCACCAGGATCCCGAGCAGCGTGAGCAGGCTGCGGACGGGCCTTGCCTTCAGGTTCCGGACGATGAGCAGGAGGGTCTCCACGCCCCGAGCCTACCCGATCCCCGGTGAAAAGGCCGAGAACGGCTATAATCCGGCCTGATGACCACCGCCGAGATCCGCAGGAAGTTCCTCGAGTTCTTTCGCGAAAAGGGCCATCTGGTCCTGCCCTCCTTCAGCCTGATTCCGGAAGACGACCCCAGCTTGCTCTTCACCAGCGCCGGCATGGTGCCCTTAAAGCCCTACTTCATGGGGGCGAAGCCGGTCTTTCCCGGCCACGAGGGCGAGCACCGGCGGGTGGCCACCTGTCAGGAGTGCCTCCGGGTCGGCGATATCGAGAACGTGGGTCGCACCGCCCGCCACAACACCTATTTCGAGATGCTCGGCAACTTCTCCTTCGGCGACTACTTCAAGAAGGAGGCGATCCAGTGGGCCTGGGAGTTTTTGACCGATAAGCGCTGGCTCGGGCTCGACCCCGACCGGCTTTGGGTCACGGTCTTCGAGGACGACGATGAGGCCTACGCGATCTGGCGCGACGTGGTGGGGGTGCCCGAGGAGCGGATCCAGCGGTTCGGCGAGGACGAGAACTTCTGGCCGGCGAACGCGATCAGCGAAGGGCCGAACGGCCCCTGCGGCCCCTGCAGCGAGATCTTCTACGATCGCGGGCCCGAGTTCGGGACCCCCGACGAGACCGGGCCGAACACCGGCTCCGGCGACCGCTTCGTGGAGATCTGGAACCTGGTCTTCACCCAGTTCAACCGCACCGGGCCGATCCCCGGGAAGGGGGTGCTCGAGCCCCTTCCCCAGAAAAACATCGACACCGGCATGGGGCTTTACCGGGTGGCGGCGATCCTGCAGGACGTTGAGGACTTCTATTCCACCGACACCTTCCGCCCGCTCATCGACCGGGTGGCGGAGTGGAGCGGGGTGCCCTACCGCGGCAAGGAATCGGTGAGCCACCGGGTGATCGCCGACCACGTGCGGGCGGTGGTGGCCGCGCTCGCGGATGGGGCGGTTTTTTCGAACACCGGCCGCGGCTACGTGATCCGCAGGCTCCTCCGCCGGGCGGTGCGGCACGGGTTTCTGCTCGGGCTGAAAGAGCCCTTCCTTTACCGGCTCGCGCCGCTCGTGGCCGAGCTCCTCGGCGACGCCTACCCGGAGATGCGGGAAAACCTCGAGAGCATCGAACGAGCGATCCGGGTCGAGGAGGAGCGCTTTTTGGAGACCCTGGAGGCGGGGATCCAAAGGCTCGAGGCGCTCCTTTCCGAGCTCCCCGAGGGCGGTGTCCTCCCCGGCGAGGAGGCCTTCCGCCTCTACGACACCTACGGCTTTCCCTTCGACCTGACCCTGGAGATCGCCGCCGAGCGCGGCATCCGGGTGGACGAGGAGGGCTTCAAGCGGGCGATGGAGGCGCAGCAGCGCCGGGCCCGCGAGGCCGCCGCCTTCGCCGACGAGATCTTTACCCGGACCGCCGAGGCCCTGGACGAGCTGCTCGAGCGCCACGGGCTCCCCGAGTTCACCGGCTACTACACCCTGGAGGACGAGGGCGAGGTGCTCCTCATCCTGATCGGGGAGGAGGCGGTCGGAAAGCTCGGGGCCGGCGAGAGGGGCGTCGTGGTGCTCTCGAAGACCCCGTTCTACGCCGAGGGCGGGGGCCAGATCGGGGACTTTGGGGTGCTCGAGTGGGAGGGCGGCCGGGCCCGGGTGGAGACCACCAAGAAAAGCCCCCAGGGCATCCACCTGCACCACGTCGAGGTGGAGGAGGGTGAGCTCGTGGTAGGCGAGCGGGTGCGGGCCAAGGTGGATCCGAGGCGCCGGGAGACCGAGCGTCACCACACCGCCACCCACCTGCTCCACGCCGCGCTCCGGGCGGTGCTCGGGCCCCACGCCCGCCAGGCGGGGAGCCTGGTCGCCCCCGACCGGCTCCGCTTCGACTTCACCCACCCCGAGCCGCTCACCCCGGAGGAGATCAAAAGGATCGAGCTCCTCGTCAACCGCTGGATCCAGGCCGACTTCCTGGTGACCTGGGAGATCCTGCCCCTCGAAGAGGCGAGGAGGCAGGGCGCGATGGCCCTCTTCGGCGAGAAGTACGGCGAGGAGGTGCGGGTGGTCCGGGTCGAGGGGGCGGCCCCGAGCGCGGGGATCGTCGAGGGCGAGGTGCGCTCGATGGAGCTCTGCGGTGGGTGCCACGTGCGCCGGACCGGCGAGATCGGCTACTTCCTGATCAAGAGCGAGGAGGGGATCTCCGCCGGGGTGCGGCGGATCGAGGCCCTCGCGGGGGAAGCCGCGGTGCGCTACGCCCGGGAGCTTTTCGACCGGGTGGCGACGCTCGCCGCGGGGCTCGGCGCCACTCCCGAGGGGCTTGCCGATCGGGTGGAGAAGCTCCGCGAGGAGCTCCGGGCGAGGGGGCGCGAGGTGGAGCGCCTCAAGGAGGAGCTCGCCCGAGCCCAGCTCGGGAGCTCGCGTCGCGCCGAGGTCAAGGAGGCGGGGCCCTGGCGCTACGCCGCCGTAGAGCTTTCGGGGCTTGACATGCCCGGGCTCCGAAAGGCGGCCGACGCCCTTCTGGAGGAGACCGGCGCCGACCTGGTGGCGGTTGGTTCGGAAGGGATGCTGGTCCTAAAGGCGAGCAAGGCCGCGACCGAGCGGGGGCTTTCCGCCGGCGCGTTGATCCGGGCCCTCGCCGAGGTCGCCGGGGGCCGGGGCGGGGGCAAGCCCCAGCTCGCCCAGGGCGGGGGTTTTGACCTAGAAAAGGCTTTCCAGCGTCTCGCGGAGTTTCTCGCGGGTCAGCCGGAGGTTTAAGGACCGCACCACCCGCTCCACCGGCCAGCGGAAGGCGGGCCGGCAGGGGGTTGGGAAGTCCTCCTTGGCGACAAACTCAAAGGCCCCCGTTTGCGCGGTAAAGAGCGCTTTTAGGACCCGTTTGGCCTGGTCCTGGTCGAGGAATCCCTGTTCGCCCTCAAGGCAGCGGATCTCGCCGCGCTTTAGGTAGAGGGTGTAGCGGGCTCCGTTTTCGAGCGACCAGAGCTCGAGCACCCCCGTCTTGCCCACGAGGGCTCGCAAGAGCGAAGGGAAGGGCAGGTCACGCAGGTTCCCGCTTAGCATCCAGTTCGAGTCTACGTCCTTTTCCTTCCTCACCCTGTGCGCTGATACCATCAAGGCGGTGAAGGTGGCGGCGCTCGACGTCGGGGAGGCGCGGATCGGCCGGGCGGTGGGCGAGCTTGGGCGCCCTTTCGCCTTCGGTCGCGGCTACCTGGTGCGAAAGGGGTTCGAGGAGGACCTGGAGGCCCTTGCCCGCTGGCTCGAGGAGGAGGGTGCGCGCCGGGTGGTGGTGGGGCTTCCCTTAAGGACGGGCGGCGAGGAGGGGCCCGAGGCGGCGCGAGTCCGGGGGCTCGGCGAGGCGCTTAGGCGACGGGGTTTCGAGGTGGTCTACGAGGACGAGCGCTTCACCACCCAGGCGGCGGCCCAACGGCTCAGGGGCGCCCCCCGCCGCCTCCGCCGCGAGAAGGGCAAGCTCGACGAGCTCTCCGCCGTCCTCTTGCTCGAAGGGTACCTGACCCGGCATGGATAGGCTTCCCTACCCGGTACTCCCCGCTTTGCCGCCACCCCGGAGGCGGCGTCGCGGCTTCGCCTGGGCTTTGGGGTTTTTGTTCCTGGCGGCTTTCCTCGCTTCCCTCGCGGGAGGGTTTTGGTACCTCACCGCCCCCACCGGGCGTACCGCGATCGTTCGCGTCCCCGAGGGGGCGGGGGCGGCGGCGATCGGGGCGTTGCTCGAGCACGAGGGAATCGTGCGCTCGGGATGGGTCTTTGCCCTCCTTGCCCGGGCGACCGGGGCAGAGAAAAAGCTCAAAAGCGGGGTCTTCCGCCTCGAAGGGCGGGGCACGCTCGCGGTCCTACGGGAGCTTGAGGCCCCCCGCCCCCTCACCGTGCGCCTCACCTTCCCCGAGGGCTGGCGGGCGGTGGACTACGCCCGCCGCCTTCGCGAGGCCGGTTTCGACGGCGAGGGCTTCCTGGCGCTCGTCGAGCGCCCCCCGGAGGGGCTCAAGCCCCCCTACGACGAGGGGCCCACGCTCGAGGGCTACCTCTTTCCCGACACCTACGAAATTCCCCTCGGCACCGGGCCGGAGGCGATCGTCCGGCTCATGCTCCGGCGCTTTGCAAAAGAGCTCACCCCCGAGCGGGAGGCCCGGCTCAGCGTGCTCGGGCTTTCCGTGCACGCTTGGGTGACGCTCGCCTCGATCGTGCAGGCCGAGGCCGGCAGCGAGGAGGAGATGCCCTGGATCGCCGGGGTCTTCCTAAACCGCCTCGAGATCGGGATGCCCCTGCAATCCGACCCTACCGTCGCCTACGCCCTCGGCAAGGCTCTTCCCGAGCTCGACCGCTACGCCGGCGACTTCGAGGCCGACTCCCCCTACAACACCTACCGCTACCCGGGCCTGCCCCCGGGGCCGATCAATAACCCGGGCAGCGCGGCGCTCGCCTCGGTGCTGAACGCGAGGCGGCTTTCCCCAAAGGGCAAGCCCTACCTCTACTTCTTCCACGCCGGCGGCAAGCTTTACTTAAACGAGACCTTCGCCGGCCACCTTAGGGACCTGAATCGCTACCGCTACGGTCGATAAAAAGCAGGGGCTGGCCGAAGGGGTCGGCGTAGGCGGCAAGCCGACCCCAGGCGGTGCTGCGGGTCCAGGCGGGCTCGAGCCCCTTGTCCCTGAGCTCCTCGACCCAGCGCGCCGCGTCCGCCACCTCGAAGACCGCGACCCCCCGGCGCTCGTCCCCGGCGCCGAAGGTGAGGAGCACGGCGAGGCCCTCCGCCCCCCGGAGCTCGGCCCAGTCCGAGGCGGGGTCATAAAAGGCGAGGGAGAGCCCCCTTTGCTCCTGGTACCAGGTCACCGAGTCCGCGAGGTCCACCACCGCGTACAGCACCCCGAGCAGCCGGGGACCGCTGCCCGGGCGGGGTTTCGGGGGTCGGTCGGTGCGGTGGAGGTTCCCCTCGAGATCGTAAAAGACCCCGGGCGCCCCCTCCCAGACCAGCACCGCCCCAGGGGGCTCGGGGCTTTCCACGTAAAAAAGGGCATTTCCCTCGGGGTCGAAGAAGACCCCCCCGTGCTCGGCGAGGCCAAAGGCTCCAAGGAGGCGCCGCGCCTCCCCGGGATTGCCCACCATGCGCACCGCCCGCGGTACCACGCTCGCATTATCCGGGTCGGGACGGCGGTTCGGAGTAAACTAGATCCAGAAGTAAAGGAGGCGGGCATGGAGCGAAACGACGCCGCGGTCTTCACCTTTCATGGCGAACCTACCCCCGGGCTCGTACCGTTTGCCGAAGGGTTGAGGCGGGTCTTTTTGGAACACGGCTACCGGTACGAGGAAAAGCCCGAGGCGCCCCGGCTGGTGCTCAACTTCATCACCCCGGAAAAACCCAAGCCCTACCGAAGGCGGGCCAAGGCCACCTTCGTGGTGAGCCTCATGGAGCTCCCCGAGATGCCCGAAGACCCGATCAAGGCCCTCTATCCCTACCTGGTCCGGGCGCTTTCCAACATGATGATCGCCTATACCCCGGGCGAGGGGGCCCACTTCCTCACCCTCGAGCTCGGCCACTACATGGAGCCCGAGGGCGAGAACTTCTTCGAGCGGGTCTACGCCCGCATCAACCCCATCGCCTGCAGCGTTCTGGTCATCGACAACATCTTCGAGCCCACCCTCGAGCCCGAGCTCTGGCAGGGCGACGAGAAAACCGAGGCCCTCTACCGCGCGGGCAAGAAGCTCGCCGAGTGGGACCTCCTTCCCGCCCCCTTCCCCATCGAGACCATCCTGCCGCCGGAGGACCTGCGCCATGTGAAGCGGCTTTATGGCATCGGCGGGCTCTCCTACGGAAACCTCTCCGCCCGTAAGGACGAGCGGCGCTTTTGGATGAGCGCCTCCGGGGTGGATAAGTCCAACCTCCGGGAGATCGGCCGCGACATCCTGATGGTCAAGGACTACGACCCCGAGAAGAACGCGATGATCCTCCAGGTTCCCCCGAACATCGTTCCCAGGCGGGTGAGCGTGGACGCGATCGAGCACTGGATGATCTACCGCGAGCACCCCGAGGTGGGGGCGATCATCCACGTACACGCCTGGATGGAGGGGGTGCCCTCGACCCAGTTCAACTACCCCTGCGGCACCTACCAGCTGGCGGCGGCGGTAGCCGAGAAGGTGCGCGAGGCGCCGGATCCCGCGCGGGCGGTGGTGGGGCTCAAAAACCACGGCCTCACCATCACCGGCCGCTCGATCGACGACATCCTCGAGCGCATCGAGGGCAAGCTGATCCCCCAGGTGCCGATGAGCTAAGGGGGAGCTGCGGGCGTTTTTGATGAAAGCCCTTCTCTACTTCCCTTCCATCCCCCGCTACCTGCTGGCGCGGAGCTTGGGGAAACGCTATCCCGTTTCGGCGCTGCCCCTAAAGCTCGTGGAGCTTCCCCTGCCCGAGGAGGGGGGCGGCTTCGTGCGGGTGCGGGTGCGGCTATCGGGGGTTTGCGGCTCCGACCTCGCGCTGCTCTACGGCAAGAACTCGCCCCGCCTCTCGCCGTTTTTCTCCTTCCCCGCGGTGCTCGGCCACGAGATTCTTGGCGAGTACGGGGGGACGCGGGTGGCGGTGAACCCGCTCCTCGCCTGCGCCGAGAAGGGGCTCGACCCTTGCCCCGCCTGCCAGCGTGGCGAGGAGGGGCTTTGCGAAAACCTCGCCGAAGGGGCGCTCGCCCCCGGGATGCTCGGCTACCACAAGGAGCTTCCCGGGGGCTGGGGGGAGTACCTGCTCGCGCGGCCCGAGCGCCTCGTCGAGGTCCCCGCCGCCGTGCCCGACGCCCGGGCGGTGCTCGCCGAGCCGCTGGCGGTGGTCCTTCGGGGGGTTCGGCGGGCCTTTCCCCGGGGGTTTCCCGAGGCGGTTTTGGTCATCGGCGCGGGGACGATCGGGCTGCTTTCGGTGCGGCTGCTTAGGGAACTCGGCTTTTCCGGCCGGCTCGACGTGGTCGCCCGCCATCCCCGCCAGGCCGAGCTCGCCCGCGAGCTCGGGGCGAGCGCGGTCTTCCCCTCGACCGAGGCCGCGTTCTTGGCCTTCGGCGCCCGGCGCTACCGGCCGCTTCTCGGACCCCCGGTCTGGCGCGGGGGCTATCCCGCGGTGATCGAGGCCGCGGGGAGCGCGAAAAGCCTCGACGAGGCCGCCTGGGGGGCCAGGGAGGGCGGCCTCGTGCTGCTTCTCGGCGCCGCCGGGGAGGTGCGACACGATTTTTCCCCCCACTGGTTCTCCGAGCTCACCTGGGTGGGGAGCTATACCTACAGCAAAAAGGATTTCGCCGACGCGGTGGCGCTGCTCCCCGCGCTCGCCGGGCTTGAGCGCCTGGTTGGGGAAGCCTACCCGCTCGCCGCTTACCGCGAGGCCCTCCGGGCGGCCCTTCGCCGTCGGGCTCCCAAGGTACTTTTCGCCCCCTGCCCGGAGCGGGTTCCGGTGGGACGGGCGGTCCTTCGCACCGCCTGAGCGGGGGGCCGGGTCTAAGCGGTAGCGCGGCCTCGGAACGCCTTCGTGCGCTGGATCAGGTAGACGGCGATCAGGATGGCAAATCCAATGAGGTCGGTTTGCAGGTTCGGGTTCAGCAACAGGAAGGAGGCGGCGAGAACCGGGATGCGCTCGGGCCAGCTCATCCAGGTCAACCAGTAGCCCTGGGTGGCGGTGACGAAGGCGAGCATGCCCACAAGCCCGGTAAAGATCACGAAGACCGCGTGCCAGGGGCTCTCCAGGTTCAGGAGAAGGAGTTCGGGGTTAAAGATGAAGATAAAGGGTAGGATCGCCGTTCGCATGTCGTAGATGAAACCCTGGATCCCGGTGCGGATCGGGTTTGCCCGGGCGATCGCGGCGGCCGCGTAGGCAGCGAGTCCCACCGGCGGAGTGTCGTCGGCCAGGATGCCGAAGTAGAAGACGAAGAGGTGGATGGCCACCGGCAAGAAGGGGCTTGCCAGCTGTCCGGCCTCGTAGGCGGCCTGGGAAAGGTTGAGGATCACCGGGAAGACCAGGGTCACCATCACGATGTAGTTGGCGGTGGTGGGAAGCCCCATGCCCAGGATCAGGGAGGCGATCGCCGAAAGCACCAGGACGATGATGATATTGCCCCCGGAAAGGGCCTCGACCACCTGGGTCAGGCCGTAGCCGAGGTTGGTCATGGTCACGATACCGACGATGATGCCGGCGGAGGCGGTGGCGATCGCGATGGTGGTCATGTTGCGGGCCCCGAGCTCGAGCCCGGCGATCACATCGGACGCAAACCTTCGCAGCCCGCGGGCGAGCTCGGCTGTCGCTTGTCCGATGAGCCGGTAGCCCGCGATCGCGATCAGCGCGATCAGACCCACGTAGATCACGCTGAGCGCGACATCCACTCCCAGGGCGGTGGAGAGCCCCACCACGGCGGCAAAGGCGGCAAGGCCGGCGGGCAGCACGAGCCGCTCGGGTAGGGAGCGCTGCAAAAGCATCAGCACCACCAGGAGGAACATCGCGTTCAGCGCGCTGCGCTCGGGGGTGTGGCGCAGGCCGATGAGCTCGAACATCAACCAGGCGACGGGGAGCATGTAGTGGACGCCGGAAAAGAAGGTGGGCCAGAAACGGGGCAGCTCCTCGCGCGGGAGCCCCTTGAGTCCGAGCTTCAGGGCCTCCACGTGCACCACGTAGAACAGGGCGATGTAGGAAAGGATCGCAGGAACCGCCGCGTAGAGGATCAGCTGGGCGTAGGGAATGCCCAGGAACTCGGCCATGATAAACGCGGCCGCGCCCATGACCGGGGGCATGAGCTGGCCGTTGGTGCTGGCCGCGACCTCGGTGGCGCCGGCCTTCTCCGGCGGGTAGCCCACCCGCTTCATCAGCGGGATGGTGAAGGTGCCGGTGGTGACCACGTTGGCGATCGAGGAGCCGGAGATGATGCCGGTGAGCATGCTACCCACCACCGCCGCCTTGGCGGGTCCTCCCCGGAAGGTGCCGAGCGCGGAGTAGGCGAGGCGGACGAAGAACTCTCCGGCCCCGGCCCGGTCCAAAAGCGCGCCGAAGAGGACGAAAAGGTAGACAAAGGTGGCCGAGACCCGGATCGGCGTACCCCAGATTCCCTCGGTGGTCAGGTAGAGCTGCTGGACGATCTGCGACCACTGGTAACCGGAGTGGAGGTACAGCACGTCCGGAGGCTCGATCTTCAGGATGCCTGCCGGTCCCATGGCCGCGTAACCGATCAGCACCCAGGCGATGATCGGGAGCGCCGGCCCGACCACCCGTACGGTCGCGATCGTGAGCACAAATAGGGTGAGGGAGCCAATGAACAGATCCCTGGGCTCGGGATACCCGCCCTGAATCACCACGATTTGATAGAAGTTGACCAGGATATAGAGCGAACCGATCACGCCAGCGGCGGCGAGGAGCCAGTCGAGCCAGGGGATCCAGGCCCGCGGGGCTTGCGGGGAGACCGCCCTCCAGAGCAGGAGGATGGCAACCCCCGCCCCGAGGTAGGCGGCCAGCTTGGCCCCGCCCGTGAGGCTGACGTAGGATCCTACCGCGACCAGCAAACCGAGCACCAGGAGGAGGAGGTCCAGTCGGGGCCGCTTGGAGGGGTAGGCGAGGAAGGCGAGCGCGATGCCAAAGGCGAGGTGGATGGGGTTGAGCTGGAGGGCATCGAGCCTTCCCCACCACTGCGCCCAGATCTGGAATACGCTCCAGCCCACGGCGATCACGAACAGCAGCCAGCGTTGCCAGGCCGATCGGGGCTCGCGGGCTCCGTACTCGACCTCCTGCATCAGATCGAACGCCTGATCTTCACCCGATTGATGCTTGTCGCGCTTCATGTTTCACCTCGCGCTTGGATACGGAGCCATCTTAGCATGAATAAACTACCGGCGGCTTTGGGGCCGCCGGTAGCGATCGCACGATGGGCGCTTACATTCCAGGCGGCAGGAGCTCCGCCGGGACCTCGATCCCCTTTTCCTGGTAGAACTTCACCGCACCGGGGTGGAGCGGAATCGGCATGCCGTCCAGCGCCTTATCCAGGGTGAAGTACTTCTCGAGGTTGGCGTGGATCTTCTTAAACTCGTCGAACTTCTCGTCGAAGAGGAGCTTCATGATGTTGTAGACCACTTCCTCGGGCAGGTCCGCGGACGCGGCCAGCGTCGCCTTGACCGTCACCGTGGGCACGGAGACCGTCGGCTTGCCGCTGTAGAAGCCGGCCGGGATCACGAACTGGGCGTAGAAGGGGTACTTGTTCCGCAGGTACTGGATCTTGTCGAGGTCGATGGGGACGAAGACCACGTCGGTGGTCAGCGCGGGCTGGGCGATGGTGGCGGTACCCAGGCCGGCGGTGTAGATCAGCGCATCGATCCTGCCGTCTTGCAGCAGCTGGGCCGCCTGGTTCGCCCGGCCGCGCACGGCCTGGCCGAGATCGTCGAAGGTCATTCCGTAGGCCTCGAAGATCTGCCGGGAGTTCACCTCCACGCCCGAGCCCACGTCGCCGACGTAGACCTTCTTGCCCTTCATGTCGGCGATGCTCTTGATGCCCGAGTCGGCCCGGGCGATGATCTGCACCGGCTCGGGGTAGAGGGTGGCGAGGCCGCGCAGCTTCTCGACCGGCTTACCTTCGAACTCCTTGCGGACGGTGCCGGTGTAGGCGTAGAAGGCAACGTCGTTTTGGATCATCGTCATCTGCAGCTCGCCCTTGGCGATGGCGAGGGCGTTGTACACCGACCCGCCGGTGGACCGGGCGTTGGCCCGTACGTTGTCGAGGTTGTCGTTGATCAGTTTGGCCACGCCCACCGCCACCGGGTAGTAAACCCCGGTGGTGGAACCCGACCCGATGGTGATGAAGACCTTCTGAGCAAAACCTAGTCCGGCCAGCGCCAGGGCCAGGACTGCCGTAAGCGTAAGCTTGCCTTTTTTCATACGCTTCACCTCCCGAAGAGCGTTCGTTCCAAGAGGTACGATACCCTTCGGATCGCACCGGTGTCAAGCGAAAAACGTCGGGAAAGATGCATTTTTCTGCATCGAGGCGTTTAAAGCTTGGGTTGCCCGGGATTCGGCAAAGGCGTATACTTGGTATCGCTAGCTCCCGTAAGGGGGTGGGTGCTTACCCACCCCCTTTTAGGTGAAGGGCGATGACCAAGGACGAGGAACTCCGGCAGCTGGTGGAGGAGGTGCTAGGGCCGCTCGGCTTTGAGGTCCTCGAGGTCCGGCTTCAGGGGGCCGGGAAGAACCGGGTGCTCCGGGTCCGGCTCGAAAACGCCGACGAGACCCCGATCACCCTGGGGGAGCTCGAGCGGGCGAGCCGGGTGCTCTCCCTCGAGCTCGACCGCGCCGACCCGATTCAAGGGTCCTACCGGCTCGAGGTCGAGTCCCCGGGCCCCGACCGGCCGCTCGTCACCCGCCGCCACTTCGAGCGCTTTCAGGGGCTGAAAGCAAAGGTGCGCGCCGGCGAGCGGCGGTTTACCGGGCGGATCGAGTCGGTGGGCGAGCGCACGGTGACCTTCCGCCTGCCCTCGGGGGAGGAAGAGGAGCTCGAGCTCGGCAGCTTCGAGGCCCACCTCGCCGAGTGGCCGGAGAAACCCAGGTAAGGACGAGGGTGAGAGGATGAACAAGGAGTTCGTGGACGCACTGGAAACCGTGGCGCTCGAGCGCGGGGTCAGCGTGGACGAGCTGATCGCCGCCTTCGAGGAGGCGCTCGCGAAGGCCTATCTTCGGCAAAAGGGCTACCGCCAGAAGGACATCGAGGAGGGGAAGGGACCGCTCGTCGAGGTGAACCTCGATCCCCGGAGCGGGGTAATCGAGGTGCTTGAGATCAAGAAGGTGGTCGAGCAGGTCGAGAACCCCGAGCGGGAGATCAGCCTCGAGGAGGCCCGAAAGTACGACCCCGAGGTCCAGCTCGACGAGGAGATGGAGTTTCCGGTCGAGCCCGAGGAGTTTTCCCGCATCGCGGTGCAGACCGCCAAGAACGTCCTCACCCAGCGCCTCAAGGAGGCCGAGCGCAACCGCATCTACGAGCAGTTCAAGGACAAGGAGGGCGAGGTCCTCACCGGCCAGGTCGCCCGGGTGGACAACCGCCGCAACGTCTACGTGGACCTGGGCGGCGCCGAGGCGCTGATGCCGCCCCGGGAGCAGATCCCCACCGAGCGCTACCACCCCGGCCAGCGGGTCAAGGTCTACCTGAAAGAGGTTAAAAAGAGCGCCCGCGGCCCCTCCCTGATCGTCTCCCGCGCCCACCCCGAGCTGCTCAAGTACCTCATGCGTCAGGAGGTCCCCGAGATCGCCGAGGGCACCGTCGAGATCAAGGCGGTGGCCCGCGAGCCCGGGAGCCGGAGCAAGGTGGCGGTCATGAGCCACAACCCCAACGTCGACCCCATCGGCGCCTGCATCGGCCATAAAGGGCAGCGGATCCAGGCGGTCTCCGCCGAGCTCAACCGGGAGAAGATCGACGTCGTTCCCTGGAGCCCCGATCCCCGGGAGTTCATCAAGAACGCGCTTTCCCCCGCCGAGGTGGGGCGGATCGAGCTCGACCCCGACGAGAAACGGGCCAAGGTCTGGGTCAGCAAGGACCAGCACTCGGTGGCGATCGGCCGCGGGGGGCAGAACGTGCGGCTCGCCTCCAAGCTCACCGGCTACGAGATCGACTTCGTCGAGTCCGAGGAGATCGGGGACCTCGACGAGGCCCTCGCCCGGGCGGCCAGCGCCGAGGAGGGGATCAAGGTAAGCGAGGAGGCCAAGGCCAAGTTCGAAAGCCTCTTCGTGGACGCTTCCGAGAAAGAGGAAAGCGAGGGGTAGACCTTGGCCCGGGGGAAGCACGTTCCCATCCGGATGTGCGTGGTCTGCCGGCGTCGCCGGCCGAAGCGCGAACTTCTCCGGATCGTGCGCACCCCCGAAGGGTTTATCCTCGATGAGAGGGGAAAGCTTCCCGGCCGCGGGGCCTACGTCTGCCCCGATAACCCCGCGTGCTGGGAGGAGAAAAAGCTCCGGCGCTTCGCCGGCGCCCGTGCCGGCGAGCTATCCCGGATGCTGAAAGCGCGTTTGGGAGGAGAAGATGGCCAAGGTTAGGATCTACCAGCTCGCCCGCGAGCTCGGGATGGACTCCAAGGAGCTCCTCGAGGTCCTCGACGAGATGGGGGTCGCGTACAAGTCCCACGCTTCCACCCTCGACGAGGAGACCGCCGAGGCGGTGCGCGAGCTGGTCTACGAACAGCGGGAGGAGGCCCGGAAGCGGGCCGAGGAGGAAAGACGCAAGGCCCTGCCCAAGCGCCCGCCGGTGGTGGTGGTCATGGGTCACGTCGACCACGGCAAGACCACCCTTCTCGACTACCTCCGGAAGACCAAGGTGGCCGAGCGGGAGGCCGGGGGGATCACCCAGCACATCGGCGCCTTTGAGGTGGAGACCCCCGAGGGCACGGTGGTCTTCATCGACACCCCGGGGCACGAGGCCTTCACCACCATCCGCGAGCGCGGGGCCAGGGTCGCCGACATCGCGGTGATCGTGATCGCCGCCGACGACGGCATCATGCCCCAGACCAAGGAGGCGATCGCCCACGCCAAGGCCGCCGGCGTGCCGATCATCTTCGCCATCAACAAGATCGACCTGCCCACCGCGAGCCCCGACCGGGTGATGCAGCAGCTCATGCAAGAGGGCTTCGTTCCCGAGGCCTACGGCGGCGACGCGATCGTGGTCCCAATCAGCGCCAAGACCGGCCAGGGGGTGGACGAGCTCCTCGAGATGATCCTCCTGGTGGCGGAGATGGAGGACCTCCGCGCCGACCCGGCGGCCGAGCCCCGGGGCGTGATCCTCGAGTCCAAGATGGACAAGAAGGCGGGACCGCTCGCCACCCTCTTGGTGCAGCAGGGCACCTTCCGGGTCGGCGACTATCTCCTTGCCGACGATGTCTGGGGCAAGATCCGGGCGATGACCGACTCCAGCGGCCGCCAGGTCAAGGAGGCGGGGCCCGGAAAGCCGGTTCAGGTCCTCGGCTTTCGCGAGGTCCCGCCCGCGGGCACGGAGGTGGAGTGGGTGCCGGACGAGGCGGCCGCCAAGGAGATCGCCGAGGAACGCAAGGAGGAAAAGCGCGAGCGCGAGCTCAAAGAGCGCCAGGCGGCCCGGGCGAAAAACCTCGCGGATCTCCTCCGCCAGATGCAGGAGTCGGGGAAGAAGGAGGTGAATCTCATCCTCCGGGCCGACACCCAAGGCTCCCTGGAGGCGATCAAGGGCATCCTCGCCCGGGAGCAGACCGACGAGGTCAAGATCCACCTCCTCCACGCCGACCTCGGGGTGCCCACCGCGGGCGACATCCTGCTCGCCTCCACCACCGAGAACGCGGCGATCTTCGCCTTTAACGTGAACCCGCCCGGCTCCTTGAAGAAGAAGGCGGAGCAAAAGGGCGTGGTCCTGAAGACCTTCCGGGTCATCTACGACCTGATCGACGAGGTGAGGAAGCTCGTCCAGATGCAGCTCGAGCCCGAGATCCGGGAGGAGGTGCTCGGCCACGCCGAGGTGCGGGCGATCTTCAAGCTCCCGAAGGGCGCCCGGGTCGCCGGGTGCTACGTCACCGACGGCAAGATCACCCGGAACGCCGAGGTCCGGGTGCTCCGGGGGGGCGAGGAGGTCTGGCGGGGCAAGATCGAGTCCTTAAAGCGCTTCAAGGAGGACGTTCGCGAGGTGCCCGCCGGCTACGAGTGCGGGATCAAGCTCGCCGGGTTCGACGACTTTGAGGAGGGGGACGTGCTCGAGGCCCTCGAGGTCGTCGAGGTCGCCCGGGCCTGACCGGTTAACATAGGGCCCGGTATGCCGGGCGGGAAGGAGCGCGTGCGCCTAGGGTCGCTTTTCGTGGCCCTGGCGCTTTTGTTTTTGGCGCTGCCGGCCCCCGCCCCGGCCCCGCCCCCGGTTTCGAGCGGACTCTTTGCTCCGGGCCCCGAGCTCGTCGCCAAAACGGGATTGGTGGGCGTGGCTTTGGGGGCCCTGGCGCTCGTCGCCGGCGGGCTTGGGGGAGGGGCTTGGCGGGGGACCTCCAGGGCCCGGCTCCGCCTCCTCCCGCCCCGGCCCGAGCGCCGGCGGTACCTCTTCCTCTCCCGGCTTTTGCTCGAGGGCGGATAGCCACCGGTCCCGTCCTTTCGGTAGGCGCGAGGCTTCTGGTTTTTCGGTAAGAGAGGAGGTGAAGGATGCAGTCCGGAAAGTGGACCGGTTGGTTTTTGCTCATCGTTTTTCTGGCGGCCCTCGCCGCCATCTGGAAGCCCTGGGCGCCGCCCGACGAGCCCCGCTTCCGGCTCGGGCTCGACCTGCAGGGCGGGCTCAGGATCGTGCTCAAGACCACGGTGGAAAACCCTACCCAGGAGGAGCTCGAGCAGGTTCGCACCGTGCTCGAAAACCGCATCAACGCCCTGGGCGTGGCCGAGCCCGTGATCCAGATCCAGGGGAAAAACCGGATCGTGATCGAGCTCCCGGGGCTCACCC
>Ga0256839_1002536_pt1 | contig 20166 bp, 17 predicted proteins | sample 354166metaG_FD_185968 | JGI IMG/M metagenome (GOLD analysis project Ga0256839, IMG submission 185968) | Hydrothermal vent microbial communities from Mid Atlantic Ridge, Atlantic Ocean - 354-166 | ecosystem: Environmental > Aquatic > Marine > Hydrothermal vents | place: Atlantic Ocean: Mid... | reverse complement strand
AAAATTGCACTCATCGGTTCTGGCATGATTGGTGGCACGCTGGCTCATCTGGCGGGATTAAAAGAACTTGGCGATATTGTTATGTTTGATATTGCTGATGGTATCCCACAGGGTAAAGCTCTTGACCTGGCAGAATCTTCGCCGGTTGACGGTTTTGATGTGAAACTTTCAGGCACTCAATCCTATGAGGCGATTGAAGGTGCTGATGTTTGTATTGTTACCGCCGGCGTGGCGCGTAAGCCGGGCATGAGCCGTGATGACCTGCTTGGTATAAACTTAAAAGTTATGGAACAGGTTGGTGCGGGTATTAAGAAATATGCGCCTGATGCTTTTATTATCTGCATTACCAATCCGCTGGATGCGATGGTTTGGGCCTTACAGAAATTTTCCGGCCTGCCAAAAAACATGGTTGTCGGCATGGCGGGCGTGTTGGATTCATCGCGTCTGCGCTATTTTCTAGCCGATGAATTTGATGTGTCCGTTGAAGATGTAACCGCCTTTGTTTTGGGTGGGCATGGCGACAGCATGGTGCCATTGGCCAAATATTCGACAGTTGCCGGTATTCCGCTGACCGACCTCATCAAAATGGGCTGGTTGACGAAAGCCCGGATGGAAGAAATCTTTGACCGCACCCGCAAGGGCGGTGGTGAAATTGTTGGCTTGCTGAAAACCGGCTCTGCCTATTACGCGCCTGCCGCATCCGGCATTATGATGGCTGAATCTTATTTGAAAGATAAAAAGCGGGTTATTCCGTGTGCCGCCAATCTTAAGGGCGAATATGGCATTAAGGATATGTATGTCGGCGTACCAGTGATCATCGGTGCCGGTGGCGTTGAGCGGGTCATCGAAGTTGAAATGTCGAAAGCTGATCAAAAGGCATTTGAAAAATCTGCAGCAGCGGTCGCCGAGCTCTGCGAAACCTGTGCCGAAATCGCACCGAACCTCAAGGGTTAAGTGCGATTATGGAGACCGCCCCATTGATGCATCTGGCAATGGACAATCACAAAGCCATATATTCCAACCCAATTCAGGTTGAAAAAGGTGATGTGATTGTATTGTCCGGTCGGGCAGATAATTGGGATGGTCACCAGTGGCTTTGGGCCAAGGCTGTCGATGGCCGTGAAGGCTGGGTGCCAGATAGCCTTCCAATAAACAAGGCGGGGAAAATTTGCGCCGCCTATTCCTATTCAGCCATTGAGCTTGATGTAAACTCTGGTGACCGGCTTGATGTGCTTGCAAAAAGCCAGGGTTGGGCATGGTGCGCTAACGACAATGAAATTGAGGGCTGGGTGCCGCTTAAAGTCTTGGCACCTTGTTGATTTTGATACAATAAATTGGGCAACCAAAAGGATAATTTATGAATATTCACGAATATCAGGCCAAGGCCGTTTTGAAAGAATTTGGCGCACCGGTTGCCGTTGGCGTGCCAATTTTTACCGAAGCTGATGTGGACAAGGCGCTCGCCACATTGCCCGGCCCCGTATGGGTGGTGAAAAGCCAGATCCATGCGGGCGGCCGCGGTAAAGGCAAATTCAAAGAGCTTGGGGAAAATGCCAAAGGTGGTGTCCGGGTCTCGTTTTCCGAAGAGGAAGTGCGCGCCAATGTGAAAGAAATGCTTGGCAATACGCTGGTCACCAAACAAACCGGCCCGGCGGGCAAACAGGTCAATCGGCTTTATATAGAAGATGGCGCGGATATTGACCGCGAACTCTATCTTTCCATTCTGGTCGACCGTGAAACCGGGCGCGTATCTTTTGTGGTCTCGACCGAAGGCGGTATGGATATTGAAGGTGTGGCTGAGGAAACGCCTGAAAAAATTCACAATGTGGGGATCGATCCGCTGGCCGGATTTACCAATGGCGATGCCTTGAAACTGGTTGAGGCGTTGCAGCTCGATGGCAATGCAGCGGTTGAGGCGAAAGAACTGTTTGAAATCCTCTACCGGGCGTTCACTGAAAAAGATATGAGCCTGTTGGAAATCAACCCGCTGATCACAACCAAGGATGATCATATCAAGGTGCTCGATGCGAAAGTTTCCTTCGATGGCAATGCGCTTTACCGCCATGCGGATATGTTTGCCCTGCGCGATGAAACCGAGGAAGATGCCAAGGAAATCGAGGCGGCCAAATATGATCTTGCCTATATCGCACTTGATGGTGAAATTGGTTGTATGGTCAATGGGGCCGGTCTCGCGATGGCAACAATGGACATCATCAACCTCTACGGTGCGTCTCCTGCCAACTTCCTTGACGTGGGTGGCGGGGCGACAACCGAAAAGGTGACCGCAGCGTTTAAAATCATTACCTCCGACCCGCAGGTCAAAGGCATTCTGGTCAATATATTTGGCGGTATCATGCGCTGCGATGTGATCGCCGAAGGTGTAGTGACAGCGGTTAAAGAAGTAGGTCTGAAAGTACCGCTTGTGGTGCGGCTGGAAGGCACCAAGGTCGAAGAGGGTAAGAAAATCCTCAATCAAAGCGATGTGGATGTGGTTGCCGCCGATGATCTTGATGATGCGGCGCAAAAAATTGTCGCTGCGGTGAGAGGGTAATCCGTGCGCCAACTGGCTCCATATCTGGTTTCAGCATTATTTATTGGTGCATCGGCGAACAGCGCCCTTGCCATCAGCCCGGTTGTGGATGCCTTTGGCGAAGCCTGTCTGCCAGTGCGGTTAAGCTTTGAAAAATCCAAAACCCATGCAGAGACAATTGGCTGGAAGCTGGCATTGGAATCAGATGATCCTGAACTCGAAAAGGTCATGGAAAAAAGTGTGGCTGCCGCCAATGATCCGGAAAACCCGGATTGGAAAATGGCCTATAATCTGTATTCCAAACAGGCCAATAACAAACGGCTTTATCTGGTAATGACACGATTTTATGCGCCGGATGTGATCACCCTGATTGGATGCTATATCTATGATTTTGATGCCTCAGAACCGGTTGAGCCGGAACAGGTGAGCGCGTTGCTGAAACATAAGATCGCCTATTCGTCGCTGAACAAATCCGGTGATGCCTATGCTGATCCGGCAAAAATAATCACTCATGTCTGGGGGCCGCCGCCTTCGCTGCCCCGGCAGTTTGACACCTATCTTTCATATATTCCCAAAAACAGCCCCTTGGTTGAGAAAACCGGATTTTCAGGCATCGTACTGAAATCCAGTGCCTCTGAGCCCCGGCCAGAAGAAACCAAATAAACAGGAAAACCAATGTCCATTTTAATCGACAAAGACACCAAAATCATCGTTCAGGGCCTTACCGGAAAAACCGGGACCTTCCATACTGAACAGGCGCTGGCTTATCATGGGACCAAAATGGTAGCGGGCACGCATCCGAAAAAGGGCGGCACCACTTGGGAAGGCTCAAATGGTGAGGCCTTGCCTATTTTTACAACAGTCGCAGAGGCAAAAGAGGCAACCGGGGCAAATGCATCGGTGATTTATGTACCGCCTGCAGGCGCAGCCGCGGCGATTGAAGAGGCGATTGAGGCTGAAATTCCATTGATAGTGGCGATCACCGAGGGTGTGCCGGTGCTGGATATGGTGCGGGTGAAAGCTAAACTGGAACTCTCCAATTCGCGGCTGATCGGCCCAAACTGCCCGGGTGTTATGACACCGGATGAATGTAAAATCGGCATTATGCCTGGTAGTATTTTCAAAAAAGGCAATGTGGGAATTCTTTCGCGTTCCGGTACGTTGACTTATGAGGCCGTGTTCCAGACCACTAATGCGGGGCTTGGTCAATCAAGCGCTGTCGGGATTGGCGGCGACCCGGTGAAGGGCACTGAATTTATCGACATTCTGGAAATGTATCTGGCGGATGAGGAAACTCAATCAATCATCATGATTGGTGAAATCGGTGGATCGGCTGAAGAGGATGCGGCGCAGTTTTTGGCTGATGAAGCCAAAAAAGGCCGGGCGAAACCAACCGTTGGTTTTATTGCGGGCCGTACCGCGCCTCCCGGGCGCACGATGGGCCATGCGGGTGCGGTGATTTCCGGCGGGAAAGGTGGCGCAGATGATAAAATTGCAGCACTTGAAGCTGCCGGCATTAAAGTATCACCATCGCCTGCCAAACTGGGCGAGACGTTGCTGGAATTGTTGAACTGAGTTTATTTCGTAATGGGCCGCATTGGGGAATGCGGTTTTTGAGGGCGAAAATTAACAAGCCGCAGAATCGTTCTGCGCATAACCGGGAGACAGGCCAAAGCCTGTATGATCAGTATGGCACGTCAAGAAGCCAATGAAACATTTGCACAAACCTCGTTTCTTTATGGAGGTAATGCCTCTTATATTGATGAACTCTATGCCCAATATCAGGAAAACCCAAGCTCGGTAAATGCCGAGTGGCGGAGCTTTTTTACCGCCCTAAAGGATGATAGCGCCGATATTACAAAAAATGCCCAAGGTGCATCCTGGAAACAGGAAAACTGGCCGGGTGCAGAAAATGGCGAACTGGTATCAGCACTTGATGGCGACTGGGCAACCGACCCTGCCGGTGGTGAACAGATTGTCAGTGCACGGTTGCAGGAAAATGCTGCTGCCAATGGCAGGTCTTTAAGTAATGAGGAGGTTTATCAGGCCACACGTGATTCCATTCGTGCGATCATGATGATCCGCGCTTACCGGATGCGCGGCCACCTGCATGCGGATCTTGATCCTCTGGGCTTGGCTGGCAAAAAAGAAGACTATGACGAGCTGCATCCTTCATCCTACGGCTTTATTGAAGCCGATTACCATAGACCTATTTTTCTTGATTATGTGCTTGGGTTGGAATTTGCCACCATTCCGCAGATGCTGGAGATTTTGAAACGCACCTATTGTTCAACTATGGGTATCGAATTCATGCATATTTCCAATCCGGAAGAAAAATCCTGGGTTCAGCAACGCATTGAAGGGCCGGACAAGAGCATTGAATTTACCAAAAACGGTAAATTGGCCATTCTTAACAAGCTGATTGAGTCGGAAGGTTTTGAACGCTTTCTCGATGTAAAATACAAAGGCACCAAAAGGTTTGGTCTTGATGGGGGCGAATCGCTTATTCCTGCACTTGAACAGATTATCAAACGTGGCGGTAATCTCGGTTTAAAGAACATCGTCCTTGGCATGGCCCACCGTGGCCGGTTGAATGTGCTGGTCAATGTGATGGCCAAGCCCTATCGGGCGATCTTCAACGAATTTCAGGGTGGTTCCTACAAGCCTGAAGAGGTTGAGGGCTCAGGCGATGTGAAATACCATCTTGGTGCTTCATCAGACCGCGAATTTGATGATAATAAAGTTCATCTTTCGTTGACGGCAAACCCATCGCATCTTGAAATCGTTAACCCGGTTGTCCTGGGTAAGGCGCGGGCCAAACAGGACCGGATTGAAGCCCCCAACCCGGATGGTTCTCGTGATCGAGATCAGGTATTGCCGTTGCTTTTGCATGGGGATGCAGCCTTTGCCGGGCAGGGCGTTGTGGCTGAATGTTTTGGACTTTCCGGGCTAAAAGGACATCGCACCGGTGGTTCGGTGCATTTCATTATCAACAACCAGATCGGCTTTACCACCAATCCTCGATTTTCCAGATCCTCACCCTACCCTTCTGATGTTGCTAAAACCGTGGAAACGCCGATTTTTCACGTCAATGGGGACGATCCTGAAGCGGTGGTTTTTGCTGCAAAAATTGCTATTGAATACCGTCAGAAATTTCATAAACCTGTGGTCGTCGATATGTTTTGTTATCGCCGCTACGGCCATAATGAGGGCGATGAACCGGCTTTTACCCAACCGATCATGTATCGAACTATCAAGACCCATCCAACGACGATGAATATTTATGCGGATCGTTTGATCAGCGAAGGGGTTCTCACCCGGGCTGAGTTGGACCGTAAACTGGCAGATTTTCGTAAGCATCTGGAAGCGGAATATGTGGCGGGTGAATCTTATAAGCCGAATAAGGCTGACTGGCTGGATGGCCAATGGTCGGGCCTTAAAGTTGCACACACAGAAGATGAATTGCGCCGTGGCCAGTCGGGTGTACCTCTGGCTGAACTCAAGGACGTTGGCCAAAAACTCACCTCCCTGCCGAATAATTTCAATATTCATAAAACCATCAAACGTTTTGTTACCAATCGCCGTAAAATGATAACCGAAGGAAAAGGTATTGACTGGGCAACGGCGGAAGCGCTTGCCTTTGCCACATTGCAACTTGATGGGCACAAGGTTCGCCTTTCTGGGCAGGATTGCGAGCGCGGGACATTTTCACAGCGCCATTCGGTCTATTACGATCAGGACAATGAAGACCGCTATATTCCGCTTTCCAACCTTGGCGAAGAGGCTGCGACCTATGAGGTAATTAACTCAATGCTGTCTGAAGAGGCGGTGCTTGGATATGAATATGGATTTTCACTGGCAGAGCCCAAGGCGCTGACGATCTGGGAAGCGCAATTTGGTGATTTCACCAATGGTGCGCAGGTTATTATTGACCAGTTTATCTCGTCCGGTGAACGTAAATGGCTGCGTATGTGTGGGTTGGTTCTTTTGTTGCCACATGGCTATGAGGGTCAGGGGCCTGAACATTCATCCGCCCGGCTTGAACGGTTTTTGCAGTCTTGCGCCGAGGATAATATGCAAATTGCCAATTGCACCACACCGGCAAATTATTTTCATATTCTACGTCGTCAGTTGAAGCGGGAATTTCGTAAACCGCTGGTATTGATGGCGCCAAAATCACTGTTGCGTCACAAGCGGGCAACCTCAACGCTGGATGAGATGGCGGAGGGAACCTCATTCCATCGTCTGCTATGGGATGATGCGGAAAAACTGCCGGATGAGAAAATCAAACTTGTGCGCGATAACAAAATCAGGCGCGTGGTTGTCTGTAGCGGCAAGGTTTATTTCGATCTTTATGAGAGCCGCGAGCAGCGCGATATAAATGATATATATCTGCTGCGGGTGGAACAGATTTACCCGTTCCCGGCCAAAGCGCTGATTACCGAATTATCACGGTTCAAAAACGCAGAAATTGTCTGGTGTCAGGAAGAGCCAAAAAATATGGGCGCATGGGCTTTCATTGAACCCTATCTGGAATGGGTGTTGGCCCATATTGGTGCGAAACATCCAAGGGCGCGCTATTCAGGCAGGCCTGCATCAGCGGCAACGGCATCGGGTCTGATGTCCAAACATTTGGCACAGCTTGAGGCCTTTATTGAAGATGCTTTGGGCGAATAGGTGAATTGAGTAGTGATAGGTATTTTTGGAATAATGGGTGGAATTATTGGTTTTGAGAAAGCATTTAAAAATCAAAACCCTAAAGGAAAGCGACTTTAACAATGGCAATTGAAATCCGCGTCCCCACATTGGGTGAATCTGTTACCGAGGCCAGTGTTGGCCAGTGGTTCAAGAAAAAAGGCGAGGCTGTTAAAGCCGATGAACCGTTGGTGGAACTTGAAACTGACAAGGTTACACTGGAAGTGCCTGCACCGGCTGATGGTGTTTTGATCGAAATTGTTGCGGGTGAAGGTGAAACCGTTGGTGTTGATGCATTGCTTGCATCATTTTCATCGGAGGCTGCTGACGAGACTGCGGCTCCCGCTGAAACCCCGGCGACCCTGGCGCCTGTTGAGAGCGCTGCCAATAACGGTGTTGCGGCTCAACTGGTTGATATTGTGGTGCCAAGCGGTGGTGAGTCTGTTACCGAGGCTGAAGTTGGCGAGTGGTATAAAAAGGTTGGCGATGTCATTGCGGTTGATGATCCGATTGTTGAGCTTGAAACCGATAAGGCGGCACAGGAAGTTATGTCCCATGTGGCCGGTGTGCTTGAGGAAGTGTTGACCCCCACCGGTACGGTAGTAGAAGTGGGGGCTGTATTGGCCCGTATTCGGGCCGGTGCATCGGTTGCTACCAGTGCTCCTGCTGCGGTTGCGGCTTCTGCACCGACTGCTGAATCAAAAAGCGCCATGCCTGCATCGCCGGCAGCCGGCCGGGTGATGGCAGAAAATAATATCAAAAAACAGGATGTCGCGGGCTCGGGTAAACGCGGGCAGGTTTTGAAGGAAGATGTGATGGCTGCGATGGATAAAATTGTAGCAACCCCTGCTCCGGTTCCGGCAGCACCTGCACCGGCAATTGCACCTCCATCTACCGGTGGTGATGATGCTCGCGAAGAGCGGGTGCGCATGACCCGGCTGCGGCAAACCATTGCGCGGCGACTAAAAGATGCCCAAAATACGGCTGCAATGCTGACCACTTTTAACGAGGTGGATATGGGTCCTATCATGGAATTACGTAAACAATACAAAGAGTTGTTTGAAAAGAAACATGGCGTAAAACTTGGCTTTATGGGCTTTTTCACTAAAGCCGTTTGTCATGCTTTGCGCGATGTGCCTGCGGTTAATGCCGAAGTTGACGGCACTGATCTGGTTTATAAAAACTATGCTCATATCGGGGTTGCGGTTGGCACGGCAAAAGGGCTTGTGGTGCCTGTGGTGCGTGATGCGGACCAGATGTCGATTGCTGAGATTGAACAGGAAATTGGCAATCTTGGCCGCAAGGCCCGCGATGGGGCGCTTTCGATGAACGAAATGCAGGGCGGCACCTTTACCATATCCAATGGTGGGGTTTATGGCTCGCTGATGTCGACACCAATCCTCAACGCGCCGCAATCGGGCATTCTTGGCATGCATAAAATTCAGGACCGTGCGATGGTTGTGGGCGGTGAAATTGTGGTGCGACCAATGATGTATCTGGCGCTTTCCTATGATCACCGGATTGTTGATGGCAAAGAAGCCGTGACCTTTCTTGTGCGGGTAAAAGAAAGCCTGGAAGATCCGCAGCGGTTGGTATTGGATCTGTAAATTGTTAACACTCGGCATATCTTCTGTATTGGTGCTTGTGGTGCTGGGAATACTGGCGGCCATGACCCAGATTGCGGAGTTTCCAGAGCTTCCGCCATTGGTTGCGACGCTCAATCTCGAGCAAGCTGAATTGCAGCATAAGGAAGCCTTGAATACTGCTGCCAGGCGCTTTGAAACCAAACCCCAATTGTCGATGAACCGGAAAGAATTTGAGTATTATGTGATGTTGGCCATCCTCACAAAGGACCGGGTACATCAGTTTAAGCGTTTGCCAAACGGCCCGAAAGTAAGAAAAAAATGGCGCCGTGAACTTATAGTGCAAATCAAGGAAATTGCCAGGCAACATGATATGGAACGTGCAGAATGAGTAATCTGGAAAAAGTTGTTTTGATTACCGGTGGCAGCCGCGGCATAGGCGCTGCATGTGCAGTGTTGGCAGCGGAACAGGGCTATAAGGTCTGTGTTAATTTTGCCAATGACGAAAATTCTGCCCTGGATGTGGTTAAAAAAATTCAGGATTTAGGCAGCACCGCGATTGCTGTTCGTGGTGACGTGGCCAATGAGGCTGATATTAAAAACCTGTTTGCAGAAACAAAATCCAGACTAGGATCTCTTACCGCGCTCATCAACAATGCCGGTATTTTAAGCAAAGAAGGTCGGCTTGATACATTTTCAACCGACCGTATTGCCCGAATTGTCGCTGTTAATGTCACCGGCTCAATTTTGTGCGCCCGTGAGGCTGTTTTGGCAATGTCTACCCGGCACGGGGGTAAGGGTGGTTCGATTATCAATCTATCTTCTATTGCGGCAACGCTCGGAGCGCCAAGCGTTTATGTGGATTATGCCGCCACCAAGGGAGCAATTGATACATTTACTTTAGGTCTTGCGCGTGAAGTTGCCAACGAAGGAATTCGGGTAAACGGTGTGCGTCCGGGTATTATTGATACCGATATTCATGCCAGCGGTGGCAGTCCAAACCGGGTTGAAGAAATGAAGCATGTTGTACCCATGCAGCGCGGCGGAACGGCAATGGAAGTGGCTGAAAGTATTTTATGGCTGATGTCTGACAAGGCCAGTTATGTGACCGGAACCATGATCGATGTATCCGGTGGGCGATAATTTAACGCTGAAGTCAACTTTAGCTATTAGTTGTATATTTTGAAAGGATAAGAAATGTCCGAGAAATTTGATCTGGTTATTATAGGCGCTGGTCCCGGCGGTTATGTTTGCGCGATTAAGGCGGCCCAGTTGGGGCTAAGTGTTGCGATTGTGGAAAAGCGCGAAACCCTTGGCGGCACATGCCTTAATGTGGGCTGTATTCCTTCCAAAGCCATATTACATGCCTCAGAAATGTACCATGAGGCCGGGCATGGATTTGCACAGCTTGGCATTGACGGGGTTAAGCCAAAACTGAACCTGAAATCGATGATGGCGCATAAGGATGCGGTGGTGAAAGCCAATGTGGATGGCGTGGCTTTCCTGATGAAGAAAAATAAGGTCAAAACTTTTTTCGGCACTGGCACCATCAAGGCTGCTGGTCAGGTAGACGTGATGGATGCGGGTGGCAAGAGCACAGCACTTGAGGCGACCAATATTGTAATTGCCACCGGGTCAGACGTGGCAGGGGTTCCTGGGGTCGAGATTGAAATAGATGAAAAAATCATCGTTTCTTCCACTGGCGGGCTGGAGCTTTCCAAGGTTCCCAAAACCATGATTGTGGTTGGTGGTGGCGTGATCGGGCTCGAGCTTGGTTCCGTATGGCAGCGACTTGGTGCGGAAGTAACCGTTGTGGAATATCTTCCAATGCTGCTCGGCGGGATGGATGGCGACAGTGCCAAACAATTGAAACGCTCGCTTGGCAAACAGGGAATGAAGTTTAACCTTTCTTCTAAAGTTACTGCCGTTAGCAAAGCCAAGGGTGGTGCGAAAGTGACATTTGAATCGGTCAAAGGCGGTGATGCCAAAGAAATTACCGCTAATATTGTGCTGATTGCCACCGGTCGCAGGCCTTATTCTGACGGACTTGGTCTTGAGGCATTGGGTGTAACTATGGAGCGCGGCAAGGTTAAAACCGATGCGCATCTGCAAACCAATATCAAGGGTATTTATGCGATTGGCGATGTGATTGATGGGCCAATGCTTGCCCACAAGGCCGAGGAAGAAGGCGTTGCCGTGGCCGAACATCTGGCCGGTAAGGCTGGTCATGTGAACTATGACGTTATACCGGGCGTGGTTTATACCCAGCCTGAGGTGGCCTCGGTTGGTAAAACTTCTGAACAGCTCAAAACCGAGGGCATTAAGTTTAACACCGGCAAGTTTGGTTTTATTGCTAATGGCCGGGCGCGTGCCATGAACCAGACCGAGGGTTTTGTAAAAGTGTTGGCAGATGCCACAACCGACCGGGTTTTGGGGGTTCATATCGTTGGCTTTGGTGCTGGTGAGATGATCCATGAGGCGGCCGTATTAATGGAATTTGGCGGATCAGCCGAAGACCTTGCCCGCACCTGCCACGCACACCCGACCATGTCGGAAGCGGTGAAAGAGGCGGCAATGGCCGCCTATGATAAAGCCATACATATGTAGAGGTATGAAACAATCGCAGGTGGTCGGCTATTTTATTTCGGGCAGGTGAAACTGATCTGAAAGGCTTGCGGCACCAACCGCGTTTATGTGGTTGACATCCCGGTATAGAAAGACGCCGTTTCGCACCAGCGGGCAGCGCTTTTGGTTGCACATAATATCAAGCGGCAGCGTTACTGTTACATCTTCAAATCGGCCCGCAATACGGCTGAACATGTTGTTGAGTTTATCAAACCTTTTATGGATGCTCTTTGCGTCTATGCCGCATTGTTGTGCATCGCCACCCGCCCGAAATGACTTTATAACGCACTTAACTTCTGGATTTTGCTGCGGTATCGGTCCGATAAGATGCACTTTAATTCCGGCATTCCTGAAATATCCAATCATCGCCAATATATGGTCTTCAAGACTTGTTCTATCTGGTGGTGTCGCCGAATTTGCATTGGCGGAGGGTATTAGCCGGGCCAGTTCATTTTGGCCAAGCGTGCCTTCGAAATCAATCCAGTTGCCCGAAAGAATTGCAAGTTTGAGGTTTGGGTTCTTTTCGACAAATACCAGAACTTGTTTTTGGTATGCCTGGCAGGCATCCTGTCTGGCTTGAGATTGATGTTTGCTCATTCCTACCAGTCCAAGGCAGGTGCTTTGGGTGACCTGACGCCCGCTTATTCCTCGTCGCTTTGCCTCTGCAACGAAGGTTGGTACAAAATGATCCGCATTGGAATCGCCAAAAATCGCAAAATCAAAGGATGCAGAAGCTGGCTTTGGTGCACCAAAATTGCAAAATTCGTTATCCTTAAAGACTTTTGAGGTTCCATAGCATCGAAGCCGATAGGGATTTTGCGCATATTTTTGATTATAAACCTGCTTTGAAACCGGATCCAGCCGCCAGGTCCAGCCACTTCCAATCTTCAAATTTACCCCGATTAGCGCGGTTACGGCAATAGCAATAACGGCACCGGTGATTGTTAGCCGTGGTGAAAATATCATGGATCCACCGGCAGAACGGAACGGCTTTTCTATAAATCTGTAAGTTAGAGCCGATAATATAAATGCCAAACCGATCAATATGGTGGCATCAACTGGTAACAATGGGCGTTCAAGGTATATTCGGGCAAATGATAAGATTGGCCAGTGCCACAGATATAAAGAGTAGGAAATCAGCCCGAAATACACCAGAATATTATTGCTTAAGATTTTTGAAACAATAGGCGAGTTGTGGAATCCGGCTGCAATGATCATGGCGGTGCCCAGACTGGCTGGTAACGCGGATATTCCAGGGAATCTGGTCTGTTCATTGAGCAGAAATATACTTAGAATAATGAGCAGGATTCCAACAATTGATGTTGGCTCAGCCAGGTCTTTACGCAATTTGTAATTGTCAATTAACAGGGCAAGAGTTGCGCCGAGCAGTAGCTCCCATGCTCTGGCCAGGAAGGAGAAAAATATACCTGGTTTACCTGCGCTCAGGCTTATTTCGGCATAGAGTAGAGAGGCCAGCAGCAGGGTTGTTGCTATTCCCAAGCGCCAGGCCGTGTTTATGCGCATTAATACAAGCATCATAAGTGCTGGCCAGATGAGATAAAATTGCTCCTCAATCGCCAATGACCACGTATGTAAAAGCGGTAATTCATTGGCGGGCGTGTCAAAATATCCGGTTAGCGAGGCAAAGAAATGGTTTGAAAAAATCAACGCCGTTGCCAGCAGGCTTTCGCCAAACTGTTTGAACTCAGGTGGCGCCAAAACAATGGCTCCAGCAATTATTGCAGTTGTGTAAACAATTAAACCGGCCGGCAGCAATCGCCGAATACGGCGGGTATAAAAGTAAATAAAACTGAACTTCTCGTCACGAATTTCCGCCGCAATCAGATAGGTGATCAAAAAACCGGATATTACGAAAAATATATCAACGCCGACAAATCCGCCGCTTAATATATTGGGGAAACCGTGGAATATAACAACTGACAGAACTGCGATGGCACGCAGTCCATCGATATAGGCGTGATACCGCACTTCACTTCCTAACTGAATATATTGGTGACTGAAATCGACTGTATAAAGTTCTGAATCATTAATTGGAAGCCGGAAAATGGCCCGTTTTTTTGCTGCTATTTATTGCCAGCCACGCAACAAATATTGACTCTTTTACAAAAACAGTTAGAACCCGATTCAACATGAGAGAAATGATCATGACATCGAAAAAATTTGATTTTGCAATTGAAACAATGGGTGGCTCTGCTACCTTTGGCATTGTTTTGCACACTAAAATCAAACCGATCTCAACCAAAAAAGCCACCAAAATCAGCTGAATCGACCGTCACGCCCGAACTCTCCCGGATTTGACGGGAGAAAGACCGGCTGGCCGGTTTCGGGAGAGGGTATAAGGATAAATCATATGGGTTATAAAGTTGCTGTTATCGGCGCCACGGGCAATGTGGGCCGGGAAGTCTTGGATATTCTGGCAGAACGATTGTTTCCAGCGGATGAGGTTGTGGCTCTTGCCTCTCGCCGTAGTCAAGGCAAGGAAATCTCATTTGGGGATAAAACAATTAAAGTAAAAGCGCTGGAAAACTTTGATTTCAGCAGCGTTGACATTGCCATCATGTCAGCCGGAGGTTCAATCTCGAAAGAATACGCACCAAAAATCGGCCAGCAGGGCTGTGTGGTGATCGATAATTCATCAGCATTCAGGTATGATCCCGATGTGCCTTTGATTGTTCCGGAAGTGAATGCAGATGCGATTTCCGGTTTTTCAAAAAAGAACATTATTGCAAATCCAAATTGCTCAACCGCTCAACTTGTGGTGGCCTTAAAGCCGTTGCATGACCGCGCGACAATCAAGCGTGTGGTTGTTTCAACCTATCAATCCGTATCGGGTGCCGGCAAAGAGGGTATGGATGAGCTTTTTAATCAGACCCGCGCCGTTTTTGTCGCTGATCCTTTGGATACTAACAAGTTTACCAAGCGTATCGCGTTTAATTGTATTCCGCATATTGATGTGTTTATGGATGATGGCTCCACCAAGGAAGAATGGAAAATGGTCGCGGAAACCAAGCGCATGCTGGATCCGAAAATTAAACTAACCGCAACATGTGTTCGGGTGCCGGTTTTCATCTCCCATTCAGAAGCGGTGAATATTGAGTTTGAAAATGAAATTACCGCCGATGAAGCGCGTGATCTGTTGCGTGAATCGCCCGGTTGCCTGGTGATCGACAAGCGTGAAGATGGTGGCTATATCACCCCCTATGAAGCCTCTGGAGAAGACGCTACTTATATCTCTCGTATTCGCGAGGATTACACCTTGGAATATGGTCTAAACTTGTGGGTTGTTTCAGACAATTTACGCAAAGGGGCCGCGCTTAATACGGTACAGATTGCGGAGTTGCTGATTAATCGCGGATTGATTGAGGCTAAAAAAGCGGCGTGATTTGAATTTATGCGTAATGATGACACCGAAGAGGTGTCCGGCCGGGCAGGCCGCGCCCGCTCAGGCCATGCAAAGCACGAATAGCCGTGAGCGAAAAAAACCGTGCGACTGCTTTTAGTGATTCAAATCTTGCGCATCCCCCGGATCAAGTCCGGGGTCTACGTGCGATTTGAATTGAAATTAAAAATCGCTGGCAATGCCTTTGACTTCCCAATCGCCAAAACGAACCGGTTCCGGGCCCTTGCGGCCGTTAATTTCTTTTGGCCGAGATGCCTGCTTTTCTTGACGCCGGGCCTCGGCTTCACTCAGCGCGCGCTTGGCGGCAGCTGTAAGCTCATGTTTCATGTTTTCTTCCGGGGTTGAGTGACCCGGTTCATCTGAATTTAACATAGATTTAACCATGGCTTGATCCATCGGTTCCGGAATTGGACACCCTTAACCTATTGGCGAGGCAAATACGCTATTTGCAGGGTTCTATTAAACACTACAGTCGGAATTATAAAACATGCGCGATACGTTGAACAGGCCTGTATTTTTGGATAGTTTATTTACCCGGCTGGTGTGGACCATAGCCAGTGTTAAAATTGTTCTGGGCGCCGTCTTTTTTTCTGTTCTGACGCAGGCTTCAAATTCACTTGCCGAGACCAAAGCTGTTGAGGAGGCCTCAAAAAACCTGCCGCCGATTACCTGCAAGGGACAAAATCTGCTTAAAAAATTGAAACATGAAGACCCTGCAGCGTTGATGAAAATAGAACAGCGGGCCGGTGAAGTTTTAAACGGTTCCTCGCGGTTCTGGAAAATTGAAAAAGAGGGAAAAGCCTCCTCATGGTTGTTGGGCACAATGCACTTTGCCGATCCGCGGGTAGTGAAATTTCCAGAGGTTGTTGAACAGGCTTTTGTGGCATCTCCTACGGTGGTGATTGAAAACACCCAGGTGCTGGACCCGAAACAGCTTTCGGCTGCGATGGCTGAATTGCGCCCTTTGATGTTTTTTACCGATGGTTCGACGCTAGAAGATCGCTACGGCAAGGAAACCATCGAATTGTTGAAACTACGATTGGTCGGTAGGGATATTCCGTATTTTCTCGGTAAGAGAATGAAGCCCTGGGTCATTGCGACTGCGATTGTTATGCCAATGTGTGAAATCGAGCGCAAACATAGGGATGAAAAAGTGTTGGATTACGTGATAGGAACACGTGCGCTTCGCGAAGGTAAAAACCTTGTCGGACTTGAATCCGTCAAAGAGCAAATTAGTGCGATGGCCGGTCTTTCGCTGGAATTCCATCTAAAATCGCTGAAAGAAACGCTTAAACTTGGCGATGCTATGGAGGATATGATGGAAACCATGGTCGAGCTTTATGTTGCTGGTGAGGTAGGTAAATTCTGGCCATTGATGGAATATTTGTCGCCTAAAACCTCCAGCGGGCCGGGCTATGCAGCTTTTAAGGCAGCGCTGGTTACGCGTCGTAACAAGGTGATGGCAGATCGCGCAAACCCACAGTTTGAAAAGGGTGGTGTGTTTATGGCGGTGGGCGCGCTTCATCTGCCGGGTAAGCTTGGCGTGGTGCAATTGCTGCGGGATGCGGGATATAAAGTAACCCCGGCACTATAGGCACAGTCCTGAATATTAAGGTTAATTGGGAGTTAATTTGGCAAAAGGGGTGATTTTCACTGCTTTGGCCAAGGAATTGCATTGCTCTGTTCTGAAACGCATTTGTGCAAATTCGGAACAGTTTTATGCTCAAGATACTTCTTATCGCGGCCGCCGTGACCAGTAATTTTATCACCTATCCGGGGTTCAATCACCCGGCCAGCATTATTGAGATGACCACAGATAAGGGGCTGATACTTGAAATTGTGCTGCGTTGTGGGCGAAAACCAAACGGTCAGGTTTCATCGGGAATAATGTCCTATTCCAAAGTCGAAGATCTTTACTGCTCATCGCGCAACCGTTGCTATACCAATCCAAAAAAGGCCGTTGAGGAAACCTGCGGTCGATAGACTACAAACAATCGAATGATCTCAAAGTTTGTTTCAGCGCATCTTTGGTTGGTGTGTGGGGTTCAGTGCCCAAGAATCTTACAAGCTTACTATTACTGCCGCATCGAGATTGAACATCTTACTGCCTATGCGAAATACAAAAAACCTTAACCGGTCGCAGGGCTGCACATAAGATAATGAATGGTGAGACGGATTTTGCCGCCGGTAAAATTGCCTCCATTTGCGGTGACGCGCAATTTTGTGTTCGCATAATAGGCCGTTGGCCCGATTACGCCGGAATTAGTGCTATCCTCGGCGATAGAAAGCAGACTACCAAATTTACCAATGTCGCCAACAATTCCGCAATCAAAAGAAGTTGCCCCGGTAATGGCCTGGGTCGTTCGGCTGGATACGGAGAAAACGATGGCGCGGTCAGGAATTTCGATCAGGCTGTCAATTGAAGGCCCGGAAAGAATAAGCTCTTCCTCAAGCAGTTCAAATCTGGTTTCGGCACCAAAGGGACTGGCATTGAGAAGGCTGGTTTCTCCACCCACTTTACCGTCTGAATAGGGTATCCAGCCTGTGGTGTTGAAAATATAGACAAGAGCCTCATCAACCATATAGGCGAGAAATCCAAATTTTGGGGTATAAAAAACCCAGCCATTATCCTGAAAGGCCGCGATCAGCCCGTCTTTTCCACTCCACAATCCGGTGGAACCGATAGCTGGAATGTAGCGATCTCCATCAACGGGGGAAGCTGGTGGGGCAGTTAAATCCTTGTCGATTACTGACAATTGCACCAGCGCATCAAGGCTACGAATGGCCTCATTATGGGTCACGTGTTTTTGTGCCTGTGATGCCATGATATAGGGCATTTGCAAAACTGCTGTACTGTCCATTGTTACTTATCCGCTCTGTTAGATCGAAGAAAATCCTAATGTTAAAGCGATGAAGGGGGATAAGTATTTGTCCGGTGACACGCTAAAATCACTTTGAAACGGGTTGGGGGTAAATTAGCATGGTTGAGATACATAAGGGTCAGGACCCTAGTTCAGCTCAACATCAACGCGCCGACATAGTTGATCTAAATCGCATGAGTGAGATAACAAACAGCACCGTACCAATGACCAGCATCAAGATCATTTGCGGCCAGACAATATCAATGCCGGCACCTCTGAACAAAACTGCCTGGGCAAAGCTGGTAAAGTGCGTTGAAGGTGATGCCTGCATAATAAGTTGCAAGACTTTTGGCATGCCTTCCAAAGGCGATGTGCCGCCCGAAAGCATGTTCATTACCACAAAGAATGGAATGGCTAGCAGGGCAAATTGCGGCATGGATTTGGCAAAGGTCGACAACACAATACCAAGCGCCGTCATGGCGTATAAAAACAGCGCCGTGCCGAGAACAAACAAGACGATCGAACCGCTGATGTGTACGCCCAGAACGCCTTGCACTATCGCATAGAGTGACAAAATTACCGCCAAAATAATGGCCAAACCATTGGCCCAGATCTTTGCCAGCATAATTTCACCCGGGGTAACCGGCATAACCAGTAAATGTTCTATCGTGCCGCGCTCGCGTTCGCGAATAACCGCGGCACCTGATAAAATAAGCGACAACATGGTGATGTTGGAAACCACTTGCATAACGGCCATAAACCAGCTGGATTCAAGATTGGGGTTAAACTTGGTACGCATTGAAATCGTTACCGCTTGGCGAATGGGCGCACCGCTCTGGCTTGCAAATTCGCCGATTTGCCGATTAATGATGGTCTGGATATAGGCAGCACCATTGCCGGCAAGGGTCATGGCTGTGGCATCCACATTTACTTGCAGTGTGGGGCTTCGTCCGGCCATCAAATTGGCCTGGAAATCGGGCGGAATATCAATAACGAATGCAAATTTACTGGCATCCATTGAGCTGTCGATTTCACCAAGGCTGATCTGCACGGGCGGTTTGAAGTAGGGTTTTAAAAATGACGCGCTAATTTGTCGTGAAAGCTCTGACTGGTCCTCGTCGACAATGGCAATCGAGGCATTGCGAAGCTCGGTTTGTACCCCGGTTGCCACCGTATAAATCGCGAAGGTGAAGGTGAAGATGATCAAGAAAATCAACACCGGGTCGCGCCGGAGACTGTAGAGTTCTTTGACCCCAAGGCGGTAGATATTCTTAAGCGAGCGGAGCATCTATGCCTCCTGCTTTTTGAGTAACAGGGTCGCTAATATCCAAAACAGCACACAGAAAAAGCCAATCCAGAGATAGCTTTGATAGAGCGAGGCAAAGCCCAGCCCTTTGTTGAATACTCCGCTGGTAATCTGCTGGAAATAAAGCGCAGGAAATGCATGGCCGACAAAGCGTCCACCGCCTTCAAGCGTTGATACCGGATACATCATGCCAGAAAAATTCAGGGTCGGGATCATGACAATGATGGCCGAGCCAAAAATTGCCGCCAACTGGGTTGAAACAAAGGATGATATGACCAGCCCCAGGGAGGTTGCGGCAACGGCAAAAAACATCGCCCCAACCGCAAGTGCAAAGAAATTACCGGTTACCGGAACTTTGAAAAAGAACACCATCAAGGCTACCAAAGATGCAAAGCTGATAATGCCAAAGCCAATATAGGGTAGTTGTTTGCCGACCAGAAATTCAATTTTTTTGGCAGGCGACGCATAAAGATTAATGATCGAGCCAAGCTCTTTTTCGCGCACCACCCCAAGGGCTGTGAGCATGGTTGAAAACATATACATCAACAACATCAACACACCGGGTGAGATGGCAAAAACACTCAAAAATGCCTGATTGTAACGAAATCGGGTTTCTATATTTGCCAAAGGTGGCATGGATTGACTGGCGCCTTCGCGGCGCGCATATTCGGACAGATAATTTGCCAATACACCCTGCACATAGCCCCTTGAGGTTTCTGCCTGAAAGGTGACGGCTCCGTCAAACCATGCGCCCACATTGGGAATGTGACCCTTGAGCAGATCGCGGCCGAAATCCGGGGGAATGATCAACACAAATTTGAGCTCGCCGCTTTTTAGCCGTCGATCGAGATCGCTGCGAAGGGCAATTTGCGGCTTTTGCTGAAAATAGCGCGAGCTTGAAAAGTTCTCTAAAAACCTGTGGCTTTCCTGCGATTTGTCCTGATCAAGAACCGCATAATTGAGTTTTTCCACATCAAATGAAATGCCGTTGGCCATGGCTATCGCAAGAATGATTGGTCCAAGCAACGCAAAGACCACACGAATGGGGTCGCGCACCAGTTCCATCGTCTCGCGCCGGGCAAAGGCCCAGGTTCGCGAAGGTGAAAAGAAGCTTGATGTCTTGGGTTTTGTTTTTGCGTTTTGGG
>Ga0256839_1002535_pt1 | contig 20172 bp, 20 predicted proteins | sample 354166metaG_FD_185968 | JGI IMG/M metagenome (GOLD analysis project Ga0256839, IMG submission 185968) | Hydrothermal vent microbial communities from Mid Atlantic Ridge, Atlantic Ocean - 354-166 | ecosystem: Environmental > Aquatic > Marine > Hydrothermal vents | place: Atlantic Ocean: Mid... | reverse complement strand
GCTCCCCGACGACCTGGTGCAGTTCAACGGCGCCATCGGGGCGGCCATCCTGGCGCAGCGCCGGCTCCGGAAGCTGGCCGACGAAGGGCGCCTGGACGAACACCTGCGCCTGCGGGCCGAGACGCCTCTGGCCCTGGCCGGCTGAGCCCGCCCCCCACCGATGAGGAGCGTCACCGTGAGCGAGACGCCGAACTTCGTGTTGCCCGTGCGAACCAAGAGCGAGGAGGAGCTGGAGCGCGAGGGGTGGCGGCGCCGCTTCGTCGTCGCGCCGGCCCGCCTGGAGGAGACCGTCGAGCTCTACCGCTCGTTGGGCTACGAGATTCACCTGGAGCCCCTCTCCCCCGACGAGCTGGAGGAGCAGTGCAAGGAGTGCCGCCTGGCCGTGGCCTTCTTCCGCGTGCTCTACACCCGGCCCAGGCGGTGGCCCGAGGCGCGCCCCGGGTGAGGCCGCCCCCCGCCGGAGCGCTCGACGGCCAGAACAACCCCGGAAAGGAAAAGGAGGCGTGCGGCATGGCCGAGATCCGCAAGGTGCCGGAATATTGCTATCAATGTGTGGCCGGCCCTGACCTCTTCAAGGTCGTGGTCAAGGACGGCGTGGCCGTGAGCATCGAGCCCAACTGCGATTTCGCCGGCATCCACCCCGCCAACGGCCGCGTTTGCGTCAAGGCGTATGGGCTCATCCAGAAGACCTACAACCCCCACCGCGTCAAGCGCCCCATGCGCCGCACCAACCCCCGCAAGGGCAAGCACGAGGACCCCGGCTGGGTGGAGATCAGTTGGGACGAGGCGTTGGACCTCATCGCCGAGAAGTTGCGCGACGTGCGCCAGAAGGGGCTCGTTGACGAGGAGGGGTATCCCCGCCTGGCCGTGACCGTGGGCTCGGGCGGCATTTCCCCCGCCTACATGGGGGCCCTGCCGGCCTTCTTCGCCGCCTGGGGGCCCATCGACTTCGGCATCGGCTCGGGCCAAGGGGTGAAGTGTTACCACTCGGAACACCTCTACGGCGAGTTCTGGCACCGGGCCTTCATCGTGGTGCCTGACACGCCCCGCTGCAAGTACGTCCTCTCCTTCGGCAACAACACCGACGCCGGCGGGGGCGTCCTGGGCGTCTGGCGCCACGCCGAGGCGCGCGTCAACAACCGCCTGCGCCGCGTCCAGTTCGAGCCCCACCTCTCCGTCACCGCCGCCCACGCCGAGTGGGTGCCCATCAGGCCCAAGACCGACGCCGCCGTGCTCTTCGCCATGATCCACGTGGTGCTCCACGAGCACGACTGGCAGCAGGTCTGCGACGTGCCCTTCCTCAAGCAGATGACCAACTCGCCCTACCTGGTGGGGCCCAACGGCTACTTCATGCGCGACCCGGAGACGCGCAAGCCCCTCATGTGGGACGCGCGCGAGGGGCGTCCCCGCCCCTTCGACGACGGCGTCGAGGAGCCGGCCCTGACGGGCACCTACCGGGTGCGCGGCGTCGAAGTGGGGCCCGACGAGACCGTCTGGGAGCACGAGGCGGCCGAGTGCCGGCCGGCCTTCCAGGCGCTCATCGACCACGTGGCCCCCTACACCCCCGAGTGGGCCCAGGAGATCTCCGACGTGCCGGCCGAGACCATCCGCCGGGTGACGCGCGAGTTCCTGGAGAACGCCTGCGTGGGCGCCACCATCGAGATCGAGGGGGAGACCTACCCCTACCGCCCCGTGGCCATCATCCTGGGCAAGACGGTCACCAACGGCTGGGGGGGCTACGAGTGCTGCTGGGCCCGCACGGTCCTGGCCACGCTGGTGGGCGCCCTGGAGGTCCCCGGCGGCACCATCGGCACCACCGTGCGCCTCAACCGGCCCGGCTCCGACCGCACCCTCAGCGTGCGCCCAGGCCCCGACGGCTTCATGGACCAGCCCCTCAACCCCACGGACCGCCAGAACTGGAAGGCCCACCCGGGCATCCGCAACGCCTACCGCACGCTGGTGCCCTTGGCCAACAACTCCCCCTGGTCGCCCGCGCTGGGGCCGGCCCACCTGCCCTGGCTCTTCATGAAGAACCCGCCCCCCAACTGGCCGCGCCCCACCGTGCCGGACGTGTGGATCATCTACCGCACCAACCCGGTCATCTCCCACTGGGACTCGGAGACGGTGGCCGAGCTGCTCACCACCTTCCCCTTCATCGTGGCCTTCGCCTACACGCCCGACGAGACCAACTGGTTCGCCGACGTGCTCCTGCCCGAGGCCACCGACATCGAGAGCCTCCAGCTCTACCGCATCGGCGGCACCAAGTACCAGGAACAGTTCTGGAAGCACATGGGCGTGGCCCTGCGCCAGCCGGCCGTGGAGCCCCCCGTGGACGCGCGGGACATCACCTGGATCGCCAAGGAGCTGTGCAAGCGGGTGGGCCTCTACGACAAGTTCATCGCGGCCCTCAACAAGGGGCGGGGCACCACGATCCCCCTCAAGGGGGAGGGCTACGATTTCACCCTCTCCCCCGACGAGGATGTCTCCGTGGAGCAGATCTGGGACCGCGTCTGCCGCGCGGCCACCATGAGCCTGAGCGGCGGCCGGGAGGAGCACGGGCTGGAGTGGTTCAAGGAGCGGGGGGCCTTCTTCGTGCCCTTCCCCGAGAAGAAGTGGTTCTTGCACACCTACATGGTCGAGCAGGGGTTGCGATATGAGCTGCCCTACCAGGAGCGCATCATGCGGGCCGGGGCCGAGCTGGCCAACCGGCTCCACGAGCAGGGCATCACCTGGTGGGATGTCCAGCTCGAGGAGTACCAGGCTCTGCCCAAGTGGAAGGATTTCCCCGACATCTGGGCCCGCATTGCCGAGGTCTTCGGCAAGCGCCCCGAGGACTACGACCTCTGGCTGGTGACTACCCGCAGCATGCAGTACAGTTGGGGCTCCAACGTGGGCATCCCGCTGGTGGCCGACGTGGCCCAGAATGTGCTCGGCCACTTCGGCGTGATGCTCAACCGGCGGACGGCCCGGCGCCTGGGCATCCGGGACGGCGACTGGGTCTGGATCGAGTCGCCCATCCGGCGCGTGCGCGGTCGCGCCGTGCTGCGCGAGGGGGTTCACCCCAACGTGGTGCTCACCATCCAGCAGTTCGGCCACTGGGTGACGCCGGTGGCACGGGAGTTCAACGTGCCCAACCTCAACCAGCTCGCCCCGCTCCACCTGGCCCTGACGGACGCCACCGGCAGCGGGGCCGACGTGGTCCGCGTGCGCGTCTACAAGGCCGAGCCGCCGCGCAACGGCCAGGAGGCCGGCGCCGGGGAGACGGTCGTCTCCCTCTCCGAGCTGGCCGCCGCCAAGGCGTAGCCACCTGCCCCCCTCCAAACGCCCCCCTCCCGCCCCGCGCGGGAGGGGGGCACCAGAACGAGGGGTGTGCCCGCTTCGCCGCGGACCGTTCCGCGCGTTGAGGGCAAGCTGAGGGAAGATAGCGCAAAGGTGTGGTGTTTGAAGGAGGCGATTCATGGCTCGCTGGGGGATGGTCATCGACTTGCGCAAGTGTGTGGGGTGCCAGACGTGTACCATCGCGTGCAAGGTGGAGAACGCCGTGCCGCCCGACATCTTCTGGCGCCGCGTGGTGGACACCGAGCTGGGCGAGTACCCCAACGTTCAGCGCCTCTTCCTTCCCATGGCCTGCATGCACTGTAGCGATCCGCCCTGCTTGGAGGTCTGCCCCACCACGGCCACGTACCGCCGCGAGGACGGCATTGTGGACATCAACTACGACCTCTGCATCGGGTGTGGCTACTGCATCGTGGCCTGCCCCTACCTGGCCCGCACGCTCATCGAGAAGAACACCCCCTACTTCGGCGACGCGGGCTTCATCCCGCCCGAGGAGGTGCTCTACGACGACGACCGCACCGGCGTCTGCACCAAGTGTACCTTCTGCCTCCCGCGCGTGGACGAGGGGCTCCAGAACGGCCTCCAGCCGGGAGTGGACCCCGAGGCCACGCCGGCCTGTGTGATCTCCTGCATCGCCAACGCGATGGCCTTCGGCGACTTGGACGACCCCAACAGCCCGGTCGCCCGGCTCATCGACGAGAACTACACCGTGCGGCTCCTCGAGGGCATGGGGTTGGACCCCTCTGTCTACTACATCGTGGACGGCACGCCGGGCGTCTCCGCCGACGGGGCCGAGAGCGCCCAAGAGCTGGCCGAGCACGCCCCGGTGGCAGGGTGACGAGAAGGAGGGAGACTCATGGAACTCATACCCCCGAAGAAGCAGACGGTCTGGCGCTGGCCGGCCGTGATCAACTTCAGCCTGGGCGGGATGGGAGCCGGGCTCTACCTGTGGGGGCTGCTCTGGAGCTGGTTCCAGGGGGAGCTGCCGGCCCCCTTCGCCTTCAAGGTGGGCGGCCCGCTCCTGGTGGCCCTGGGCCTGCTCTCCCTGACCCACGAGGCCGGCCGTCCCCTGCGGGGCTACAACCTGTGGCGCCACGTGCGCCGCTCGTGGATGTCCCGGGAGGCGGTGGCCGCCGGCATCTTCATGCCGCTGGCCGTGTTCGACTGGCTCTTCCCGAACCCCCTGGTGCAGGGCTTGGCCGGGCTGGCCGCCCTCTTCTTCATGGTGGCCCAGGGCTTCATCCCTTACCGTGGGCGGGCGGTGACGGCCTGGTACGTGCCCCACGTGCCCGTCATGTTCGTCACCTCGGGCCCCATGACCGGCTTCGGGCTGGTGACCCTCCTCGCGGCGGCCGGCGGATTCGCCGTGCCGGCGTGGCTCTGGTGGGCGGGCGTGCTCTTCGTGCTGGTCAACGCCGGCGTGTGGCTCCACTACCTGCAGCGACCTGATGAGGAGTTCCAGCGGGCCGTGGCCGCCCTGCGGCAACCGGCGGCCATGCTCTGGGTGATGGGCGTGGGCCACGCCCTGCCCTTCGTTCTCCTGGTGGTGGCCGGTGCCACGGGGGCGAGCGCTGGCCCGGGGCGCCTGCTCGCGCTCGTCGCCGGCCTGGCCCTCCTGGTCGCCGGCACCCTGCAGAAAGCCTACCTGATCCTGGAGGCCGGATACCTGCGGGCCATCACCTTCGGTCCCGTTCGACCGCCCCGCCGGCGCTCCCACGCGAGTGCCGGATAGGCGCGCGCTCCTCTCCTCCGGGGACTGGGGACGGCGCGGGCCCCACAGGGGGCCCGCGCCCGCCCCTGAAAGTGGCCTCCGGGCAGCGGAGAGATCAACCGGACAGAAAAGGAGGTCAACCGATGAAAGCGGCGCTCTTCTACGGGCCGAACGAGCCCTTGCGGGTCGAAGAGGTGCCCACGCCCACGCCCGGCCCAGGCGAAGTGCTGGTCCGGGTGGCGGCGTGTGGCGTCTGTCACACGGACCTGCACTACACGGACCACGGCACGCCCACCTTCAAAAAGCCGCCGCTGATCCTGGGCCACGAAATTTCCGGCACGGTGGCGGCCCTGGGGCCCGGCGTGGAGGGCTTTCGCGAGGGGGACCGCGTGCTGCTGCCGGCCGTGCTCACCTGTGGCACCTGTTTCCTCTGCCGCACAGGGCGGGAGAACATCTGTGAGCGGCTGCGCATGTTCGGCAATCACGTGGACGGCGGCTTCGCCGAGTACGTGGTAGCTCCGGCCAAGGACATCTTTCACCTCCCGGAGGAGATTCCCCTGGTGGAGGGGGCCATCATCGCCGACGCCATCACCACCCCCTTCCACGCGGTGGTCAACAGGGGCCGGGTGACGCCGGGGGATTGGGTCGTGGTGATCGGCTGCGGGGGCATTGGCCTCAACCTGGTGCAGGTGGCCGCAGCCTTGGGCGCCCGCGTGATCGCCGTGGACATCGTGGAGGCCAAGCTGGAGTGGGCCCGCAAGCTGGGCGCTGTGGAGGCTGTCAACGCCAACGAGGTGGAGCGCGTGGACAAGCAGGTGCGCCGGCTCACGGGCCAGGGCGGCGTGGACGTGGCCTTCGAGGCCATCGGCAACCCGCGCACCCAGGAGCAGGCCCTCGCCTGTCTGCGCGCCGGCGGCCGGCTGGTGCTGGTGGGCTACAGCCCCAAGGCCATGACCCTCAACTCGGGGCGGGCCATGTTCCGCGAGCTGGAGGTCGTGGGCTCACTGGGCTGCCGCCTGGCCGACTACCCGCGCGTCATCGAGCTGGCCCGGCAGGGGCGCATCCGCGTGGCCGAGCTGGTCACCCACCGCTTCCCCCTGGAGGAGGTGAACGCCGCCTTCGACACCCTGCGCCGGGGCGAGGCATTGCGGGCCGTTGTGGTGGTGTGAGCGCGAGGAGGTGTCAGGAACCCTCCTCTGCTTCCCACCCACTGCTCGCTGCTCGCGGACCAACAGGGCTTCTGGGGCGTCCCAGAGGCCCTTTTCTCATGGGCGGAACTTGAACTCCGTGAGGCCCACGCGGATCACGTCGCCCGGATCGAGGGGGACAGGGTCCATGGGGGGGAGCGGGTGGCCGTTGAGGCGGGTGGGGTTGGTGGCGCCCAAGTCCTCCAGCCACCAGCGGCCGTCCCGCCGTTCGATGCGGGCATGGCGGCCCGACGTGTAGGTATCGGCCACCACGATGTCGTTCTCCAGGTCCCGGCCGATGGTGGTCACCGTCTGGAGGAGGAAAGTCTGGCCGGCCCGGAGCCCGCTCTCCTCCCCCCTCACGACGACGAGGCGGGCCCCGGCCCGGGCAGAGGGCTCGGCCTGTTCGGGCTCACCGCGCGACACGTCCCGCCAGACGAGCCAGGCCACCAGCCCCAAGAAGGCGTAGAGCAGGGCCAACAGCGCCATTCTGGCGGCGAAGATCATGAGCGTGAGCGTGCTTTCTGCCATGCTTCCGGGAGCTCGAAGGTCGCCTCCACGTGGGCGAAGCGAATGCGGTCGCCGTGGTGGAGCACCCACTCGTGGCGCACCGGCTGACCGTTGACCCAAGTGCCGTTCGCGCTGCCCAGATCGGTGAGCACGTAGACCCCCTGGCGCCACTTGATCTGGGCGTGGTGACGGCTCACGTCCTCGCTCTCCAGGATGATGTCGTTGTCCAAGCTGCGGCCAATGGTCACGAAGGGCCCCTCCAGGGGAACAATGCGGTCGTCCAGGCGCAGCAGGGCCCCGGGGGCCGGCGGGCTCTCCGTTCCCTGTGCGGGAATGGGGGCGGTGAAGGCCATCGTCTGGTCGCGGGCAACCCGGTCCTCCAGAGAGGCTTTGACGCTGATGCTCCCCCGTGGTACAATCTCATCTGCCTCGATCAAAAGAGTTGGGCGTCCGAGCATGACCAGCGAGCGTTTCTCGGCCAGGGCGCAGAGGTAATCGGCCAACTCCCGTTCCAGAGTTTCCCGGTAGGGCTCGAAAGCTCGTACATCCTCAGGGTTGAGGCGGACGATGTACCGGTTGGGGGCGAGCATCTTGCCGGCGGGGGAGAGCACGCGCCCGTCGTCCATGGCGTGGCCCAGCCGTTTGGCGATGTCGGCCGGCTGGAGCTGGCCGCCGAAGAGCCGGAAGAAGGGGCGCTCGAGCAGGCGTTCGATCTGTTCTTCGAGGGATTGCCACGTGTTTTGGGCCATGTCGTACCCTTGTGTCCGGTCTCATGTTTGGGGTGCTGGGGCCGGGTTCTCGGGGGCGAAGGCAGTATCCCGGCCACGGCCCTCATTGGGTCGGCGAACGTTCCCCTCCCGCGCACACGGCAAAGGCCGACGTCGGCTAGATTATAGTGGCGTGAGGGGGGACGTCAATTCCGTGTCGAGTGGACCCAGAGGAGGTGACCAATGGCGGTGAAACGCTTCTCGGATCAGGTGGCCGTGGCGGTGGGGCCGTTGTTTTCCCTGAAGACCATCTTCGTGCTCTTCAAGCTCAGAGTGGTGGCGCTCTTGCTCTTCGCAGCCGTGGCCGGCGCCTTCCTGGGGGCCGGCGGGTGGCCTGGGGCGCTCAACTTGCTCGTCCTGATCCTCGTGGGCGGGATGGCGGCGGCGGGCTCGTCGGCCATCAACGAGTACCTGGAGCGGGACCAGGACGCCCTCATGCGGCGCACGAGCCACCGCCCACTTGTGGTGGGCCTCTTCCCCGAGCCCGTCTGGGTGCCGGCCTTGGGGGCGGCGATGATCTTCTTGCCCTCGCTGGCCGTGGTCTTGTGGAAGCCCTCGTTGACCTTCTTCGTCCTGTTGGGAGCTTTCATTTATGTGGTCATTTACACCATTTGGCTCAAGCCCCGCACGCTGCTCAACATCGTCATTGGCGGCGCGGCCGGCAGTGCCGCCGTCATGAGTGGCGGGGCCGCTGTGGGCGCCTGGCAGGACCCGGGGGTGATCGTGTTGGCCCTCCTCGTCTTCCTGTGGACGCCCATCCACTTCTGGAGCTTGGCCCTGGCCTGCCGCGAGGACTACCGCCGGGCCGGCGTGCCCATGTTGCCGGTCCACACGACGCCCCGCCAGGCCGCCCTGTGGGGGCTGCTCCACGGGGCCGCGGCCGTGGTGGCCGGGCTGGCCCTCGTGCTGCACCCTGCCCTGGGCTGGCTCTACGCCGTGCCGGCCCTTGTGGGCAGTGGGATGCTCATGTTCTTGGGCCTCCGCCTGGTCTTCACCCCTGAGCGCGGCAACGCTTGGATGGTCTTCCACGCTTCCAACATCTTCTTGAGCCTCGTCTTGTTGGCCGTCTGCGTTGATGCGCTGTTGTAGGGGCCCGAAGGTGCCAACGGCCTGACAGCCTGACACTTGTTCTGAGACACCATCCTCTGCCGAGGAGGACGACCGATGCGAGTGCGCAGCCAACCCGGACTCACCTTCGACGATGTGCTGCTGGTGCCCCGCCGTTCGCCCGTGCGCTCCAGGGGCGACGTGGACACCTCCAGCCTGCTCGTCGAGGGCATTCGACTCCACATTCCCATCCTGAGCGCCAACATGGACACCGTGACCGAGTCCGAAATGGCCATCACCATGGCCCGGCTCGGCGGCCTGGGAATTATCCACCGCTTCATGAGCGTTGAGCGCCAGGCCGCCGAGGTGGCCCGCGTCAAGCGGGCCGAGAACCTGGTGGTGGAGAACCCCTATACCATCGCGCCGGAGACCACCGTGGCCCAAGCTCGCCAGCTCATGGAGGAGTGGGACAGCGGCGGGCTGCTGGTGAGCGACGCCGATGGCCACCTGTTGGGCATCCTCACCACCCGCGACGTGCTCTTCGAGGACGACGGAAGCCGCCCCGTGCGGGAGGTGATGACCCCCCGCGAGCGGCTGGTGACCGCGCCCCCGGGCACGACGTTGGCGGAGGCGCGCCGCATCCTCCACCGCGCCCGCGTGGAGAAGTTGCCCCTCGTGACCGAGGACGGCCGCATCGCCGGCCTCATCACGGCCAAGGACATCGTCAAGCGGGAGCAATACCCCCACGCCACCAAGGACGAGAAAGGCCGCCTGCGCGTGGGCGCGGCCGTCGGCGTGAAACAGGGCGAGCTGGAGCGGGCCGAGGCCCTGGTGGCGGCCGACGTCGATCTCCTGGTGCTTGACATCGCCCACGGCCACAGCGACCACGCTATCGAGATGCTCAAGCGCCTGCGCGCCACCTTCGGCGGCCGGGTGAAGATCGTGGCCGGCAACGTGGCCACGGCCCAGGGCGTGCGCGACTTGGCCGAAGCCGGCGCCGACGCCGTCAAGGTGGGCGTGGGGCCGGGTTCCATCTGCATCACCCGGGTGGTCACCGGCTTTGGGGTGCCCCAGCTCAGCGCCATCCTGGAGTGTGCCCGCGCCGCCCGCGAGGTGGGCGTGCCCATCATCGCCGACGGGGGCATTCGCACGTCGGGAGACCTCACCAAGGCCCTGGCCGCCGGCGCCCAGACGGTCATGATCGGCGGCCTCTTCGCCGGCACGCGCGAGAGCCCGGGCTTCACCGTCCAGCGCAACGGCCAGCGCTTCAAGCTGGTGCGCGGCATGGCCAGCCTCTCGGCCAACATGAGCCGCCACGACAGCGCCGACGTGGACCCTGACCAGATCGTCCCCGAGGGCGTGGAGGCGATGGTGCCTTACCGGGGCAGCGTCGTGGAGATTGTCCGCCAGCTCGTGGGCGGCCTGCGCAGCGGCATGAGCTACGCCGGCGCCTACACCATCGCCGAGCTCCAGGAGAACGCCGAGTTCGTGCCCATCACCCTGGCCGGCCTACAGGAGAGCAAGCCCCACGATGTCCACGTGCTCTGAGGGTGAAGCGCCCATGCTCCTCGTGGTGGACATCGGCAACACCCACGCCAAGTTCGGCCTCTTCGACGTGGAAGAACGCCGCCTGCTGGCGAGCTGGCGTGCCGTCACCGACCACGAGCGCACGGCCGACGAGTGGGGCGTGCTGGTGGAGCGTTTCCTGGCCCTGCGGTCGCTTCGCCTCTCCGACGTTCGCGACGCCATCATCTCCTCCGTGGTCCCGCCGGCCACGGCCGCCGTGGCCGAGATGGTGGGCACCTACGTGGGAGTGAGCCCTCTTGTCGTGGGGGCCGATGTGGACGTGGGCATCCCCATCCGCCACGTCAACCCCGAAGAGGTGGGCGCCGACCGCCTGGTCAACGCCGTGGCCGCCCTCCACCGCTACGGCGCCCCCTGCGTGGTCATCGACTTGGGCACGGCCACAACCTTCGACGTGATCTCCCCGGAAGGGGCCTATGTGGGAGGGGTCATCGCGCCGGGGCTCGAGCTCTCGGCCGAGGCCCTCTTCCGCCGGGCCGCCCGCCTCTTCAAGGTCGAGTACCGCTTCCCGCCCGCGGTCATCGGCCACAGCACGGTTACGGCCATGCAGAGCGGGCTGCTCTGGGGCTACGTGGGCCTCATTGAGGGGCTGACGCGGCGGGTTGTGGCCGAGCTCGGGCAGCCGGCCACCGTGGTGGCCACCGGCGGGCTGGCCGAGCTCCTGGCCGAGCAGACCGAGGCCATCCACGTGGTGGACCAGGAGCTCACCGTCGATGGCCTCTTCCTCATCTGGCAACGCAACCGCCGTTGAGATGGGCGCGGCCCGGCCGCGTCACAGTCACGTGCGGGGCGCTCATGTTCGCACTGCTCGCCTTCTTCACCTTCGTGTTCCTGCTGGTCGTCCTGCTGGACCGGCTGGTGACCCAGCAGATGCTCCTCCTCTTCTGGTTGCTCACCCGCGATGACCGGCTCACCTACCTGCTCTACGCCCTCTTGCTCCTGCCCGGCACCCTCGTCCACGAGGGGAGCCACTGGCTGGCCGCCCGCCTGCTGGGGGTGCCGGTCAGCCGTCCCAGCTTGCGCCCCCGCCTGCAGGGCTCGCGCGTGGTGTTGGGCCACGTGATCACGGCCCCCACCGACCCCCTGCGCCAGAGCGCCATCGGCGCGGCTCCCCTCGTCGTGGGCGTCACCCTCGTGGTCCTGGTGGCCCGGTACGTCTTCGGCGTCGAGGGGCCGGAGGCGCTGCTGCCCGGCGGCCGGAGCCTCCGCGAGCTCGTGGCACAGCTTGCCGCGGTGACGCGCGTGGAGGACGCCTGGATCTGGCTCTACCTGCTCTTCTCCGTCAGCCACATGATGCTCCCCAGCGAGAGCGACCGCGCCGCCTGGCCGGCCTTCCTCGTGCTGCTCGGTGCTGTTGGGCTGGCCGTGGTGCTCCTCTTCGGCGTGCCGGCCGTGCCGGGGCCCGTGGTAGCCCTGCTCAACGCCCTGCTCTGGGCCTTGCTCTTCGCCTTCCTCGTCACCATCGCCCTGGACGTGCCCCTCTTCGTGGCCTGCTGGGCTCTCAACCGCCTCCTCATGGGGCGCCGTGGCTGAGTTGCTTTGCCCGGAGAGCCGCCACTTGACTTTCCCCCGTGGCCGTGGTATAGTCTTGACATCCCGTTATGAGCACCTTGCACAACGGATGAGGCGTGTGCGCGACGGTGGTCATTCGCGTGCCGAGTCGTCTCCGTTAGGGGAGTCCGGGGAGCCGGGCTGAGAGGGTGGCCGAACCCGCCACCGACCCTACGAACCTGATCTGGGTCATGCCAGCGCAGGGAAACGGAGTCCGAGATTGTTCATGGGCGCCGCCCTCTGCTGGGCGGCGTTTTTTCGTCTGGCCGGACCGGTGATCACCGGCCACCGATCACCGACGATCACTCACGCAGGAGGGAGCACTATGAGCGCACAGCAAGGGCGTTTCTCCCGGTTGACCGCGGCCGATCTCGTCCTCACGGCCGGTTTGGCCGTCATCATCGGCGTGCTCTTCGGCTTCTGGTCGGCCATCGTTTACCCGGCCGTCACCACCCTGTTCGGGCCAATCGGGGCCTCGTTCTTCTACGGCGTCTGGTTCCTCGGCGGCCTAATTCCCCCCTACATCATCCGCAAGCCCGGCGTGGCCTTCTTGGGGGAGTTCATCGCCGCCCACGTGGAGCTCCTCACCGGCAGCCCCTACGGCCCGCTGCTCACCTACTACGGCATTACTCAGGGGCTAGCCTGTGAGCTGATCTTCGCCCTCACCCGCTACCGCCGCTGGGACCTGAAGACCATGATGGCGGCCGGCGCGGCCGCGGCCATCCCCGCCCTGGCCATGGACACGGCGCTTTACGGCTACCTGCAATTGGCCCTGCCGCTCCAACTGGCCCTGCTGGTGGGGTACTTCGGCAGCGGCGCCATCTTGGGAGGGGCGCTGGCCCGGTACACGGCCAACGCCGTGGCCCGCACCGGCCTGTTGGACGTGTTCCCCGTGGGGCGAGAGCTTCGCCGGCAGTCACACTCTGACACGGGATTGGGGTAGGAGGATGCTGCACTTCGAGGGGGTGACCTTCACCTACGATGGCGCCCAAGCGCCTGCCCTGCGGGACCTCCACCTGGACGTGTCGGCCGGCGAGCTGGTCCTGGTGCTGGGGCCGGCCGGCGGCGGCAAGAGCACCATGCTGCTCTGCCTGAACGGCCTCATCCCCCACCGCGTCGCGGGCGAACTGCGCGGCCGCGTGGTGGTGGCCGGCCGCGACGTGGCCGCCCACGAGGTCGCCCAGATGGCCGAAGTGGTGGGCCTGGTCTTCCAGGACCCAGAGGCCCAGTTCGTCATGCTCCACGTGGAAGACGAGGTGGCCTTCGGCCTCGAAAACCTGCGCTACCCGCGCTCTGCCATGTGGCCTCGGGTCCGCCGTGCCCTGGAGCAGGTGGGGTTGGCCCACAAGCTGGGCGCCAGGCTCGACCGCCTCTCCGGGGGGGAGAAGCAGAAGGTCGCCCTGGCCTCTGTGCTGGCCATGCGGCCCCGCGTGCTGGCTTTCGACGCGCCCACCGCCAACTTGGACCCCCGCTCAGCCCACGAGTTCTGGGAGCTGGTGCGCCGGCTGCGGGCCCAAGGCGAACACACGCTGGTCCTCGTCGAGCACCGGGTGGATGACCTCCTGGCAGCAGCCGACCGCTTGGTGGTCCTCGACGGCCGGGGGAGCGTGGCCCTGGACGTGCCCCCGCGCCACGCCGGGAACCAGGACAACGTGGAGACGTTGCGGGCCTTGGGCGTCTGGGTTCCGCAGGTGTGGGAGTTGGCCGCCGCCGTGGGCGTGGACGGCTCCTTGTCCCTCACCCTGGATGAACTCTACAGGGCTGTCGAACCCCGTCTGCCCGCGGCCGCCCCGCCGCCCCCGCCCCGGGACGCAACCGGAGGGGCTCCCCTGGTGCGCGTGTCGGGTCTCTCCTACCGCTATTCCGACGGCACCCATGCCCTGCGCCGCGTCACGTTGGCGGTGCCGGAGGGGGACTTCTGCGCCCTGGTGGGCCAGAACGGCGCCGGCAAGACCACCCTGGCCCGGTTCATGGCCGGGGTCCTCACCCCGCCGGCCGGCACCCTCTTCTTGGACGGACAGGATGTGGCCGGCCTCTCGCCGCGCGAGATCGCCGCGCGCGTCGGTTACGTCTTCCAGAACCCGGAGCACCAGTTTGTGGCCCACACCGTCTTCGACGAACTGGCCTACAGCCTGCGCGTCCGCGGGGTGGGCGAGGATGACGTGCGCCGGCGCGTCCACCAATTCCTCGAACGCTTCGGGCTGGAGGGACACATTGGGGCTCACCCCTTCGAGCTGAGCCGCAGCGAGCAGCGCCTGCTCAGCGTGGCGGCCGTGCTGATCGCCGAACCCCGCCTCCTCATCCTGGACGAGCCCACCCTGGCGCTGGACCGGCCCACGGCCCACACGCTCATGGAACACCTGCGCGCCCTGAACCGGGCCGGCACCACCGTCCTGCTCATCACCCACGACATGCACCTGGTGGCCGAGTACGCCCACACGGCCGCCGTCATGGCCGGGGGAGAGGTGATCTTCCACGGCCCCGTGCGCGAGCTCTTCGGGCGGCCGGACGTGCTGGCGGCGGCCTCGCTCCGGCCGCCGCCGGCCGTGGAGCTGAGCTGGCGGGCGCGAACACGGGACGCCCGCTTCCCCCTGCTCCTCTCCCCGGCCGAATGGCACCGGCTTCTCGCGCCGGCGGACTCGCCTTTCCCCGAAGCGGGCTAGAGGAGGGAACCGTGCTCTTCCGCCACGTTGAACACCGCTCGTTCATGCACGAGCTCAACCCGGTGGTCAAGTTCGCTGCCATCCTCGTGGCCGTCGTCGTGCTCATGTTCTTCTTCGACCCCCTGCCCACGGCCTTCATGCTGGCCTTGGCCGTGGGCCTGGCCGTGGGCTTGGCCCGCATTCCGCTCCGCCGGGTGGTGCGCAGCACGCTCCCCTTCTGGGGCCTGGCCGTGGGGCTGGCGTGGGTCAACGTCTTCTTCCCCAAGGACGCTGCCGAGCCGCTTTGGGAGTGGGCCTTCCTGCGGGTGACGCCCCAGAGCCTGCGCGTGGGCGTCACCCTCGGGCTGCGCGTGCTCACCATTGTGGCCTTCTCCTATCTCTTCGCAGCCACCACCGACCCGCGCGACCTGGCCCTGAGCCTGGTTCACCAGCTGCACCTGCCCTACCGCCTGGCCTTCGGCCTCTTCGCCGGGTTCCGCTTCTTGCCCATCCTCCAGAGCGAGTTCGAGCAGATTCGGGCGGCCCACCGCGTGCGGGGCGCGGGGCAGGAGCGGGGGCGGTGGGCCGGCGTGGCCGAGGTGTGGCGGCTCGCTCTCCCCCTCTTCGCCGTGGTCATCCGCAAGGCTGCCCAGATCGGCCTGGCCATGGAGAGCCGCGCCTTTGGCGCCCACGCCGACCGCACCTACTTGCACGAGACCCGCGTGACGCGCAAGGACGTGGCCTTCCTGGTGGGCCTCGTGGGCCTCTTGGCCCTCGCCCTCTGGTGGTTCGACACGATGGGGTGGATCACGCGCTTCGGCCTCCAGGTGGGCACGCCGTACCAGCGGTTGGTGGAGTAGGGGCCCTGTCGGCATACCGGACTCCACATTTGAAATGGCAGAAGGAGTGGTACAATGAACGGCAAGGTGATCATCGTTGGCGGCGGCATTATCGGCCTGAGCCTGGGCTGGTACCTGGCGCGGTCCGGCCTGGAGGTGGAAGTGTTGGAGCGCGGCGAGGCCGGGCGGGCGGCCTCGTGGGTGGCCGGGGGCATGTTGGCCCCCCACGCCGAATCTGAGCCGGGCGAGGAGGCGCTGCTCCCCCTGCTCGTCGAGGGACTGCGCCGCTGGCCCCCCTTCGTGGAGGAGCTGGAGGCAGCCACGGGCATGTCGGTGGACTACCGTCAGGACGGAGCGCTCCTCGTGGCCCTCGACCAGGACGACGCCCGCAAGTACCGTTTCTGGTACGAGTTCCTGCGGGACCTGAAGCAGCCCATCGAGTGGCTGAGCGGCTACGAGGTGCGCAAGATGGAACCGTACCTCTCCCGCTCGGCCGTGGCGGCCATCTGGAGCCCCCACGATTACCACGTCAACAACCAGCTCGTCGTCCTCGCCCTCAAGCAGGCCTTTGACCAGGCCGGCGGGCGCCTGCGGGAACACACGCCCGTGGAGGAAGTCCTCGTCGAAGGCGGGCGCGCGCGGGGCGTGCGGGCCGGCGGCGAGCTCGTCGAGGGTGACGTGGTGGTGGTGGCTGCCGGGGCGTGGTCGGGCCAACTGGCCGGCCTGCCCGAGGAGATACGCCCGCCGGTGCGGCCCGTCAAGGGCCAAGTGGTCATCCTCCAAATGCCGGAGGTGGAGCCCGTCCTCCAGCGGGTGGTCTGGTGTGTGGACGCCTACCTGGTGCCCCGTTCCAACGGCCACCTGCTGGTGGGTGCCACGGTGGAAGAAGTGGGCTTCGACCCCCACCTCACCGCCGGCGGGGTCTACCACCTGCTCCGCCGCGCGTGGGAGCTGCTGCCCGCCGTCTACGAGCTGCCCGTCGTCGAGATGTTGGTCGGCTTCCGGCCCACCAGCCGGGACGATGCGCCCATCTTGGGGCCCACAGGGGTGGAAGGGCTCGTCTTCGCCACAGGCCACCACCGCAACGGCATCCTGTTGGCGCCCATCACCGCCCAGGCGGTGGGCCACTACATCGTGACCGGCGAGCTGCCCGACGAAATCCGCCCCTTCACTATCGAGCGCTTCCGCCGGGGCGATCGGGCCTAGCACGGCCGCCGCCCACGAGCCGGCCTACGCGACGGCCGAGGGTCACGCCAACTCAGCAGGAGGTGAATCCATGCGTGCCCGCGAGAACGGCGAAACGTTAGTGGTCAACGGGGAGCCGCGCCCCTACACGCCCCAGACGGTGGCCGAACTGCTCGAGGCGTTGGGGCTGGACCCCGCGCGGCCCGGCATTGCCGTGGCCGTCAACGATGCCATTGTGCCCCGGGAGGAGTGGGCGTCGAGGGCCCTGCGCCCCGGCGACCGCGTGGAAGTCGTTCGGGCCGTGGCCGGGGGCTGTCGGCCGTGAGCGCAGAAAGTGTGTCAACGACAAGCGAGGGATGACGATGACCAGCGAACTGACCATTGCCGGACGAACGTTCACATCCCGCCTCTTCATCGGCTCGGCCCGCTATCCCAACCGCCAAGTGATGCTCGACGCCATCGAGGCCAGCGGGGCCGAGGTGGTCACGGTGGCCATCCGCCGCGTGCGCCCCGACGCCGAGGGGGAGAACCTGTACGACTTGCTCCGGGAGCGGTACTTCATCCTCCCCAACACGGCCGGGTGCTACACGGCGCGGGAGGCTGTCCTCACGGCCCACTTGGCCCGCGAGGCGCTGGGCACCAACTGGATCAAGCTGGAAGTCATCGGGGACGATGAAACCCTCTTCCCGGACGTGGAGCAGCTCCTGGAGGCGGCCGCGGAGCTGGTCAAGGACGGCTTCGTGGTTCTGCCCTACTGCAACGATGACCCCATCACCTGCAAGAAGCTGGAGGAGATCGGCTGTGCGGCCGTCATGCCCCTGGGAGCGCCCATCGGCTCGGGAATGGGCATCCGCAACCCCTACAACATCCGCATCATCCTCGACATGGTCTCGGTGCCCGTCATCGTGGACGCCGGCGTGGGCACCGCCTCCGACGTGGCCATTGCCATGGAGTTGGGGTGTCACGGCGTCCTCCTGAACACGGCCGTGGCCCAGGCGCGTGACCCGGTCAAGATGGCCCGCGCCATGCGCCTGGCCATCGAGGCCGGCCGGCTGGCCTACGAGGCGGGCCGCATCCCGCGCAAGCTCTACGCCCGGGCCTCCAGCCCCATGGAGGACTTGATCGAGGTGGGCGTGTGAGCCGGCTGCCCGATCCGCCCCTGCTGGTCATCACGGCGCGGGCCTTCACCCGCCGGCCCATCCGGGCCGTGGTGGCCCACGTCTTCGCCGGCGGCTGCCGTTGGCTCATGGTGCGGGAGAAGGACCTGGCCGACCGGGCCTTGGCCGGCATGGTGCGGGATTTTCTGGAAATCGCGCGCCCCTACCGGGCCCTCGTGACCGTGAACGGCAATGTGGAGGTGGCCGCCGAGACGGGCGCCCACGGCGTCCACCTCCAACGCGCTGACCAGGTGAAGCCCGCCCGCCAGCGCCTGGGGCGGCGGGCCCTGATCGGCGTTTCCGCCCACTCGTTGGAGGAGGCCCTGGAGGCCGCCCGCGCCGGCGCCGACTACGTCACCCTGAGCCCCATCTTCGCCTCCATCAGCAAGCCGGGCTACGGCCCCCCGGGGGACGAGGGGCTGGAGATGCTCCGCGCCGTGGCCCGAGCGGTTCGTGTGCCGGTTGTCGCCCTGGGGGGCATCACCGCCCAGAACACCCCCCGATGCCTCGAGGCCGGCGCCGCCGGCGTGGCCGTGCTCGGCCGCGTGATGGGCGCCCTTGACCCGCAGGCCGAGGTGGAGGCGCTGGTGAGAGCTGTGTCCGGCAACGAAGGGAGGCAAGAGTGAGGAACCAGTTGGACCTGTCGGTGTACGTGATCACAAGCACTGCCCTGGCCGCTCCCCGCTCGGTGTTCGACGTGGTGCGGGCTGCCCTGCGCGGGGGGGCCACGGTAGTGCAACTGCGGGAAAAGGAGCTCTCGACCAGGGAGCTGATCGAGATGGCCCAAGCGCTCCTGCAGGTGACCAGGCCGGCCGGCGTGCCCCTCATTGTGAACGACCGCGTGGACGTGGCCTTGGCCGTGGACGCCGACGGCGTTCACGTCGGCCAGGAGGACATGCCGGCCGGCTTGGCCCGCCGGCTCATCGGCCCGGGCAAGATCTTGGGCGTCTCGGCCGAGACTGTTGAGCAGGCGCTCCTGGCCCAGCGGGATGGGGCCGACTACCTGGGCGTTGGCGATGTCTACGGCACCGCCACCAAGCCCGACGCCGGCCCTCCCATTGGCCTGGAGGGACTCCGCCGCGTGGCCGAGGCCGTGCGCATCCCCGTGGTGGGCATTGGCGGCATCACCCCCCGGAACGCGGCCGACGTGGTGGCCCACGGCGCCGAGGGGGTGGCGGTCATCTCCGCCGTCTTCGGCGCCCCGGACCCCGAGGAGGCCACGCGGCGCCTGCGTCAGGCCGTGGAGCAGGGGCGCCGCCGGCGTGCCGGGGGAAGCGGTGTGCGCGGTCACATGTCGGTTCCGGGAGCGTGACGTGAAGGTGGGTGACGTTGGGGAGTTCGGCCTCATCGCCCGGCTGGCCCGCCTCGTAGGGGGCGAGCACCCCGACGTGGTGGTGGGCATCGGCGACGATGTGGCCGTGCTCGACGTGGGTGGCCCCGAGTGGCTGCTGGCCACTGTGGACGCTCAGGTGGAGGGCGTTCACTTCCTCCGCCAGCTCATCGCGCCCCGCCAACTCGGCCGGCGGGCGCTGGCCGTCAACGTGAGCGACATCGCGGCCGCCGGGGGCCGGCCGACTTTCGCGCTGGTCTCCCTCTCGCTCCCCAACGACGTGGAGGTGCAGTGGGCGGAGGCGCTCTACCGAGGCCTGCGCGCCGAGGCGGACCGGGCCGGCGTGGCCGTGGTGGGGGGCAACGTGGCCCGTTCGCCCGGCCCGGTGCTCATCGACATCACCCTGCTGGGCCGCGTCCGGCCCGAGCACCTGCTCCGCCGGACGGGCACCCGGCCCGGCGACGTCGTCCTGGTCACCGGCACCTTGGGCGACGCCGCCGCCGGCCTGCGGCTCCTGCTCGACCCGCCCCCGGCCCTGGCCTCGCCCCAGGCCCTGCCCCCGGTCGAACGCGATGCCCTGCTGAAGCGCCTGCTGACCCCCACGCCACGCTTGGCCGAGGGCCAGGTGGTGGCCCGTTCCGGGATGGCCACGGCCATGATCGACATCAGCGACGGCCTGAGCAGCGACGTGGGTCACATCTGCGCGGCCAGCCACGTGGGCGTGCGCCTCTGGGCCGAGCGCCTGCCCATCTCCGAGGGCACGCGCCACGTGGCCCGCCTGTTGGAGGTGCCGCCCTGGGAGTTGGCCTTGGCCGGCGGCGAGGATTACGAGCTCTGCTTCACCGCCCCGCGCGAAGCTGCTGAGGCCCTGGCCGCCCGCGTCACCGCCGAGACGGGCACCCAAGTGACCCCCGTGGGCGAGGTGCTGCCGGCCGGGGCCGGGCGCCGCCTGGTGACGCCGGACGGGCAAGAAGTTCCCCTGGAACCGCGCGGTTGGCAACACTTTGCCCAAAACCCCTGAACGCACCCGTGATTGAGGAGGCGACCGATGACACTTTCCCGTACCCTGTGGGAGGCCAACCTGGACCTGGCACGTGCCTGCCTCGACCACCCCTTCGTGCGCGGCCTGGCCGACGGCACCCTGCCGCGCCCCACCTTCGCCTACTACGTGGGCCAGGACGCCTTTTTCTTGGAGGCCTTCGCACGGGCCTACAGCGTGGCCGCTGCCAAGGCCCCCGACTGGCAGAGCTTCCGCGCCTTCCACGAGCTGGCCGGCGGCGTGCTCGAGGAGCTACGGCTCCACGAGGGCTACGCGGCTCGCTGGGG
>Ga0256839_1002534_pt1 | contig 20181 bp, 26 predicted proteins | sample 354166metaG_FD_185968 | JGI IMG/M metagenome (GOLD analysis project Ga0256839, IMG submission 185968) | Hydrothermal vent microbial communities from Mid Atlantic Ridge, Atlantic Ocean - 354-166 | ecosystem: Environmental > Aquatic > Marine > Hydrothermal vents | place: Atlantic Ocean: Mid... | reverse complement strand
AGGTAGAAGCCGAGCAGCACGCAGGCGGCCCGCTGGGGCAGGGTGTAGAGGTGGGGGCTCTTGGGATGGGAGTAGCGGGGCAAGGTCTCCTGCGCGATCCGGTAGGCAAGGCGGGCCACCCGGACGTAGCGGCTCTCCCGCTCCCGACTCCGCCGTCCCTTCTTGCTCTGTGCCATACCGCATACCTATCTCAGAAAGTCCATGCTTGCAACTGAGCAACTTTGAGTCAAAAGTCAGCTTCTCCTTGAGGCTCACCTTACACACCTATGTCTTCACCCTCCTCATTTTGTTTGGTAAGTCGGCAGACCCCCGCGCATCAGGACTTGTCCCTCAGATGCGGGGAGATTCTCGTTTCGGATCTCAGCTCGGAAGGTTTGACAAGTCAGCCGCCTCAGGGGCCTCGAGCGGGAGCTGGGGTTCGAAGAGGAGCCGTCTTGGGTCAAGATCCGGTGGGAAGATCGGGCTCTGTACTATTTGCATGGAGGGCGCTGGCCCCACCGGCGCATGCGCAGCCGACCAGCGGTGTTGGCAGTGCAAGCTCATCCCAAGTTTGTGCGCAAGGCGCTGTGGCCGCTGGCGCTCAAGGCAGCCGTCTACCTACAGTGTCGGGGTCGGGCAAAGCTTCAGGGGCTGCTGAGGGCGTAAGCCCTTAGCAGCCTTTTTTGTTTCCGGGGCTTTGCGTTCCGCTGCGGAGGGCCCTGATCTCTCTTTCGTTTTCTCTTTGGGCGGGGCGGCCGGTGCCCCCTTCGCCCCGCACCCCTTTCGGCCGCCCGCCACGCCTCGCAGAGCGAAGTCCGCCCTCCAGGCTTCCCCGCCCCTCCCCGCCGGCGCGCCGGGCCAGCTCTGCGTGCGGCCCCGCAAACGACCTTCCCTTCGGCCGATTGGCCCCCTCATGCCCACTTAAGGGTGCACGGAGTGTCAAGGAGGCCCAAGGAAACCGCGCTTGCGGGAACCCTACGCGCCCTCTTGGCGCGGGGGCCCACTGGCACACTCCGTTGTGATTTTTGGGCGAAGGGGCCCATGGGAAGCGGCCAAAGTCCCGGACGGGCGCGGGGCCCTCCCGCTCCCGGCCCGGCGAGGGGCGGGGGGCTTGACGTTGCTTATCATGCTCTAATAAAGTCTTGGGGAGGTGGGCCAGGTGAAGGCGAAGGAAGAGCGGAAGCCAGCGTTTCGGGCCGTCTCCTTCTGGATCTCGGAGGAGGATCTCGAGGAGCTCAAGCGGATCGCCAAGGAGAAGGGGATCGGCCACACGACGCTCATCCGCATGTGGATCAAGGAGAAGCTCAAGGAGCAGCTGGCTTCGTAAGGTTGTACGTCATGAGCCTGTGGGAAGCGATTCACCAACTTATCGGTTTGCTCGGCCTAGGAGAGGCCGCTAAAGAGCATCGAGCGCGGATACGCTTGCTCAACCGCCTAGAGTCGGAAGTGGGACGCAACCTCGAGAGGCTTCATGAGGCTATCCCGCTCGTCGAGCATATAGAGCGGCGAAGTCGGGAGTTAAAGTCCTGGCGCGTTGGCCTCGCGCCATTTTGTACAGAATATTGGACAGATGTCTACCAACAAGAGCAAGGGAATCTCGGATTGCTGAGCCCCAAAGCGAATGATCTTCTCACCCACTTCTATGATGCCCTTGAAGAAGCCAAGTCCTATAGAGATAAGCTTACTTTTCAGTCCGACGACGTTCGCAAGATGGTGAATCAATACGTCGATCAGGGCTCTACGGAGGAAGAAGCTCGAAACATGCTCTATCCAGGGCTGCTTCTTGATCTTAGAAGCGTCCTGAAGCGAGCTCGAGCCAAGGGGGAAGAGCTTAGGCCCATTCTATCGAAAGAACGCCGACTCTTTGCACCCTGGCAGCGATTGAAAGAGCGTTTACATCAATCGAGGACCAACCAGGGGTGAGCAACTTCCCTCTCTCAAGGAGCCAGAGCCGTCGCCGTAATGAATGCCCACCGTTTACCCTCAGATTGCCATGCTCACGTTGAAGGACCTATCGCAGCGATTCGGCTGGAGCGACAAGCAGACCAGGCGATACTGGAAAGCAGTTTCCCCTCTGCTTTCCGAGTTTACCCAGCGGGGGCCGCACAACACCATTTTGCTGTCCCCACAGGCGCTGGCTGTCTTCGACCGGCTTCAGGATCTCTTGAGGCAAGGCCTCAGTCTGCCCGCCGTTGCCGAGAAACTGAGGGAAGAGCTGAACGACAGCGGGCATACTCAAGGGGAACTATCGGGAAACGGCGGGAAAGCTCGTTCCTCATCAGACCCGTGGGAGGAGCTAGTGGCCGTGCTCAAGGAGCAGCTCCGAGAGAAGGACAAGCAGATCGCGGAGCTGCTCGCTCAGCTTAGAGAGAGAGATGAGCAGATCAAGGCCCTCATGCCGGGGCCTAAGCCCGACTCCAGAAGCCCGAGCGACCAGCCCAGCCTCAGCCGCTGGCAGGCGCTCAAGTACGCGCTGATGGGCCGCTAGGGGGGCCATGGCCGTCATCTATGATGACCACTTGAAAGAGCGGCTCAAGGAACGTCGCATCCCGGAGGCGTGGCCTCGAGAGATCATCGAGCAGCCGGAGGAGCGCTACCGCGACACCCTCACCGGTGTATATGTCGCAGTCGCCAAAAGATGGTATAAAGGGAGGGAACGGGAGATGGCCGTCAGCTACGTGGAACAAGATCAAGACTACAAGGCTATCACGATCCACCCGATCCGTTCGGAACAGAAGCGGAATCGGATCGACAGAGGAAGGTGGGTGAGGGTATGATCGTTTCCGAGATGATCGATTTGGAGGCGGCCAAACACATCCGCTACTCGCCTGAGAGCGATGTGCTCTACTTCCTATTTGCCGAGGGGGAGGAGGACCACTTCGAGGAGCCAATCCCCGGGGTGCACGTAGAGTACGATGAAGCCGGGAAGGTCATCGGAATTGAGGTTCTAAACGCATCCCGAATTTTAAGCCGTTTCCTTCAGCTCGCTCGCTCTATACCCCCTTCGTCCTCCTAACTCATCTGCTGCCCCAGACCTGAGTGCCCGTCCACCACATTACCGAACAGTCCCAACAGTTCCGGAAGCCAACAACCTTGCTGCATTGGCTCGGTTCTGGTTCTCTTGCCAGGGGTACGGGACAGGCTTTCCCCATTGCAATGTCCATGAGGTTTCTTCATTTACATGAGGTTGCTCAGTTGCAAAGATTGACGGGCGATGGTAAATAGACCTCATGGCACGCCGAAAAAGGAGCAAGAAACAACGGGAGAGCCGCTACGTCCGGGTGGCCCGCCTGGCCTACTCGATCGCTCAGCAGACTTTGCCCTCATATACTCATCCCAAGAGTCCGCATATCTACACCTTCCCCCAGTTGGCTGCCTGTGTCTTGCTGGGGTTCTACCTCGATGTGAGCTATCGGGATTTGGAGGAGTGGCTGCTGGCCAGCGACCGGGTCTGCCACGTCCTGGGCCTGAAGCGGGTGCCGGATCACACCACCCTCTACCGGGCGTACCGTCGGTTGCGGATGCGGGACCTCGAGCGGATGAAGCAGCGGTTGCTGGCCAAGTTGGGAGTGGAGGAGGAGGTGATGGCTTCGGACTCTACCGGGTTTCGGCTCACCCAAGCCAGCGCGTATTACCAGAGCCGCGCCGGGCGGAGGTGCCGAGAATGGGTCAAGGGGGTCTACACGGTCGGCACCGACTCGCAGCTGATCCTGGCCTGGAGGAGCGGGAGCGGACCGGGGAGTGATGCCCCGTATCTTCAGGGTCTTAGGCGTGATGCTCGGCGCTACGGTCGCTACCAAGGGCGAGCACGGGCCTGGATGATGGTGGCCGATGGGGGCTTCGATGGGCGTGGGGTGGAGGAAGGGGACCTGATCCCTCCGGTCCGCCGAGGCGGTCACCTGGTCTCTTCTGAGCGCAGAGCCCGAGCCGAGTTGGTAGCCGCGGCGCGGTTGGATGGGATCTATGGGCAGCGGTGGAAGTGTGAGACGGTCCATTCGGTGATCAAGCGCAAGTTTGGGGAGACGATTCGCTCCCGGAAGGAGAGTCACCGGCGCCGGGAGCCGGCGGTCAAGGGGTTGGTCTATGACCTGCACCGCTAGCTTGTTCACGCTCCACCTCGATCTTTGCAACTGAGCAAGGAAGACTCCTTGATCGGTTCCTACAATGGCTTGCCCATAGCCTCCAGGAACCGGAGAAATGCCAATGAATTCCCACTGCGGCTGGAGGGCCTGGGTGCTTAAGCTGCTAAGCGTAAGGACGGTTATCAGCAGGAAGCAGGCGATGTATTTTGTCTTCATCATCTTGGATCTACCCCCGGAAATTCATATACCACAGGCACAATGCCAGGGACAAAGTGGCAATCAGAACATCCGTCGCTGACACACGCATCCTTAATCTCCCCCCGCAGCACCCGCTCACCTTCTCCCCCCGCCCACCCGCGCAATTTCGCTAACGTGCGCCGATGAAGGTTCGCAGCCCTCTGCCTGCACGTCCGCTGGGGAAGCCGATTCTTGGGCATCGCGGGGGTGCGCCGTTTCAGCGGCCAGCTCCTCCTAGGCACATCGTTCAATGCGCTCCTTGGAAGTAGAAAGCCCACGCTATGAGTACGAGAGCAACCAGCGTTGCCCCGGCGCTATCGCCACCGGGGGCTTAGCCTCCCGCAAGTCAACGTAGTCAGGATACTGTCGAGGCAGGCAACTCCTCCCCCCATTGCCTTCCCCTGCGAAACCGGTTTCGTTAAATGAGCCAGCGCCAGCGCTGTGGGTCCGTTATCAAAAAACTTAACGGACCCGCCCTCTAGCGCAGGATCTCCCGTACCCTTGCCGGATAGCGCGCCTCCGGTCCCGCCGCCCCCTTGTCGTTCTTATACTACTATGCTATAATTATTGTGCATTAGGTAGGTCAAGAAAGGGGGAGCACCCGACATGGCGACGGCGGCAAAACAGCAAGGGAAGCTGGACACCGAGCGGAGGCGGCTGAACCAAGCCCTCGACCGCCTGGAGCTCCGGCTGCAGGCCCTCGAGGAGGAGATCGAGCAGGCCTGTCGGGACCTCCAAGCGATGGTCCCCACGGCCAAAATCCAGTTCCGATACGTACGCTGTGGCAAGAAGGGCTGCCGGTGTACCGAGGGTCGAGGTCACGGACCCTACGCCTATGCCTCTGAGAAGGTGGGCGGCAAGGTCAGAACGCGCTACCTGGGCAAGGAACCGAAGCTCCCCAAGGGGGCGGTGGATAAGAGGACGTATAGGCTCTTTGTCAAACGGCTGGAGGAGTTGCGCAGGGAGCGGGAGAAGATCTTCGACCGGATCGCCCGGGCCCTCGAGCACTTGCGATGAAGCAGGGAGGTTGGACGTAGCGTATGGCAAGGATCACTAAGGGGTTTAACGTTCACAAAGATTGAAGTATTCGCTACAAAAGCCGGTAAGGAACGGACGTGAGGGGTTGATTTTCCGAGCGAGTAGAAGTATATAAAAGAGCGAGGCCCGACCGGGACAGGAATCAGAGGCCGGGCCTCGGTGACCGTTTCAAATGGTCCACACGTTTTACATTACACGATATCAGCCAATCAGTCAAGACCCCCACCAAGGGTTATCGACACTTTTCAACTTTCCTCAACAGACTGCGCAGGCACCAGCTATCAATTCCAACATGTTAAAAAAGGTAACGCCCGGAGCTGCGGACTCCGGGCGCAGTCATCTCTCCCAGCGCTGGACGGCCCAGGAAGATCCTCCTCAGAGAGGTGATCCCTTGAGAAGTGACCCCCTACAGAGAGGAGGCGATCCTCCTTGACCGAAGCAACGGTATCACAAATCATACCGTCCGGCAAGTGTCGAGAGCTACACATACGGGGCTCAATTGTTCTGCCACTTCCGGGAATTACTCCCCCAGATTTAGAACCCCATAAGCTATGGATCCGGATGCAGGAGCTCTTCGGAAGGCCTTCCGAGGGGACCTGGAAGCGCTACGCCGCCGCCAAGGTCAAGACCCGCAAGGGCAAGCGGCTGAGACAGCGGGACATCCCCACGACGGAGGACGGGGCTTGGTACGCGCAGCTCTTCGTCGAGGAGCATGCGGACCTCGATCTGTACTTCACTCCCGCCCTTTTCAAGCACATGAAGGATGGCAAACGGACGGTGACCCAAGTTGCCTGGGTGAGCTGGATCTGGGTGGATGTCGATGGCGTTCCTGGAGCCCGTACGGGGGGCGAGGCGTGGGCGAGGCTGGCCGACACCCTCGATGACCTCAAAATTCCCCAGCCCAACCTGGTATTCTGCACGTCGGAAAAGCCGGAGGATTTGGAATATCAGCCAAGGCTACAATGCTACTGGCGGATTGCCGATCTTGAGGTGGGCAGTTCCGATGGCCGGCGAAGACTCTGGCGGAAGACAGCCGGGAAACTGGCCGATCGACTCATAGCGGCGGGGTTCCTCGTGGACAGAGGGGCCTCGACCAACATCGCAGGTCTCATGAGGCTTCCGGGATCACTCCACACCAAGACAGGAACCCGAGTAGAACAAGTGGGTCCGAGTCACGACAGCTGCTACACCCTCAGCGAGCTCCTCGAGTCCCTCGAAGCCAGCAGGCCCTTGGAGCGGGCTGCGAAGGCCAGGCCCCGGCGGCCCCGCAAAAGAGGGGGGAAAAGGGGCAAATTGAGCGAGCTGCCCCAGATGAGCGCCCTAGCCCAAGGGGTCAAGGAAGGGGTCCGTAACCTGGCGCTCTACGGCTTAGCCAAAGCGCTCTGGGCCGACGGGGTAAGCTTGGAGGAGGCAATCGAGTGGGCGTTGGCTTGGAACGAGCAATGTGATCCCCCCGAGAACCCTGAAAAGATCCGGGACGTTGTGTGCCGAGCCTACGGCGCGTACGGTCCCCAAGCCAACCCAGTGAACTTCACCGGCATAGACCCGGACATCACCGCTGCCGTTGTCTCCGAGGTCGTCGGCGAACCCGTGGAGCCCGACCCACGACTGCGCACCTGGTTCCCCCACCCCAAGGAACGGCAAGCGCAGTGGCAGCCGACACCCAGTCACCACCGGATCAACGGGGAGCCCATACAAAAGCAACGCGACCGACAGCGCCGACGCCGGGGCCGCCGCCGCAACACACCGCCCCGCTGGCTAATCATCGGAGAGGCATGCCGAGAGTTGGTGAAGGAACTCGCAAAAACGGGCAGAACCCTCACGCTAGAAGCCATTGCTGCCAGTGCCCAGGTTTCCAAACGCACTGTGGAGCGGTACTCAGACAAGATCATCAATTACCTCAAGCACCAAACCGACATGGAAATCATTCGCACAAGCCAAGGGTTCTACATATGGAAGCTAACCAACACAGAAAATCCTTATAGTCGCAGTGAACCGACACAAAAGGAGGCGCCCCCCACTATAACATGGGGGTCTGGGGGGGACTTGGCTCGCTGTGGGGTCTCCCGGGACGGTCGTGCCCCGCCGTCGTCCCGGGAGCGTCCGTCTGCTCCGGAGTTGGCGGCCTTTGTGGCGCAGGTTCGTGCGGAGCTGTTGGCCAAGGGCTTGCCCCTTGAGGTTGTCGCAGCGCAGGTGGAGCGCACCCGGGCGCTGCTCTACCGGCTCTATGGGGAGATCGGTGGGAATGGGACTGCGGAAGGGTACCAAGAAATGGCGGCTGATTCCAGAGAGCAAGAAGATCCTTGAGGAGTACGCGATCAAGCTCACCCTGCGGCAGCTCTTCTACCAGCTCGTAAGCCGCGGCGTCATTGAGAACACAGAACAGAATTACAAGTACCTCTCGTCATGCTTGGTTGAGGCCCGTTTAGCGGGGCTCCTGCCCCTCAACGCCTTGGAGGATCGGGTGCGTTCGGCTGCAGGGGGCGACTCGGAGGAGTGGGATCCGGAAGAGTACCTCAAATGGAGGCGGAGGGCCTTCGAGGAGTCTTGGCGCTACTTCTCCCTCCCGAGGTGGAAGGATCAGCCCAACTATGTGGAGGTCTGGATCGAGAAGGACGCGCTGAGCACCTTCTTCGCTCAGGTTACCCGGCGTTGGAATGTGCTGCTGGGAGTCTGCCGTGGATACACGTCCCTCTCCTTTTTGCCGAGGCTCTCGACCGCTTGGAGGAAGCAGCACAGACTGGCCGTGAGGCCCATATCCTCTACTTTGGGGATTTTGACCCCTCCGGCGAGGACATCTATCGCTACCTGAAAGACCGCGCCGCGGATCTCGGACTTGTCCTACACTTTCAGAAGGTGGCCCTCACGAGGGGGCAGATCGAGCGGTATCGGCTCCCCCCGATGCCAGCCAAGCGCTCGGATCCTCGCAGCCAACATCACATCGCCCGTCACGGGGACATCGCCGTGGAGCTCGATGCCCTGGATCCCCGTGTCCTACAGCGGATCGTGGAAGAGGCTATTGCCATGCGCTTCGATGAGGGGATCTACGAGAGGGTCAAGGCCCAGGAGCGAGTCGCCCAAGAGGAGCTAAAAGAACGGATAGAGAGGATCATGCGAGGGGGCTAACCGATCATCGGTCAAAGCGTGTATATCCCCCGCTGTCCTCACCCCGGTTGTAGACCGCATGGGGTGAGCGTTATTCTGGGAGCAGAACGCGAATAACGAAGGAAGGAGGTGAAGCAAGGATACGCAAGAAGGCTCACGTTCGGGTGGCAGAGTGCGCGCTGCTCACGTTGGAGGCGGCGTTCGGCCTAAAGCTGGGGGAGGGTTGGGACGCCGTCGTTGGGAAGATCATGCTGCCGGACAAGGACAACCGCGCTGCCTATGATAAAATCCCCCATCGATTAGACAGCTGGGGCGAGCGGGAGCTGCTCCGCCATGCCCTGGCCGCCCAGGAGATCGTCAAGGTCGCGCCCAAGCTGGACCCGCCGGCCGAGGCGCTGTTGCGTCCACCCAAGGGTGTCCCCGACGTCCTCCAACTCTCAGCATACAACCGGGAGCGGCTTTGGGAGTCCCTGGCTTGGGTGATCCACCTCACGTCGGACTTCTGCTGCCTGCCCCACTACCCCAACCTGAGGAAGGACCGCTACTGGGAACGGAATTACGAGCAATTGGTAGACGTAGCCGCCCAGGCCAGGGAACCCGGCCCCTCGCTGAGCGCGGTCTTCTTCATCAAGCCGATGCTCCACCTTCAGGGGGAGAACGCCGGCTATGGGACCCTCAGCCCTGTAAGCTTCTTGAGGGAGAACTCCTCCAAGCACATGGAGGTCTATCCGGACCGCGTGGAGTCCAAGCCGGCGAACGACTTGGAGCAAGCAATCTTCTGTGCCTCCGCCCTGTGCCTGGGGATCTTCGCCGAGCTCATGGAAAGACCCGCGATGGCGGAGGTCAAGCTCTACCGCCCAGACGTCTGGGAGAAGCGCTTAGCCCTCATCCTGAGCCCGCTGGTCGTGCTCTCCGGGCCTTTGGCGCTGTACTGGCTGCTCACCGCGCCTTACCTGTTGATCCCTCTGGTGCCCCTGTACGTCTGGTGGTACCTCGCGTTGGACCGGCCCGCTCAGAGCGACCGTTGACCGTTGACACAAGGCGCTTGGAAGCCTAACCTAACCGGAGAAGGAGGTTCTCATGGCCGCTGCTACGCCGTTGCGCGAGTTGGTATTGGAGGAGCTTCAGCGCTCCATCGAGGAAGCACGGGAACGGCTTCGGGAGTCCCACCCGGAGACGGCGAACGACCTGGGCACGCTGGCCCTGTTGGACAAGGCCTTGGAGTCGGCGGCCGTGCCCATCGCCGCCCTGTTGAGCCGATGGGCCCTCGACTTCGACGAAGACCACACGAAGTCCGACGAGGAGGCCGCCGAGCAGCCGGTGGACCCCGAGGAGTATCAAAGCCGCACGATGGACCTGCCCCTCACCCAGATCACCCGGCTGCTCTATAGTCTATACGCCCAGGGCTACATCCAGGGGTGGACGGAGCGCACAAAGGTCATTCACGAGGAGGTCACCGCCATCATCAAGCGCTTCTCCTCGGAGGCTTAACCTATTGCCATCTCTGGACCCCCGAGCGGAGGGGCTGCCCTTTCGCTCCTGGCAGTTGTAGTTGTACGTCCGTACAACGCTCGCTACCCTTGGCTGAGACGCTTGTGGTAGCCCCCCTCCCCATACACTGACCCAAGGCTTTTTTATTTGGGGTCGTCTTTACGTCCCGGCACTTGGGGTGTTTCACTACAGTTTTCACTACGCCGCCAATCAGGATTTTGTCAGGATAATTCAGGAGAGCTGGTCTTGCAGATTAAGGCCCTCTAAGGCACTCCCTCGCCCTTTGTACCCCACCTGCCTCTTTTTTTTTCTTTTTGTTGTGACAGAGCTTCGTACGTACAGCTTTGTCTTTACACCTCGAGATCCCCGGATTGACCAAATCTTGAGAGGGTTGGACTGGATACGGGGCCCCTCTCGCACGCCACCAGGGCTCCCTTTTCTTAACCTACTAAGCGAGAGCATTGATGAAATCGTTATTTAAGATCGCGGCTAGCCACCAGCCAGTCGGGATTAGAGCGGGGCTATGCGCGGGTGACGGGGTTCAATCACGATCGGAGGAGGGAGTTTTTGCGGGCGGAAAAAGCATCTCGGCTGAGCGGGAGAGGATTGTGGGGATCATGCCGATAACTTTAGCATCCTGAGTGTTTTTCCAAGCGCTCCCCCACCATCCGATAGATCTTCCCGGCCTCGCGTGCTCCGATCCCCCAGATCTCCACTTCCTTCTGCTCCTCCAGGATTCGGTACACGATACGATATTTGCCCTTGTAGAAGCGGAGCACTCGATACCCGGTGAGGTCCACGCCCATCTTGTGGCCCAGCTCTTTGCCCAGCTGGGGGCTGCGCTTGAGCTTCTCGAACTGCTTGAGGGCTTGTTTCTGAACGCTGGTATCGAGGACCTCGAAGTCCTCCACGGCCACATCGCGGAGGGTGACCTTATAAGGCTCAGGGCTCATTCGGTTATTTCGCTTGCGCCGCGAAGCGCTCTTGAAGCTCCTCGAGAGTGATCTTCCCCCGGCTCTCCCGCTCGCGCCGGTCGAGCTCGGCTCGCAGTTGCAGGCGGTCAAGGAGCTCCTCGAAGGCCTCCAGGCCCACCAACAAAGCCGCGGGCTTCCCGTGTCGGAGGATGAGCAGTGGGCCCTCTTGGGAAGCTTCCACCCACTTGGCTGTATCCGTGTGCAGTTCGGAGATCTTGACTAGGCGATCTGGATCGATCTTTACAGTCATTGCCGTCACTTCCTTTAACTGACCGAATTTAGTACCATAGCGTAAGGAATCTACAGGAGAAAGGCAAGAGGTTTAATCGGAATGCCGGTTCGCCAAGAGGTTCTTAATGTCCTGCTGGCACAGCTCCTCGAGGAGAGGGGACTCATTGCTGCCCCTGAGCAGATTCGGGGTTTCCGTGGGCAAGCGCGCCAGATGCCCGATGTCTTAGTGGATTTTCAGGGCCTGCGCTTGGCCATTGAAGGGGAGTTTGCCACACGCTCTCGAGGAGGATGGGATGCAGCTGAGCGAAGGGCAAGCCAAGCAGCCCTACGACGAGTGGAACAGGGAATTGCACACATCGGGGTTGCCTTGATTTATCCCGGCAGACTCCGCACCTTAGCCTTCTCTAAGCTCAAGGAGGAGTTGTCCCAAACTTCTCTGCACTTTGCCATCATCACCGAAAGCGTGCAGCAACAGCTATCCCTCTTTCCTGAAGGAGACACGAAGGTTCCGTTTGCTGAAGGGAACGTAGAAGCCTTAGTCGAGGCCATCCGACGGGCTTATGAGCCTCTTGTCCAAGATGAGGTGCTCGAGCAAGCTGTAGCTCGGATTGAAGCCAGCATGGAGCGCTTCATCGCCGCTTTGGGGGCTCAACCGGCTGCAACCGAGCGATTCAAGGAAGCCCTGGAAGTTCGGGAGTTGCCCAAAGAGGAGGAAATTGAAGAAGAGGGGGAGGAAGAGGATGAGTGATCCACTCACCTCCAAACAACGAGGCGCGATCAACCGCATTGCGGCTCTTGTCTTGATCAACGCCATGATCTTCCAAGAGGTCCTCTCCCAAAGGGATGGGCGAGTCAAACCTCTCCAAGTGTTCCAAAGCGATTCGGATCCCATTAAAAGTTTGGCAGACCACTGGGACTTTATTCTGGATGAGATCAACTATTACCCCATTTTTCATATCGCACACCGTCTACTTCGCTGTCTCTCCTCCGATCGCAGCGTCACCCAGGCGATCAAGGAGCTTGTGCAGACAGCGCGACAGATCGTGAGCTGGCGGGCTGCTCTCAGCCACGACCTTGCGGGCCGCATCTACCACCGCCTCTTGACCGAGGCGAAGTACCTTGGGGCCTACTATACGTCCATTCCCGCTGCCGTGCTGTTGCTGAAACTCGCCTTAGATCCAAAATCCTGGAGCTATAACTGGTCGGACTTAGAGGAGCTCAAGAGGCTGCGTGTGGCGGATTTGGCCTGTGGCACAGGCACCCTGCTCATGGCTGCCGCAGACGCTATCGTAGATGACCACATTCGGGCCCGGGCTGCGGAGGGTCAACCTCCGAGCGCGAACGAGCTCCACGACCTACTCGTAAGTGAGGTCCTCTACGGATTTGACGTCTTAGACTCTGCGGTGCATCTTACGGCCTCTACCCTGGCTTTGCGCAACCCTGAAGTGCCAATCAACGTCACTCACCTTAGGAGCCTGGAGCTCGGCGGGCCTACGCGTCAGCTGGGGAGCTTAGAGTTCTTAGAATCCCCCGAAATGCGCATGACTTCCCTATTCACCCAACCCGAGCGTGTGGTGGGGAGGGCCGAAGACCGTCCTTCCGAACCTCGGACGGAACGGATACCTGATATAGATCTCTGTGTGATGAATCCCCCGTTTACCCGCAGCGTAGGTGGGAACCTCCTCTTCGGACAGTTCCCTGCCGAGGAGCGGAAGCGGATGCAGCAACGACTGAAAAGCCTCGTGAGGCGTCAGAATCTTTCCGCCAACATTACCGCGGGGTTGGGCTCGGTCTTCATCGCCCTTGCTGATAGATACCTGAAGGAGGAAGGTCGTCTTGCCCTCGTAATCCCGCGGGCTCTCCTCTCCGGCGTCGCTTGGGAGAAGACCCGCCAGCTCCTCGAGGAGAACTATCACCTAGAGTGGCTCATCGTCTCACACGAGCCGGATCATTGGAACTTTTCAGAGAACACGAACCTCTCCGAGGTCCTCGTCATCGCGCGGAAGCGGGAGCATGAGGATAAGGACGAACGTGTGAACTGTGTCAACCTGTGGAGGCAACCCCGCAACGCCGTGGAAGCCTTGAGCGTGGCTCGAGCGCTTCTTAAACACGATCTCCCAGATGTGCAGAAAGACCCAGGAGTTTTGGAGATCGCACCGAATGGGGAGAAGCTTGGAGAAGCGTTGAGCGTATCCTGGCCTTGGCTACGAGAGCGCTTATGGAGCTTCCCCTGCGCCTTTGCCCAGGCCGATTTGGTACGTGCCCTCTTCTACCTTCTTGGTGGGAAACTTTACCTCCCAGGAGAGGGAATACTTCCGAAAAAAGGTAGGATTCCTCTTTGTCCCCTTGAGGATCTTGGTGAGTTGGGATTCGATGTCCGCGATATTCATGATGGCTTTGCAGTAACACGATCGAGGACAGCTTACCCAGCCTTCTGGGGGCACGCAGCCAATAGAGTCACTAAGCTTGCACAAGATCCTAATCGCTTCTTAAATCCCCTTTCTCGTGCCCGAAGAGGGCGTCCTTTACGACGAGCATCGGATCTCTGGCAAAAAGCAGGACGAGTCTTAATTGCTGAGCGTTTACGTTTAAACACCATGCGCCTTGCCTCCGTTTTCATTGAGCAGAAGGTACTCACCGTTCAATGGTGGTCATTCGTGCCTGGTGTAGATAATGAAGACCACGATAAAGCGCTAGTGATTTGGCTGAACTCCACACCCGGCTTGCTCTTGCTCTTTGGACATCGCCAAGAGACCGAAGGCGCTTGGGTGAAGTTCAAGAAGCCCGTGCTTGAGCAGATGCCCGTTTTAGATGTGCGGAAGATCAACAAACGGGCTCTTAAAAAGCTCACACAAGCGTTTGATCAGCTGGCCGACGAAAACTTGCTCCCGTTTCCGGAGATGGATCACGACGCCACGCGGGTGGCGATCGACGAGGCCGTAGCGGACGCTTTAGATCTGCCAGACTTCGGGATCTTGCGCGAGCTTCTGGCTCGGGAGCCAATCGTCTGCCTCAGCCTGGATCCCCTGCTAGGTGCCTGACTTTAGAAGCTCTAGGCACAACTCCACTCCGTACTTCTGATTCAGATCCTCAATTGCCTCGATGAATTCGAGATCAACGAGCCTCTGAGGCCCAAGTATCTCATCGAGCAGCTCATCTGGAGTGAGATCCAGCCCCTGGGCCAGATCTTGCAACGACTTTGAGATATCTTGTCGAACACATAGTCTCATGCGCATCCACCTCTACCATATAGGATATGCAGTCAATGTAGGGCGATCGGTAAAAAATCTTGCTTGAAAATTTTAACCTTGCGGGTACAATAACAAGGTCATGAGGTACCAAAGGCGCTTGCTCGAAGAGGGATGGCTTACTCAGAGCGAGGTCGCTCGAGTACTAGGCGTGACCCCAGCCGCCATCCACAAAGCCATCGCAACCGGAAGGCTCCGGGCGGCTCATCATCCCCGTTGGAGCAGCCCGGTCATTCACATCGAAGAAGTCAAGCGCTTCGCTCAGACCCGTGGCCTACAGCCAGAAGAGGTGGCCAGAAGGATCGAGCAAGTCGGCCAGCAAGCCGGATGGGGCCCTGTCATTATTGCAGGGCTTATTGGATTTCTCCTTGGATGGATCACAGCGCGAAAGGGGTGAGCATCATGACACCAGCATGTCCCTGCTGTGGGCAAAAGCTTACCCGGGAGCTTTTGGGACGTGTCTTGGCCCCTTCTCTTACAGCGATCGCTCTTCGCGTTTTTGGGGCCAAGAATCCCTTGAGCGTTCTCGTCGCTCTCGGTACAGCTTGGCTCCTTGGGGACTACCTCGATAAATACATATGCCAGAGCTGTGGATTACGTTTCGAGCTAGTTAGGGGCGTCTTAAGGCAGCTAGCCTAACAAGAAACGGAATCTCCGAAGGCCATCTCATCAACCGCACCCACCACGGCGGGCGCACTTCCACCAGGGCGTGCAGCCTGCAGTTCTCCTCCTGGAGCCGCTCGACCTTGCACTCGAGGACCTCTAGCCGTAGCGGGTAGAGGTCCTCCTGCTTCCCCCGATTCACCTAGGTTGCTTCCCGTAAAGCAGCGCTATAACCCGTAACCGTTACAGCCTACAAGGCACGAGACACGAAATTTAGCAGACCGGGTTTCCGGAACCTCTGACCAGAATCGAGATCTTGAGGGTCCTTCTGAATTTCTCGCGTGAGTTTCGGCATCAACCCCCGAAGAGCCGGCGCCACCACGACCGAGATCCCGCCGGCGGGAGGGCCCGGGCCTGGAACTCCTCGAGCTGGGACCTTAACCAACGGACCTCTCCCTCCAGGTGTTCGATCTGTCTGCGGTAGGCCTCACAGGCTGGGCAACGGCCTGACACTGGCTGTTCAGGGTTTGTCGCCAAGCCATTCCCCGCATGGGGAGTGCCACTCTCCATCTCACCGGCGACGGTTTGACCGAGGTCGCGCAACGGTATGCCCTCCCGCCAGAGGGCAACGGCCCGGTCTAGGATGGCTATGGCTCCGTCGTCAACCAGGATTCTGTTATCCCGCCCCCGCTTGACATGCCCCCGCAAAAACCCCGTCCAGCGAGCACAAAAGCTGGCGGGTCTGGTGTTCCAAGAGCCCTAGACGGTCCGCAAGCTGTCTCACTTCCAGCATGATGCTTAAGCGTAGTCAAACCACTGTCAAGCCGTCGCGGACGGGCGTCTACGGGAAAGGGCAAGTCTACCGACGAGACCCTTACCGTTGACTCATGGCCATCCGAGGGAGGCATAATCATACGCTAGAGGACGGAGGTGAGTGAGATGCGCAGATGGATAAAGGCACTGACATTGCTCAGTCTCAGCATGGGAGTACTCGTTGGCACGGTAGGGTGTCCGCCGATAGCGCTAGATGGACATGGGCAAGGACAAGGCCCTCAGGTATCGGTATATTTCACCTATCCAGGGACCACCCGGCTCGAAGATGACAACCCGGAACGCACCGTCTTCGTCCCGTTGCTCTCCCAGCTGGGGGAAGGCGACCGCCTGGACATCGCCATCTACATCTTCACGGACGATCAGATCGGAGACGCTGTGCTCACTGCCTGGCAAAACGGAGCAGAAGTGCGAATCTTCACAGAGGAGGCGGAGGCTTGTGACCGGTACTCGGAGATTCCCCGTCTTGCGGCCGCTGGGATCCCCATCCGTACGGACGGTCATTCAGGCCTGATGCACCACAAGTTTCTGGTGATCAACGAGCATACAGTCGTTACCGGCTCCTACAACTGGAGCGACTCCGCGGACCGAAAGAACTGGGAGAACGTGGTTGTCATCGAGGGACCAGAGGTGGCAAGGGACTACGCCGCAAACTTTGAGCTAATGTGGAGTCAAGCGGCTCCATTCACCGGGTGCCCCTGACTTGTTATCCCTGGTCACTTATATGGGGTTTCCTCACTTACATGGGGTTTTCTCTCGTTCATGGGGTTATCACCCGCTCATGGGGTTTCCTAGCCAGGATCCAAAACACCTAGGACAATGGCCCTTCGCGTGGCAGCCGCCACCCCTCGGTGCTCCCCTTCATCGAAATAACAACTAGGGGTGTAGCACGAGACGAGTGAGTGAGTAAAAACCGGGAGACAGTTGAAACTTGCATTTAAGGATTACTGAACTATAGGATGGGGATTAGGCCTGCAATTGAGATGTAAAGGAGATGATCCAAGTGGGGTATGTTTCTTACTTGGAAGACATAATAGACTTCCAGAATAAGCTGGAACAGTTAACCGCAGAACTGGAAAATCAGGAAAAGATCTACGAAACCAATAAAGCTTTGGCCTTGGATCGAATGATTAGCCAAGCCAAAAATTTGATAAAAAAGCTCAGTAAAATGATTGATTGGGCAGCAGATCCTGAGGTGCAACTGGCATATGAGGCTTCAACCTACCAAGCTAAATGGCAAGCTGAAGTTCATCATAGAGAGCAATTAGAAAGAGAGTTAAGCTACCTAAGAGAAGAGCTTTCCAAAGCCACGAAGAAGGTAAAGGATCTTGAGAATCAAATAGAGAGGCTGAAACGAGAAAAGCAGCAACTCTTGGAGGCCAAGCAAGATGAGATTCAAGAACTACAAAATAAAATTATCCAGCTAGAGTTTCGCCTGGAGGTCAACCAACAAGAGGGCGTTGAATACAAAGATGAACAGAGAATTTCGACCTACTCCTCAAGAGAGAAGCGACAAAAAAGGCAACAGTTACGGGAGGGAGCCGAAGGCATAAAAATTCGGGATCTATTAAAACAGAAACGCGCTACACATGGACATTAAAGTCCTTTCCTCGGAGGCAGGAACCTGGTTTGATATCAACCTAAGAGAACAAGTACAAGGCATAATCTATCGATACAACATCCAAGAGCCTTACAGTGGTCAATGGATTGTGGAAGTTTGTATTAGCGAAAAGCCTGTTAAGGCTATTGTTCGAGCTATACAGGGAGAACACTTAGGGGGAATTTATGATCAGGTTTGTCGTAAAACAGATGTATTCCTTCCTTGTCAGGATAATTCTGAAATCCTCTATCATCCACTGGGAATTGCATACTTGGACTCGACAGGGCGACTACGGTATCAACGCGTTTCCAAGGAGGTTGAAGTCCCGGAGGGCATTCTTCTTGAATACCCTCTGACCTTTTACGTAAACGTGGCCCCTCATACGAGGAATCACGCCTTACAATATAAACTTGTAGCTCTAATACCAAGGAACAAGCCTGAACAAATGGCTAAGCTCTTTATCTTGGAAAAGGTACAGCCCCTCTTTTCAAGGAGTGAGTAAAAACCGGGAGACAAGCCCCAGGCCCCAGATCTGCCGGCCAGTGCAGATTTCCCTCTCTAGCTTGGAGGAGTTGTCGGGGGGCAGCACACCTCCTAAGGTGTTCCCAAGTCTCTACCAGAAGCTAAATCTTGACAACCGTCTCATTTGATGGTATATAAGAGAGCCCATGTTCGATCAGGAGCTCCGGGCCATCGAGGAAGAGCTGGAGAAGGAAAAGGCCAGTGCATGGCCGGAAACTCCGCCGATCCAAACCCACCTAGGGGAGCTCCAGAGGAAGATTCAGAACCTCAAGCGGGCCCTCTACAACGGCGAGGTTTCCGTTATCGCCGCCAAGGAACAGCTTCCCTATCTCATTCGGGTCAGTCTGCAATTGCAGCGTGTTGAGGGAGAGCTGGACGATCTTCTTTCCCGTCGGCCCTTGCTGCGTCGGAGCCTTCAGATCCTCCGGTCCACCCTGCGTACCCTTGAGGAGCTCCGACAGGATTTGCGGGCTTACCTCGACGTAAACTCCTGCGAGGATCCCGTGTTGCAGGAGTTTGGCAAAGAGTGGGAACAGGCCAAGAGCCGGGCGGAACGGCGCATCCTCCGCGAGAAGATCAAAGAGCGGGTTTACACCCTCATTGAAGAGGGGTGCCGCCGCTCGCGGGAGGAAGACGCCGCGTTGGCGCAAGCCTCCCAGAAGTTGGCCCTGGAGGCGCTCGCCGCCGAAGACGTTTGATCCATGCCGGGGGACCGTCCCAGAAGAGGCGATATCTATCACGTCCGCTTTGATCCTCCGATAGGTCCCCACTACGCCGTAGTCATCAGCAGCGATGCCATTAATCGGTTCAGCGATTACGTACTGGTGGCGATCATCACCAGCAAGGACGTGGAGGATCCTGGTCCGCATGAGTTCAAGCTCCCAAGTGGGTTGCTTCCGAAGCCCTCAAAGGTGAAGTGCCAAAGCATTGTGCAGGTGTTCAAAAAGAACCTCAACGCTACGACATACGTAACGACCATCCCTGAGCGGGACCTGGTGGGGCTAGATATAGCGCTTATGCAGGCACTGGATCTCGGGCGATGGGAGTGGGAGCAAGCCTAGGGAATTGATGCGGCGTAAGGAACAAGCGTTCTAATAGCCCTTCAGATCTCGTTGCTCCTTTTCATGAGGTTTTCGCATTTACATGAGGTTTCCGAGGGGCACGGAAATCAACGCCAGGGGACCGGCTCCTTTGCAAGAGGTTTTTTGCCTTGCAAGAGGTTATCAAGTCGGGGCAGAAATCCACGCAAGTGAAGCGGAAAAGTCCCAACAGATCCCCGTTTACTTGACAACCGATGCGCCCCAGATGGGCGCACCCCCAGGCTAAGCCGATTTCCCCCGCCGACATAGGGGGGTAATCCTTCGCGCGTGGAAAGCCGCCCGACAACCCTAGGCATCGGCTCTGCCGGCCAGCTGACCCGCTCGGCTCCCGGTTCTTTTATGTTGTCGGTGCTCTACCTCAATTTCCCATTAACAGTCCATTGAGGGTGGACAGAAAAGTGACGTAGTTGAGGTCCACGCTCGAAGGATGCTTCAATAGGATTGCACGGGCGGAGGTGAAGGACCATGCTTCAGATTCTCAAGCTGCTATTGTTGTTCTTCGCCGCGTGGACCTTGGGTGCGGCGGTGTATTCCCTCTGGCCCGTATGCCTGGAAGAGGAAGAGAAGATCCGGGAATGGACCGAGTATCAAGCAACGGCATCCGTCACAACCGACGAAGACAGCGGGGTATCTATACAAGTCAGCGGTGCAAGTCATAGACCAGCCCCTTGACCGCCGGCTCCCGCCGCTGCAGAAAGCGCTTGCGCGACCGGATCGTATCCCCAAACTTGCGCTTAATCACCGACTGCACCGTCTCGCTCTTCCACCGCTGCCCGTAGAGCCCATCCAACCGAGCCTGATCCACAAACTCCGCCCGCGCTCGCCGCTCCGGGGCAAGCAGGTTCCCTCCCCGCCGGATGGGAGGGATCAAGTCCCCTTCCTCGATCACCGCGCCGTCGAAGCCACTGTCGGCCAGAAGCAGCCAAGCTCGCTCCCCTTCCCCTCTCTCTCGTTGCCCATACCGGCCCGCATCCCGCTTAAGCCCCGGAAGATAGGGCGCATCGCTCCCCGGTCCCTTCCCCGTCCGCCAAGCCAGGATGAGCTGGGTCTGAGTCCCCACCGCGTAGACCCCTTTGACCCACTCCCGATAGGTCCGTCCGGTCCGACTCCGGTAGTAGGCACTCGCTTGGGTGAGACGAA
>Ga0256839_1002533_pt1 | contig 20183 bp, 18 predicted proteins | sample 354166metaG_FD_185968 | JGI IMG/M metagenome (GOLD analysis project Ga0256839, IMG submission 185968) | Hydrothermal vent microbial communities from Mid Atlantic Ridge, Atlantic Ocean - 354-166 | ecosystem: Environmental > Aquatic > Marine > Hydrothermal vents | place: Atlantic Ocean: Mid... | reverse complement strand
CAAACCATTGCAGCAAGGCCCGCCAGAGAAGAATTCCGGGCGGGGCACCATCAAGGCCGGTGATGACCGTAGAACCTGTTGTGGACAAGCCTGACATGGCCTCGAAAAAAGCATCGGTATAGCTTAAAGAAAGATCAGAAAACACAAAAGGCAAAGCCCCGAAAGTCGGAATGACCACCCAGGTGGAAACCGTCAGTATGAAGGCCTGCTGAACTGACAGCTCCTCATCTTCGCCCCGGCTGGTGAGGAACAACAGACCGCCAATGAACATGACCAATGCAGAACAAATGGCAAAAACCTGCCAGTCCGGGTTATCCACAGCCACATCAACCAACGCAGGAAACAGCATCCCGGCCCCCAAAATGAGCAAGAATAGTCCATTGATCAAAAATATGGGCCGAAGATCAACCAACCTTTATCCGTCCCCTTCTTGTTTGTCGCTTATTTATATCAAGTATGCGGCTCAAATGTACCAACGACCGCCAGAAATTCTCTTCGTGTTTTATCGTCATTGCGAAAGGCGCCGACCATGCGGCTGGTCACCATAGAGACGCCATGGGCATGAACGCCCCGTGTGGACATACATTGATGAGTGGCCTGAATGATGACCCCCACGCCCAAAGGCTCCAAAACTTCCTGAATACAGTCCGCTATCTGAGCCGTCATTTTTTCCTGAACCTGAAGCCGCTTGGCGTATGTTTCCACAATACGCGCCAGCTTACTGATTCCAATCACTTTTTTATTGGGCAAATACCCCACATGAGCCCGGCCAATGATCGGCGCCATATGATGTTCACAGTGGGATTCAAAAGGAATATCCCGCAGCACAATCATTTCATCATAACCGCAGACTTCCTCAAAAGTACGGGATAAAATTTCCTGTGGATTCTCTGAATAACCGCGAAAATATTCGCCGTAAGCCTTGACCACCCGCTTTGGCGTATCCAGCAGGCCCTCGCGATTTGGGTCATCACCGGCCCAGCGCAAAAGTGTCCGCACGGCATCTTCGGCCTCTTTTTGTGATGGTTTGTCTCTGCCCTGATTATCTGTCAAAATATTCTTCCTGCTCACTTAATTTAACGCCTGCTCACTTAATTTAACGCCTGCTCACTTAATTTAACGTATGGGAGCCATAGGGGCTGTCCAGCGAGAAAGCCGGGATTTCCACATCGAATGAACTTCCATCGTCTTTATACATTCTATAGTGACCTGCCATAAAGCCTGATGACGTACTGAGCGGCGCGCCGCTGGTATATTCAAAGATGTAGCCCGGCTCGATGACAGGCTGCTCGCCGATGACGCCCTCGCCCTGTATATTTTCTGTCCGGCCCATGGAATCGGTTATCTGCCAGCGCCGGCTTTTCAATTGCAGTTTTTCTTGGCTTAAATTTTCAATTTTCACCTGATAGGCCCAAAAATAGCGCCCCTCTTCCGGGTCAGATTCTTCCTCCAGATAAAACGGCTGTACAGACACTTTGACCCCATGGGTCGTTGCCTCATAAGTATCATCACTCATCTTCATAAAATCCACTATATTATCGTGCATATTATCCTACTTTAAATTTCTGGCCCTAACTTTGACTCTGGCTTCCAATATTTGCCATATGGGCCGCCTTATGCAAGTCCTCTATCAAATCATCCGGATGTTCAAGGCCAACGGATAATCTGAGCAAACCTTCTGTGATACCAAGCTCTGCCCGCGCAGTTTCTGCCACGCTGGCATGGGTTGTACTGGCCGGATGGGTCATCAGGCTTTTCGCGTCGCCAATGTTATTTGATATATCAATAATTTCCAAGGCATTAAGAAATTTAAAGGCCTGATCCCGCCCGCCGGGCACATGCAGGGCCAGAATACTGCCGCCCATGCTCATCTGTTTCATGGCAAGCTCATGCTGCGTAAAATCTTTTCGTCCCGGATATTTTACAAAATCAAAACCTTTGATTTCTGCCAGGGCATCGGCAACTTTTGCGGCATTCTGGCACATACGTTCCACGCGCATATCAAGGGTTTCCAGCCCTTTCAGCATAACCCAGGCATTAAAAGGGCTGATATTTGGGCCGGTATTCCTCAGGAAAGGCAGGATGGTTTCCGCCATAAGCGCGTCTGTGCTGAGGATACAGCCCCCAAGGCACCGGCCCTGTCCGTCAATATGTTTGGTGGCGGAATAGATCACCACATCCGCGCCCATTTCCAAGGGTTTTTGCAACACCGGCGTCGCAAAAACATTATCCACCACCACAAGGGCATTATTTTCATGGGCCAAAGAAGAAACAAATTCAATATCCACCACATCAAGCGTTGGATTGGCCGGCGTTTCCAGAAAAACCGCAACGGTATTCGGGCGAAAGGCGGCCTGCCATGCGTCATGGTCCGCGCCATCGACAAGGGTGAAATCAACGCCGAATTTTGGCATCAGGGTTTCAATGACATAGCGGCAGGAGCCAAATAAAGCGCGGCTCGACAAGACATGATCCCCGGCCTTGACGATGGACAACATGGCCGCTGTCACGGCGGCCATACCGGTCGCGGTTGACCGCGCAGCCTCTGCCCCTTCGATCAGGGCCATTCTGTCTTCGAACATGGCCGCCGTGGGATTACGTAGCCGTGAATAGGTATATCCTTCTTGGTCGCCGGCAAAACGCGCCGCCGCATCTTCTGCGCAGTCATAGGCATAGCCGGATGTCATGAAGATGGCCTCGGATGTCTCGCCCATTTCACTGCGCCATGTACCGCCCCTGACCAATTGGGTCTGAAGTCGCCATTTCGACGTCACGTCCCGCTTTTGCCCTGTATCCTTTTTCATACGCCTTAACCAATGCCTTCACTTAACCGTTTCTTTGCAACCTCACTATCGGGTATATTATATAACGTCAAGAAAAGCCCCACATAATTTGTAAAAAATAAAATCTGCTGTTAATATAAAATAAGCATTTTTGCTGTTAAATGCAGATAATAAAACAGCTAAAAAAATAAAAAGAGAAAAATATGATTCCAGTTATCCTGTCCGGCGGCTCTGGCGCCCGGCTTTGGCCCTTGTCACGGTCCATGTATCCCAAACAATTTCTGGCCATAAGCCTGACCATGAACAGTGACTATTCCATGTTTCAGGAAACATTGCGCCGCCTTGATGGCCTGGATCATCAGGACCCGATCGTTATTTGCAATGCGGATCATCGCTTTCTGGCGGCCGAGAAACTGCGCGAGCTGGACGCCGTCCCCCAATCCATCATATTGGAACCCATGGGCCGGAACACAGCACCGGCCATAGCTGTCACGGCCCTTGCAGCCCTGAAAACCTCGGATGATCCCATTTTACTTGTCCTGCCCGCAGATCATACCATCAAGGATACAAAGAAATTCCACAGCGCCATCAAAAAGGCGGAGAATCTCGCCAAGGGCGGCGCATTGGTCACCTTTGGTATCGTCCCCAACCAGCCCCATACGGGATATGGTTATATCAAGCGCGGCACGAATAAAACTGGCGGCGGCTATGACGTGGCAGAATTTGTGGAAAAACCGGATCAGGCCACCGCAGAGAAATTCCTGAACAGCGGGGACTATCTGTGGAACAGCGGCATGTTCATGTTTCGGGCCAGTCGTTTTCTGGCTGAATTAGAAAAATTCGCCCCGGACGTCCTGCGCCATGCCCGGCTGGCTTATGAAGCCGCGGTCGCAGATTTTGACTTTACGCGGCTTGATGCCGAAAAATTCGCCAAATGCCCCAGCATCTCCATTGATTATGCCGTCATGGAGCATACCAAAGATGCACGGGTTGTCCCTCTTGACGCGGGCTGGAGCGATATTGGTTCCTGGTCGTCACTATGGGATGTTTGCACAAAGGACAATGATGGCAATAGCCTGACCGGTGATATCATCGCCGAAGACACCCGCGATTGTTATATCATGGCAGAAAATAAACTGGTGACCACCATTGGCGTTGATAACCTGATCATTGTGGATACCAAGGATGCGCTTTTGGTGGCACGCAAGGACAGGTCAGAAGATGTAAAAAAGATTGTCGATAAACTCAAAAGTCAGAATCGTCCTGAAACGGCCCTCCACCGTGAAGTCTATCGCCCATGGGGGAAATATGATAGTATCGGTTCCGGTGACCGCGATCAGGTCAAACGGATCACGGTAAAGCCCGGCGCGAAATTATCTCTTCAAATGCATCACCACCGCGCGGAACACTGGATCGTCGTCAAGGGTAGCGCAAGGGTCACGAGAGGCGAAGAAACCTTCATGGTCCATGAGAATGAATCCACCTTTATTCCCATCGGCACCATCCATGCCCTTGAAAATCCGGGCGTTATTCCGCTCGAAATGATCGAAGTCCAATCCGGCAGCTACCTCGGCGAAGATGATATCGTAAGGCTCGAAGATAAATATGGCCGAATTTAAAGTTAAGTTTCAAGATCCTCCGCGCAAAAAAGTTGCAGAAATACCCTGAAAAAATACTATGATACATAAAGATTTTAACATCGACGATCTACCCAATGACATATTGCGCAAGACATATCAATATTGGCTGGGCATGAAGGGGGCGCGTTCCATGCCCGCCCGGACTGATTTAAATCCGGCGGATATCGTCAGCCTGCTGCCCCATATCACGCTTGTTGATGTCGAAGAATCGCCCCGGCGCTATAAATTCAGGTTGATTGGCACAGAAACCGTCAAAGCGATGGGCTTTGATGTTACGGGACAGTATCTTGATCAACTTCCCAAGGTCGAACAATATCTGAAAAACAGATATGATAATCTTGTCGAAACCAAAACCCCCTATTGGCACGGCGGAAAACTGGTATGGTCGAAAAAGTCATTCATAGATTATAGTGTTATTGGCCTGCCCTTATCCGGTGATGGCATCACTGTTGATAAATTATTATTTAGCCTCTTTTACCAGTTCCCGATAGAAAAACGCACAGAATTTATCAAATTGCGATCATAACCCCCTTTACGGGAGCAATATGGGGCCTATTTGATCCGGTTATCGCATCTTGGCCATGGCCAGCTTTTCGCCTTTGTCTGTGGCATAAAGAGCATAGACAGCCTTTGGTCTTGAAGGTTTTTTCCAGTGGTTTTCCTGACGCAGAATAGTCAGGGCCTCTGCTTTGGACAGAATTTTGACATTTTCACTGTCCAGATTGCCAAAGACAACGTCTATCAAGCCATTTGATATTAATTTCTCAGCCGATTTTTTAATTTCTGCCGGATCATGGCCGATGCCCGTCTCGACAAGATAGTCATCATAGGCGATGACCTCCCAAAGACAATAATAATCATCGGAAACCATATCAATAATATATAAATCAAGGTCAGATAATTTCATAATATTACCCGCGCAATAATGTTAAAATTTCCGTGGTTTTTTCTTTCATCAGAGCCTCATCGCCTCGTGATTCCACATTGAGCCGAACAACAGGTTCGGTATTGGAAGACCGCAGGTTAAACCGCCAATCGGCGAATTCCATGCTGATGCCATCGGTATAATCAATATTTTCCGCAGCCCCCTCATAGGCCGAAAATACGCGGTCAATGGCGGCTTTTGGGTTATCCAGCTGACTGTTGATCTCCCCTGAGGACGGGAATTTTTTAATACGCTCCGCGACCATCCGGGACAGGGGCATTTTCTTGACACAAAGCATTTCCGCCACGAGCATCCACGGGATCATGCCGCTATCGCAGTAAAAGAAATCGCGGAAATAATGATGGGCGCTCATTTCGCCGCCATAAATGGCGTCTTCTGCGCGCATTCTTTCCTTGATGAAGGCATGGCCGGCTTTCGTTTGTATCGGTTGTCCGCCCGCCGCTGTTACAAGGTCAATGGTATTCCATGTGACCCGGGGATCATGGATGATTTTAGCGCCCGGATGTTTTTGCAGAAAGGCTTCCGCCAGCAGGCCAACGATATAATAGCCCTCAATAAATTGCCCCTTTTCATCAAACAGAAAACAGCGGTCAAAATCGCCGTCCCAGGCAATGCCCATATCCGCGCCGTGTTTTAAAACGGCATCCCGCGTATCCTGACGATTTTCCACCAACAGGGGATTGGGAATACCATTGGGAAAATTGCCGTCAGCCTCATGATGGATTTTGATTAATTCGACGGGGATATTCTTCTCTTTCAATGCCAGTTCCAACGCGTCCACCACAGGGCCGGCGGCCCCGTTTCCGGCATTGACCACCAGTTTAAGCGGCGTGAAATTCTTAAGGTAAATATAGGTCATTAAATGATCGACATAGGCCGTCATCACAGAAGCCTCCGTCAAACTTCCGCGCTTTGCAATGGCCGGAAAATTATTTTCTTCGGCCAGCTTCTGGATGTCTTTCAGGCCGGTATCGCCGCTGATGGGCTTTGAATTCTCCCGCACCAGTTTCAAGCCATTATAATCCATGGGATTGTGGCTTGCCGTGACCTCTACCCCGCCGTCCATATTCAGGTAGGATGTGGCAAAATAAATCTCCTCGGTTCCGGTCATGCCAAGGTCGGTGACATTCACGCCTGAATCCCGCAGCCCCTCGGTCAGGGCATTTTTCAAAGCTTTGGAGGTCAGGCGTATATCGCCGCCCACCACGATATTTTCCGGTTTTAAAAACTGGCCAAATGCGCGGCCAATACGATAGGCGATATCTTCATTCAGCTCCGTGCCCAACTGGCCCCGAATATCATAGGCTTTAAAACAAGTAAGTTTAGTCATCCGCAAACCCCGAATTTATGTGATAATCAGATTACTGAATAACCTAATTATGTTCGCGGATAAACTCTTTTACTTTGGGCGCGATCATATTACGCCATTTACGACCATTAAAAATGCCGTAATGGCCGACTTTCTTCTGTTCATAATGCCGTTTCATGGCATCCGGAAGATTGGCGCAGAGATCATGGGCCGCTTTGGTCTGGCCAATGCCTGATATATCATCCAGCTCTCCCTCCACCGTCATAAGCGCGGTTTTGGTGATGGCTTTTGTATCCACGGGGCGGCCATGAGACATCATTTCACCCTTGGGCAGAAGATGCCGCTGAAACACCACATCCACCGTTTGCAGATAATATTCCGCCGGAAGATCCATCACCGACAGATATTCTTCGTAAAACAGGCGATGTTTATCCGCGTCTTCGTCCGCGCCCTCCACCAGATGATCAAACATCTTGCGGTGCGCCGCCACATGGTCTTCCAGATTCATATTCAGAAAAGCAGATAACTGCAAGAACCCCGGATAGACAATCCGCATACATCCCTTGTTTGGCCATGGCACCTGATAGGTGGCATGCTGCTTGAACCAGCTCAGACTACGCTCTGCACTTAAGATATTCACCTCGGTCGGACAATTGCGCGTATCTATCGGTCCGCCCATCAGGGTCATGGAAGCCGGCACCGACGGATTATTTTCCGCCGACATGATCGATACGGCGGCAAGCACCGGTACAGAGGGCTGACAAACCGCCAGAATATGCGTTTCGGGCCCCAGAAGCTCGATCATCTCAATCAGATAATCAATATAATCATCCAGATCGAATTTACCTTCGAATAACGGCACATCCCGCGCGTCCGTCCAGTCAGTGATATAAACATTATGATCTGGCAGCATCGCCTCGACCGTTCCTCTGAGCAGAGTGGCATAATGGCCGGACAAGGGGGCCACGATAAGAAGATTCGGATCGTTATTTTCAATATCGCGCTTGAAATATTTCAATTTGCAAAAAGGCTTTGCAAGAATATTCTGCTCCTCAATAGCCACGATTTCACCATCAATGATGGTTTCCTTTAGCCCGAATTTTGGCTTGCCGTAGCGGCGGGTTACCTGTTCCATCACATCACAGGCCGCCGAAATATGTTTGGCTCCCGGCATATAGGATAGCGGGCTCAGTGGATTTGAAAAGCTTTGTTGCGTTACATCAATTGCAAATCTTGCAGGTGCGAATAAACTGTGCTGAAATTCGTACATATGATACAGCATAATATTGTCCCTATTTGCCCCAATCTATTTTATAATCCCAGATTTTTATTAATATAGGAATAATTTATTGTGTGGTTATACTAGACACAAGCTTGGTTGCACCGCAACATATAATATGTGAAATGCTGTATTTATGGTGATACAACAGACGAACAAACAGGGAAAATGACATGAAAAACACCTTCTTGACCGGCCGGACAGCCCTGATTACAGGCTCCACAAGCGGCATTGGACTGGGCATCGCAAAGGCACTGGCAAAGGCGGGGGCGAATATTGTGTTAAATGGTTTAGGCGATTTCGCCGCCATAGAATCGCTGCGATCTGAAATGGCGGATCTATACGATGTCGGCGTCATCTATGACCCGGCTAACATGCTGAATCCCCTTGAAATATCAACAATGGTCGCCGCAGCAGAGCAAAAATTTGGCACCGTGGATATTCTGGTCAATAATGCGGGCATTCAACATGTATCTGCCATTGATGAATTTCCGGACGATAAATGGCAAGCTATCATAAATATCAATCTTGTCTCCAATTTTCACACCATCAAAGCCGCCTTGCCGGGGATGAAAAAGCAAAATTGGGGCCGAATCATTAACCTGTCCTCTGCTCATGGTTTGGTCGCCTCCCCCTATAAAAGTGCCTATGTCGCAGCCAAGCACGGGGTATTGGGATTAACAAAAACGGTGGCTCTGGAGATTGCGCAGCAACAGATCACCTGTAATGCCATTTGTCCGGGGTACGTGCGCACACCCCTTGTAGAGGGCCAGATAGAGGATCAGATGAAAATTCACAATATGTCGCGCGAAGATGTCATAAATGATATTATGCTGATCGCCCAGCCCAGCAAAAGATTCGTAGAGGTTGAAGAGCTTGGGCAAGTTGCTGTATTCTTATGTTCACCCGCAGCAAATTCCATCAATGGCATCAGCCTGCCCGTGGAAGGAGGCTGGACCGCTAAATAAAATGATAACAACTCTCAAGAAAATAACGGGAATAAATAATGAGCAAATTTCACCGGAATAAAAAGAACAAAAAAAAAGGTCAAGACAGGCGCGCCATATGGCTATTGGTTTTTGCCGGTGTCGTAGTCATTATTCTGTTTGCTTCTTTTTAAATCAATTGTTTGTCTGATCGCCGGCTGATGACGCGGCCTGACAGGCTGTGATTTTTATAATACTATCGCATCATATGATTTCATTTTCACACAGCCTATAATTAGGGGGCCTATAATTAGGGGGCCTATAATTAGGTAATCTCCGCTATATATAATTTGCATAATTTAGGCACAATTACATCTGGCGGACATGGTTTTCAAAACCCAAAAAAATATGACAAGGCAGGAGCGAATTTTTTATGACAATACCAGGATTGATGCAAGATAGTGAGCTGATGATTTCCTCCCTGATACGCTATGCGGCGGAATATCATGGCCATATGGAAATTGTAACGCGCACGGTTGAGGGGCCTATGCATCGCTATACTTATGCCGATGCCGAGAAAAGAGCCAAACAGCTCTCCAAAGCGCTTATCAACCAATTTGGCATTCAGCAAGGTGACCGAATTGGTACGCTGGCCTGGACGACATATCGTCATTTTGAGCTATTTTACGGTGTCTCCGGCATGGGGGCTGTGCTGCATACCACCAACCCGCGCCTGTTCAATGATCAGATCAGCTATATCATTAATCATGCGGAAGACCGTGTACTTTTCCTTGATCTGGACTTTGTACCGCTTGTGGAGAAAATCCTGCCGGAACTTAAATCCATTGAAAAATTCGTCATTCTGACCGATGCGGAACATATGCCGCAAACCAGCCTGCCGGACGTCATATGTTATGAGGAATTGCTGGCCGCAGAAACATCGGAATATGACTGGCCTGTCTTTGATGAGAGGGCCGCCTCCTCGCTCTGTTATACCAGCGGCACCACAGGCAACCCAAAGGGTGTCTTATACAGCCACCGTTCCACCATCATCCATGCCTTGTCTGCGGCCCAGAACAGCGCTTATGCCCTGTCGGTTTATGACACCATCATGCCCATAGCGCCCCTGTATCATGCCAATGCCTGGGGGCTGCCTTATGTGGCGGCAATGCTGGGGGCCAAACTGGTGCTGCCCGGGCCCAAAATGGATGGAGAGAGTATTCAGGGCATAATCGAAAGCGAAGGCGTGACCTTCTCCTGCGCGGTTCCCACCGTATTTTCCATATTATTTCAATATCTTGAGGAAAGCGGCAAGAAAATTGATTCCCTGAAGCGAACCATGATTGGCGGTTCCGCTGTGCCCAAGGCCATGACAGAGAAATTTCTCAATACTTATGGCGTCACTGTCTTGCAGTTATGGGGCATGACCGAGACCAGCCCGCTTGGCGTTGTGGCCAGCTCGACACCGCAAACTGATGCCCTGCCGCCCAAAGAGCGGGCCGAAGTTCGCGACAAGCAAGGCCGCGTGCAATTCGGTCTGGAAATCAAGGTTTTGGACGAAGAGGGCAAAGCCATCCCCCGCGACGGCGTCGCCTTTGGCGACTTATGGGTGCGCGGGCCATGGGTCACAGCCAGCTATTTCAGAAGTGAAGGCGGGGATATTCTTGACAAAGATGGCTGGTTCCCGACCGGAGACGTGGTGACCATAGATCAATATGGTTACATAAAAATCACAGATCGTGCCAAGGATGTCATCAAATCCGGCGGCGAATGGATCAGTTCTATTGACATCGAGAATCTGGCCGTTGGTCATCCCAAGGTGATGCAGGCCGGTGTGGTGGGAATTTATCATCCCAAATGGGAAGAACGCCCCATTCTGGTCATAAAACCCGCGCCGGACCAGACCTTGACGGAGGAAGAAATCCTTGATTTTTTAAAAGGTAAAATAGCCAAATGGTGGATGCCGGACGCTGTTTTTATCGTCGATGAACTCCCCCTTACCGCCACAGGGAAAATCAAGAAAACAGCTCTTCGGGATCAATATAAAGATTGCCTGAGCTCTTGAATATCTATGTTATTTTTACGATCCCCTTACGGCATTCGAAATCCTGAATCCGGCAACTGACAATTTTATTTTATTTTTAGCCAAAGATTTGATATAATCATGCTATAAGCTATGGAGTTCCATGTTTTTATTAAACTAAAAATAAAAAAGTAAATAAAAATACGGCGAAAACCAGGGAAGTGATCATGCAACATTCAAGTAGTTTGGATGTGTCTGAATATTACAAAATTAATGATAAAATAGCAGATACATCGCGTTTTAAGGATATAAATAGCAATATACTTGCCCCGCTGTCACGGCTTATTGGTGCAGAAACCAGTATATTTGCCATATTAAAGAAGCATGACCGGGGCATATCTGCCCAGAATTTTATCTGCCATAACATTGACCAAAAAATTAACTCAAAATATGAAAAACAATTTCAGGGCAATGATCCTGTATTGCCCCATGCCTTTAATGCAGCAAAGTCAAACCACAGTCTTGGCATCTCCAAAAGCTTTACCTTCGCATTGGATAATATCATTGATTTCCGACAATTCTCCAGCGGTCACTATTACAATGAATTTTTGCGGCCCAATTCCATCCGGCAGGTTCTTGCGACCGGCATCCCCTCCAACACGGATAGTTCACTGGTTTATATCCTGGGGTTTCACAGATATTGCAACAATAGTTTTAACGAAAAAGATGCGCAGATTTCTTCCTGTTTTGGCCCCGCGCTTTATAATATTTTAAATAATCTGGAATTAAAAACCCAGATGGATGACCATAACATCATCGTCTCGCACCTTAAACAGCAGATTTCCGACACGGGGCTTGTTATCCTTGATAACAACTACCAGATTGTTTTTGCCAATCATGCGGGTCAAAGCCATTTAACGCTCGCGCAAAATGACGCGAACACTTATTCAGACCTTGATAATGATCTTATGACTGTGCTGAGTGCCTATATTTCCCATATGAATCTTTCCCCGGCAAAGAAAGTTGAATTTGATCATAGAGGGATAAAAATCGTCGCCCGAATGATAACGCCCGAAATACAAAATCAGGGAAAGCGCATCATACTGAATACCCATCGCCCAACGCAGGCGAATATTAACCCGCTGGAAATAGAAAAATATAATCTGACACAGCGGGAAATTGATATTACCAGCCTGATTGTCATGGGCATGACCAGCCCACAGATTTCAGCCAAATTATGCATCAGCATTCGTACGGTTGAAAATCATCTAAGGTCTATTTACGCCAAGGCAAATGTTAAAAACAGAACAAGCCTTGCCTATAAACTGGCCCCCGCACAATATCAATAAGCCCTAAAAATAGGTACTTTCCGTCATAGGAACTACGCGCAGAAGCTTTTATATTTTCTTTATTATTCAATAAAGGAAATAAGCATATGTCTGATACAGCCTTAACCATAAAAAATATTGTAAAATCCAATACGCCGGATCGTCCGGTCTTTTTTAATCCAGAAAATCTGGCCTGGAATGAATGGGTTATGCCTGGAACATATTTCAAACTCTTGAATATTAACGAGTTAACGGGTGGCTTTACCATGATTTTAAAAGTTGACCCAGATATCACGGCCCCCGTTCATCACCATATTGGCGGCATTGAGGTCTATGTGATAGAGGGTGAATTTGGTTACGGTGACGATGATCGCGGCGGCGTTGGCAGCTATGCCATAGAATCAGGCGGCTCCATTCATGAGCCAACATCACCCGGCGGCGTTACCATGTTTGCGGTCGTTCATGGCCCCCTGGTCGGCTATCACGAAGATGGCAGCATCGCCGTCGTTGTGGATGGCAGATTCATGTATGAAATGGCACAAAAAAATAATGCCGCAGACCATATTACCATCGTAAATACATTCAAATAAATACATTCAAAAGAATGATTATTCGCCGTTAATATATGGGTATATATTACAACATTCTAATACTAAGAAAAGATATGCGAAAGTTAAAATATCTGCACAACATTCAGGGAAATATTTTTAAAAATATACGATTTGGAGAATGACATGACAGATACAGTTAGCAGTATTTTACTTAAAATACTCAAAAAGCACGAGATTAAGAATATTTTTTGCCTGCCCGCCGCACAATTAGGCATGGTCATGGACGGTGCTTCGCGAGACCCGTATTTTAACTATATCACAACCCGCCATGAAGAGGCCGCGGGCCATATGGCCCACGCCATTGGAAAATTAACAAATTCCATGGGGGTGTGTTTTGGCACTGTCGGACCGGGGGCCACCAATATGCTGCCCGGTGTGGCGGCGGCATGGGCGGATAATATCCCGCTTTTGGTTTTAACGCCCAATAACCCATCCCGTACCATTGACCCCGGTAAAGATCAGCTTCAGCAGGCGGATCATATTGCCCTTTATAAGTCGATCACCAAATGGAGCGCGACCATAAGATATGCCGACAGGGCGGCAGAATTAATCGAACGGGCCATCCATATTGCGCGGTCAGGCCGGCCCGGCCCTGTGCATTTGGATATTCCAGTCGATATTGGCGCCGGCGCTGTTGAACATATTCTCAGCAGCATCCCCTCCATTGATATTCCGCGCCCTGTGCCTGATACCGCCGCGATGAATCAGGTGGTTGACCTTCTTCTCAATGCCTCCCGTCCCGTCCTGCTTGCCGGCGGCGGTGTCGCGCGATCAGATGGTGTGGATGAATTCCGTGAACTGGTGGATATTACCGGCTTTGCAGCAACGGCGACAATGAATGGCCGGGGGATCATACCGGATGATTACAAGTCATATACGGGCTGCGGCGGCATTCTTGCTGGACGCGGGGCGCTAAAAGCCTTGCAGGAGGCCGACGTCATCCTGTCCGTAGGCTGCAAATTTTCCAGCTGGATCGCTGTGAACAAACCGCCCCTATACCCCATGATAGAGGGCCAGAAAATCATTCAGGTGGATATTGACAGTGAAACCCTGGGACGCTGCGTTCCGCTGGCGATGGGGTTGGTAGCGGATGCAAAGGAATTTTTAAAACTGCTTAATGCCGCGCTAAAAGAAAAAACCTTTAAAAACGACCAAAAATGGCTGCAGGACGTTTTATCCACCCACAAAGCATATCGCAAAGAGATCAACGATATCGCGGATAAGAATACAACTGAGAACACCAATATCCTTAATGAAGCGGCAGCAGCGCGCGCAATCTCCACGTTAATTCCAGAGGATGCCATCGTCGTTGTTGACGGCGGACAAACCATGGAATGGGGCCATAGTTTCTTTCGTTCTACACACCCCAAAAACTATCTTTTTGCGCCGGGCATGGGACATTTGGGCTTTGGTCTGCCTTTTGCCAATGCGGCCAAGCTTCTTAACCCGGATCGCCCCGTTGTTCTTGTGACGGGGGACGGGGCCATGTGCTGTACGGGTCAGGAGCTGGAAACAGCGGCGCGCTGCGGCTTGAATATCATCACCATCGTCTTTAACGATTCATGCTGGGGCATGTACCGGCCATTTGGAGAAGCCTTGTTTGATAATAAGGAATTCGGTCAAACGCTAACCAATGTAAAATTCGCTGATCTGGCAAAAAGTTATGGCTGTCTTGGTGAGGAAGTGACTCTGGAGAGCCTGCCTGATGCCTTTAACCGTGCCTTGAAAGCAAACAGGCCGGTTGTATTGGATTTGCAAGTTGATTTTACAGAACATCCTATGGATTTTTTCTGGCTCGGTGTTGTTTTTGAGAATATCCAATTTACGCCAGTTCATCCATAACCCGGTTTCTCATCAAAGGGAGATTACATTATGACGGCCAGTTTTTCAGGAAAAATCGCCATTGTTACGGGCGGTGCATCCGGTATCGGCTTCGAGACGGCCAGCCAATTGGCAAAGGCTGGCTGTCACGTCATAGTGGCCGATATCAATAATAAAGCCACAGAAGTCGCGGAAGCTTTGGACACGGATTCAATCGGTTTTAAACTGGACGTCACTTCAGAAGAAAACTGGATCGATGTCATGACTTGCGCAAAAGAAACCTTTGGCGGCCTTGATATTCTGGTCAATTGTGCCGGCATCGGGTTTGCGGATAATTTCGAAGATATGCCACTGGATCACTGGAACGCCATGATATCCGTGAATCTGACGGGCACATTTTTGGGGTGCCAAAAGGCCATTAAGCTGATGAAAGCATCCGCAAATCCCGGTGCCATTGTCAATATTTCTTCTATCGCCGGTCTGGTCGGCGGAGAAGATATCGCCGGATATAGTGCCTCAAAAGGCGGCGTCACGATGCTCACAAAATCTGTGGCACTCTATTGCGCCGGCAAGGGATATGACATTCGCTGCAACAGCATACATCCAACCTATGTGGATACGGAAATGCTCGACCCTATTGCCGATAGCTTCGACAGCCGCCAAGTCATGCTGGACGGTATGGCAACCCAGGTGCCCATTGGCCGCGTTGCCGTACCATCCGATATTTCATCGGCTATATTATTTCTCTGTTCATCCGAAGCCGGCATGATCACAGGACATCAAATGGTGATAGACGGCGGTCAATTGGCCGGCATCCCCGCGCAACATACGGTTTAAGGAAAAAATAATGAGTGAAGCATATCAACGCGTCAAGGGCAAAGTTGCCCTGATTACCGGCGGGGCTTCCGGGCTGGGGCTGGGCATAGCAAGCCGTATGGCACAAGAAGGGGCGATCACGGTCATCACAGATATTAACGATGATAAGGGGCAGCAGGCCGCCGAAGAAATCGGCGCTGAGTTCATGACGCAGGATGTTTCGCGTGAAGACAGGTGGCAAGAAATAACACGTCACATTTATGAAAAATATGGCCGTCTTGATGTTCTGGTGAATAATGCCGGCATAAGCGGTGATGGGTTAGGCACTGACCCGGAAACTACATCCCTTGCCGAATGGCAGAAAATTCAAAAAATCAATGGCGACAGTGTCTTTCTAGGCTGTAAATACGCCATAGACTATATGCGCAAAGGCGGCGGCGGTTCCATCATTAATATGTCATCCATCGCCGCATTGGTGGCGACCCCTTTCATCACATCTTACGGGGCGAGCAAGGCGGCCGTCCGGCAATTGACCATGTCCGTGGCCCTGCATTGCGCTGTTACCGGCTCCAAAGTACGCTGTAACAGCGTTCATCCCGGTCAAATCATAACGCCCATGCTCGAGAGTTTATTTGCGGAGGCCGCCAACAAGGTGAATGCGCCCGTGGACCAAGTGAAACAAGGCTTCCTCGACAAAATTCCCTTAGGTGAATTTGGCGAAGTGGATGACATCGCCTATATGGTTCTGTTTCTGGCCTCTGATGAAGCAAAACATATCACAGGCGGGCAGTTCGTTGTTGACGGCGGCATGCAGTTAAACGGGTAAAATATGGTACCCAGTCAAGATTCTGGCGTCAATCGCAAGATCAGCGACGGGTCTTCGAGCAGAAGATATATGGCGCCGGACGGCGATACGGTGACACTGCGAATTCTTCCAAGTCCCTTTAGAATCATTTCCCGATGGGTCACTTTATCCCCTTCAATGACAAGACGCCGCAAATCGCGGTATTTTAAAGACGATACCAACAGGTTGTTTTGCCATTTTGGCAATATGGCATTGTTATAAAAATCAATATCAGCCACAGCAATTGACGGCGTCCAATGGATAATGGGTTGTTCCATGCCCGCTTTCGCCGTAAATTCAGAAATAATGGTGCCGTTATAATTCACACCGTAAGTGATTTCCGGCCAACCATAATTTTTGCCCGCCCGAATATGATTTAGCTCATCACCGCCCATGGGGCCATGTTCCGCAGACCATATATCCCCCGTTTCCGGGTGGGTTGCCATCCCTTGCGGGTTGCGGTTTCCATAGGTGAAAATGGACGGCAATGCCCCGGGCCGCCCTACAAACGGATTATCTTCGGGGATGGTGCCGTCTTTATTTATCCGATGGATTTTACCATTGGGGCGGGATAAATCCTGCGCCTGCTTCGGTACGCGGCGATCGCCAACGGAAAAATAGAGACGGCCTTTTTCATCAAATGTAAAGCGTGACCCAAAATGGCCCCGGGACTTGCTATAAAATTTTTCGTCAGCTTGAAATATAACCTGCTGATCAACCCAATGCCCGTCCCGGATCCGCCCTCGCACAACTCGGGTCATAACTTTTGCCTTGCTTAAGATGCCATCAGCACCAAGGCCATGGCTATAAGACAGATATATCCAGCCATTATCCCCATAATCAGGATCAAGGGCCACATCAAGCAACCCGCCCTGCCCGCCCAGGGCTATATCATTTGGTGTATCTTTGATGACATCCTTTTGAACAACCCCGTTCAGCATCAGGTATAATTTTCCGGACTGTTCTGTTATCAGGGCCTTATTGGCGTCTATAAAAGCAATGCCCCAGGGGCTTGGAATATTGTCAGCCAGAATATCCACTTTAAAATTATAATGTTCGGTTTTGATATGATCGGGTACCTTTGGTGCGGCCAGTTCTGATTTGGCATCCTGTTCCACAATATACGCAACTACGGTCCCGATTTGTTCGTCGTTTAATATCTCTTTGAAACCGGGCATTTCCAGATTTGGAATGCCGAATTTGATGTTCATGCCAATCAGCTGTGGATGACTGCCGTAATTCCAGATATGATTCAGAAAACTGCTGCCAATGCCGCCCTCCAGTTTCTCGCCGTGACAAGACGCACAATGCTGTTGATAGATTTTCGCGCCGTCCAGTTCATCTGCAGAAACACTCGCGGGGGCATAGAATGTTAAAGAAGCCAACATCATCGGCAACGTCAATTTTATATATTTCAGAACAGCCATTTCATCCTCCATAATATTGTTTATATGGTTAATATTAGTCGAATGTGGCCGGTTCATGCAAGGCTTTAAGGTTTTTAAGAATTGACGGCAGTTAGACAATAAGTTTAAATGGCGCAATGTTTTTTTGTCTAAAGGAATGTAAATTGCGCAAAATACTGTTACCACCTATCATACTCGCCCTATGTCTGATTGCCATCGTCGGGATTAATTATTTTGGTTTTGCCACCAAAGTCATTTTTTCCGGGCCTGTTACATTTGCGGGATACGGCTTGATTTTCTTTGGGGTTTTGCTGCCCGTATGGGGCGCGCGCCTGTTCAAGCAGCATGAAACCAATATCCTGCCCTTTAAAGACCCCGAACAAATTGTCACGGGCGGCCCCTTCAGTTTTTCCCGCAACCCCATGTATTTGGGTATGCTGCTGGTGACCCTGGGTTTTGCCTTTATCTATGGTACAGCCCTCAGCTTTATATTTCCGCTGGCGTATTTCTGTATCGCCAACTGGTATCACATCCCTTATGAAGAAGGCCGGATGTCAGAGGTATTTGGCGATAAATTCACCGCCTATAAGGCCAAAGTCCGGCGCTGGATATAAGGATTTTTTAATGCCCGCTCCCTTGATCATCATGTCGGCCCCGAACGGCGCCCGGCGGCAGAAATCAGACCATGCCAATATTCCCCTCACCCCAAGGGAAATGGCAGAATGCGCCGTGGAAATCATTGATGCCGGTGCCAGTATCCTGCATCTGCATGTTAGGGATGATCAGGGCGGGCATTCGCTGGATGTTGCGCGCTATCAGGCCTCTATTGCTGCCATTCGGGATGCCGCCGGCGACAATATCATCATACAGGCCACGACAGAAGCCGTTGGCCTCTATAACCGCCATGAACAGATGGCCATGGTGAAAGAATTAAAACCGGAGGCTATTTCCCTTGCCCTGCGCGAATTATGCCCAAGCGATGAGGAGATGGGCGAATTTTCCGCCTTCATCCAATGGCTGACGCGGGAAAATATTTTCCCTCAATATATTCTCTATGACGATGCTGATTATTTACGCTTCGAAGATTATCGAAAACGCGGCATTTTTAACAATGATCATCCCTTCACCTTATTTGTGCTGGGAAATTATCAGGGCACTTCGCCCGAAAAAGATGTGCAACAGTTAAAACGCCGCACTGAACAGGCGGTCTTTCCATGGGCGGTTTGCGGTTTCGGGATCAATGAAGTTGACGCCTTGAATCATGCAATCAACAAGAATGGTCATATCCGCGTGGGCTTTGAAAATAACATCTGGCGTAATGAAAAACAGCATCTGACCAATAATGCAGAGGTCATTCAGCTCTGCCATGATACCGCCGTAAAATCAGGCCGAATGGCGGCAACAATTGATGATGTGAAAGAATTATTTTCTCTCTAACTTAAAATAAAACCATCCGGAATAAAACCACCCGGAATAAAACCACCCGGAATAAAAGAAGGCTGACTGGATAAATCCAATCAGCCTTAATACCCCCAAATACTGAGGATCAGTTTAGCAGAACTGTTTTAGAAGGTGAAGGTACCTTTAAAGTACCATGACCCACCTTCGTAATTAGCCGCAGACCTTCGTGGATATTGCAGGCCAACACTCAAACGGTTTGCATTTGGTGGGCCAACCTCATCAACGTAGCTGTCAAACACATTGACCGCACCGGCCGCAAGTTTAAAGTTCTCTGTGATCTGGTAACCCAGTTCCACATCGAAATAAATTGTTGCACCGATTTCGGCACTGGGGTCAGTGGCCGCACCGATGGTGCCGCGCTCATCATAATGTGAACCATAATAGTTGGCCCGCGCCATGAAGTTCCAGTTTTCACCAAAGAAGGTATTGGCGGTCACAACGAAACGTGTGCTGGGGTAGTTATTTTCAATGTCTTCGATTGTGGCGGCGTTAATAACACCTGCGTTTTTACTTGTCGCTTCGAAATCATTGTAACTGAACGCAAAGGAAAGATCAGTGTTTGTTTCAGAAGTGCCCCAGTCAAAGTTGGACGTCAACACAACGTCAACACCTTGAGATGTCGTATCCAGCGCATTGGTATAGTAAGAGATGGATACCCCGGGAGACGGCGCGAGGTTACCAATACGGTAAATCCGGTCATCAACATCAATCCGATAGAAATCCACAGTCAATGTTGTGCTTTCACCCAAATCGGTGGAGAAACCAAGACTATAGTTGATGGATTTTTCTTCGGTTAACGGCACCGCGCCATTGGCGATGGCAACGGGATTATTCGGTGCCAGCAGGCCTTCTTCAACCTGTCCACCGCCCGGGCCATCAAAAGTTGTGATGGTTGAGGTGATGTTGGATTGACCGGGTGTCGGCGCATGGAAACCTGTGGAAATAGCCCCGCGTAATGTTACCGCATCAGAAACATTATAACGTGCCGCC
>Ga0256839_1002532_pt1 | contig 20184 bp, 11 predicted proteins | sample 354166metaG_FD_185968 | JGI IMG/M metagenome (GOLD analysis project Ga0256839, IMG submission 185968) | Hydrothermal vent microbial communities from Mid Atlantic Ridge, Atlantic Ocean - 354-166 | ecosystem: Environmental > Aquatic > Marine > Hydrothermal vents | place: Atlantic Ocean: Mid... | reverse complement strand
CAAATACACGGCCGTACAGACGCACAATTTGTGCGTCTCTGTCGGTAGGAATCCATTCCTCCGGTTAACCGATTAACCCGGTTAACCGATTAAACCGTAACGAACGTGATCATCGTGACGATCGTAACGCATATCAAATACACGGCCGTACAGACGCACAATTTGTGCGTCTCTGTCGGTAGGAATCCATTCCTCCGGTTAACCGATTAACCCGGTTAACCGATTAACCCGATTAACCCGATTAAACCGATTAAACCCATTAAACCGTAACGAACGTGATCATCGTGACGATCGTAACGCATATCAAATACACGGCCGTACAGACGCACAATTTGTGCGTCTCTGTCGGTAGGAATCCATTCCTCCGGTTAACCGATTAACCCGGTTAACCGATTAACCCGATTAACCCGATTAAACCGATTAACCCGATTAAACCGATTAACCCGATTAAACCGATTTAACCGATTAAACCGTAACGAACGTGATCGTCGTGACGATCGTAACGCATATCAAATACACGGCCGTACAGACGCACAATTTGTGCGTCTCTGTCGGTAGGAATCCATTCCTCCGGTTAGCCGATTAAACCGATTTAACCGATTAAACCCATTAAACCCATTAAACCCAATCAAACTACACCTCCACCCCAAAGACAACTTTCACCAAGGAGCCAATGCCAAAAGAGATGGCAGCCACGCCCATGGAAATCAACGCCATCTCCCAAAACCTCCTCGAAAAAGAAATGTTCTTTGCCGTAGAAATATAAAAGGTATAAGCAGCAATGATGAGTATGGTCACCAGCAACATGCCACTCAGTGCGATGTAAGGGTCATCCTGAATGAAATAGGGAAAGACCAAAAAAGCCACGGTAAGCAGATAAGCCACCCCGGTATAAATGGCCGAAGTAATGGGATTGGTCTCTCCGTAATCGTCCTCGCGAGAAGCCAGATAACCGGAAGCAGCCATGGACAGAGAAGCCGCCACACCCATCACCAGACCCGTCGTACCAATGATGAGGTTGTTGCCAAAGGCAAAGGTCAGCCCCGCCAGGGTGCCCGTAAATTCCACCAAAGCATCGTTGAGGCCCAAGACAATGGCGCCCGCATACTTGAGGCGTTCGTCTTCCAAAATGTCAATCAATTCCTGCTCGTGCTGCAACTCGTCGTCGCGTATGGCACGGGCTTCCGGATAGTGCTCAAGTATGGAATCGTAAAAAGCCGAAGCCCGAGCCTCGCCCCGCTCCAGCAAACGCAGAGAAAAGGAAAGTCCGAAAATCTTAGCCAGCAAAATGTGCCAGCGAATCTTCCGCTGATTGGGATGAGCCTCCTTGCCCGTAATCTTTTTCCAAAAGGCATAATGCCCCTTCTCTTGCTCGGCAATGCGTTCCAAGGTTTTTCGGTTGTGCTCATCCTTCGCCATGCGCGAAAGTTCCAGATAGGTGTGGTACTCCGTAATCTCGTTTTGCTGCTGAGCATAAACTTTCGCCAAATGGTTTCCTCCCATAATCTTGTGCTTAAATAAAATTCGTTTTCACAAAGAACGCAAAGTTTTTTGAATTGCTTCCGGAACTTTACCCTACCTTTGCCATGCCGCAGGGGTGCTTGCAGGCTTTCGCCAAATGAAGGTCAGACCTGCATGCTGAGAATATACCCTTCGAACCTGCCCGGGTAATGCCGGGAAGGGATTGGGCCACCGCCGCAAAACCTGCAGCGGAATTCTCCCTGTTTTGGCTTTAGCACTTTTCCCGCTCGCCATGCTGCCCCGACAAAAAGCAGCAGGCCGGCTCCTTGTATCACAGGCTAAAACACGGAACTATGAAACGCTTTTTCCTCCTTACAAGTTTACTTTGCCTCTTCTCTGCTTTTTCCCTCCCGCAAAAAACCACAGCACAAGGCCTCATCACCGGGCAAATCACCGACATCAAGGGCGAACCTCTGCCCGGAGCACATGTAGAAATTCCCGCCGAAGGAAAAGTATCCATCGCCAACGAAAAAGGCGTCTATCGAATCGAAAAACTCGAACCTGGCACCTACGAGTTGCTCTTCAGCTACGTGGGCTACCAGACCGAAAAACGAACCACCCGGGTCGTCGAAGGCACTGCCAAGACCATCCTGCACGTGCAAATGCAAGAGCAAATCATCTCCTTGAATGCCCTTGAAGTAAGGGCTTTGCGCCCTTCTCAAGAGGCACCCTTCACCTCGGAAACCCTAAACAAAAAACAACTGAGCAAAGCGGACAACGGCAGAGATATCCCCTATCTGCTGCAAGACCTGCCCTCCGTGCTCGTAACCTCCGATGCAGGTGCAGGCATCGGCTATACCGACCTGCGCATCCGCGGCATAGATGCCACCCGCATCAACGTAACCATCAATGGCATTCCCCTCAACGATGCCGAATCGCAAAAGGTCTATTGGGTGGACCTGCCCGATCTGGTCGGCTCCCTGCAAGACCTGCAGATTCAAAGAGGTGTGGGTGCCTCTACCAACGGCCCCGCAGCATTTGGCGCAAGCCTGAACCTCAACACCTTGCAAAACAACGTTCAACCCTCCGCCCTCATCCGCAGCTCGGCTGGCTCCTTCAACACCCTGCACACCGCCGTCAACTTCCAAACAGGCCTGCTGGGACCCCGGGCAAAAAACAAAAAAGAACCCCAAGGCTTCTTCTTCGGCAGCCGACTGTCCCGCATACAATCCGACGGCTACATCGACCGCGCATCCGCCCGCCTGCGCTCGTACTACGCAGAAGCAGGCTACCAAAGCAGCCTCAGCGAACTCAGACTGATCGCCTTCGGCGGGCATGAACGCACTTATCAAGCCTGGTACGGCGTTCCGGCCGAATACCTCGATGACCCACAACAGAGAACCTACAATCCCGCCGGAACGGAAAAAAGCGGTGAGCCTTATCCGGATGAAGTGGACGACTACACCCAGCAACACTTCCAAGCCCTGTTCAAACGCAGGCTCAACCCGACCTACTACTTCAACTTGGCTGCTCATTATACGCGTGGATACGGCTATTACGAACAGTACAAAGCCGACGAGTGGATGGCTGATTACGGCCTGGCAGACAGCCTGTTTTGCCCCGATGGTCAATGCCCGACCGATTTGGTACGCCGCCGCTGGCTGAGCAACCACTTTTACGGCGCTGTCTGGGCTTTGCACTACACCTCAAACTCCACTTCCCTGCGTCTTATTTACAGCGGAGCTACTAACCGCTACATCGGCGACCATTTTGGCGAAGTCATCTGGGCACAACGCTTCGGTCAAAGCGAAAAAGACCTGAGGTACTACCAAAACAATGCCCAAAAAAGTGAAGTAAACAACTACCTCAAACTGGAGTATCGCCCCTCCCTGACCTGGCTCTTCTACCTGGATGCACAAAGCCGCTACCTCAACTACCAATTCGAAGGCAAAAACAGCGACGGCCAAGCTGCCCCGCAAGAAGTCAGCCTGCATTTTTTCAACCCCAAAGCCGGCTTCAGTTGGTTCATCAACGAACAGCTGCGCGCCTACGCCTCGGTAGCCGTCGGCCATCGCGAGCCCAACCGCAATGACTACGTGGACTCTTCTCCCGAAAGCCGACCGCACCCGGAAAAACTCACCGATTTCGAGCTGGGCTTTCGCCAAACGGGAGAAAAATTCCAAAGCGGATTGACCCTCTACTACATGCTCTACAAAGACCAGCTGGCCCTAACCGGCCAAATCAACGATGTGGGAGAATACACCCGCATCAACATCCCGCAAAGCTTCCGCCGGGGGCTTGAGGCAGAGCTGCGCTATCGGCCACTGCGCTCCATTCAGCTTTCGCTAAACGCCACGCTCTCGGACAACCGCATCAAAAACTTTACCGAATACATCGATGCTTACAGCGACGCAGGAGAGTTCAGCCAGATCCGCGTAGAGCACGAAAACACGCCCCTGGCTTTTTCCCCCGCCTTCCTCGCCAAAGGCAGCTTGCAGTGGAACATCAACCCGCCTCACGCCCAAAAAGGCGCATGGATTTTCACCCTCTTCGGCCAATACGTCAGCCGACAATACATAGACAATACCGGAGATGTGAAGGCCTCCATAGACCCCTATTTCCTCAGTGAAGCCCGCCTCAGCTGGAGGACGACCTGGCCCACAGACAGGCTATCATTTGGCGAAAGCCCGCAAGACAAAGCCCGCCAAATCGAACTCTTTGTGCAAATCAACAACCTCTTCAACACGCTTTACGAAACCAATGCCTGGGTGTATAAAAACATCTCCCTGGACACCTCTTCAAAAAACTACCTACTGGGTTACTACCCCCAGGCTACCAGGCATTTTTTTGTCGGAGCAAAACTACACGTGGGCCAATAAGGGCAAAGGAGAGTCGTCTAAGAAGCGTCGCAGGCTCGAGCCGAGCGGAAACAAATCCAGACTCCGACACTTTTTAGGAGTGGAGCCTGAGCACTTCATCATGCCGATTTGTGCGGACATAGTGATTTTTTTCTTTTCTTTGGGGTTTTAAAACCAACAAAGACGTAAGACCATCATGACAGCAATCATCATTTTGCTCTTTGTTTTGGGGTACATGTCCATTGTCTTTGAACATCCCCTGAAACTGGATAAAACCGTACCTGCTTTGCTCATGGCTGCCCTGATGTGGGCTCTGCTCTCCGTGGGCTTCAACATGGGCTGGCTGAGTGTCATTGATTCACACGAACACGTTTGGAGTCTGATGGGAGGCCATGCCAAAGGTGCACACGAAGGTTTTCAAAATACTCTACTGCACCATCTCGGCAAAACAGCCGAAATCCTCATCTTTCTAATCGGTGCCATGACCATCGTCGAACTGATCGATCTACACCGCGGCTTCGAAGTACTGAAAGGCTATGTAGGTACCAACAGCAAACGCAAGTTGCTGTGGATTATCGGTGGCTTGGGCTTCGTGCTTTCAGCCATCATCGACAACCTGACAGCCACCATCGTCCTGGTAACGCTCTTGCGAAAAATCATTCCCAAGCACTCCGACCGGCTGTGGTATGCGGCCCTCGTCGTCATAGCAGCCAATGCGGGAGGAGCTTGGTCTCCCATAGGAGATGTAACCACTACCATGCTGTGGATTGCCCACAAGGTATCAGCTCTGGGCCTGATTGAACACGTCTTCATTCCCTCGGTTGTCTGTTTTGTCTTGCCTGCTTTTGTCGCCAGCTACATGAAGCCCTTTCGAGGGCAGGTCAAGGTCGATGCCAAAGAAGATCTGGTTGCGGAAAAACTGCTCAGCAGTCGGCTGATGCTCTACCTGGGGCTAAGCGCTATTGTCTTTGTCCCCATTTTCAAAACCCTGACACACCTCCCCCCCTACCTGGGCATGATGCTGAGTCTGGGAGTCGTCTGGCTCGTCTCGGAATACATCCATCCCGAGGAAAACTTTTCCGAAGAACGCCGCCACTTGTACAGTGCCCACAAAGCGCTGTCACGCATCGAGATGTCCAGCATTTTGTTTTTCCTAGGCATCCTGATGGCTGTGGCTGCCCTAGAAAGCCTGGTCTATGGCAGCATCAACCACAACGGAGAAACCATTCAAGTAGGCACCTTGCGCTATATGGCGGAAGCCTTGGCCAAAATAGTTCCCAACGTGGACATCGTCATCATCATTTTGGGTGTGCTTTCGGCCATCATCGACAACGTGCCTCTGGTCGCTGCCGCTATGGGCATGTACGATTTTCCCCTGGATTCCTCCTACTGGCACTTCATCGCTTACTCGGCCGGTACGGGAGGAAGCATGCTCATCATCGGTTCCGCTGCAGGCGTGGCAGCTATGGGTATGGAAAAAATTGATTTCATCTGGTACTTCAAAAAAATAGCCTGGCTGGCTGCCCTGGGTTTTCTAGCCGGAGCAGGTATTTTCATGCTGGAACAACAACTTTTCTATTAAAAAAAGAGCTGAGGTCTTCAGGCCTCGGCTCTTTCCGCTAAAATGTGGCACAAAGCTTTTCTACACAGCATCCGACAACACTTGCTCGAAGAGGGCTTCCCTCGCTTGCGCAAATGCCTGGAAGAACTCGACGAAGAAGAAATCTGGTACCGACCCAATGAAAACAGCAATGCCGTGGGGAACCTGGTTCTACACCTCTGCGGCAACCTGCACCAATGGGTGGTAGCCACTTTAGGCCAAAGCGAAAACACCCGCCAAAGGGCCCAAGAATTTGCCGAAAGGCAGCCCATACCGCGTCAACAACTCCTGGACAAACTATCCGAATTGGAAGAACAAATCGCGCCCCTACTCGACCGGCTCGAAGAAGAGCAACTGCTCAAAACCTATCGGGTGCAAATTTTCAAACCCAGCGGCATGGGCATCCTCATCCACGTAAGCGAGCACTTCTCCTACCATTTGGGGCAAATCAGCTACATCACCAAAATGCTGAAAAACAAGCCCCTGGGATACTACGACGAAGAACAACTCTAACAAAATTCGCACAATGAGAATTACAAACTCCCTCTTTTTCGCGTTTCTGCTTTCACTCGGATGGACAAGTTGCAGCGAAGAGCCCTCCAAAGCAGAAGCAGAAGCAAAAACAACAGAAGCCCAGACCGATAGCCTCCGCTATCCCGAAGAAGTTCACCTGCGCAACGTCCGCCAACTCACCTTCGGCGGCAACAATGCCGAAGCTTACTTCAGCTTTGACGGCCAAAAACTCTCTTTTCAATCGGACAATCCGGCCTGGGGAAACCAATGCGACCAAATCTACTACATGCCCGTTACGGGCTACCAGGACGAACAGCCGCCACGCATCAGCACCGGCAAGGGTCGCACCACCTGTGCCTATTTCATGCCCGGAGACACCTCCATCATCTTTGCCTCCACCCACCTGGATGCCGACACCTGCCCACAGGCACCCCACATGAGCAATGGCAAGTACGTCTGGGGCGTATTCCCTTCCTACGACATCTTCGTGGCCGATTTGCAAGGCAACATCATCAAGCAACTGACCCACGAACCCGGCTACGATGCCGAACCCACGGTATCCCCCGATGGCAAAAAAATCGTCTTCACCTCCACCCGCTCCGGTGATCTGGAATTGTGGACGATGGACATTGACGGCAGCAACCTCCACCAAGTTACCCACGAACTCGGCTACGACGGAGGAGCCTTCTTCTCTCCCGACAGCAAAAAGCTCGTCTTTCGGGCCTCCCGCCCCAAAACCGAAGAAGAAATCAAAACGTACAAAGAACTGCTAGCTCAAGGCCTGGTGCAACCCACCGAAATGGAAATCTTCGTCTGCAATGTGGACGGCTCCGACATGCAACAGATCACCAAGCTGGGAGGAGCCAACTGGGCACCTTTCTTCCACCCTTCCGGCAAAAAAATTCTCTTCAGTTCCAACCACGAATCCGTAGGCAAGGGAAGACCTCGCTTCAACATCTATACCATCAATCTGGATGGCTCGGGACTGGAGCGCATCACCTACGACAGCATTTTCGACGCCTTCATCATCTTTTCGCCTGACGGCAAAAAAGTAGCCTTTTCCTCCAATCGCCACAATGGTGGCGGTCACGACACCAATGTCTTTATCGCCGATTGGGTGGACTAACGCCCTGCAGCTAGTAACAAGCAAAGCCAGCAAAGAGAGCGCCCATAAGGCCTCTCTTTGCTATTTTTGCCTTGGTATTCCTAAGCGGCAACGTACAGACCAATGTACAAACAGTTGAGTACATAAACTGAACAAGCCAGGTGAAACGCTATTTATACTCATGGCGAAGAGGTTTGGGAGGCGTCAGCCTCCCAAGTATCCTGCCTTTCGCTCGTTTGCGAGTCGTAAATATCCCAAACCATTTCGGTTTGGGTATAAAATCAAAAAGACATGGCCAAAAAGAAAAAATACAAGCCCCAAAGCGATGAAGGCGGACTGGTCTATTCCACCAATCCGCAAACCATGGAAGACCTCTTTGCCGGTTTACTCAACGGGCAGAGCGAAGAAGAAAAGCAAGCCCTTGCCTTGGGCCGACAAAAGCTAAACACCCGCATAGAGCGCAAAGGGAGGAGGGGTAAACTGGTAACCCTCATCAGCGGCTTCCAAGGCTCGGAGCAAGCTTTGGAAGACCTGGCCCAAAAACTGAAAAAGTTCTGCGGCACAGGCGGATCGGTCAAATCCGGAGAAATTCTGCTGCAAGGTGATTGTCGGGAAAAGGTCAAAGCTTTTATAGAGCAAAGCAGCTGAATATAGAGCATTGGAGGTAAAAAAGCATCCGAGCCTTCCGGCAAAAACTTCTTAACGGGCTTGGTTTTATCTGATTTGCCTATCTTTGAATAACCAAATCTTTGGCACCTTCAGCCGGAGGCGTCCTTTTTTCAGTTCAAACAAACGACTCAAACCCATACCGATTTAACTGAAAGATTTGCTTTATCCACGGGAAAAACCTTATATCATGCACTTATTTACCCATCTTGCCCTTCCACAGCGCAACTTGTTTTTATGGGCTTTTCTCTTGCTCTTTCCTTGCCTGCTCCAGGCCCAAACCAAAATATCGGGCACGGTTACGGATGAAGAAAGCGGAGACCCTCTCATCGGTGCAGGTATCATCGTCAAAGAAACCGACGCAGGTACCGTAACGGACTACGATGGTAACTTTGAGCTGAAAATCAAAGAAGCTTTGCCGGTTACGCTCAAAGTCTCTTATGTAGGCTACCAAACCAAAGAAATTACCCTTACGCAGGAGCTGGCATCCAAACCTCTGAACATCTCTCTCGGCTCGGATGCCGTACTTATAGATGCCATAGAAATCACGGGGCAGAGAATCTCTGAAAAACAGAAGGAATCTCCCCTGACGGTAGAGTCCATGGATGCCCTGGCCATACGCGAAACCCCCGCCGAAAACTTTTACGATGGCCTGGGCAACCTCAAAGGCGTGGACATCACCGCGGCCAGCCTGGGCTTTAAAATCATCAATACGCGAGGTTTTAACAGTACCAGCCCCGTTCGCTCCCTGCAAATCATCGACGGCGTGGACAACCAGGCTCCGGGCCTCAACTTTTCCCTGGGCAACTTCCTGGGTTCACCTGAGCTGGACGTCGTCAAGGTGGACCTCATTCAGGGAGCCAGCTCGGCCTTTTACGGCCCCAATGCCTTCAACGGCGTCATCAGCATGGAAACCAAAAATCCTTTTTTCCATCGGGGCCTGGCCGTCAGCCTCAAAACGGGAGAGCGCAACTTGTTAGAAGGTGCCTTGCGCTATGCAGATCAATTTACCAATCGGGATGGCCTCCCCTTCATGGCCTTCAAGCTAAACTTTTCTTATCTCCAGGCCCACGATTGGGAAGCCACCAACTACGATCCGGTGTACAACACCCGCACGGGCCGAGACAACCCCGGTGGCTATGACGCCGTCAACATCTACGGCGATGAATACTCCCGCTACTTCGACTTGAGCAGTGTCTCACCCTGGAGCGACTTTGTAGGTCTGGGGCAATGGCACCGCAACGGCTACAAAGAAATCGACCTGGTAGATTACAACACCCAAAATTACAAGGCCAACCTGGGGCTTTACTTTCGCACCAAGCCGGCTCGGGGAGAAGACTCTCCGGAGTTTATTCTGTCCAGCAGCTTCGGCTCGGGCACAACCGTTTATCAGGGAGAAAACCGATTCAGCCTGCGCGACATCCTCTTTTTCCAGCACCGCCTCGAATACCGCAAAAAGGGCAAATTTTTCCTGCGCGCCTATATGACCCACGACGATGCCGGCAGATCCTACGACCCTTATTTCACTGCACTCAAATTGCAGGAACGAGCCAAAAGCAATGCTGACTGGCAAGTCGATTACGTCAATTTCTGGCGCCTGAACATACGCCCCCAAATGACTGAGCTGGGCTATCCCGAACTGGAGTTTCTCCTCGACGAAAACGGCAACATCGTCTATGATGAAAACGGACTGCCCATCCTGACCTTTGACCAGAAAGCTGCCGACCAATGGCTCGTGAACTACAGCGACTCCCTCGTCGTCTGGCACAGCCAAGCCCGGGCCGAAGCCAATCAGGGTGGAAATGGCTTCAACGCCTTCTACAAACCGGGAACCGAACGCTTTGACGAAGCCTTCCGGGACATCACCTCCAAAAAAGGTAATCGCGAAGAGGGCGGCACCCGCTTCTACGACAAATCAGCCCTCTACCACCTCCACGGAGAATACAAATTCACCCCTGCTTTTCTCGACGAATGGGTCGTGGGAGCCAATACACGCCTCTACACCCCTAAATCCGACGGCACCATTTTTTACGATACAGCCGGCACCCAAATCACCAACTTTGAATACGGCCTGTACACCGGCTTTCAAAAGAAAATAGCCGGCAACCGACTTCTCATCAACGGAGCCATGCGCCTGGACAAAAACCAAAACTTCAATTACCTGCTCTCCCCGGCAGCCTCCATCGTCTTCAAGCCTAAAGCCAACAATTACCTGCGTCTGTCTTTCTCTTCGGCCATCCGCAACCCCACACTCACCGACCAATACCTCAACCTCAACGTCGGGCCGGCCATCCTCTCGGGCAACATCCACGGCGTGGACAGCCTCATCGAACTCAACTCTTTTCTCGATTACTTAGGCTCTCAAAACAGAGATACCCTGCAGTACTTCCACATAGACGGCGTGCGGCCCGAAAAAGTCAAAACCCTGGAAGTCGGATACCGCACCACCCTCTGGAACAAAATTTACCTGGATCTGGGCTATTACTTCAACTTCTACACCGACTTCATCGGCTTCCGCATTGGCGTGGACAGCAAATTCAACGAGTTTGGGTTCCCTGCCGAAACCACCATCTACCGCTACAGCGCCAACTCCGGCAACAAAGTAACCACTCAGGGCTTCTCTGCCGGCATCAACTATTACTTCGGTGACTACTTCGTGTTCAACGGAAACTACTCTTGGAACAAACTCAACAAGGCCTTCCCAGACGACCCCATCATTCCCGCTTTCAATACACCGGAGCACAAGTTCAACATCGGCTTGTCCGGCCGAAACATGAGCATCAAACTGGGAGACAAAAAACTTCGATACCTCGGTTTCAACATCAACTACAAATGGGTTCAGGGCTTCCTGTTTGAAGGCTCCCCGCAATTCACGGGCTTCATCCCTTCTTATCAACTGATCGATGCCCAAGTCAACCTCAAAGTTAAAAAACTCAACACCACTTTCAAGCTCGGAGCATCTAACTTGCTCAACAACCTCCATTTTGAAACTTACGGCGGACCACGCATAGGTCGCCTGGCCTATTTCACCATACTCTACGAGTACAAAAAACTCTAAGCAGACAACCCCATACGCAAATTAAACTGTCTTTTCTATCACAAAAGCCTTATCTTTAGGCTCTCAATTGTTCACCAAATCATCACTTTCATGAAGCAGTTCAACTATTTTCTTCTCAGCTTCTTTCTCTTACTCTGCACCGGTAGCCTGTTGCAGGCTCAACAGCGCTACATAGATGAAGTTTTCACCGATGTAAACGTTACTTACGACGTTACTTATGGTGTCAATGCCACGGTACTGTACTTTAGCGTATTTGGCGAAGCCATCCCTGAAGAACTCAAAATGGATGTGTACGAACCGGCCGGCGACACCCTCACAGAACGCCCTTTGATTGTTCTGGCCCATACCGGCAATTTCCTGCCTCAACCGAATTTCTGCCAGGTCATTGGACGCCGCGATGAAGAATTCATCGTGGAAATGGCCATGCGCCTGGCCCGCATGGGCTATGTAGTGGCCGTAATCGACTATCGCTACGGCTGGAATCCCGTGGCTCAAATCCAGGAAGAACGCGTTTATACCCTCATCAATGCCGCTTACCGAGGCATCCAGGACCTGCGTACCTGCTTCCGCTTCTTCAGAAGAGATGCCGCTGAAAACGGCAACACCTTTGGCATAGATGTCAACCGCTTTGTCGCCATGGGTGACGGCACCGGAGGCTACATCACCTTAGCCGCAGCAGCCCTGGATGAATACCAGGAAATCATCCTGCCCAAATTCACCATCGACGTCAATGGCGTACCCGTACCCATGGTACTGGAAGCCATGAACGGAGACATCAACGGCACTTCCGTGGGTGTCGCCTTACCCGGCACGCCCTTCCCCATGGGAGATACCCTCTGTTATCCCAACCACGTGGGCTACAGCTCAGATTTCCAGCTCTCCGTCAACTTCGGTGGAGCCATGGGTGACACCTCCTGGATAGACGAAAATACCGTGCCCACCATTTCCTTCCACAATCCCTATGACCCCTTTGCTCCTTATATGGAAGACATCCTCGTCGTTCCCACTACAGAAGACCTCATCGTGGAAGTGCAAGGCAGCTACACCGTCCAGGCCAAAATGCACGAGCTGGGCCTCGACGATGTCTTTGCCACTGAAGACTGGATTGACCCGTACTCCACACGGGCCAATGAAGTCAACGACGGCTTCGACGGCCTTTTCCCTGTGGTCTACCCCTTTGAAATCAACAGCCTTGACGATACCGTATTCGTAGCTTCTCCCTGGCACTGGTGGGATCCGGCCGACTGGGTTGATGTGTACTGTGATTTTGAACCCACTGTAGATCTGGCTACGCAGGCCGCCTTAGGAGATCCCAGCATGACACCCGAGCGCGGTATGGCCTATACCGATACCCTTATCGCCTACTTCGCTCCCCGAGCCTGCCTGACGCTGGACCTCGGCTGCGACCTCAGCGACTTCATCACAACTTCTACCAACGAGCTGATTAAAAAAGATGCGGTAGGGCTTACCATCAGCCCCAACCCGGCTTCCGATGTGGTGGAATTTTCTACTCTCGCCGAGCACCCCATGCAGGACATCCTCCTCTACAACGCACAGGGCAGACTCGTCCAATCTACCTTTGAAATCAACAACAACCGCATTAAGCTAAACAGAGGCGAACTCAGCCCGGGCATTTACATCGCTCGCATTCGCTTCGCCGAAGGCGTAGTGGCTGCCAAAGTCGTCTTCAAGTAAGAAAACAACGGCACCGACACTTTCAAAGCGGGGGCCTGCTACGCAGGCTCCCGCTTTTTCTTTTCCCCAAAAAAAAAGCGGGCCGCAACCCTTGGGGAGGTCGCGACCCGCTTCTATTATCCCATGAACATATAAAACTTAGAACTTGGAGGTGTGATTACCAAATCACGGTCTCAAAGTTGTGAATAATCGGCCCTTTCAGCCAATTGTGTCCCTTTCACGATACAAGTATCGGACAAGGCCGAGGGCTACACAAGGACAGTTTTCAACCTTTGTGAAACGATAAAAAAGACAAAAAAAATATAACTCCTTGACAATAAACAACTTATAATAAAAAAAAGTTATTTTTGTGAAAAAAACAAAGCGAAAAATACTTGAAAAAAACGCAAAAAAGAAACCAAGTCCGTCAAGCTCAACTCGGCCGGGTCTGTTTGACACCTCCAAGCGGTAAAATTGCTTACTTTTGCCTTTGCTCAGGGAAGCAGATCCCTGCTGCACGACTTTTCACCAACAAAAACGAAAACTGAACATGATCGTCGGAGTTCCCAAGGAAATCAAAACCAACGAAAACCGCGTGGCCATGACGCCTGCCGGAGTTATGGAAATGAGCAAAAGAGGACATCAGGTTTTTGTCGAGAAAAAAGCCGGTATAGGCAGTGGCTTTGAAGATCACGAATACGAAGAAGCCGGAGCCAGGCTACTGGATACAGCTGCCGAAGTGTACGCCAGAGCCGAAATGATCGTCAAGGTCAAAGAACCCATCGAACAAGAGTACGAACTCATTCGCGAAGACCAACTGCTCTTTACTTACTTTCACTTCGCCTCTTACGAACCGCTAACCAAAGCCATGATCGAACGCAAGGCCGTCTGCCTGGCTTATGAAACCGTAGAACTCCCCGATCGCAGTTTGCCTCTGCTCATCCCCATGTCGGAAGTTGCCGGTCGCATGGCCATCCAAGAAGGTGCCAAATACCTGGAAAAGCCGGCTAAGGGCCGAGGCGTGCTTCTGGGTGGCGTGCCGGGTGTACCCCCTGGTCGCGTGCTCATTCTAGGAGGAGGTGTAGTAGGCACCCAGGCAGCCAAAATGGCAGCAGGGCTTGGCGCCGAGGTCTTTATTCTCGATATCAACCTCAATCGCCTGCGCTATCTGGCCGACATCATGCCGAAAAATGTAGTTACCCTCTTTTCCAACGAGTACAACATCCGACAGCTCATAAGCAATGTGGATCTGATCATAGGTGCCGTGCTCATCCCCGGAGCCAAAGCGCCCAAGCTCATTACCCGAGACATGCTCAAAGACATCCATGCCGGAGCCGTACTGGTGGATGTAGCCGTGGATCAAGGCGGCTGCATAGAAACCTGCAAACCAACCACCCACGAAGACCCCATCTTTATCATAGACGATGTGGTCCATTATTGCGTGGCCAATATGCCGGGCGCCGTACCTTATACCTCCACCACAGCACTAACCAATGCGACCCTTCCCTATGCGCTGCAACTGGCCGAACAGGGGTGGAAAGAGGCCTGCCGACGCGATGAGGCCCTGAAAAAAGGCCTCAACATCATTCACGGAAAAGTCGTTTACCGCGCCGTAGCCGAAGCCTTTAACCTCCCCATGGAAGAGGTGGATTCCTTCCTACAAAACTAAACGAACGCCATGCAAGAAGTGAAAAACCGCGCAACCCGTTACATAGAGCTGGAAGAACGTTACGGAGCCCACAATTACCACCCCCTGCCCGTAGTTCTCAGCCGGGGCCAAGGCGTGTACCTCTGGGATGTGGAAGGCAAACGGTATTACGACTTCCTTTCCGCCTATTCGGCCGTCAACCAGGGCCACTGCCACCCTCGCCTGGTCAAAGCCCTCTCTCAACAGGCCGAACGCCTGACCCTCACTTCCCGAGCGTTTTACAACGACCAACTCGGCCCTTATGAAGCCTTCCTAACCCGCTTCTTCGGCTACGATAAGCTTCTCCCCATGAACACGGGGGCCGAAGCCGTGGAAACGGCCATCAAAATATGCCGCAAGTGGGGATACGAGAAAAAACAAATCCCCGAAGACGAGGCCCTCATCGTCGTCTGCGGCCAAAACTTCCACGGCCGAACCGTAACCATCATCTCCTTCTCCAGCGACCCCGATGCCAAAGGCCATTTCGGCCCTTATACCCCGGGCTTTCTCTCCATTCCCTATGGCGATTTGGCTGCCTTTCGGCAAATCCTGGAGGAACGAGCAGAGCAAATTGCCGGCTTTCTGGTCGAGCCCATCCAAGGCGAAGCCGGCGTGGTAGTACCACCCAAAAACTTTATACCGGAAGCTGCCAAGCTCTGCCGCCAACACAACGTCCTCTTCATCGCCGATGAAATTCAAACCGGCATCGGGCGCACCGGAAGCCTCCTGGCTGTCTGTGGCAACTGTACTTGTGAAGGCTCTTGCGAACGCGGCTCGACTTACATCAAGCCCGACATGCTTCTGCTGGGCAAAGCACTTTCCGGAGGCATGTATCCCGTATCAGCCGTCCTGGCAGACGAACCCGTCATGGAGGTCATCACACCGGGCACCCACGGCAGCACTTATGGCGGCAATCCGCTAGCCTGTGCCGTAGCTGTGGAAGCTCTCCAAATCATTGAAGACGAACACCTGCCACAAAATGCCCGAAAACTCGGAAAAATTTTCAGGGAATACATGCAAAAACTGGTAGATCAATATCCCCAGTGGCTCAAAGGCATACGGGGAAAAGGCCTACTCAACGCTCTGCTCATCAACGACAGCCCCGACAGCAAAACAGCTTGGAATATCTGCCTCCAGCTGGCCGAAAACGGCTTGCTGGCCAAACCCACACATGGAAACATCATTCGCTTTGCTCCTCCCCTCATCATCAGTGAAGAGCAAGTGCTTGATTGTTGCCACATCATAGAAAAAACCATAAGCTCTTTTAAACAGAAATAACAGCTGCGAAGAACGAAACACCCCCCTTCCTGCGTTCTTCGCTGTATGGGACTCTGCCCAATCCATGCAAAACCAAACGAAATCACGCGGGCAGCCTGAAAACAACTCTGCAAACAGCGATCTGACTCATGAGAACAATGCATCTAATCCTGCTCATCCTGAGCTTCTGCCTCCAACCCCTGGCAGCACAACAAACGGCTTCTTACAACGAGCTGCTTTCCTCCTTTGAAAAAGCACAACAGCTCTTCGACCAAGGCATATTCGCCGAAGCCGCCGAAATCTACAGCCAAATCCTGGAAAACCCAATACCTCCGGCAGAAAGCCCGTACGAACAAATCCGAACCCGAGCCGAACTCGGAAAAGCCCAGTGCCTGGTGCGCCTGAATTTGCCGGAAGGCGAAACCCTCATGCTCGACTTCATCAACCGACATGCACCCGATGCCATAGCCGACCAGGCCCTCATCGAATTGGCCAACTACTACTACAACAACAAAAAATACGAAAAGGCTCTCACCTACTTCTCGCGCATCCCTTCCTACCAACTCTCTCCCGACAAAAGAGCTGAAGTCCGCTTCAAAATGGGCTATGCCTTCTTCGTCAAAAAGAAATTTACCGCTGCCAGGGAAAACTTCCGCATGGTGAAAAACCTGGAAAAAACGCCTTGGTATTACCCCACCAACTACTACTACGGCCTCTGTTCCTTCTTCCAGGGAGATTACGAAGAAGCCGTAAAGAGCTTCCGCATTGCAGAAAAATCCCGCCGCTACAAACCCCATATCCCCTACTACATCGCCCAGATTTATTTCGCTCAAGGCAAATACAAAGAACTGCTCTCCTACGTAGAACCCAAACTCAACGACGGCCGCATCCGCAAACAAAACGAACTGCATCAACTCGCCGGACAAGCCTATTTCGAACAAGGCCAATATGAAAAAGCCCTGCCCCTGCTCGAGTATTACGCCGAACGCACCGGCCGCATGAAAGAAGAGGAGTTCTACCAACTGGCCTATACCCAGTACCAAGTCGGCAAATACGATAGCGCTGCCAAAAATTTTGAAGAACTGGCAGATGTGGATTCCAAACTCGGTCAGTATGCCCTCTACTACCTGGCCGATTGCTACCTCAAACTCAACAAAAAAAATCAAGCGCGATCAGCTTTGGCGAAAGCCAAAAATATGAATTACGACCCCCAAATCAGGGAAGAATCACTCTTCAACTACGCCAAGCTTTCCTACGAATTGGGCTATGACCGAGATGCCCTCAACGCCCTGCAAAATATCCCGCAAAGCTCCCCGCACTACCAAGAAGCACTCTCTCTCATGAGTGAAGTTTTCCTCAAAACCAACGACTACGCCAAGGCCCTGCAACTCATTCAAAACCTGCCCACCAAAACACCCAAAATACGCGAAGCCCTGCAAAAAGTCGCTTACCTCCACGGCTTGCAACGCTATAGAGAAGGGCAATTCGAAGAAGCCCGGCAAGCTTTCATCCTCTCCAATTCCGAACCCGTCAACCTCGCCATCAAAGCCTCTTCGCTGTATTGGCTGGCCGACATCCTCTACCGCGAACACCGCTATGAAGAGAGCCTCAAACTACTCAACCAGTATTTCATCCTGGCACAAAGCCAAAACCAATTGCCCGATGAATCCTCCCTCTTCATGGGACACTACACCCGAGGCTACAACTACCTCAAACTCGAAAACTACAACCTGGCAGGAAAGGAATTCGAAGAAGCCCGCAACGGCATACGGCGCAACCGGCCTTTCATCCGCAATAGCTATATCAACGACAAAGTGCTAGCCGATGCCACCCTGCGCGCCGCCGATTGCTATTTTAAAAGAAACCGTTACGACCAAGCCGTCGCCTATTACGACGAAGCCGTTAAAAACAAATATCAGGGATTCATCTACGCCCTCTACCAAAAAGCCATCATAGAAGGATTGCGCGGGCACACCACCAACAAAATCCTCGCTCTGGAGGACATCGTCGAAAAATACCCCAACTCCCCCTATGCCGATGATGCCCTGTTTTCTCTGGGAGTTACCTACCAGGAAATCGGCCAACTCAACAAAGCGGCCAGCCCCCTGCGCAAACTCGTCAATCAATACCGCAACAAGTCCGACCTGGTCGTACCGGCCTACCTCCGACTGGGGCTCATTGCCTTCAACCAAGGTGATCTGCAAACCTCCATCGAATACTACAAACAAGTCTTCGCCAACAACCCCACGCCCCAGGAAGCCAAAGACGCCCTGGTGGCGCTCGAAGAAATCTACGTCGAAAAATTGGGCGACCCCGACGGCTACTTCCGCTTCCTCAAAACCATCCCGGGATACGAAATAGACAATTACGCCCAGGATTCTCTGAACTTCAAAGCCGCCGAATCCCAATACGTGGAAGGCAATTATTCCAAAGCCATCGACGGCTTCACAGCTTATTTGCGAAAATTCCCCAACGGCCAAAACCGCCTCCAGGCTCACTACCACCGCGGCATCAGCTACTTCGAGCTCAAACAATACGATGCTGCACTGGCCGACTTCGAATGGGTCATCCAGCGAGGCCAAAGCTCCTACTATACCCAAGCTCTTAAACTGGCCGCCCTCACCACCTACAACCACAAACAAGACTTCAACAAGGCGTACGAATATTTCACTGCCTGGGAAAAAGTGGCCGCTAATGAAGAAGACCGCTTCAAGGCCCAACTCGGCGCCCTGCAAAGTGCCTACCGCATCCACAACATCCAAGCCGTTTATGAAATGGCCGGCAAAGTGGCTAACAATCCCCAAGCTACACCGGAACAAAAAGCCATTGCCAATTTCTACGTCGGCAAAATCGCCTACGACAACAAAGACTATGAAGCTGCCCGAACGGCCTTTGAGGATGTCACCAAACTCAGCAATGAAGATGAAGCGGCCGAAGCCCGCTACCTCATCGCCAAAATACTCTACCAACAGCGCAAACTCAGCGAGGCCGAAGCCTATTGCAACAAGGCCATCCAGGAAATGTCGGGCTACGACGACTGGATAGCCCGTACCCTCATCGTGCTCTCCGATACCTATGCCGATATGGGCGACCTGCTCAGTGCCCGAGCCGTGCTCGAGGCCATATTGGAAGGTTATCACGGAGAACAGGAAATCATCGACGAGGCTAAAACCAAACTCGACAAACTCAACCAGGCCGCCGCTTCCGGCAGCCGCATCGATACCGAAGAGGACTTCATCCTCGAAGACGAGAATTGAGCCTTCCGGCAAATAAGATTCCAACTCACTTACAGAAAAAAGAACAATGATACACATACAAAAAAACATCCTCCTCTTGCTCCTGCTCTTTGGCCTTTCGGCAAATGCTCTTCAAGCTCAAGACGAATTGCCTACAGGTGACGTAACCGTCGTCAAACACTTCGAGGCCAAACTCATGGATGCCGAACGCATCTCCGTACTTCCCGAACTGCCACCACCCGACACAGCTCGACAAGTAAGCAGCTATCAGCTACCACTCAAAACCCTGGAAGTGGATTATCCCGCACCGCGCATACGCCCGCTGCGCTTCCGAGGCGAGAAGCTATCCCCTGTCTATAAAGGCCACATCAAAGGCGGAGGAGGCCTGCCCAATTCCCTCTATGCCGATGCCTCCTACCATTTCTCCAAAGAAGACCAATACGCCGCCACCCTCTCCTTCAACCACCACTCCCTTAACAACAAAAAATTAGAAAACCAACGCTTCGCCAACAGCCGCTTGGGAGGACAAGGCACCTACTATTTCAACGAACAAGGCTTTGCCGTAACAGGACGCGCCTCCTACGACCAACGAACACCCTATTACTACGGCTACCACTTCGACCCGAATTTTGCAGACACCAGCATCCTGCCCAGCGAAGTGCGCCAGCGCTACAACCTCATCCGCCTGGGAGCAGAGCTGTTCAACAGCGTGCCCACGGCAGGAGCCATAGACTACAAAGTCTCGGCCGATCTCTACAACCTACACGACGACTACAGCGCCAAAGAAACGGGTTTCCTGCTCGGCATAGGCGGCACCAAATGGATTGACAACACCCACTCGTTTGACCTGAAACTCATCACGGATTTTACAGGCTTTGAAGACACGACTCAACACCGCCTCCACAACTTCTTCCTGCAACCGGCCTTCACCTTCCACGGCGATGTATTCCGCATCAAAGCAGGCATCAACATCGCCTCCAGCGACGACAACTTCTTTTTCTTCCCCGATGCCGAAGTCGAATACGAAGTGCTGGGCAACAACCTGGCTGTGTTTGCCGGTGCCGGAGGA
>Ga0256839_1002531_pt1 | contig 20189 bp, 22 predicted proteins | sample 354166metaG_FD_185968 | JGI IMG/M metagenome (GOLD analysis project Ga0256839, IMG submission 185968) | Hydrothermal vent microbial communities from Mid Atlantic Ridge, Atlantic Ocean - 354-166 | ecosystem: Environmental > Aquatic > Marine > Hydrothermal vents | place: Atlantic Ocean: Mid... | reverse complement strand
GAAGAGACGCCCCAAGACGGGGAAACAGCGCCGGAACTGGCCTTGCGCCTGGCCGAGGGCAAGGCGCGGGCCGCCGCAGCCGGATACACACAAGCCCTGGTCATCGGCTCGGACCAGGTGGCGGTCCTTGACGGGCAACTACTCGGCAAACCTGGCAGCCACGAAAAAGCGCGCGCGCAACTCCAGCGCGCTTCGGGAAACACCGTATGCTTCTATACTGCCGTGTGCCTGTTGAACACGGACAGTGGTGCCATACAAAAGGAAATCGCGCCCTGTACGGTGGCGTTTCGGAAACTGAGCCAGGATATGATCGAAGGCTACCTGCAACAGGAGCAGCCCTACGACTGCGCCGGCGCCTTCAAGTCGGAAGGCCTGGGTATCGCCCTGCTGGAGCGCATGACGACGGAAGACCCCACGGCGCTCATCGGCCTGCCCCTCATCCGCCTCAGTCACATGCTGGCGCGGGAAGGCGTTGACGCCCTCCTGCCAGAAGGATGATTACTGCAGACTCCCCTTGAGCATGCCTGACAAGGCCTGCGCCACGCCCGACCCCAGTCTCTCCACCAGTTGCTCCAGATAGGGGCGGTGGTCCGTATAGTCGATGATTTTCTCGGCCCCGATGATTTCCCGCGCCACATAGCTGCTGCTGCCCAGGCCGTCCACCAATCCCAGCTCAACGCCCTGCTCGCCAGTCCAAATGAGGCCGCTGAACAGTTCCGGGGTTTCCTTGAGGCGTTCACCGCGCCCCTTTCTCACCGTATCGATGAACTGCTGGTGAATATTGTCGAGCATGGCCTGGATATATTGCTGATCCTCCTCCCGCTGCGGGGAAAAGGGGTCCATGAACCCCTTGTTCTCTCCCGCCGTAATGAGGCGCCGCTCCACGCCCAGTTTTTTCATGGCCTCGACGAAGCCAAAGCCGTCCATGAGCACGCCAATGGAGCCTACCAGGCTGGCCTTGTCGGCATAGATCTCGTCGGCGGCCGCGGCGATGTAGTAACCGCCGGAGGCGCAGATATCCGTCACCACGGCGTACAGGGGCTTGTCGGGATACTTGCTGCGCAGGCGCGCTATCTCGTCATTGACGTAACCGGCCTGCACCGGACTGCCGCCGGGACTGTTGATGCGCAGGATGACACCCGCGCTGTGCTTGTTCTTGAAGGCCGCGCGCAGGCCGCTGACGATGGTATCCGCATTGGCTTCCGCATCGTCGGCGATGACGCCGCGCACTTCCACCAGCGCCGTGTGCTTGCCCTTGACGGCGCCGTCGTCCTCCCAGGCGTCCTGATTGAATAAGAACAGGAGCGCCACCAGATAGAGCAGCGTCGCCGCCTTGAAAAAGATGCCCCAGCGGCGCGCGCGGCGCTGTTCCTTGAGAGAGGCAAAGGCGAGCCGCTCCAGCAGGTCCTTCTCCCAGCCAGGCTTTTCTTCCCCACTTCCCGCCTTTCCACCTAGGGAGGATCGTGGCGTGGCGGCGCGACCTGGAGGCGGCGCATTTCTCAACCATGGGTCTTCACGATTGTCGTCTGTCATGACTGTCTTTTCCTCATCAAATTGCTGCGCGTGTCACGATCCTGAATCCACGGATTCAGGACGATGTCAGATTGACGCTTTTCGTTCGTCCTTGTCAATCCCCGGACCCGGACCCGCCCCCCAACCATGCGACCACCTCCCGAATGTCGTCCAGGCAAGCCAGCGCGCCATGTTGCGACAGGCGCGCGGGTTCATGCACGCCATAACTGACCGCCAGGGCATGGGCGCCGGCATTCTGCGCCATCTGCATATCGTATTCCGTATCACCGATCATGAGTGTTCTCTCGGGCGGCGTATCCATCAGCTCCATCAGCTCCAGCAGCATCTGGGGATGGGGCTTGGAAAAACACTCGTCGGCGCAGCGGCTGGCCATGAACAAATCGCCACAAGCCGCCTCTTCGAGTGAACGCTCCAGCCCACGCCGCGACTTGCCCGTGGCGATGGCAAGCGTATGACCGCGCCGGTTGAGTTCCCGCAGGGCTTCCAGCGCTCCAGGAAACAATTCCGTGGGGCGTTTCTTCTCGCAGAGATAGTGGGCGCGGTAACATTCGATGAATTGCCGGATCCGACCTTCGCTCAAGCCGGGCGCCAATCTGGCTGCCGCCTCGCGCAAGCCCAGGCCGATGACATCCTTGAGCTGGTCCCGCCCCAACGGCGGCAATTCCAGGTCCTGGAAGGTCAGTTCCAGGCAATCCACGATGCGCCCCTCCGAATCCATGAGGGTGCCATCCCAGTCGAAAACCAGTAATTCAAAATTCATGTCTCATCACACCCCACGGTGAACTCCCCCAGATTGGTCAACACTTGCTCCAGCTCTTTCCCCAGCGGGGCGGACACCCGCACCCTCTCCCCTCTTCGCGGATGAAAAAACTCCAGGCTGGCGGCGTGGAGGAACAGGCGCCTCAAGCCGTGGGATTTCATCATTGTATTGAACGCCGCGTCCCCGTATTTCCGGTCTCCCGCGATGGGACAGCCTATGTGGGCCGCGTGCACCCGGATCTGATGCATGCGCCCGGTGCACAGCTCAACCGCCATCAGGCTGGCGCCGGAAAAAACCGCCTGCGGCCGGAAAATTGTCCGCGCGCCCTTGCCCTGCGACGATACCCTCACCACGCGCTCACCCCCTTGGCGCTGGTTTTTGCACAGGGGCGCATCCACAAGGCACTCACCCCCGCGCCAGGAGCCCTTCAGCAGGGCCAGGTATTGCTTGTGAATGTGATCGGCCTTGAGCTGGCGCTGCAGGTCCAGCAGCATCTCGCGGTGCTTGCTGACCATCAGGCAACCGCTGGTTTCACGGTCCAGGCGATGCACCAACTCCATATCATGGAGATGGGGGCGGGCATGGCGCAAGATCTCGATGACCCCATGGGGAATGCCGCTGCCGCCGTGCACGGCCATGCCCGACGGCTTGTCGAGAATGATGAGGTCCTCATCCTCATACAACAGCGCCTCTTCCAGACGCTGTGCCAGGCGCCGCCCCGGCGCCCCTGCATCCCCGCGTTCATCCAGGCGCACGGGCGGAATGCGCACCACATCGCCCGCCTTGAGGCGATAGAGCGGCTTGATGCGTCCCTTGTTGACACGCACCTGTCCCGTGCGCAGCAGGCGGTAGATGTGGCTCTTGGGCACCCCTTTGAGAGCGCCCAGCAGGTAATTGTCGATTCTCTGACGTTCGTGGCGCGAATCGATGGAAACCAGCCTGGCCTTGGCGGGCGTCTTGTCATTCATGGGTAAAAAGTTGATTTTTCCAATCAAATAATAGAGTTAACGGGTTTGATGCCGATGGGAAACCCTGTTATATTAGCCCGTGATCGAATCACGGAGCATCGGTGGTCGATTGAGAAATTGCATAACTATTGCATAGTTAAAGCAGAGCATTTGCGCCGACAGCGTAGCACACAGATCATGCCGGTATTATACGGCTCCTTGAAGATGAGTCGAATCCAATCGCATCTCCGCTATCTGCAAGTGCAACAAAGCTTCTCGAAGCTGATAAATAGAATCATAAACGTGCACGATCTGATTGATCTCACGAATTGATTTCGGTTTTTTACGTCCCGCGTTGAATCCCGCGAGACGAAAAGGATTTACAGCTATTAACAAGGTTGACGGCAAATCATTCCATGCGGCAAGGCCGCATGAAGCAATGCCGTTTAGGAAAGATTACTCCCGATTCATGCCACGAGGCATGGGGAATGCAGGGCGAATCAGCCCACTGGCCACGCCCCGGAAGGGCGGCAGCAGCCGGTGACAGACTGAATACTTGGCGCCGCGGACCGCCGACAAGGCAGACGCCATTCCCCGCCTGCGCAGGTCGGGTGAAAACAAGGATTAACAACGAATGAAAAGAATGCTGATTAACGCAACTCAGCCCGAAGAGTTGCGCGTGGCGTTGGTCGACGGCCAATACCTGTACGATCTCGACATTGAGATTCCCGCCAGAGAAAAGAAAAAAGCCAATATATACAAAGGGAAAATCACAAGAATTGAACCAAGCCTTGAAGCCGCTTTTGTCGATTATGGCGCAGAACGGCACGGCTTTCTCCCACTGAAGGAAGTCGCTCCCCTGCTGTTCCGCAAACAACCGGAGAAGGGCGAGCGGCCGGAGATCCGCGATGCCCTTCAGGAAGGACAGGAAATTCTCGTCCAGATATCCAAGGAGGAGAGAGGCACCAAGGGCGCCGCGCTCACCACCTTTATCAGCCTCGCGGGCCGTTACCTGGTCCTCATGCCCAACAACCCCCGCGCGGGCGGCATATCACGCCGCATCGCCGGCGAGGAGCGCGACGATCTTCGCGAGACCCTGAGAGCCCTCACTATTCCCGAGGGAATGGGTATTATTATCCGCACGGCGGGCGTGGGAAAAAACACGGAAGAACTGCAGTGGGATCTGGATTACCTGGACCGCTTGTGGCAGGCCATCGACAAGGCCTCCAAGGAACGACAAGCCCCCTTCCTGGTCTATCAGGAAAGCGACATCATCATCCGCGCCATCCGCGACTACCTGGGTCCCGATATCGGCGAGATCCTCATCGACGACCGTGAAACCTACGAGCGCGCGCGGGACTTCATGCAGCAGGTCATGCCCCACAACCTGTCACGGGTCAAGCACTACGACGACGCCATCCCCTTGTTCACGCGCTACCAGATCGAAAGCCAGATCGAGGCCGCCTTTCACCACGAACTCAGCCTGCCCTCCGGCGGCTCCATCGTTATCGATCACACGGAGGCCCTGATCTCCATCGACATCAACTCCAGCCGCGCCACCAAGGGCGGCGACATCGAGGAGACCGCCCTCAACACCAACCTGGAAGCCGCGGACGAGATCGCCCGCCAGTTGCGCATCCGCGACCTGGGCGGATTGATCGTCATCGACTTCATCGACATGACCCCCAGCCGCAACCAGCGGGAAGTGGAAAACCGCCTGCGGGAAGCCGTCAAGCGCGACCGCGCCCGCATCCAGATCGGTCGCATTTCCCGCTTCGGGCTGCTGGAGATGTCACGCCAGCGCCTGCGTCCCTCACTGGGCGAATCCAGCCACGAAACCTGCCCGCGATGCAGCGGCCTGGGTTCCATACGCAACGTGGGATCCCTCGCCCTCTCCATCCTGCGCGTCATCGAAGAAGACGCCATGAAGGAAAACACGGCGCGCATCATCTGCCAGTTACCCGTCAACGTGGCCACCTACCTGCTCAATGAGAAGCGCAACGCCGTCACGGAGATAGAAGGCAGGCAGAACATCAAGCTCATCCTCATCGCCAATCCATCCATGGAGACGCCCAACTTCGAGGTCGTGCGCCAGCGCAAGGAGGAGATATCCGGCGACGAGACCGTGAGCTATGAGATGGTCAAGGAAGTCGAGACACCCGATATCACCACACCTTACGAGCCCCAGAAGGCAGCCGAAAGACCCGCGGTGAAAGGCGTCATGCCGGCCTCTCCCGCGCCATTGCGCGGCCCTGACCCAAAGGAAAAAGAAAAGGAAGGCGGCGGCTTCATCAAGCAGATCTTTTCTACGCTGTTTGGCGCCAACCACAAGGAAGAGCAGCAGGAGGAGCCTGCCGCCCCGGCCAAACCACAGGGCAGGCAGCAATCCCGCAAAACTTCGGGCCGGAGCCGGTCGGGGCAAACTGCATCAGGCCGTGGACGCGGCGGCAGGCAACGCCGCGGGGGACAACAGGCCTCCGGCGGCCGCCGTGGCGGCGGGCAGCAGCGTCAGGGACAGCAGCCCCAGCCCGCGACCGCCGATAAACCACAAGAAAAACAGGACGACAAGACCGAAGGCAAACAGGAATCGCCATCCCAGGCGGAAAGCAGCCGGGCCCGCTCTTCCGGCAAGGAACGGGAGAAATCCCCACGGCGCAGAAATGGCCGTAACCAGGGCCGCCGCCAGGGCAACAGGGAAAAATCAACGGCATCCAATCCAGAACAGGCCAGCGGTAAACAGACTGAAGCGGCCAGCAGCAGCGCACAGCAAAACACCGCGCCTTCCCGGGATCGCGCCGTTGAAAAGCCCGTACCCGCCGCACCCGCGGTGGATGCCGCTGGTTCAGAAACAGACAATGGCGGCAGAAACCGCAGGGCGCCCCGCCGGCCTCAGGCGGAAAAACAGCCGCAAAAACAGACGCCATCACAGGAACGGCGGAGCGGGCCGGCCTCCAGCGGTGATGTCCTGCTTCAGGACAAGCCCCGCTCGCAGCCCAGTGCCGATGCGGCCGCTCCAGGGCCTGTAAAGCCCGACTTTCCCCAATCATCCGTCCACTCCGCGGTCTCCAATACGGCGACCGGCGGCACCGCCAAGGCGAGCAAACCAGCTGAGGCCAAGGCGCCGGACAGTGAAACCCAAAAGGATACAAACCCTGAAAAATCCGCTCCGCCATCGAACGAAGCGCGCAAAGGATAATTCTCCAGATAGCAGCCACGAAAACAATGAAGTCCGCTATCAGGCGGATGGCGGGAAAGCGGTAAAAAATCCCCCCGCCCCTCTTTATTGAATGGAGGGGAGGATCGGGGCGGGGGAATTGTCTAACAGATACCTGCGTCAAACAGGTGGATGCTTATTTGGCCAGTGACAGCACGAAATCAACCAGGGTTTCGATATCCGCATCGGCGACGCGGGGAGAATAGGGAGGCATGGGCACGCCACCCGTCACCTCGGTCCAGTTACCCTTGCCACCGGCCTTGACCTTGGAAATCAGCTCTTCCTTGGCGCCATCGTTACCCTTGTAGCGCTCGGCCACATCCTGCCATGCAGGGCCAACGACTTTCTTCTCCACGCTGTGACAAGCCAGACAACCACTCTTCTGCGCCAGATCCAGTGCGCCTGCATCGGCCAGAGCCACCGGCGCAGTCAAAGCGGCCAGCAAGGCAAAACCAAACAGGCTGGACATCAGGGTCAAGACAAACTTCAGATTTTGGCGTTTCATCCTATTACTCCTCTTCTGATCAGATGTAGTTATTCAATATCCCTGTTCCCCCTGTCCGATATTTCTATTTAGCGGATGACTTCGGGAACAGGATCTAAGCTACACCACCCAAGCTGAATGGAATCTGAATGAAGCAGCGCTTTCATTTCCCCCTTGAAAGTTCTCAATAAGTTCTCTATGCTACCCCCATGAGAATTTTTAGAGAACCCTTGGATCTGTCCAGACGGGAACGGGATGCCTATCAGTTCATCCGCGACTTCTTCGCACGCCACGGCCACGCGCCCCTCTTGAGTGAAATCGCCCTGGGACTGGGCATCCATTCCAAGGGGACGGTCCACCGCTATGTGCGGGCCATCGCCCGGGCCGGGTTGATCGAGCTTGTTCCCGGCCGCCACCGCGGGATGCGCCTGCGCGGTGAAGCATCCGGCAGAAAAACCTCCCTGCCCTTGCTGGGGCGCATCGCCGCCGGCCAGCCCATTGCCGCCATTCCCGATCAAGAGGAGATTGATCTCAGTGAATTCTTCATGGGACCCAACCGGTTCGTGCTTAAAGTTCAAGGAGACTCCATGATCGATGCGGGCATCCTCGATGGCGACATGGTGATCGTCGCACAGCGTCCGCGCGCCGATGACGGCGATATCGTGGTGGCCCTGCTGGACAACGAAGAGGCCACGCTGAAATATATCCACTACAACCGCGACGGCAGCATCACCCTGCGTCCCGCCAATGCCGCCCTGCGGCCCATCACCTATGCCGCGTCACGGGTTTGCATCCAGGGAATCGTGGTGGGCCAGATGCGTTCCTACCGATGAACGGGGAAACACCGCTCAACCACTGTCCCGTGATCTGGCCGCGCGCCATAATCCATATGGACATGAACGCCTTCTTCGCCGCCGTGGAGCAGCGTGACTTTCCCGGGTTGCGCGGCAAACCCATCGCCGTCACCAACGGAGAAGCGGGCACCTGCATCATCACCTCTTCCTATGAGGCGCGGGCCCACGGCGTCCGCACCGGCATGCGCCTCCCGGAAGGCCGCCGGCGCTGCCCCGGACTCATCCAGCGCCCCGCCCGCCCCGAGGTCTACGCCCGGGTCTCCATGGCCATCATGGAGGCGCTCCGCGATGTCTGCCCCGACATGGAGGTCTTTTCCGTGGACGAGGCCTTTCTCGATGTCACCCGCTGTCAGCGCCTCCACGGCACCCCCGCGCGCATGGGGCGCATGGTAAAGGACAAGGTCCAGGCAAGCTGCGGCCTGCCCTGCTCCATCGGCATCAGCGGCGACAAGACCACGGCCAAATTCGCCTCCAAGCTGGTCAAGCCCGATGGCTTCACCGTCATCCCGCCCTGGGAGGCGCGGGAGCGCCTGCGCGATATTCCCGTCACGGCGCTGTGCGGCATCGCCGACGGCATCGGCAGCTTCCTGGCACAGCATGGCGCCCTGGTATGCGGCGATGTGGAAAGGCTTCCCGTGAGCGTGCTGGCGCGACGCTTCGGCAATGTGGGGCGGCGCATCTGGCTGATGTGCCAGGGAGCGGACCCGGACCGGATTCATGACGAGACGCCGCCGCCCAAGAGTATCGGCCATGGCAAGGTGCTTCCGCCGCGCACCCGCAAGCGGGAGGTGTTGCTGACCTATCTGCGCCACATGAGCGAGAAAGTCGCCGCGCGGCTGCGCCGCCACCAGCTCGAGGCGCAGACCTATTTCATCGGCCTGCGCACCACGGAAGGCTGGATCGGGGACAGGTTGCGCACCACCCGGCCCACCAATCACGCCCCTCCCCTGTTCGCCCTGTGCCGCTTCTTCATGGAGAACCTGTGGCATGGCGAGCCGGTCGGCCAGGTGCAGGTGACAGCGCTCGACCCGCGCCCGTGGCGGCAGCAACTGGAACTGTTCGCCGCCCACAACGACGGCAACGCCCAGCTGGATGAGGTGATGGATCAGATCAATCAGTGTTATGGGGAGTTCACGGTGGCGCCGGCCCGCCTGCTCCAGCGTTCCAGCATGCCCAATGTGATCGCCCCCGCCTAGTACTCCTTCAAGGTACCTTGAAGGAGTACTAGGCGGGGCACCGGCAGACGATATAACCCATCTTTCCCGGACTCTGCTGCGCGCCATCCGGGCTACGGTTCTTAATGAGAAAGATGAAGTACGCTGGTATCCAGGATGCGGGCCAGCTTAGGAATTGTCGGAAGAAGCCTCTAGCTCACCTTGCGACATGGCCTCTTTTTCCTCCGCCTCGCGTTCTTTCGTCGCCTTCCAGTCACCATAGGCGATGAGCGCGAGCAGCAGCACGAGACAAAAAATAACCCCTATTTGAAAATAGATCATACCCATGAATATTATCCTGTAAACAAACGATTGCTTATAAGCCTTGTGCGTCCCTTTCCCCACCTTCTGTTGGGACAATACCCCGCCCCGGTGGCCTTTTGGCCTCTTTCCTGGCGACCTTCATCAGTTCCTTGTCAAGGTAGATCAATTTTAACTTATGTTTGGAAAAAAAACCGCTGCACTTCACGATTATTTTCCGCTTTCTGTCACCAAAATTGATGACATCGAGATCGGTGAACTGGAGACTGGCGTCGTAATTTTTTTCCCCGTACTTCCTGGCAAGAAGTTTTTCCAATATATCGAGTTCCTCGACGCAGTTGTCCCGACGCTTGAAATGCCCCAGCGCCTGGATCTGGTACACCCTATCAGAGGCGGGCGTGACGAAAACCAGGTATTCGGTCAGTGGGCCGTAGGGGTGCTCCGGAATAAAACTGTAGATGACTTCACCGTCGTTTTCATCCACGCGCTCCATGTTCAAGCCCTCCGGCAGGTTCTCATCACGAATCTCCTGTCCCAGCTTGATGCCGAACCCCTCCTCGATCTTTTCACTGCCCGCCAGCGACAGCATGGGAAATGCCAGCAATAGAAAAAACAGCATAGCCGTTCTCATCCAGATTCTCCCGTTCATTGGTCCAAGGCTAGAAAGCAGAGAGCAGTCTAACATTCCTGGTTTGGCAATGAAATCAGCGCCAGCGTATCTGAATGAATGGCAGATGCCTGAGAAACGGGGTGCTGCCGCCATACAGGGCGATTCCCAACAGACTGGACAATAGATCGTAGACGGAAAAGATCCGGGATTGTAAAAAATACTGTATGATTTCTATGAGCGCTCCAAACAGGATCAAGGGCCAGATTTTATGCCAGCCGAACCGGCTGCGGGGAAAAGAAAAATCAGCCAACATGGCCAATATGAAGAAGGCCCCAATATGACTGGCCTTGTCATTGATGCGCTCAATCATGCTGTAGTCGGTGGGCGTGAAGGCGAGGTAGGTCACTGCGAGCAATGCTGTAATGAACAAACCGCGGAACAAAATGATATGCGTATATGTCATGCCTGGATTCACGGTCCTCGTGTATTTCCACCCAAAATGGCTAGGCGCATTATGCTCGGGCAAAAAAAGGGGTGCAATCAATGCACCCCAATCTTGAGGGAGGTGAAAGATCAAAAGGGGACTGATTCCCTAATTGATGTTTCATGCAATTATTTGCACAGACCATGCCATCAATATAATATTATTTTATATCAATAAGTTATAAATGGCCCACTATGACAGTGACAGAATATCGCCATGAAAACGTCACTTACGGGCGGTAATGAACCCTGCTGCCTGACCATCGACCAGGGAGGGCATGCCATCCGCGCCATGGTATTCGACGCACAGAGCAGGCTCATCACCGCGGCTCAGGAGGAAATCGCCCTTGACGGCGCGCGTGGCGGGCACCAGGAATACGAGGCCCGTACCCTGCTGGACTCCCTGAGACGCGCCATTTCCACTGCTATCGGCCAATTGCCCGTGGGCTGCCCAGCGCCCCGCAGCGCCGCGCTGGCCACGCAGCGGGCCAATATGGTCTGCTGGGACCGCAACGATGGCGCCCCTCTCTCTCCCATCATCAGTTGGCAGGACCGCCGTGGCGCGGCATGGCTGGAGCAATCCACGGCACAGCGGGACACGATTCGACGCATCACCGGCCTGCCCCTCTCCGCACACTATGGGGCCGCCAAGTTCCGCTGGTGCCTGGACCACCTGCCCGCGGTGCATGAAGCACTCGATGAAAACCGGCTGGCCATGGGCCCCATGGCCAGCTTCCTCATCTTTCACCTGCTGCAGGAACGCCCCCTGCTGAGTGATCCCGTCAACGCCTCACGCACCCTGTTGTGGGATCTTGAGCGCCGCGACTGGTCGCCCTGCCTTTTGGACTTGTTCGATCTTCCCGCCACGGCCCTGCCACGGTGCGCGCCCACCCGGCATGCCTATGGCACGCTGGACACGGGTGGCAACCACATTCCCCTCACGGTGGTGACAGGAGATCAGGCCGCAGCGCTTTTCGCCCACGGCGAGCCCGACCCAGACACGATCTATATCACCCTGGGAACCGGCGCCTTCATCCAACGCCCCATCGGTACCCGGCCAAGTTTCACTTCCACCCTCCTCACCAGCGTCCTCACCCAGGAAGCCAGGACCATGCGCTATACCCTGGAAGGAACCATCAACGGCGCCGGCGGCGCCCTGGACTGGCTGGAGAAAAATCTGGGCGTGAAACTGGACTTTAAACACTTGTCCCAGTGGCTGGCGCGGAATCATGAACCCCCGCTGTTCCTCAACGGCATCACGGGCCTGGGCACGCCTTTCATGCGGGCGGATTTTCCTTCCCGCTTCATCGGTGAGAGTGGAACAATGGAAAAGGCCTGCGCGGTGATCGAAAGCATCGTCTTTCTCATTCAACTGAACCTGGAGAACATGCAATCCGTATCCGGCCCGGCGGCAAACGTCGTGGCAGGCGGCGGACTCGCCCGACTGGACGGCCTGTGCCAGCGTATTGCGGATCTCAGCGCCCTGCCCGTACTTCGCGTGGATGATCATGAAACCACCTCCCATGGCCTGGCCTATCTGCTGACGGGACACGCGCCTCAGAGAATCCCATCGGATAGTAGCCGCTTCACGCCCGCGGAGGCGCCTGCGCTGAATGACAGATACCGGCGCTGGAAACAAATCATGAGTGAATCGGCATGAACCGGAAGGCCGGCGCCCCCACCCTGGTCGCGCATCGTGGGTATGCGGCGCGCTATCCGGAAAATACGCTGGAAGGCATCACTGCCGCCATGCAGGCGGGCGCCCGTTATATCGAGGTAGACATTCAATTGAGCGCCGACGGCGTACCCATTCTGTTTCACGATGCCGATCTGGCGCGCACGACGAATGCCTCGGGCCCGGTCATGGAATACACCCTGGCGCAACTGCGGCAATTCTGCGCCGGCGAGCCCGCGCGTTTCGGCGCACAATTTTCCAGCGCGCGCATCCCGACACTCGATGAATTGATCACCCTGCTGAGTGACTGGCCCTCAGTCACGGTATTCCTGGAGCTGAAGGAGGAAAGCCTCGCGTATTTCAATACCACCACCATGACGGACAAGGTCCTGCAGGCCAGCAGCCCACTCGCGCAGCGCCGTGTCCTCATCTCGTACAGCACCGCGGCCATCGAGGAAATCCATGAACGTGACACTATCAAGAGTGGCTGGGTACTGAGACGCTATGACGATGAAACCCGGCGCAAGGCATCCGCCCTCGCCCCCCACTACCTCATTTGTAATTTCACCAAGCTGCCACCGGCCCCACAGCCCCTTTGGCCTGGACCATGGACCTGGGTACTATACGAAATAACCGACCCCGCCCTTGCCCGGCGGCTGTACGAGCGCGGCGCCGGGTTCATCGAAAGCATGGATACGGGCGCCATGATGAAGGCCTCCCTATTCAAACGGGCAGAGTGACATGCAGGAAAAAGATTTTGATGTCGTAGTCATCGGAGGCGGCATACATGGCGCCGGGGTTGCCCAGGCGGCGGCCGCGGGGGGATATTCCGTGCTGGTGCTGGAGAAAGACAGCCTCGCCTGCGGCACATCCAGCCGCTCCAGCAAACTGATCCATGGGGGGCTGCGCTATCTTGAAACGCTACAATTCCCCCTGGTGCGCGAATGCCTGCGCGAGCGCGCGCTGCTGCTGAAGCTGGCGCCGCGGTTGGTGAAACTGCATCCTTTCTTCATTCCCGTCTATCCTGAAACCACCCGCAGGCCCTGGCAATTACGGCTGGGCCTGGGCCTTTACAGTGTATTGGCGGGGTTGACGCCTGACAGCCGTTTCCGGCGCATCCCGACCAGTCAGTGGGATAACACGGACGGCCTGGAGACCCGCAGTCTGAGCATGGTATTCCAGTACCAGGACGCACAAACCGACGATACCGCCCTGACCCGCGCGGTCATGAAAAGCGCACGGTCTTTGGGAGCGCGGCTGGCCATGCCCGCGGAGTTCATCGGCGCGCGCATCAGGGACCACGGCTGTGAAGTGCGCTACCAGCATGACGGGCAGGACTGCGTATGCACCTGCCGCGTGCTGGTCAACGCCGCGGGCCCCTGGGCCAACAGGATATTGGAGGCCATCACACCGTCTCCGACACAACTGGAAGTGGAGCTGGTACAGGGCGCCCACATCGTCATAGAAGGCACGCTGTCCAAGGGCTTCTACTACCTGGAGGCGCCGCAGGATCAACGCGCCGTGTTCGCCATGCCCTGGGCCGGCAAGATACTGGTGGGCACGACGGAACAGGCCTTCCATGGCGATCCAGCCGGGGCCGAGCCCACCGATGGGGAGATACAGTATCTTCTGCATACCTTTAGTCACTACTTTCCCGCCTACCGCCGGCTCAGGGCAGACAACATCCTCGATGCCTATGCCGGCCTGCGCGTGCTCCCGGCAGATGCGGACCAGCCCTTCAAACGCAGCCGGGACACCATACTGCATGCGGACCAGCCTGCACAGCCCAGTGTGCTCACCATCTATGGAGGGAAACTGACCGCCTACAGGGCGACTGCCGAGAAAGTCATGGAACGCGTGAAAGACAGCCTGCCACCGCGCTCACCGGTTGCCAGCACACGGGAGCTACCCCTTGGGTAGACAGGAGTCGCGCCCCTGTTGCCCCAGGGGCCGAGGGGCTTTCGCAGCGCCCTCCCATAGGAGAAGGTGCGGTGAAGCACACCGCCCCCCGATCACCCGAGGACGTGCTCGATGACCAGTTGCGGCTTGCAGCGCCCCTGATATTCGTTAACCTCCAGACGGTAGGCAATGTGGACGCTTTCAGCATGGTGAATACCATCCTGTGCGTCCACGTTAAAGGCGATGGCATCCACAGCGTCCCTGGAGGAGGAAGGTATCAGGCGCAGCTTGAGGTGAGCACCACCCACCAACCGCCGTTCAACGATTTCGAAGACACCGTCGAATAGCGGCTCGGGAAACCCCTGCCCCCAAGGCCCCCCCATGCGCAAGGCTTCCGCCAGTTCCAGTGAAAGTTCATCGGCCCCCAAAACACCATCACTCAATACGATATTCCGTACAGCCTCATCACCGAGAACATCACGCACCACTACATCAAAGGCCCGAGTGAAGGTCTCATACCCCTCCCTTGGCAGGGAAAGCCCCGCCGCCATGGCGTGCCCGCCAAACTTGTTCATCAAACCGGGATGACGTGACGCCACGCCCTCCAGTACATCACGGATATTGAGGCCTGTGATGGAGCGGGCGGAGCCCTTGAGCTCATTGCCACCCGCCGGTGCAAAGGCGATGACGGGGCGGTGCAGGCGGTCCTTGATGCGCGACGCCAGGATGCCTATGACGCCCTGGTGCCAGTCTTCGCGATACAGGCATACACCGGCAGGACTGCGAACCGCGACGTCACCGAAGTCGATGTGATCGAGGCATTGCAGGGCCTCCTGTTGCATCTTTTTTTCGATGCGGCGCCGCTCGCGGTTGAGTTCGTCGAGATACAGCGCCTTCTCCATGGCCTGTTCATCGTCGTCGCACAGCAGGCATTCCACCCCCAGGGACATGTCCTCCAGGCGCCCTGCCGCATTGATTCGGGGTCCCAGGGCGAAACCCAGGTCGGCACTGACGAGGCGGCGCTGCTTGCGTCCGGCCACGCGGATCAGGGCGCGAATGCCGGCGCAACAGACATCGCGGCGAATGCGCGATATCCCTTGTGAAACCAGGATACGGTTGTTGTAATCCAGGCGCACCACATCAGCGACGGTCCCCAGTGCGACAAGGTCGAGCAAGACCGCGAGGTTGGGATACGGCAGTCCCTGTTTGGCAAACCAGCCCTGTTCACGCAGACGGGCGCGCAGGGCGATCATCACATAGAAGATCACCCCCACCCCGGCCAGGTGTTTACTGGGAAAGGTATCGCGGGGCTGGTTGGGATTGACGATGACATCGGCGGCGGGCAGTTCGGCGCCCGGCAAATGATGATCGGTCACCAGCACCCGCATGCCCAGCTTGCGCGCGGCCCTGACGCCTTCCACACTGGAGATGCCGTTATCAACCGTAATGATCAGGTCTGGCTCCTCGTCCTGTACCGCCGCCACGATCTCCGGCGTCAAACCATAGCCATAATCAAAGCGATTTGGAACCCGGTAAGCCACATGGCGCGCGCCCATCATGCGCAGGGCGCGCACCGCAAGGGCGCAACTGGTGGCGCCATCGGCATCGAAATCAGCGATGACCAGAATGCGCCGTTCCTTGTGCACCATGTCGCTGATCAGCTCCGCCGCCCCACGGGCAGACTTGAGCTGGGCAAAGGGAATCAGATTTTCCAAGGCATATTCCAACTCCCGTGGTGATGAAATCCGGCGTGCCGCATAGGCGCGGGCCAGCACCGGATGGAGACCGGGGAAGTGACATACGGCTTCAGCTGTATTTGGAGCGCGTGGAGCGATGCCGGGCTTCATGATGGCGGCTCATACAAATTGTCGTGCTTGTCCAGGAAAGCGGCCAGGCCGACACGCCGCCTCCACCAGCGCCTCAGGGCCCTGCGTGTGATTTCATAGTCTGTTCCGTGTGCGGGAAGCAAGGTGGCCTGGGAAATGCGCCGGCTCTTGAGGGCCTGCTGCAAGGGTCGGCACCAGTATTGAGCAAATTCCCCGACCTGCCGGACCCAGTCATCGCAATCACCTTTCTGGGCTGCATGAAGGAGCTTATCATATACAAGGAGATGCCTGCCCGGCACGCGCTCAAGAGACAGCCACGCACCGCCATCCACCGGCAGTGATTGCATGGGAATCCCATGATGCAAAGCCAGGCCCTTCAACAGGGGCTCTTCCCCCCATACATGACTCCAGTCCACCGTCCCCGCCGGTGGCATGGCGCCAGCCCCCCAGAACCACAGGCTATTCACTACCGTCATGCCATGCGCCTGCAATGCCCGGTTGGCCTCGCTGCCATGCAACAGCATTTGCACTTCGTTGAGGAGGGCGCGCCACTGCCGCGCATCGTCACCGACCGGCATATGGTCATGTACGTCATGCCCGATGACAGCATTCACCGGACTGGTGCGCAGGCCTGGCGCATGGGGCAGGCGCAGATACCAGCGTTGCGGCACGGGAGCGCTAAGCTTGAAACCCAGGGGCTGGAGGAACTCGTTCAATTCCGTCACCAGGCTCCCCGCTGCCGCCTCATCGAGCAATTCATTTCCAGACGACGTCATGAGAACCCGGTCGCGATCCGCCTGCAGGTATACAGGATCGGCCCGCAGCCAGTTGCCTGGGGGCGGCTCGCCAGTATCTGCATACAATGTCAGAGGCGCAGCAGGCAGATCCTGTTCATGTCCGTACGGAATATCAAACAGGGAAAGCAGTGTATGCTCATATCCCCGCATATCCCTGTCTACGGGCCGGGCATGAGCCAACCATTGCTCGAGAGGCTGCAGGGCGTTCTGCGCCTCCCGCTGCATCTGAAACCCGCGCCAGGTACCCAATGTGCCCAGCAGGCCTGGAACCAGCAGGGTAATCGATATATCCGCATTGCCAGCCACGATGGTCGGGCTATCTCGCCCAGCAATAGGCCGCGGTGGAATTTTCCAGATCCGGGCCATCCTGGGTGAGTACGAAGCGCTTGCATGCATCGTGGCGCTGATCTGTGGCAGGATTGGGCTCGGCAATGGCCCTATAGCCATTATAGTTCCCCTGTACGGGAATGAGGCGCAAGCGGTAATAGCCATCCTGTGAATCCGCCTCGTCAGCGACCCAGCCCAATTCCGTCAAGCGGCTGGCATAGGCGCCGTTCCCCGCGCGGTGGCGGGCCTGCGCCAGTTGAACCCGGACCAGGCTGTTCATGGCGTCCACCCGGCGCCCCTTACGCAGCATATCGCCGTACATGGGTACAGCGACCGCCACCAGGATCCCGGCTATAGCCAAGGCAATTATCAAATCGATCAACGTAAACCCCTTGTCAATATCAGAGCATTTTTTCATGACTGAACTCCCTTTCCGGACCATGCCTCTTCCCGTCCATGGAAGCGGTAATTGGCATATCCTATACCATTCCTGTCGGACATTGAGTATAATTTTTTTCAATCGCAAGGGAATGCGCATGTTTGAAAGACTTTATCAGGGATTGACCCTGATCGAATTACTGATGGTCCTCACCGTCGCCGCCATTCTGGCAGCGGCAGCCGTACCCGCGTTTCTCGATCTCGTTGCGAAGCAGCGCCTGAAAGGCGCCGCCGAGACCCTGTACGGTCATCTCCAGCATGCCCGCCTCATGGCCATCAAGGAGAATATGCCCATCACTGTCACCTTCCAGGATTCAGTACAGCGTGACGACTGGTGCTATGGGCTCAGTGACACTGGCCCCTGCCGATGTGAGACCGGGAGTAACTGCTACTTGGATGGCGGTTCAGGCCCCACCATTGGCCCAAAGGATTTCAGGGGTATAGACCTGAGGAGTAATTTTCACCGCGACCAGGTCACTTTCAAGCCCCTGCTGGGTGCTGGCAATGCGGGGACTGTCGCCTTAAGCCGCGGCAGTCAAAGCATTCTGATTATCGTCAGCACACTGGGGCGGGTCAGAATGTGCTCGGATCATATCTCAGGGTATCCGCCATGTTGAGGCATGCACGGCATGGTGGTTTCTCTCTCATTGAATTTATGGTCACCATGGCCACCAGCCTGTTTCTTCTGTCTGGGCTCGTCTATATCTTTATGAATTTCAGCCGTGCCAGCACAGATATGCTGAGGATGGTCCGCCTGCAGCAGGAACTGCGCGCCATCATGAACCTGATGACCAATGATATCCGCCGCTCAGGGTATTGGAGCCAGGCGGGTGAGGCGTGGGTAAACAATAAAAAAAACGCTTTTACAACGATCAGCATCGTTGAAGGAAACTGTATCCTGTACACCTATGACGAAAGGCGGGACGACGCGGACGGCATACCCGACAGTGAAGACCATGGTGGCTTCAAGCTGGACGGTGACAAGATCAGAATCAGGACCAGCGCCACGCCTTGCCGAAACAGCCCCTGCAGAAACTGCAATTCGGGCGTGTGGTGGACGCTCAACGACGATAATGTGGTCAAAATCACCCAGCTTCATTTCCGCCAGGTAAGCAGCAAGGCCGCCACCGTGCGGGCAGGCGCGCAACTGCAACTGCGGCGCATCGAAATCGTGCTCGGGGGCGCGCTGCTACAGGCGCCGGATGTAACCCATGTATTACGCGCCGCAGTCTATATCCCCAATGCGGCTATCCTCTCCACATCCCAATGAGGCACAACAACAGAATTACAGGAAAATACCAGGCGGGCATCACAACCCTGGCCATAACCATGCTGTTGCTCCTGCTCATCACCATCGTCTCCCTGTCAGTGGCGCGGACTGGCGTCACCGAACAGCAAATCAGTGGCAACTTCTACCGCGAGCGGCAGGCCTTTGCAGCGGCCCAGGCAGGGCTGTCCACGGCAGTGGCAAACCTCGAATGGTCACATCTAAACAGCCTCCCTCCCTCAACCACCATTATGGGTGGATCAGGCGCGCTAGGTAGCGGCGCCACCTATACCTACACATATCGTCTCTTCGAAACCGCCTCTGGAATCCCGCTCGTGGAACTCGTGGCCGAGGGAAAGGCCGGAGACGGATCGGGGAATAAGATATTGTGGCAAACCGCCCGCTTCGCGCCTCCCCTTGTCAAGCAGCCTGATACGCCGCTGACAGGGCGGGCCTCGGTGCGCCTGTCCGGTGCGCTCCTCAACAGCTCTATCGGCGCCCCACTGATCCGGGCCGGGGGCTCCATCACTCATACCCCGCCTCCCCCGGGTCAGGGGTGCTCAACACCCGGGCTGTGCCCATCCGACACTACAATTGGAAAACTGACGGAGACAGAGTTTTTTTCTTCCTACTTTGGCGCGGATAAGAAGACCTTCTCAAGGCTCGGTGCTCACTATAGCTGTGATCTATGTGAGGGCACTGCTGATGGGCAGGGGTCGGTAATCATCCAGATAAACAACCGGCAGGGTGCGCCCATTCACCTGAGGAACACCACCTTGGGAACTCTGGATGACCCTGTCATCCTGCTTATCGATGGCAATGTCCATGAGTTGTCTCAGGTCACACTCCATGGTCTGCTCTATACGATGGGAGAAATCGATGCGGTAGCTGACGATGTGAAAATCCACGGCGCCCTAATGGCTGAAAAGGACATCACTCTGCAGGGAAGTCTGGTACTTGTCTATGACACCTTTATCCTTGACAAACTCATCAGCTTAGGCCGCTTCCATATGATTCCCGGGACATGGCGTGACTTCTGAGGCAGACAGGTCACAGCGTGGCATGACACTCATCGAGGTATTGCTCACGTTGAGCATCCTGTCCTTCGGCGTGTTGGCCCTGGCCGGCTTGCAGCACCAAACTTATGTCACTAATGACCTGGCCGGACAAAGAAGCATGGCCGTGGGATTTGCCCACGAAAAAATGGTCAGCCTGCTTATGACACTGCTCTCCAGCTCCGAGAGCATCGCCTACTCGGGTGCGGAGACATTGGGACCTCCGTCCAGTGGCAACATGATAGAGCTCCCAGAACTAAGCATGGAGTTCGAAAGAACTTGGGCGATCATCCCAGACAGCAATGGCAGGCAGGCCTCGATCAAGGTAACGGTCTCCTGGTCAGGCAGCCAGGGTAACCGCCATATTATCAGTCTCGACTCCGTGATCATGCTCCCCCCTGTTTGACAGCCATTCCCATATTATTAACCCGGCAACAATATATATCGTATTCAGGACTTCAGGCCTGTGCTGGAACAAGGCGCGGTGCGCAGGCAATGGTGATTCCATTGGCAAGCGCCGCAACGCCGTACCAGTGCAGGCCGAC
>Ga0256839_1002530_pt1 | contig 20190 bp, 18 predicted proteins | sample 354166metaG_FD_185968 | JGI IMG/M metagenome (GOLD analysis project Ga0256839, IMG submission 185968) | Hydrothermal vent microbial communities from Mid Atlantic Ridge, Atlantic Ocean - 354-166 | ecosystem: Environmental > Aquatic > Marine > Hydrothermal vents | place: Atlantic Ocean: Mid... | reverse complement strand
CGGCGTCGCGTCCCTGGCTATAGCGGGCCACGATGCGCCCGGCCAGTTCCAGGTCCCCGTCCTCGAGCCGGCCGTCGATCAGGGTCAGGGGGCCGGAATGGCTCACCGGATACAGGTGGACGAAACGATTCTTGTAGCCCTGGAGAAACCGGCCTTCACCCTCCTCGCGGGCCACGATCAGTTTGAAATGAGGGCGGGGGCGGATGTGGCGGCCCACCTTGAGGAGCATCACGTCGTCCAGTTCGTAGTCGCGCTCGCCTCGCGCCTGCCACAGGTCGGCCAGCTTGCGGGAATAGTTTTCGTCGGTGAGGAAACAGCAGCCTCCCGCCGGCTGGGCGTAGTCCACCAGGCCGAACTTCCGCGCCAGTTCCATTTGGGGTTTGCGGGTGCGGCCGGAGAATCCATATAGCTTCTCCCGGTCAACCCAGCCCTCCCGTTCCGGTTTGGTGGGGGGCAGATTCTTGGCGCACAGGGGACGCAGCAAAAGGTCGCCGACGCCCGATTCCCTGGCTACCAGGGGCATGGTGTCGCGGCGCTGGGATTTGGGACGTTGGCCGATGACTTCCCCGGTGATGATAAAGTCGAAGCCGTGTTCCCGCATCCACTGATGGGCCTTGCTCACCATGAAGATCTTGCAGTCCAGGCAGGGGTTGAGGTTGGCCCCGTACCCGTATTTGGGATTGATCACCACGTCCTTGTACTCTTCGATGATGTCGATGATGTGGAGTTTGATCCCTAGTTGTTCGGCCACCCACAGGGCGTTGTTGCGCTTGGGTTTGTTGCGGTCGCGTTTGCGGATGGCGTGGGTGTGACCCTCCACGCAGAATCCGGTGAAAAAGTTGATGCCCTCCACATGAATGCCCTGTTCCTGGATCACCCGGGCGGCGAGCATAGAATCGAGCCCCCCCGAGATCAGGGCGACGGCTTTGCGCTGTTGACTCATCAGTCGTGTGACCTGTCGAAAAAGTGTCTGAATTTTACCACCGATCAAACCACCCGGCTCACCCCGCCCCGGCGGGGATCGCCGGCGCCGTGGAAACGATCGCCCATCCGGGCGACCGCGTGGACCCCGCCGAAGAACAGGTTCCGGCCGGGCCAGCGTTCAAGCCCATAGTGAGACGCCAATCGTGCCGTTGCGGTTTCATCGAAGCCTGCCTCCAGATTGACCACCCCGTCTTCGAAGTGAAGCCTGGGAGCCGAGACCGCCTCCGCCAGCGGCATGGCGAAATCGACCAGGTTGACCAGAACCTGCAGAATGGCGGTGCGCAGCCGGTTGGAACCGCCGGATCCCAGGGCAACGGTCTGTTCCGGCAGGCGGGCCAGGGTCGGCGCCATCATCGAGGTCATGCGGGTGTCGCAAGGCCAGCGGTGGAAGCCGTGGGGGTTGAGATCGGCCTCGCCGAGCATGTTGTTGAGCATGATGCCGGTGCCGGGGATCAACCGGCCGCAGCCCTCGCCGTTGCTGGTGGTCAGGCTGGCGGTGTTGCCGTGGCGGTCCATGACGCTGATGTGCGTGGTGCCGCGGCGGCACAGGGGGTGGCGCGCCAGCTTTTCCCGGTAGCGGTGCAGCGCCGTGGGGGCCAGCACGGCCGGCATGCCGTCGGCATGGGTTTCGTCGAGGTCGAGTTCCAGGCGGGCTTCCTGGGTCAGGGCCTGGACCGCCGTCAGAAGCCTCAGGTGCGCCGGGCTGCCGAACCCCGACCGGGACAGAGGGAATCGTTCCAGCAATTTGAGGGCGAAGGCGATCAGAATCCCTCCGGAGCTGGGGGGCGGATTGGTCAGAATGGCGGCGTCGCGATAGTGGAAGGATAAAGGTCGGCGCCGCACCGGGCGATAATCGTGCAGATCGTCGTGTTCCAGCAGGCCGCCCTCCCGGCACAGCGCCACGATGCGGCGGGCGATGTCGCCCTCATGAAAGAGGTCCTCCCCTTCCCGGGCCAAAGCTTCCAGGGTGTCGGCCAAGCGGGGCTGGACCAGGCGGTCGCCTTCCTGCACCAGGCGTTCCGGGCGGGTCGGGCTGCGGTAGGTGGCGAAGGTTTCCGGGTGGGCGCGGTAGATCGGGGCGACGATGTCGAAGACGTAGGCCTGGAAGGCATTGACGATCACCCCGTCACGGGCCAACTGGATGGCCGGTCGCGCCACTTCGGTCATCGGCAGGCGCCCCAGCCGCTTTTGGATGCGCCACAATCCCCGCACCACCCCGGGCGTGGCGACGGTCCCCAGGCCGACGTGGAATTCCTGGTTGGCGGTGCCGAAATCGGCCTGGATGGGATAAAAATCCAGCGATTCGGGCGGCCGCCGGCGCTTGGGGGTCTGGACGAAAAAGTCGTAGATCCAGGTTTGACGATCGATCTCGGTCAGCAGGTAGCCGCCGCCCCCCAGGGAGGCCAGGACCGGTTCGGCCACGCAGGCGGCCAGGTGGGCGGCGACCACGGCATCGAAGGCGTTGCCGCCGGCCTGCAGTATCTCGGCCGCGGCTGCGGCGGTTTGCGGATGTCCGGCGGCGATGGCCCCCGGGCTCGGAATTCGGGGCATGGTCGATCTATTCGCAAAACCGCTCATGTTAATGGGCGGTGGCGTCGATTGCCAGGGTTTGGCAATCGACGAGCTTGTGCTATGTTTGGCCGGTGTCTGAGAGGAGGGGGCTCATGACCGAGGACAACGGGCATACGCGGCCGGATTTCGAGGAGCATCTTCGGGAGGTGGTGCGAAGGCGGCAAAGCCGTCAGGCCGGCGACGACGAGTTGGCGGAAGACCGCCTCAGCCTGTCCGGTGGCAAGGTCGGCGCGCCGGCGGGCGGTTTTCCCTCCAAGCGTCGCGCCGCCGGCGGCCGTGGTGGCGACCAGCGGCTGATCTGGGTGGCGATGGGGCTGGGCGGCACCGCCCTGGCCGTCACCCTGGTTCTGGGGGCGCTGATGTATCGGCAGAGCGGTCATCTGGACCGTCTGAGCGAGGCCGTCGGATTGCTGGAGGAGCAGGTGGAGGTCAACGATCCCCAGCAGATCGGCGCCGGCTTGCAGGCGGACATCGCCCAGTTGAACGCCCGATTGAACGCCGTGAGCGAGCGCTTGGCGCGCCTGGAACCGGGTGAGGCCGCCGGCGCTCCGGCGAATGACGAGCTCGAGGAACGGCTCCACCGTCTCGAGGAAACGGTCGGCCGGCTGCAAGCCCAGCTGACTTCGCTGGAAAGCCGGCCGGCGAGGGGGGCCGCCAAGGCGAAACCCGTGGCTGCCAAGCCGGCCGCCAAAGCCAAAGGCTGGTACGTGGTCCTGGCCTCGCTGGCCTCCCGGGAGGCGGCGGAAAAACTGCGGCAGCGTTATCGCCGCCAGGGGATCGAGGCCGATGTCCAGCCGGTGAAGGTCAAAGGTGTGCGTCGCTATCGCCTTCGGGCGGGGCCGTTCGCCTCCGCCGGCGAAGCGCGCCGCCAGGCGGAGCGGATCAAACGAAAGCTGGGGCTGGATTCGGTGTGGGTGAGCCGATGAGCCGAACCCGGTTTTTGTGGCTCGCCACCCTGTTCGAGGGCGGCCTGGCGGTCGTCGCCGGTCTGCTGGGATGGTGGCTCGGCGTCAACCCCTTGGATCTGGTGCATTGGCGGCCCCAGGCCCTGAGTCTGGGGTTGGTGGGCACGCTGCCGCTGTTGTTGTTCTTCGGGCTGATGTACCGGCTGGAGGTGCCGCAGCTGGAGCGGATCAAGCGGTTGTTGCTCGAAACCCTGGGGCCGTTGTTGGCCGCGTGCCGCTGGTACGAGCTGATCTATGTGGCGTTTCTGGCGGGGTTTTGCGAGGAGCTTCTGTTCCGCGGGGTGCTCCAGCCCTGGATGGAGTCCCTGTGGGGCTGGTGGCCCGCCCTGATCGTCAGCAACCTCCTGTTCGGATTGGCCCATTCGGTGACCCTTCTGTACGCGCTGTTGGCGGCCCTGACCGGGATGTATCTGGGGTGGTTGCTCGACGTGGGGGGGGAGGCCAATCTGTTGGTTCCCATGATGGTCCACTCGGTCTACGACTTGGCCGCTTTCCTGGTGGTCGTGGCCGGCTATCGGGCCGCTTCGCCGCGCTGATCTTCTGCAAGCGCCTGACTTTTCCCGCTTTTATTTTCCCCATTTTTATTGCGAGAAGATACCCTTGACGGGTGTCGGCCCGCTTCCTTATAGTTGGTGTCACCGAGTGGGGATTTGTGGGGCCAGGTGGGAAATCTGTTCCGGGGGCTGCATTCGCTGAATCTGGACGGCAAGGGGCGTCTGGCGATTCCCGCCCGTTACCGAGAAACGTTGGAGGCCGACCATCAGGGCCGGATCGTGGTTACCATCGCGGTGGACAACCGCTGTTTGTGGTTGTACCCCTGGAGCCGATGGCTGGCGTTGGAGCGGCAGTTGTTGTCCCTGCCGACCGTGAACCGCCACAGCCGGCGCCTCCAGCGACTTCTGATCGGCCATGCCCAGGAATGTCAACTGGACGCCCAGGGAAGAATCCTCCTCAACGCGCCGTTGCGTCGCTACGCCAACCTGAACAAGAACGTGGTGTTGGTGGGGCTGGGAAGCAAGTTGGAGATCTGGGAGGAGAAGGCATGGGAGGTGCGTCGCAATGTCTGGCTGGAGGAGGAAGGGCTGGAAGACCTCAACGACTCGATCGATTTGAACACGTTGCCGCTTTGACGACCATGGATGCCATGACCCACCTGCCGGTATTGCTCGACGCAGCGTTGGCCGGCCTGGCGATCAAGCCCGACGGCGTCTATCTGGACGCCACCTTCGGCCGCGGCGGGCACAGCCGCGCCATTCTGGAGCGGCTGGGTCCCCGAGGGCGGCTGGTCGCCCTGGACAAAGATCCCGAGGCGGTGGCCTCGCCCCAGGCGCGGCGCTTGTCGGAAGATCCCCGCTTCCGGTTGATCCACGCCGATTTCCGCCACATGTCGGCGGTGGCCGACGAGATGGGAATCGCCGGCAGGATCGACGGTATCCTTCTGGATCTGGGGGTTTCCTCCCCTCAGCTGGACGATCCCGAGCGTGGCTTCGCCTTCCTCCACGACGGCCCTTTGGACATGCGCATGAATCCGGCGGAGGGGGTGTCGGCGGCCCAATGGCTGGCCCGGGCTTCGGAACAGGAGATCGCCGAGGTTCTGTATCGTTACGGCGAGGAGCGTTTCGCCCGGCGCATCGCCCGGGCCATCGTCACGACCCGGCGTCAGCAGCCCCTGACCCGCACCACCCAGTTGGCACGACTGGTCGAACGGGCGGTACCGCACCGGGAGCGGAACAAGCATCCGGCCACCCGCACCTTCCAGGCGTTGCGGATCCATCTCAACGGCGAGCTCGAAGCGCTGGAGCAGGCGCTGCCGCAGACGCCCGCGCTGTTGGCCCCCGGCGGGCGGTTGGCGGTCATCGCCTTCCACTCCCTGGAAGACCGCATCGTCAAGCGATTCATCCGCAGCCGATCCCGGCCCCGCCCCTTGCCGCCCAAGCTGCCCGTCCCGGAAAGTGGCGAGGCGTTGCCCCTGAAGGATCTGGGAAAGCGTCGCCCCGATCCCCTGGAAATCGCCGCCAATCCCAGGTCCCGCAGCGCGATTCTGCGGATAGCCGAACGCCGATGAAACGAACGCTTCTCGTCGGAATCCTGGCTGTCGGCGTCACCGCTTCCGCTGTGGCGGTGATTTACGGCAAATACCGCAGCCGCATGTTGTTTCACCGGAGCCAGACCCTGGAACGGCAACTGGACCGCCTGGCGGTGGAGTGGGAGCAGCTGCTCATCGAGGAACACGCCTGGGCCGATCCGGCGCGGATCGAGCACCTGGCCCGGACCCGTCTCGGCATGGTCATCCCCAGGGCCGACGAGATCACCTACCTGGCCACAAGGTGACGCCATGACGCATCCCGTCCACGGCGACGTCACCCTGGTGCCCCGCTGGCGCCGGCAACTGCTGCTGGGAGCCTTCGGCCTGGCCCTGACCGGGCTGCTGGTGCGGGCGTTCTACGTCCAGATCTGGGCTCGGGATTTCTACCGGCGTCACGGTGACCGGCAGCAGATCCGCACCGCGACCCTGCCGGCCCACCGTGGGCGTCTGCTCGACCGCCAGGGAACGCCATTGGCAGTCAGCGCACCGGTGCAGGCGGTTTGCATCGATCCGCGCCGTTTCCATCCCGACGAAACCCGGTTGCGCCGCCTGGCCCGGTTGCTGGGCGAGACGCCCGAGGCCCTGCGCCGCCGGATCGAGCGCCACCGACACCGTGCCTTTCTTTATCTGGCGCGCCAGTTGCCCCCCGAACGGGCCGCGGCCGTCGAGGCTCTCGATCTGGACGGCCTGTTCCTGCGGCGGGAATTCCGCCGCTATTATCCGGCGGCGGAGGTGACGGCCCATCTACTGGGGTTCACCGACATCGACCAGCACGGTCAGGAGGGGCTGGAACGCCGCTTCGAGGCTCAGCTGGCCGGTGTTCCCGGGAAGATCCGGGTCGTCCGCGACCGCCGCGGCCGCATCATCGAGGCCGTGGAGGCGATCCGTCCGCCCAGACCGGGTCACGACGTCCGGCTCAGCATCGACCGGCGGTTGCAGTATCGGGCCTATCTGGAACTGAAACGCGCCGTGGCGAAGCACGGCGCCAAGGGAGGTATGCTGGTGCTCCTCGACGCCCACACCGGAGAGGTGCTGGCCCTGGCCAATCAGCCCACCTTCAATCCCAATTCCCGGCCGGCCGCTTTCCGGGGTGCGTTTCGCAACCGGGCGGTGGTGGACACCTTCGAACCCGGCTCCACCTTGAAACCCCTGTCCATGGCCTGCGCCCTGCGGGAAGGGGTGGTGGACGCCGCCGCCTCGATCGACACCCGACCCGGCTGGCTGCGGGTGGGGCGTCACCTGGTGCGTGACCATCGCAATTACGGCGTTCTCAGTCTCGCTGGCGTTCTGAAGAAATCGAGCAACGTCGGCATCACCCGCATCGCCCTGCGGTTGTCGCCCGTGAAGTTCACCCGCTGTCTGGCCGATTTCGGCCTGGGAGCGCCCGCCGGGATCGAATTTCCCGGCGAGGCCCGCGGGCGGCTGCCCTCTCCCCGCGGCCTGGGACGATTCGAACAGGCCACCCTGGCCTTCGGCTACGGGTTGACGGTGTCGGCGCTGCAGCTGGCCCGTGCTTACACGGTGTTCGCCGACGACGGTGTGCTCCACAGCGTCACCCTGCTACCCCGGGCCCGGGACGACGCGGCCCGACGGGTGCTGCCGGCGGGGATCGCCCGGCGGCTGCGCGCGATGCTGGAGAACGTGGTCAGCCGGGAAGGGACCGCGTGGCGGGCCAGGGTGCCCGGCTACCGGGTGGCGGGCAAGACCGGAACGGTCAGGCTGGCCGTTCCGGGGGGGTATGCTGATGACCGTTACCGTGCCTTGTTCGTGGGCATGGCCCCGGCCAGCGAGCCGCGCCTGGTGCTGGCGGTGGTGATCGACGAGCCTCGTGGTCGGGAGTATTACGGCGGTCAGGTGGCGGCGCCGGTGTTCGCCCGGGTGATGGAGGTGGCGTTGCGGTTGCTGGGGGTGCCGCCCGATTCCCGCGCGGTGCTGGCGCGGTTGCCGGGAGGAGCCGGATGATGCGCCTGGCCGACCTCCTGCCCGAAGCCGCCTCGGCCGACCTGGAGATCCGGGGATTGGCGGATCGCGCCGACCAGGTCCGGCCGGGGGATGCGTTCGTCGCCCTGGCCGGCCGGCGGCGTCACGGTCTGGCGTTCGCCCCGGAAGCCGAGCGCCGCGGGGCTGCCGTGGTGTTGTGCGAACCCGGTGCGGCCGACGTGCCGGCATTGACCATTCCGGTGGTGGCGGTGGCGGGGCTTGGTGAAAGAGTGGCGGAACTGGCGGATCGTTTCTACCGCCATCCGTCCCGGGCGCTGGAGGTGATCGGGATCACCGGCACCAACGGCAAGACTTCCTGCAGCGTTTACCTGGCCCAGGCCCTGGACGGGGCCGTGGTCGGCACGTTGGGCTGGGGGCGATGGCCGGATCTGGCGCCGACCGACCATACCACCGCCCCTGCCATCGCCACCCAGCGCCGCCTGGCGGCGCTGCGCGACGCCGGTGTCGCCACCGTGGCCATGGAGGTCTCCTCCCATGCGCTGGATCAGGGACGGGTGGGGCGGGTGGCCTTCGACATCGCCCTGTGGACCAATCTCACCCGGGATCATATCGATTATCATCGGACCCTGGCCGCTTATCGGGACGCCAAACGCAAGCTGTTCGCCTTTCCCAGCCTTAAAGTCGCGGTGATCAACCTCGACGATCCGGCCTGGATCGACTTTTACCGTACCACCGGCGCCCAGGTCTGGGGTTACGCCTGGCGCAGCCGGGAGCCCGTGCCTTTTCCGGTGGTTCGGGCCGAGGGAGCGCGTTTCCTGCCTGACGGCATCGAGTTCACCGCCTGTCTGGACCGGGAGCGGGTGCCGGTCCAGGTGCCGCTGCTCGGGGAAGGCAATCTGGCCAACGTGCTGGCGGTGTTGACGGTCCTGCGGGCCAGGGGGGTCGATCTCGCTGAGGGTGCGCGGCGCTTGGCGCGGCTGCAGGCCGTGCCCGGTCGGATGGAATGCTTCTCCGTGGCGGGAAAGCCCCGGGTAGTGGTGGATTACGCCCATACCCCCGCCGCCCTGGAAATGGCGCTGCGCAGCCTGCGACGCCATTGCCGGGGGACGCTATGGTTGGTGTTCGGCTGCGGCGGAGAGCGCGACCGGGGCAAACGTCCCCAGATGGGGCGGATCGCCGAGCGCTGGGCCGACCGGGTCATCGTCACCGACGACAATCCCCGCGGAGAGGACGGTGAGGCCATCGTCGGGGAAATCGTGGCGGGGATGCGCCGTCGCCCCCGGGTGCTGCGGGATCGGGCGGCGGCCATCGCCGCCGCGATCCGGGCGGCTGCCGCGGAGGACGTGGTGTTGGTGGCCGGCAAAGGCCACGAAACCTGGCAGGAGGTCCAGGGGCGACGCCTGCCGTTCAGCGATCGTGAGGTGATTGCCAATCTTCTGGAAACCGCACCATGCGTTTGAGTGAAGTGGCTTTGCAATTGGAAGGACGCCTCGTGGGCGAGGACGTGGAATTCCACGGTGTCGGGATCGACAGCCGCACCGACTTGACCGGGAAATTGTTCGTGGCGTTGCGAGGGGAGCGCTTCGACGGTCACGATTTTCTGTCCCAGGCGCGGCGGGCCGGGGCGGTGGCGGCGCTGGTGGACCGGCCGGTGGACGCGGAACTGCCCCGGGTGGAGGTGGACGACAGCCGCCTGGCGCTGGGGCGGCTGGCCCGACGCTGGCGCCGGGACCGTTTCCGCGGCACCCTGATCGGGGTCACCGGCAGCAACGGCAAGACCACCGTCAAGGAGATGATCGCCGCCGCCCTCGGCGGTCCGGACACCGTTCTCAAGACCCAGGGCAATTTGAACAACGACATCGGTGTGCCCCTGACCCTGCTGCGTCTGACGCCGGCGCATCGCTTCGCCGTGGTCGAGATGGGGGCCAACCGTCCCGGTGAGATCGCCTACAGCGTCGGTCTGGCCCGCCCCCACGTCGCGGTTTTGACCAACGCCGCACCGGCCCATCTGGAAGGATTCGGTTCGCTCGCCGGGGTGGCCAAGGCCAAGGGTGAGATCGTCGCCGGCCTGCCGGCGGACGGCGTCGCGGTGTTGAACGCCGAAGACCGTTTCTTCGATGACTGGCGTGAGCTGGCGGGAAGCCGGCGGGTGGTCGGTTTCGGCTTTCAGCGGGGGGAGGTCCGAGTCGAGCGCCATCACGGTCTGGTTTTCGAGGGCGGGCGATTCCACAACCGTTTTTCCGTGATCGCCCTCGGCGAGCGTTTCGAGGTGGATCTGGCTTTGGCCGGACGTCACAACGTGGTCAACGCCCTGGCCGCCATCGCCGCCGCTCTGGCGGCCGGAGGCGATCCCGGCGCCATCGCCGCGGGGCTGGCCGCTCTGACCCCGGTTCCCGGCCGGTTGCAACCCTTGCCGCTGCGGGGGGGCGGCTGGCTGTTGAACGACTGTTACAACGCCAATCCGGCCTCTTTCGAAGCCGGGTTGAAAACCTTGGAAGCCCTGCGGGGGGAACCGTGGGTCATCCTGGGGGCGTTCGGTGAGCTGGGCCCGGAAACCCTGGCTTGGCACCGGCGGGCGGGGGAAATGGCCCGGCGCCGGGGGGTGCGGCGTCTTCTGGCGGTGGGGGAGGAGACCAAGGCGGCGGTGGCGGCCTTCGGCGGCGGCGGCCAGTGGTTCGCTTCCCGCGACGCTCTGGTCGATGCTGCGCTGCGGCTTTGTCACCCCGAAGTTCGCGTCCTGGTGAAGGGGTCCCGGAGCCAGCGGCTGGAAACGGTGGTCGAGGCGTTGAAGGAAGGAAGGAAAGGATAGGATGCTGTACTGGCTGACCGACTGGCTCTCCGATTGGTACGGCGCGTTCCGGGTGTTCCAGTACCTGACGTTGCGGGGCATCGTCGCGGTACTGACCGCCCTGGCGATCTCGTTCGTCATCGGCCCCGCCGTCATTCGGCGTCTGGGCCGTTACGGGCAGCCCATTCGTGAGGACGGCCCCCGCAGTCATCTGAGCAAGGCGGGAACCCCCACCATGGGTGGTCTGCTGGTATTGATCGCGGTGGTCACCACCACCCTGCTGTGGGCGGATCTGGGCAACCGGTTCGTCTGGGTGGTGTTGGGGGTCACCCTGGCCTTCGGCGTGATCGGTTTCGTCGATGATTACAAGAAGCTGGTGCAGGGCGACAGCCGGGGGCTTTCGGCGCGGCAGAAGCTGTTCTGTCAGGTGGTGGTGGGGTTCGCCGCCGCTCTGGTGCTTTATCGCAGCGCGCAGACGCCGGCCGAGTGGACCTACATCGTGCCTTTCTTCAAGGACGTTCGTTTCGATCTGGGCTGGGGCTACGTTCCGATCACTTGCCTGGTGATCGTGGGTACCAGCAACGCGGTCAATCTGACCGACGGCCTCGACGGCCTGGCCATTCTGCCCACCGTGCTGGTGGGCGGCGCGCTGGGGGTGTTCGCCTACGCCTCGGGAAACGCGGTCTTCGCCGGCTACCTGGCGGTGCCCTACGTTCCCGGCGCCGGCGAGCTGGTCACCTTCTGCGGCGCTTTGATCGGCGCCGGCCTCGGTTTCCTCTGGTTCAACGCCTATCCGGCCCAGGTGTTCATGGGGGACATCGGCGCCCTGGCGCTGGGCGCGGCGCTGGGGACCCTGGCGGTGATCGTGCGCCAGGAAATCGTGCTCATGATCATGGGCGGCGTGTTCGTGATGGAGACCGTCTCGGTCATTCTTCAGGTCGCCTCCTACAAATTGACGGGAAAGCGGATTTTTCGCATGGCGCCGCTGCATCATCATTTCGAATTGAAAGGCTGGGCCGAACCCAAGGTGATCGTGCGTTTCTGGATCATCACGGTGATTCTGGTCCTCATCGGACTGGCAACCTTGAAGCTGAGATAGACCATGAAGGACGATCCGCTCGCGAACCTGCTCGGCGAAGACCCCAGAGTGGCGGTGGTGGGAATGGGGAGCACCGGCGTTTCGGCTCTCCGTTTTCTCCGCAGGCACGGTGTCGAATGTCTGGCGGTGGACGCCCGTCCCCATCCCCCGGGACTGGACGAGGTCCGGGGGTTGGGCGGGGTGTCGGTGTTCACCGGCGGTTTTCCGGAACAGTTGCTCACCTGGGCCACCCATGTTTTGGTCAGTCCGGGCGTTCCCCTGGAACGGCGGGAGATCCGCACCGCCCTGGAGCACGGGGCCGCCCTGATCAGCGACATCGATCTGTTCTCGGCCGTCGTTTCGGCGCCGGTGGTGGCGGTCACCGGTTCCAACGGCAAGAGCACCGTGACCGCCCTGGTGGCGGAAATGGCCCGCCAGGCCGGGATCGCGGTACGGGCCGGGGGCAATCTGGGGCCGGCGGCGCTGGATCTCGTCGATCCCGACTGCCGGCTTTACGTCCTGGAGCTGTCCAGCTTCCAGCTCGAGCGAACCCGCCGGCTGCGTTCCCTGGCCGGTGCCGTGCTCAACATCACGCCGGACCATCTCGACCGCCACCGTGACCTGAGCGCCTATGCCGCGGTCAAGGGACGGCTGCTGCGCATGAGCCGCTGGCGGGTGGTCAACGCCGACGATCCGCGGGTCATGCAACTGGCCGGCGGGGGCGGTGAGCGGACCTTGACCTTCAGCCTGCGGTCGCCCACGGCGACCTGGCATCTGCTTTCCCGGGACGGGAAGATTTGGCTGGCCCGTCGGGGGCGGGCATTGATCGCCGCCGAAGAAGTGGCGCTGGCCGGGGAGCACAATCTCGCCAACGCCCTGGCGGCGCTGGCGCTGGCCGAAACGGCGGATATCCCTCTGGAGGCCGCGTGCGCCGCCTTGAGAACCTTCCGCGGTCTACCCCATCGCATGCAGCCGGTGGCCCGGATCGACGGCGTCACCTGGATCAACGATTCCAAGGGCACCAACGTGGGAGCGACGGAGGCGGCCATCCGGGGATTGGCGGGGCCGTTGATCCTGTTGGCCGGCGGTGATGGCAAGGGGGCGGATTTTTCCCCGCTGCGCGCCTGCGGCCACAAGATAAAGGCCGCTATCCTCTTCGGGCGGGACCGCCAGCGGCTGGCTAGCGTCCTGGAACCGGTCACCGAGACCGTTTTGGTGGAGGATCTGGCGGAAGCGGTGTCGGCCGCCCGCCATCTGGCCCGGCCGGGCGATACGGTGCTGTTGTCGCCCGCCTGCGCCAGCCTGGATCAGTTCCCGGATTACCGGGCCCGGGGAGATTTGTTCGAGTCTTTGGTGAAGCGATGGCAGTCGGCGGCGTAGTCATGCACGATTCTTCCGGAAAACGGCCGCCGGTCGACGGCTGGTTGCTGGGGGTGACGGTGTGTCTGGTGTTGACCGGTTTCGTCATGATGACCTCGGCCTCCGTACATCTTCACGGCGGCGGTTTGTATTTCGCCCGCCGTCAGTTGCTGCATCTGTTGGTGGGGGTGGTGGGCGCCTTCGTGGTCTGGCGTATCCCCCTCGGTATTTGGCAGCGTCTTGGGCCGGTGCTGTTATTGACGGGCTTGCTGCTCCTGGCGGCCGTCAAGATTCCAGGGCTAGGTGTCACCGTCAAGGGTAGCACCCGGTGGCTGAACCTGCCCGGTTTCCGGCTCCAGGTTTCCGAACCGTTCAAGTGGTTCGCCGTCGTCTATCTCGCTGGATATGCGGTTCGTCATGGCAATGCCTTGCGGCGGGAAGCCTGGGCCTTCCTCCGTCCGTTGGGGTTGGTGGGTTTGGGGGCGGTTCTGCTGTTGTGGGAACCGGACTTCGGGGCCGCCGCCGTGCTCATGGCCACTGCGGTCGGCCTGCTGTTTCTGGCCGGTGCCCGCTTGCTGCCGCTGGCGGCGCTGTTCGCCGCCCTGGTGGCGGCGGCGGCGGCGCTGGTGGTCTGGGAGCCTTACCGGATGCGTCGCCTCGTCGGATTTCTCGATCCTTGGTCCCACGCCCAGGACGCAGGTTATCAATTGGCCCAGGCGCTGATCGCGTTCGGACGCGGCGGCTGGTTCGGCGTCGGGCTGGGCAACAGCGTGCAGAAAATGTTCTATCTGCCCGAAGGGCATACCGATTTCCTGTTGGCGGTGATCGGCGAGGAGCTGGGCTGGGTCGGCGTGGCCGCCGTCATCCTGGCGTTCGGCCTGCTGCTGTGGCGCATCTTCGCCATCGCCCGCCTGGCGGAGCGGGCCGAGCTGGCTTTCGGCGCCTGGCTGGCCTATGGTATCGGTTTGTGGTTGGGGATCACCGCCGTCGTCAACATGGGGGTCAACCTGGGGGTGCTGCCCACCAAGGGTCTGACGCTGCCGCTGATGAGCTACGGCGGGGGCAGTCTGGTGGTCGCCTTGCTGGCCCTGGCCCTGGTGCTGCGGGTGGATGCCGAAGCGCGGGAACGGCTGGCGGCCCGGCCGGGGAGGAAGCCATGGCGCGGGTGATGATCGCCGCCGGCGGCACCGGCGGTCATGTGTATCCGGCGTTGGCGGTCGCCTGCTGGCTGCGCGACCGGGGTCATGCGGTGTACTGGATGGGCGGTCCCGATGGACTGGAGCAGCGGGTGGTACCGGCGGCCGGATTTCCGGTGGACACGGTCGCCGTCCGCGGGTTGCGGGGCAAGGGGGTCGGCCGTCTGCTCCAAGCGCCCTTCATGCTGTCGCGGGCACTGTGGCAGGCGGGGAGGATCCTGCGCCGTCACCGTCCCCAGGTGATCCTGGGCATGGGTGGGTTCGTCGCCGGTCCCGGAGGCTGGTTGGCGCGCTGGCTGGGAATTCCCCTGGTGATCCATGAACAGAACCGGGTACCGGGAACCACCAACCGCTGGCTGGCGCCGTATGCCCGCCGGGTGCTGGAAGGATTTCCCCGAACCTTCGCCACCACGCTGAAACCGTGCTGGACCGGCAATCCCCTGCGTCGGGAGATCGCCGCCTTGCCGCCGAAGGCCGGGCCTGCGGCGACGCCGCGCCTGCTGGTACTCGGCGGCAGCCAGGGGGCCGAGGCGCTCAACGATACGGTGCCTAAGGCGCTGGCCGGCATGAGCGGCCGCCTGGCGGTTTGGCATCAGTGTGGCGCGGGACGGCAAGCCGACGTCGCTCGACGTTATCGGGAGGCCGGTTTCGCTCCGGTCCGGGTCGACGATTTCATCGAAGACATGGCGGCCGCCTGGCGGTGGGCCGATCTGGCGGTCTGTCGGGCCGGCGCCATGACCATCAGCGAATTGGCCGCCGCCGGGGTGGCCGCCGTCCTGATTCCGTTTCCCCACGCCATCGACGACCATCAGCGGCGCAACGCCGAGTACCTGGTCGAACAGGGGGGGGCGGTGATGCTGCTGCAGTCGCAGCTGACCCCGGCGACCCTGCGGCGAACGCTCGAAGAATTGATCGACGACCGGGAGAAACTGAGGACGATGGGAATGTCCGCCAGCCGCGCGGCACGCTTGGACGCCACCGAGACGGTGGCACGGATTTGTCTGGAGGTGGCCGATGGTGCCTAAACGCAAACCGGATTCCGGCTGGCGCCTGCGCGCCGGCGACGTTGCGGTGCAACAGCGCATGGCCGGTATCGGCCGGATTCATTTCATCGGCATCGGTGGGGTCGGCATGAGCGGGATCGCCGAGGTCCTGGCCAATCTGGGGTACCGGGTTTCCGGTTCCGATGTCAGGGACAGCCTGATCTTACGGCGGCTGCGGAGCCTGGGGGTCGAGGTGGCGGTGGGGCACGATGCCGCCCGGGTGATCGGTGCCGACGTGGTGGTGGTTTCCAGCGCCGTGGCCGAAGACAACCCGGAGTGGCGGGCGGCGCGCCGGCACCACATTCCGGTCATCTCCCGGGCGGAAATGCTGGCGGAACTGATGCGTTTCCGTTTCGGCATCGCCGTCGCCGGAACCCACGGCAAGACCACCACCACCAGTCTGGTCGCCAGCATCCTGGCGGAGGGGGAGCTCGATCCCACCTTCGTCATCGGCGGCCGCCTCAACAGCGCCGGCAGTCACGCCGCCCTGGGCGCCAGTCCCTACCTGGTGGCCGAGGCCGACGAGAGCGATGCCTCTTTCCTGCACCTTTCCCCCATCATGGCGATCGTCACCAACGTCGATCGCGACCACATGGGCACCTACGATGGCGACTGGGATCGGCTCAAGGACACCTTCGTCGAATTCCTCCATCGGCTGCCCTTTTACGGTCTGGCGGTGCTGTGCCGCGACGATCCCGGCGTGGCGGAAATCCTGCCGCGGGTCCACAAACCGGTTCTGACCTACGGGCTGCACCCGGAGGCGGACCTGCGCGCCGACGCCATCGAGCCGAAGGGGTTGAAGACCTGTTTCACCATCCACGGGCGGGGGCTGGACGAGCCGCTGGCCGTCGAGCTGAATCTTCCCGGGCGCCACAATCTGCTCAATGCACTGGCGGCCGTCGCCATCGCCCTGGAACTGGGGGTGCCGACCGCGGCGATCCGACGAGCCTTGGCCGATTTCGCCGGCATCGGCCGCCGTTTCCAGGTCCAACGTCTGCCCTGGCGCGGCGGCGAGGTGAGCCTGGTGGACGATTACGGCCATCATCCCCGCGAACTGGCCATGACCTTCGCCGCCGCCGACCAGGTCTGGCCCGGCAAGCGCAAGCTCCTGGTATTCCAGCCCCACCGCTTCACCCGGACCCGGGAACTGTTCGCCGATTTCGTCGAAGTGTTGTCCCGGGTCGACGATCTGATGCTGCTGCCGGTCTATCCCGCCGGCGAGTCCCCTCTGGACGGTGCCGACAGCGCCAGTCTGGCCCGGGCGTTGCAACGGCGGGGCCGCCCGGTGACGCTCCTGGAAGACCTGAACCAGGTGGCGCCGGTTTTGCGGCAGCGGATCCGACCGGACGACGTGGTGTTGGTCATGGGCGCCGGCAGTATCGGCCAGCTGGCGGCCAAGTTGCCGGAGGCGTTGTCATGAGCGCCGTGAAGCAGCCGTCGTTGTCGGTCCGCGGTGTCCTGGCGGAGAACGTGCCCCTGGCCGGATTCACCACCTGGCGGGTGGGGGGAGCGGCACGGCGTCTGTTCCGTCCCGCCGACCGTGACGACCTGATCCGCTTTCTCGAAGGATTGCCCGAAGAGGAACCCCTGACCTGGCTGGGGCTGGGAAGCAACGTGCTGGTGCGGGACGGAGGGGTGCCGGGGACGGTCGTCGTCACCGCCGGCCGCCTGCGCACCCTGGCGCTCGATGGCCAGCGGGTCTACGTGGAGGCGGGGGTTCCCTGCGCCCACGTGGCTCGTTTCTGCAGCCTCCACGGTCTGAGCGGGGCGGAATTTCTCGCCGGCATCCCCGGTACCATGGGTGGGGCGCTGGCCATGAACGCGGGGGCGTTCGGCGGCGAGACCTGGGTCTGGGTGGAGGCGGTCGAGACCATCGACCGTCACGGCGTCGTGCGCCGCCGTTCACCGTCCGACTATCGGATCGGCTACCGTTCGGTGGAAGGGCCTCGGGGCGAATACTTTCTCGCCGCCTGGCTCAAACTGCAGCGCGGCGACATCGAAGCCGGCCAGCGGCGCATCCGCGAGTTGCTGGCGCGCCGCAACCGGACTCAGCCCACCCGCTGGCCCAATTGCGGTTCGGTGTTCAAGAACCCGCCGGGGGAGTCCGCCGGTCGCCTGATCGAAGCCTGCGGTCTCAAGGGTCGTGCCATCGGCGGCGCCAAGATTTCCGAGCTCCACGCCAATTTCATCATCAACACCGGTGGGGCGACGGCCGCCGACATCGAGGCGCTGATCGAGCTGGCCCGCGCCGAGGTGGCGGCCCGTTTCGGTATTCGGCTGCAATTGGAAGTACGCATCATCGGAGTGCCACCATGAGAATCCAGGATCCGGCCCGCTTCGGCAAGGTAGCGGTAGCGATGGGGGGCGACAGCGCCGAGCGGGAGATTTCCCTGATCAGCGGCCGGGCCGTCACCGCGGCCCTGCAGCGCCGGGGAATCGACGCCGTGGCGGTGGATATCGGGGACCGGCCCCTGGCGGCGTTGACCGGCCAGGGGTTCGACCGGGTGTTCAACGTCGTCCATGGCCGCGGGGGCGAGGACGGCGTGCTCCAGGGGTTGCTGGAGGCCATGGGCTTGCCCTATACCGGCAGCGGCATCCTCGCTTCCGCCCTCAGTATGAACAAGGTCGCCGCCAAGCTGTGTTGGCGCGGAGCCGGTCTGCCGACGCCCGACTGGGTGGTGTTGGAGACCGAGGCGGATCTGGTCCGGTGCGGCGAAAGTCTCGGTTTCCCAGTGATCGTCAAGCCGGTGTTGGAGGGTTCGAGCATCGGTATGGCCAAGGCCGAGGACGAAGCGGCCCTGGCCGACGCCTGGCGGGCGGCCAGGGTGTTCGGACCGGTGATGGCGGAATCCTGGATCGACGGGGTGGAATACACCGCCGCTTTGTTGGAAGATGAAATATTGCCTTTGATCCGTCTGGAGACCCCCCGCGCCTTCTACGACTTCGAAGCCAAATACCGGGCCGACGACACCCGTTACCTGTGCCCGTGCGGTCTGGCGTCGGCCGAGGAGTGGGCCTTGCGGCGACTGGCCTGGCAGGCCTGCCGGGTGCTGGGGGTCGAAGGCTGGGGACGGGTAGACCTGTTCCAGGACCGGCACGGCCGGCCTTGGCTGATCGAGGTCAATACCGTTCCCGGCATGACCGACCACAGCCTGGTGCCGATGGCGGCGCGGGCGGCCGGCATCGATTTCGATCAATTGGTGTGGCGCGTTTTGGAAACCAGTGTCACGGGTTAAGATCCTGCTGGGAGGACTGGCGTTGATCATCGTCACAGTGGCAGGGGCGCAACGGATGCTGTCGGCACCGATCGAACGGATTCGGGTCCACGGCGGGCCGCGTCACCTTCGGCTCGCGGAGCTGCGCCGGGTGGTGACGCCGTTGCTGGACGATTATTGGCTGCTCGATCTGTCGGCCGTCGCTGCGGCGGTGCGGCGCTTGCCCTGGGTGGATCGAGTGCGGGTCGAACGGCTCTGGCCCGACGTGTTGCGACTGGAGATCCGGGAGCAGCGTCCCGTGCTGCGCTGGGGGAAGAAGGCGTTTCTCAACGAGCGGGGGGAACGTTTCACCCCGGGCGAGGTCGTCACCGATAGCCGCCTGCCCCTGCTCACCGGTCCTGAAGGCTACGAAAAGCGCTTGTTTCACGCCTACCGGCGGATGAACGCCGCCCTGCGGCCGTTGGGATGGCACATCGAGCATCTGGAGGTGGACGAGCGCCGCAGCTGGCGTCTCCATCTGAACGACGGGGTCCGCATCGTTCTGGGGCGAAGCGAACCGGAAAAGACCTTCGTCCGGGTCGTCGCCGCCTTGCGGCGGCTGGAAAAGGGTCGGCGGGCCGAAATCGAGTATCTGGACGCCCGTTACGAACATGGATTCGCCATCCGCTGGCGAACCGGGAAGGAGACAATACCGAAGCAATCCCATGGCTAAACGCAAAGATCGCAACATTCTCGTGGGCCTCGACATCGGCACTTCCAAAGTGGCCGCCATCGTCGGCGAATACAATCCCGACGAGGACGAGATCGAGATCGTCGGCATCGGCACCCATCCCTCCAAGGGGTTGAAGAAGGGGGTGGTGGTCAATCTCGAATCGACCGTCCAATCGATCCAGCGGGCGGTCGAAGAAGCGGAGCTGATGGCGGGGTACCAGGTGCATTCGGTCTTCGTCGGTATCGCCGGCAGTCACATCCGCAGCCTCAATTCCCACGGCATCGTGGCGATCAAGGACAAGGAGGTCGCCCCCGCCGACGTCGAGCGGGTCCTCGATTCCGCCAAGGCGGTGGCCATCCCGGCGGATCAGAAACTCCTCCACGTGCTGCCGCAGGAATACATCATCGACAGTCAGACCGGCATCAAGGAGCCGGTAGGGATGGCGGGAATCCGCCTGGAAGCCAAGGTGCACATCGTCACCGGTGCGGTCAGCGCCGCCCAGAACATCGTCAAGTGCATCCGCCGCTGCGGCCTGGAGGTCGAGGACATCGTTCTCGAACAACTGGCCTCGGCCCATGCGGTGCTCACCGAGGACGAGCGCAATCTGGGGGTGTGTCTGGCGGACATCGGCGGCGGCACCACCGACATCGCCATCTACACCGAAGGGGCTATCCGCCACACCGCGGTCATCCCCATCGCCGGCGACCAGATCACCAACGACATTGCCGTCGCCTTGCGGACGCCGACCCACCACGCCGAGAAGATCAAGATCCGCCACGCCTGTGCCTTGACCCAGTTGGCGGACATCGACGATGTGATCGAGGTGCCCAGTATCGGTGACCGCCCCCCGCGGCGGATCTCCCGTCACAATCTGGCCGAGATCGTGGAGCCGCGTTGCGAGGAGTTGCTGTTGTTGATCCAGGCGGAACTGCGCCGCAGCGGCTTCGAGGATCTGATTCCCGGCGGGGTGGTGCTCACCGGCGGCAGTTCCAAGCTGGAAGGGCTGGTGGAGCTGGCCGAGGAAATCTTTCACATGCCGGTGCGTCTGGGAATGCCGCGCCACGTCACCGGCTTGACCGACGTCATCCGCAATCCCGCCTACGCCACCGGCGTGGGGTTGTTGTTGTTCGGTCACGAACACCAGGCGGTGTCCGGATTGGCGGGGGAGGAGTCGGGCCTTCGGGCCCTGTGGCGACGGATGTGCAGTTGGTTTCAGGGGAATTTCTAGGTTCGACATTCGACAACCGAGAG
>Ga0256839_1002529_pt1 | contig 20193 bp, 15 predicted proteins | sample 354166metaG_FD_185968 | JGI IMG/M metagenome (GOLD analysis project Ga0256839, IMG submission 185968) | Hydrothermal vent microbial communities from Mid Atlantic Ridge, Atlantic Ocean - 354-166 | ecosystem: Environmental > Aquatic > Marine > Hydrothermal vents | place: Atlantic Ocean: Mid... | reverse complement strand
TCGTGCTGGAGTTCCTGCAGGCGTTGCTGCACTTCGGGGCGGGCAAGCAGACGGGCCAGGTAGTACGTGCCGCCAAAGGCCAGGGCCAGCGAGGCCAGCAGCAAGAGCACCACCAGCAGACGGGAGGCCCGGGGACTCAACTTACGTCCGTATCTGCGCCGCGTCAATTCGTCGGGGAGGCGGTCAAGCAGCGTGCGGAGGCCGTCTTCATAGACCACCTGGCGGGCTTCTTTCAGCGACATCCAGCGGCGAGTGCGTTCGTGCTGCTCGGGCCAGTGGTCCAGCTCCTCGTCCACCCTCATCAGGTAGACCTCTACCCAGCGCTGATCACCCGGGCGGCCATGCAGGTAGCAACCCAGGGGTTCTGGGTCAATGGGTCCACGGACACCTGCCTCCTCGTAGGCCTCATGGCGAGCTGCCTCCATCGGCGACTGGTGCCGTTTGACGTTTCCTTTGGGAAGAATCCAGCGTCCTACCGTACGCGAGGTGATCAGGAGCACTTCAATCTGGCCGTTGCGGTGACGGACGGGGAGCACTCCGGCCTGTGTTTTTCTGGGTTTGCCCATTGCTTCAAGGAATGCCTAAGTTCAGCCCAAAACGAACGCTGCGGCCCGCAGCCGGTTCAAAATAGCGACCACCTCCGGCATTGACGATCACCGAGCCCACATAGCGTCGATCCAGTACGTTCTGTACGGAAACGAATGGACGCACATCAATGCCGGACAGCAACGAGTGAGCCAGCCCTGCGGTGAGATCCAGCGTTGTGTAGCCGCTTACACGAACCGTGTTGGCATCGTCGGCATAGCTGGGGCCCACCATGATACCGGTCATTTCCAGCCAGAGAGGACCTGGTTGATATTGAAGGGTCAATGCCAGACGATGCCCGGGCAGGCCGGGTAGCTGGTTGCCCAGGAGGGCAGGTTCTTCAAAGCGAAAGCGGGCGTTCGTGTAGGCCAGCCGTAGCTGCGATGTAGGGGTGGGGCGCACCTGCAGCCAGGCTTCGAGTCCATACTGCCGGGTACGGCCAGCATTTCGGTAAAAAGTGCGGCCGTCGCCTTCAAGCTGGAAAGGCAGAATGCGACCGCGAACCCACTGGTAGAACAGTGTCAGTTCGGCCTGAATCTTTGTATCCTGGTGGCGAACGCCCAGCTCAAGGCCGTAGAGATATTGCGGCGCCAGATCCGGGTTGAACCCGCCCTGCCCATCAGGGCGGTTGACCAGTTCGGTGGTAGTGGGCGACTCGAAAGCGGTGCCCAGTGTGGCAAAGAGTTGTATGGTAGCGCTGGGATAGTAGACCAGACCAAGCGTAGGCGTCCAGATGCGGAATGTACGGCGACCGGATTGATCCCCGTTGACAAGCAGGTAATCACTCAGGGCAAAGTGCAGATAGCTCAGGCGTAAACCCGCCAGGGCTTGCAGGCGTGATGTGAAGGTGTGCTGAACCAGTCCGAACAGGGCCATTTCGCTGACGCGTTCGCGCTGGTCCCGCAGTCGCGGGACGCCCGGTGTGCCGTTTTGGTTAGGAAAGTTCTGGCGATTGTCGTTTTGCAGTGTGAGGTCGAGGCCCAGAGCCGTACGCCAGGGGCCACGGCTGTGCGTCCAGGTGGTGCGCAGACCGGCCGTCTGTCGGCGCAGGCGAATGTAGGCGAAGGGTAGAGGATTATCCAGGTGCCGAATCAGGGCAAACGTGGTAAGTGTCAGCCAGCTTGTCGGTAGCCGGTGTACGAAGGTGGTACCGAGCTGAAACTGCCGACTTACTTTGCCGGCCCGGGTGGCTACGTAGCGGGCGCTGGCCTGCCGTGGATCGCGTGCCAGCTCGTCAGCGCTCAGTGCACCGGGATGACGGGCATCCAGGGTGGATCCGGCCAGGGTCAGTCGCAGTTGCGTCTGAGCGTTCAACCGCAGGCCGGCTTGCAGGCCAAGGCGGCTGAGGCGGACGCGACTGTGTGCTCGGTAACCTTGCTGTGCGAAATGGGAGGCGCGAATAGCCAGCACATGTGGTCCGGCACGCAATACAGCCTCGCTCCCTACTCGACGCAGGCCGTAGCTGCCGCCAAGCAAGCGCAGAGAAAGGCCCGGTCGGGGTGGTTCGGGCCAGGTCGAAAGCACCAGGGCACCACCACTGCCATTCCCCCAGAAGAGTGCAGCCGGACCGCGCAGCAACTCAGCACGACGCACGAACGCAGGATCGACCGGATCAAGAATGGCTTGCCCGTCAGGCATGGTCAGCGGAATGCCATCAAGCACAACCTGCACGCCGCGCACTCCAAAGGCTGCCTGCCAGCCAGCACTACGCACAAGCACGCGTTCCCCCAGCGCATAGTTCTGGCGGTCAGCCAGCCAGAGGCCCGGTAGGTCACGCAATGTCTCCGTCAGCGTTAGCGCCGGCCGAAAATCTACCTCAAGCGGCGGTCGCGTCAGCATGAGCAGGGGTAGTGCCTCACCCCAGGGCGCCGTAAATCCACGTGTGGCTTCCACCAGCACGGGTGGAAGTTGAAAGACCGTTAGGCTGTCTTCCGCAGCATGATGTGCCGTGCGGGGTGTCTGCCCCTGGGCTGTCCATGCCAGCAATCCGATACCAAACGTAAGTAACAAAACGAACTGCATGGTCACCAGCCAATTCGGCGTTGTGAAGAACGATCAGAATCCCGAACAGAGGCCGCACTCCAGCCGATGGTTACTGCGGAGCGACGCATGCCTGGTGCGGGCTTGGCCTTCGCGGGAGTAGCAGGCGCTGTCTGCGCTGGCGGCCGAAAGTCTGCAACCCCGGTTTGCTCGGGCGATGACGGGTGGAGGGTCGCCAGCAGCGCACCTGCTTCATAGCGGCGCAGCTCGGTACCCGGATAGTAGAACGCCAGAATGTCGCGGTACGTATAGCCCTGGCGCGACATTTCTCGTGCACCGTACTGGCTGAGCCCTACGCCATGTCCAAAGCCTTTGCCTTCGAACAGGTAGGTGTTACCCTGGCGGCGGACTTCGAAAAACGTACTGCGAAGCGTATGGCGTCCGAAGTGGGTGTTGACCAGGAGTCGAAATGCATTGGCGCGCATGGAGAGCGGCTCGCCACGTTCGCGGAGCAATTCGATAACAGCCACACGTCCGTCAGGGCTATGGGCTCCCACGCGAAAGCCGGTGATGCGGGTGCCATATTCACGCGAGAGGACGTCCAGCAGGCGGTCGCGTGGAATCGATGCGGTCCAGTGCTGGTAGGGGGTGTTGCGGTCGTACGGATCGGGTTGGCCCCGCAGATAGGGGCGCGGAGTGCCGTTCCACACGTCTTCATTGTTAGCCGTGTGGCCCCCGCTGGAGGCGAAATAGACGGCTTCAATCAGCTCGCCCTGGTAGGTCAGTACCTCGCCACGTGTTTGCGTCACGGCTTCGCGAATCAACGGCGTGATGCGGCCAATGCCTTCGTACATTTGATGCGCTGCATGATCTGACAATACATCGAGCGTCTGCAGGCGACGCAGCGTATAGGTGCGGATGGCCACGGCCAGCGCTTTGGAACTTTCCAGGTCGTCGAAGTGGTGTTCGCGAGCCAGCACAGCGGCAACGTAATCTTCAAGCGCGACGTAGTTGAGGATCTGCAGGCCGTTGGGTACAGGAGTAATACGCAGCCATCCAGGATAAGTGAAGGGTCCGACGGTCTGGCCGGGACGTCGGGCGCTTACCTGCAGATAGCCGTCAGCTTCTGGATAGATGCGAATCCAGCGAGCAAAGAGGGTTCGGTCGGCGGTGCGCAGGCGAAGTTCGTTGCTTCGACGGTCGACCAGCAGAGTAGTCCCGGCGGGTAGGTGGAGTAGCGGCTGGGCGTAATCTTCGGCAAAAAGCCAGGCAGCGGCGCCAGTCGGCTCCAGCACCAGCACATCCGGTGAAAACTGCGCAAACAGTTGCACGCGTAACGTGTCGGAATATACGGAGATTGCGGTTACCCAGCCGCTCAGGAGCAGCATAAGGGATGGCATGAGCATGGTTCACAGTATAAGCCGTTCTTTGAGCAGTTTGGAACGTTCACGGCTGGCAATCACCTCGTGATCTCCGGCCAGCACCAGTTTGTAGCGACCACTGAACCAGGGGATCAACGCCTGAATATGCCGGAGCTGCACAATAGCTGAGCGGTGTACCCGCAGAAAATCGTGCGGGTTCAGGCGCGCCTCTAACTGATCCAGCGTGTAGTTGACCACGTGCTGGCGCAGGCGTGGCGGCAGGCCGGCCTCTTCATCCAACACGTACAGGCGGGTAATTCCATCGTGAATTTCGGCAGAGACCAGCCGTGTGACAGGAATGATCAGAATGCGGTCCCGATAGGTAACAGAAAGTTGCTCAAGGTAAGGAGCCGTGGACTCGGGCCCTAATGTGTTGGCCTGCTGTTGGGCTTCCAGCCAATCGAGGAGCCGAGCCAGGCGTTCTTCCTGCGCCTTTCGTAGCGTAGCTGTCTGTAGCTGCTCGACGCGGGCGATGGCTTCCAGCAGTCGTTTCTGGTTGACCGGCTTGAGTAAGTAGTCGATGGCGTGTGCTTCGAAAGCCTTCAGGGCATAGTCGTCGTAGGCGGTGACAAAGATCACGAACGGTCGCCGGTCTGGATCAATGCGTTCGAGCACTTCAAAGCCATCCAGCTCCGGCATGCGCACGTCAAGTAGCAGCAGGTCGAAGGGTTGCTGGTGGAGCTTTGCGAGCGCTTCGCTACCGTCGGCCGCTTCTTCCAGCATGGCTATGCGGCCCTCCTTCTGCAGCGGTTCAAGTAGCTTACGCAGCCGGCGTCGGGCCGGCGGTTCGTCATCCACTATCAACAGGCGAAGCATAAGACTCAGCGGTTCAGGTTTATTACAGGCGACGCCATCTGGGGTGCAGGCGTTGGGAGCAGCAGCCGAACGCGCGTGCCCTGGCCAGGTGCACTTTCAAAACGAAGCAGATCGCGCCGTCCGTAGAGTTGTTCCAAGCGGGCCATCACGTTACGCAGCCCCAGGCCGAAGAAGGAAAGCGTCCCTTCTGTGGGCTGACCGTTCTGCTCCCACAGCGCTGGAATGCCGACCCCTGTGTCAGCTACCAGGATTTCAACAAGGCCATCTGCATGACGACGCGCCCGAATCTGCACCGTGCCTCCTGCGCGTAGCTTTTCCAGGCCGTGTTTAACTGCATTCTCCGCCAGAGTCTGCACTGCAAAAGCCGGTACCGGAAATGAGAGCAGGTCGGGGGGAACGTCGATGGACACCTGCAGCTTGCCTCCAAAGCGTGCCCGTTCAATTTCCAGGTAGTGGACAACGAGCTGAAGCTCTTCGGAGAGCGTAACGAAGGAGCGGCCCTCCGTGTTCAACGTATGGCGAAAGATGGCCGCCAGGTGTTCGACAGCAGCTTCCGCTTCGTCGGGGCGCTCGTTAATCAGGGCGGCAATGGTATTCAGAGCGTTGAACAAAAAGTGCGGGTTGATCTGGGCGCGCAGGGCCACCAGTTGTGCCTCAGCATTCTGACGGATCAGGGCCCGTTCGCGCTCAATCAGGTACAGGCGCTCAATAGCCAGCGCCAACTGACTGCTCAAAATACGCAGCAAATCCAGTTCTTCCAGATTGTAAAACGCATGACGGTTACGTTTACCGCCGAGGATGAGCAGGCCCAGGGGGCGCTTTTCGCCAGTAATGGGAATGACAAGGGCCACGTGGCAGCTCTCAAGGAGCACCTGCAGGTCCTTCGGCAGGTGGCTTTCGTTCAGCTCGGGATTACGCGCCCAGATGCGGCCTTCCTGCCGAAAATGGGGCCAGATGGTTTCGACGATCGATTCGGTCAGATACGGCGGCTCCGGATGATAGACGGCCGAGACCCAGGGAGTCGATTCGGCTGGACGGAAGAAAATACGAACCGAACGAACTCGGAATGCTTCGCCAATGACCTCAACCGTTTGTTGAGCCAGCTCTTCAAAACTGACCATCTGACGTAACTGCTCCTGAAAGTGGTTGAGCAGTTGACGGGTGCGCTGGCGTTCTGTTGAGAAGAGGGCTGGCAGTTCGTGGCGAAGCCAACGGGCGATGCGTTCGAAAAGCACCAGGAGCACTACTACATACAGACCGCCAATGACATGAGGGGGGGTGTTGCTGCGTGCCACCAGTGGTTCCATCAGGGTCATGCCCCCGACAAACGCCAGAAAAATAAGGCCCAGCACTGTACCATAGACCAGCGTACGTTCCAGGACCAGGTCGATCTTACCCAGTTTGAGGGTAGCCAGCGACACCAAACCGATCGGCGCGATCGATAGCAGCTGGGTCCCTACGATCAGCCAGCCTACCATGCTGTCGGTGACCAGGCCAAACAGCGGGACCACATCCAGCACCGAAAGCCCCAGCAGACCCGAAAAGCCCAGGGTGAGCAGGCTGCCCGATCGGTTCCAGCCTTCGGAAGGAGTGCGCCGGCCAGACCGTAGCAGGAGCGTCAGACCGGCGGCCAGACCTACGTAGCAGCAGACATAAAACAGGATCGGGGCAATTAACGCTTCAAGTGTAAACGGGAGGGCAAACGGTCGGAACGTGGTCAGCACTACTGCGACTGCCAGTAACAATGGAGGAAGGTAGCAGCTACGATGGTAGAAAGCAGGGCGCTCCAGCCGAAGATCGTGCACAATCTGTCGCAGAAGCAAGGCAGGAAAGCCAATCCAACCGACCAGCCCTGTGAACGTGAGGAGCTGAAAGATCCGGTCCTGCAGGCTTCCGGGAGCAGGTGGCCCCAGGAATTGCACCATCAACAGCCGACCGAGGTTGCTGAAGAACCAGAGGGCCGAAACGCAGATCAGCAAGAGCGAAAGAAGCGCACGTCGGCTGCGTCGGGCTAACGGAAACAACAGGAGCAGCGCCAGCACATGCACGAATACCCCTGCGGTAAATCCCCAAAGCGAAAACTGCCAGAGGGTAGGCGATAGCGGATACAGAAACGTTGGGTAGCGGGTAAACTGCACCCGTGCCTCTATATAGTTGCCGTTTCGGAACAACGCATAGGTGTGTACGCTACCGGGGGGCAGGCCGTTGATTGTCTGTTTGAGATCCTCCAGGTTGAAAAACGGCTGAAAGTCCAGCATGTAGAACACATCCCCCTCCCGGATGCCGGCACGCGCAGCCGGGCCATCAGGAAAGACGTGGCCAGCCACGATGCGTCCTTCTTTGGAGACCCAGTGCACCCAGTCGAAGCCACGCGGAGGAGCTTCCGGCATCTGTCCGGTCAGCCGGATCAGCTCCCAGCCGTCATGGACCATGCGGCCAACCGGCCATAAAGCAAGCAGGGCTACCAGCGGTAACAGGGCAAGCCCAACGCGACGGCGGGCAGCGGGCACGGTAATCGGCGGTGGGTTGATGAAGCCTTACCAAAATTACAAAATAAAGAAAGCGGGGAAGGATCCCACAGGCCTTTCGTTAAAGCAGCCGTTCGCACCTTGCAGGTAACACCAACGCCAGGATATGGCCGGTGCATCCGTTGTCCAACCAACAGGAGCGCCCATGATCGCGCTGATCGATACGCATGTGCATCTGTACCTGGAGGCCTTCGAGACGGATCGTGATGACGTAGTTACCCGTGCGCGGGCGGCCGGAGTGGTGTCCATGATCCTGCCCGCTATTGATGTGGCCTCGGTACATCAAGCGCTGAGGCTTTGCGACCGCTACTCCGGGGTGTATGCCATGGCTGCGCTGCACCCTTCGGAGACCCGGCAGGCTACCAAAGCCGATTTTGACGCGGTTGCCCGGTTGTGTGAGGATCCCCGCGTGGTCGCCGTCGGTGAAAGTGGATTGGACTACTACTGGGATCGGTCTTTTGCGGATCGGCAACAGACATTTTTTCGCTGGCACATTCGTCTGGCTATTGAAAAGGATCTCCCACTGATCCTCCACAACCGGGAAGCATCTGAAGACCTGGTGCGCATCCTGCAGGAGGAGCGGGCAGCCAGCGCACATCCCGAGCGACTTCGGGGCATCTTTCACTGCTTCACCGGACCGGCCTGGGTGGCTGAGGCGGCCGCCGAGCTGGGCTTTTTGTTGGGGATCGGGGGCATCCTGACCTTTAAAAAAAGTGGGCTGGCCGAGCTGGTACGTACGTTGCCGCTGGAACAGATGGTGCTGGAGACGGATGCCCCCTTTCTGGCGCCTGTGCCTTACCGGGGCAAGCGCAATGAGCCGGCCTATGTGCGGTATGTTGCTGAAAAGCTGGCTGAGCTCAAGGGCGTATCGCTGGAAGAGGTGGCTCGTATTACAACGGCCAATGCCCGCCGAATATTTCGGTTGCCCGAGGATCAGACAGCGCGAACAGGACAATGAAAAAACCCGGATGGGGTACCCCATCCGGGTTGCAAATCTTATCTATGTGAAAGCGCGTAGCGGCCAACCCGCCGCACGCGCGCTTTGTTAGGCTTTATTGCTTGTCTTTGTCGTCTTCGTCGATCACCTCGTAGTCAGCTTCGCGAACGCCACCGGAATCAGCCTTTGCCGAAGCCCCATCAGAGGTCTGCGCCCCGGCCGCCTGCTGGGCCTGGTAAAGTTCCTGACTGGCTTCATTCCAGGCCTGGTTCAACTGGGCGATTGCCGAGTCGAGCTCGTCAAAGTTGCGCGCTTTGTGCACTTCTTTGAGGCGTTCAAGTGCCGACTCAATCTTTGCCCGCTTTTCGGCCGGCAGCTTGTCGCCGTATTCGCGCAGGTTCTTTTCAGTCATGTAGATGAGCGAGTCGGCCTGGTTGAGCTTCTCGACCTGCTCGCGCCGCTTCCGGTCCTCCGCCGCGTGCCGACGCGCTTCTTCGCGCATCCGCTCGATTTCTTCGGGCGTCAGCCCGCTGGAGGCCTCGATGCGGATCGACTGCTCTTTACCGGTAGCCTTGTCACGCGCCGACACGTTCAGGATGCCGTTGGCATCGATGTCGAAGGTCACTTCAATCTGGGGCACCCCGCGTGGAGCGGGCGGGATTCCGTCGAGGATGAACCGCCCGAGGCTCCGGTTGTCGGCCGCCATTTCTCGGTTACCCTGCAGGACGTGAATTTCGACCGAACTCTGGTTGTCCGACGCCGTGGTGAAGATCTCGCTCTTGCGCGTCGGAATGGTTGTGTTGGCCGGAATGAGCACGGTCATCACGCCGCCGAGCGTCTCAATTCCCAGGTTGAGCGGCGTCACGTCCAGCAGGAGCACGTCCTCCACCTCACCTGAGAGGACACCGGCCTGAATAGCTGCCCCGATGGCCACCACTTCGTCCGGATTGACCGACTTGTTGGCCTTCTTGCCGAAGAACTCTTCAACCGTTCGCTGCACCAGCGGAACCCGCGTGGAACCACCGACGAGAATGACCTCGTCAATGTCTTCCTTCCGGAGCTTGGCGTCTTTAAGGGCCTGCTCCATGGGCGGGATCGTGCGCGCCACCAGGTCTTCGATGAGCTGCTCGAACTTGGCGCGCGTGATCTCCATGACCAGATGCTTGGGCCCTTCGGCCGTCGCCGTAATGAACGGAAGGTTGACCGTGGTCTTCATGGCGCTGGACAGCTCAATCTTGGCTTTTTCAGCCGCTTCCTTGAGCCGCTGCAGCGCCATGGGGTCCTTTCGCAGGTCGATCCCCTCCTGCTTCTGGAATTCGTCCGCAATGTAGTCAATGAGCCGCTGGTCGAAGTTGTCTCCACCCAGATGCGTATCACCGTTGGTGGCTTTCACCTCAAAGACGCCATCGCCCAGCTCCAGAATCGAAATATCGTATGTACCGCCTCCGAGGTCGTAGACGGCCACCTTGAGTTCTTTTTCCTTCTTGTCCAGGCCATAGGCCAGCGCCGCTGCGGTCGGCTCATTAAGGATCCGGCGCACCTTCAATCCGGCAATTTCGCCGGCCTCCTTGGTCGCCTTGCGCTGCGCGTCGTTGAAATAGGCCGGCACGGTGATCACCGCTTCCGTAACCGGTTCCCCCAGGTATTCCTCGGCCGTCTGTTTCAGCTTCTGCAGGATCATGGCCGAGATTTCCTGCGGCGTGTACAACCGCTTTTCACCGCCTACTTCGACCTCGACGCGGACTGTATTGTTGTCCCCTCGGACGACCTTATAGGGCACCATCTTGATCTCTTCGGTCACCTCGTCATAGAAGCGCCCCATAAAGCGCTTGATTGAGAAGATGGTGTTCTTGGGATTGGTAATGGCCTGGCGTTTGGCCGGGGCGCCGACGAGGCGTTCCCCATCGGACGTAAAAGCTACCACCGAAGGTGTAATCCGCGAGCCCTCTGCGTTGATAATCACCTTGGGCTCGCCCCCTTCCATGACCGCCACCACCGAGTTCGTCGTGCCCAGGTCGATGCCGATAATCTTGCCCATCGTTCACTACATATGGTTTAAAGGTCCGACAATTTGCACCATGCAGATGCTGTGCCGACCCTGGATCAAGAACAATGCCGCGCTGCGAGGTGCGTCAGAATGTCAGCTACCCTACGCTTTTGACACAGCCTGACGAACCTGTTGGCCGGGTAGACGTTCGTGCAAAGGCTGCTTTTGTAATAGGCGGTTTTTTATCTTTCGGGAGCATCGGGACGCCAGGCGTCGATCATGCAACATCTGCCCAATGCACTGACCATTGCGCGTATCGCGCTTACCCCTGTTTTACTGGTATTGCTGCTCAGCGAGACCTTTACAGGAGAGCTGGCTGCGCTGGGACTGTTTGTGGCGGCGGCTATTTCGGATTACCTGGACGGTAAGCTGGCCCGCAGCTTTCGCGCACGCTCTCGGCTGGGACAGTTTCTGGATCCGTTTGCCGATAAGGTGCTGGTACTGGGGACGTTCAGTTGCCTGGCGATCTTGCTTCCTCAGCAAGTACCGTGGTGGGCCGTGGGCCTCATCGCCGCACGGGACGTGCTGGTGACCGGACTGCGCACCTGGGCTGAAGCCCGCGGCCAGAGTCTACGAACGCTTCCGCTGGCCAAGACCAAAACGACTGTACAGCTTGTTTTTCTGATCGGCATGCTGCTGCTGCTGGTGTTGCGCCGATTGCCCGGAACGACAGGAACGTATGCCGCACAGATCCTGGAGGGGCCGATCCCGTTTTTCTTGCTATTGGGACTCGTCACCTTTACGGTGCTGACGGGCCTCTGGTATGTGCAGGGCATGTGGAGCCGAACCGCTCTGTATCGTCATGACGCCTGAAGATGCACGGGCGCGACAGGTCGCTGCTGCGCTGCTGACCATAGGTGCAGTTTCCTTTGCGCCGAAGCGACCATTTATCTGGGCTTCTGGCCTGCGGGCTCCTATTTACTGTGACAATCGCCTGCTGATCAGTTACCCCCACCTCAGGCGTACCATTACGGACGGGTTTCGGCAGATTATCGAATTCTGGGAGCTGGAACCCGAGGTGATCGCCGGAACGGCTACGGCCGGTATCCCGCACGCGGCCTGGTTGGCCGACCGGCTGGAACTGCCCATGGTATACGTTCGCGCCAGACCCAAGGCACATGGACAGGGGCGACAGATCGAAGGACGACTGGAGCCGGGACAACGTGTGGTGCTGATTGAAGATCTGATTTCCACGGGCAGTTCGTCGCTGGCTGCCGCCGAAGCCTTGATGGCGGCCGATGCCCGTGTGGAGGCGGTCTTAGCCATTTTCACCTATGGGCTGCCCGAAGCTGAGATGCGATTCGCCCGGACCGGAATTCCACTGCATACGCTGACAAACCTGTCCGTCTTGTTGGAAGTGGCTCGCGAGCATGGGCTGCTCGATGCGTACGCGGCCGCTGTGCTGGAGGAATGGCAGACTGATCCCTACGGTTGGTCAGAGGCACATCGTGAATGATGAAGGCTGTGCTGCTAACAATCGGAGATGAGTTGCTTGCCGGCGTGACGGTCAACACCAATGCCGCCTGGCTGGGAGCCGAACTGACAGCTCGGGGGATTACGGTGGCGCGGATCGAAGTGATCGGAGACGATCCTGAGGCGATCTGTCAGGCGCTACGCCGGGCGCGCGCAGAAGCGGCGGTTGTGATCCTCTGTGGGGGGCTGGGCCCCACCCATGATGATCGCACACGTGAGGCGTTGGCCGGTTGCCTGAACCGGCCACTGCGTCTGCAACCGGAGCTACTGGCGCAAATTGAAGCTTACTTTCGGCAGCGGGGACGGTCCATGCCCGAGCGCAACCGGGTGCAGGCGCTGGTTCCTGAAGGATTTGTGCCGCTCCCGAATCCAGTCGGCACAGCTCCAGGCCTGTGGTTGCAGGATGAAGCCGGCGTCCTCGTTGTGCTGCCCGGTGTGCCTCATGAGCTGCAAACGTTGATGCGTGATGTCGTGCTGCCACGCCTGGAGCAACTGCCCGGACGGCCGGTCGTCTGGCAGCAAACGCTGGTAACAGCCGGGATTGGTGAGTCCGATCTGCAGCAACGCTTGAATGGCGTCGAAGCGCTGCTCGACGACGCTGTTCGGCTGGCCTATCTGCCCGACCCCTACGGCGTGCGGCTACGTTTGACGGTGCAGGCACCGTCCGACGAACAAGCCCGGCAGCGGATGGAAAAGCTGGTGCAGTTCATTCAGGAACGCATTGGAAGTGCTCTGGTGGGCCGGGACGCGGAAACACTGGAGGTGGTGGTCGGGCAATTGTTGCGCCGGCTGAACGCTACCGTGGCCGTAGCCGAAAGCTGCACCGGAGGCCATCTGGCCGATTGTCTCACTAATGTCAGCGGGGCCTCCGCTTACTTCCGCGGGAGCGTAGTGGCCTATGACAATACGGTTAAAATTGACGTGCTGGGTGTGGAGCCCGAAGTGTTGGCGCGTGAAGGTGCGGTTAGCGAAGCGGTAGCGGTGCAGATGGCCCGGGGCGTGCGCGAACGGCTTGGTGCCCACTTTGCCCTTTCGACCACGGGGATTGCCGGACCGACCGGAGGCACTCCTGACAAACCGGTAGGCACCGTATGGATCGGACTGGCCGACGCGCACACCGCCTTTGCGCGACGCTATTACCTTCCAGGTGAGCGACGCCGCTTCAAGCAACGGGCTACAGCCGCCGCGCTGGATCTTTTACGACGACATTTGCTTCAAAAAGCAGCCTCGACGCCTGCCCTGTCGGCATGACAGACAGGTGGCAGCCCGCTGATTGATCTTGGCAAGCATAGGAATGTTTTATACCTTACCAGAAAAACCGAGCAACCAGGACGGTTATCATGGCCATTCAGGATGCAGCAAAAGCGAAGGCGCTGGAGCTGGCGGTCAAGCATATTGAAAAACAGTACGGTAAGGGCGCCATTATGCGCCTGGGCGAGGCGCCGGCCATCTCGGTCGACGTGATTCCTACCGGTTCGCTGGCGTTGGATGCGGCGCTGGGCGTAGGGGGAGTGCCTCGGGGACGAATCATCGAAATCTTTGGCCCCGAGTCGTCCGGTAAGACCACGCTCGCGTTGCACATTATGGCCGAAGCGCAGAAGCTGGGCGGTGCCTGTGCGTTCATCGATGCCGAGCATGCCTTTGATGCACGCTACGCAGCTAACCTGGGCGTTGATCTTGATAACCTGCTTGTGTCCCAGCCGGATACAGGGGAGCAGGCAATGAACATTTGTGATACGCTGGTGCGTAGCGGTGCGCTTGATGTTATCGTGGTCGACTCGGTAGCTGCGCTGGTGCCTCAGGCCGAAATTCAGGGTGACATGGGGGATAGCCATGTCGGACTGCAGGCCCGTCTGATGAGCCAGGCACTGCGCAAGCTGACGGGCACGATCAATCGCACGCGTACCGTGCTCATTTTCATCAACCAGCTCCGCGAAAAAATCGGGGTCATGTTCGGGAACCCCGAAACCACCACGGGCGGACGTGCGCTGAAGTTTTACGCTTCGGTGCGCATGGACATCCGGCGCATCGGAGCCATTAAAGAGGGTACCGAGGTAGTGGGCAACCGCACGAAGGTAAAAATTGTCAAGAACAAGGTGGCTCCGCCGTTCCGTGAGGCCGAGTTCGATATTATCTATGGCGAAGGCATCTCCGTGCTGGGTGAGCTGGTAGATCTGGCGGTCGAACATCGCATTATCCAGAAAAGCGGTTCCTGGTACGCTTACGGTGAGGAGCGTATCGGCCAGGGACGAGAGGCGGCCAAGACCTGGTTGAAGGAGCATCCGGAGCTGCAGGAGGAGATCCGGCGTCAGGTCAAGGAGGCAATGGGCATCAAACCGCCCCGTAGTCGTACCGAGCTGGACGAAGTGCATACCCAGTGATGAGGCGACAGCTCTGGATGGGATTGGCATTGGCCGGGCTGTTGTCGGCCAATGCATGGGCGCAGGTAGCTTGTGAACGAGGGGCCCTGGAGCTCCGGCTGCTGTGTGCCACTTATCGGTGGGACGGCCCCGTTGTGTCGGCCTATTTCCGGACAGTGGATGCTGCGGCCTATCCGGCTTTTGCCGGACTGACGGTGGCCGCATGGGGGGGCGTGTTGGCGGGGCAACTGGCACGTCCGGCAGCCGAGCGCATCACCCTTTCGGCCGCAGCTACCACAGCGCTGGTGTTCGGGCTGAAGGCAGTGATACAGCGGGACAGGCCCTTCAAGGCATGGGAGGATATCACGCCCCGTGGAGATCCGCCCACCTCATACGCCTTCCCATCCGGACATGCCGCCCTGGCCTTTGCCCTGGCAACTGCCTGGAGTCTGGAAGTGCCCCGGGTGTATGTGGTGGGGCCAGCTTACTTCTGGGCTTCCAGTGTAGCCATCGGGCGTGTCTGGAAGGGCGTTCATTATCCGACGGATGTGCTGATCGGCGCTGCGCTGGGTGTTGGCGTGGCCTGGATTGTACATCGGTACTGGTTGTAGTAAAAGAAAAAAGGCTGCCCGTGCCGGCAGCCTTTTTGAGTATCCCCCGTGTGTTTTATTGTCCATCTCCGACCGGTGCAGGGATCGGTTGTCTGGGCTCGTTCGCCTGTTGGATGCGGAAGCGCTCGATCAGCTGGCGCATCTGATGCACGTGCTGGTTGAGCATGTTGGCCGTGGCGGCCAGCTCCGACGTGGCACGCGAGACTTCGTTGGCCACCGACGAAATCTCTTCAACGCTCTGTGAAATCTGACTGCTGGTGGCCGACTGCTGTTCGCTGGCCGAGGCAATCTGGTTGATCATCAGCACCATCTGATCGATGGCCTGCAGGATTTCCCCGAAAGCGTGAGAGGCCTCATCGGCCAGTTTTAGACCGGCCTCTACTTCACTATTGCCTCGTGTCATGGAGTCGACGACTTCCCCGGTGTTTTGCTGAATCCGGGTGATCATCTGCTCAATTTCCTTGGTGGCGCTGGTGGTACGTTCGGCCAGCTTGCGCACCTCGTCGGCCACCACGGCAAAGCCGCGTCCCTGCTCGCCAGCACGGGCCGCTTCGATCGCCGCGTTCAGGGCCAGCAGGTTCGTCTGGTCAGCAATGCTGCTGATCACCTGAATGATTTCGCCGATCTGGGCGCTGGACTCCCCGAGGGCCATGACCTTCTGGGTCGAATCTTTGACAATGGTGGCGATGCGGTGCATACCCTCGGTCGTCTTACGGAAGATCTCTTCGCCACTGGCGGCCAACTCCGAAGCGCGTTTGGCCATGCGGTTGGCCTCGTGCGCATTTTGCGAGGAGGAAGCAATCGTCTGTGTCATCTCCTCGATGGCCGTGGCCACTTCCATTGTCTGCTGAGCCTGGTTGCTGGCCCCGGCGGACATTTCTTCGGCCGAGGTCGATACGTTATGGGCGACTTCCGCCAGCGCATTGCCGGTTTCATGAATTTCACGGACAAGCGCCGTCAGGTCTTCAATCATCTGGTTGATCTGACGCATCAGAGCGCCTACCTCATCGTCATCGGATACTTCAAGACGATGGGTCAGGTCACCGCGCGTAACGGCGGCAATGACCTGCGAAATCTGGCGGAAGCGTTCTTGCAGGCGTTGACTGGTTTCTTCAGCCTGCCGACGCAGGGCCTCGGCTTGCTTACGGGCGGCTTCGGCGGCTTCCTGTTGCTCGCGTAGCGCCTCCATGTTGCGTTCGCTGGCCTCGACCATAGCGTTGAAGGAAGCGGCCAGTTGCCCGATTTCGTCCTGCTGATCGATGTGGACGCGTACGCTCAGATCGCCCTGCTCAACCGCACGAGCAGCCTGACGTAGCTGCTCCACCGGGCGTACCACGGTACGCTGAACCACCACCAGGATCAGCCAGACAACCAGCGTGATGAAGGCGGCAATCAGCATCGACAACCAGAAGCCGGTGCGTTGCTGCGCCTGTACGGCTTGGGCAGGCAGCACCACCAGCACGCGTCCCAGTTGTTGCCCCTCAGCCCCTAATATGACCGGTGCCTGCGCCACCAGCACTGGAACCCCGGCCCGCGTTTTTGTCCAGTGCAGACGCGCTCCAAGGGTGGTATCTGCTGGCGCCGCTAGATCCTCAGGGCGAAGTATCTCCAGGTTACGGGCCGCTACCACGCTGTCTTCTTGATTGAAAAAGGCACCGGCCGTGGCATGACCTGAGGCTGTTGCCTGTTCAAGGGCCTGCTGCAACCCCTCGATGTCTTGCATGAGCAGAGCCAGGCTGTTCTTTTGGGCAAGCACCTGCGCCAGCAGATGCCCGCGTTGTTCAAACTCATGCTCGGTGACCCGGATGGAATACTGGGCGTAAATAAAGAAGGCGACAAACGTCAGCGTTGCCAGCCCGCCCAGGAACAGCACAAAGCGTCGGCGCAGGTTCATTCGGGTCAGCAACGCCCGCAGTGAATGGGTCCGCAGTTCCTCCATGACCAGCTATCGCTTCTGGTGAAACATGCTAATTCATCGCCAGGAAGGCTGTGCGATTCTGATACTTGTTCGGGATCGTGATGCCCATGGCTTCAGCCACTGCCTTGTTGACGACCAACTGGATGCCTCCCGCGTCTTTGCGCCAGGTAACGCAGGCTCCCTCTTTGAGCCAGGTTTCCGAAGGGGCAAACACTGGCATGCCTGCCTGCGTGGCACTTTTGATCAGAAAGCTGCGGGTAGCAGCCCGTCCCAGCAGTCCGCTCTCTTCCAGGATCCAGAGGGCCTCAATCTTGTGATCGCGCAACAATGTGCGAAACTGGGGCGCCACTTCCTGCAAATTGGACACCTCACCAACGATAACCTTGATGCCTGTGGCCGCAGAGGCGCGCTCCAACTGGGACAAGATCTGATTCCGACTGGTTGCGCTCTTATCCCAGATAACCCCGATCCGGCTGATATCTGGCTTCAGCTCTTTGATCAAAAAGAGCTGCTGGATGGGCGTGACATCCGATTCGTTAGCCGGCACCAGGACAAAGGCTGTGCTTAGCAAAAACGAAAATACTGCAACGAAGCGCATGGTACGCATGGCTTTTGGATGGTTGGTTAGGGCACACGGGGGTCATGGTTTTCCGTAGAATCGGCTGTTTGGACGGGCACTTAAATCAATGGACAGAAAAAATTGAGCTGTCAGACGAACAGCCAAATAAAAAAGGCGCCTGTCTTCTATAGATCAGGCGCCTTTCTTTGTAGCGGGGGCGGGATTCGAACCCGCGACCTTCGGGTTATGAGCCCGACGAGCTACCAGCTGCTCCACCCCGCGGTATTTTCCAAAAGCCGACCCTTTAACGTAGGCTACGAAAGGGAAGTTTCCGATACGTTCCAGAAAAGTGTTACAGGATTCGCACGACTTTCAAAGTACAGCATGTTAATTTTTTAAACCCGAAGGATGTCCTGAAGTCAAATCAGTCAAATCAAATGAAGAGGTCGTTGTTGTATCCGTTTCGCGCATTGCGGCCCCTTCCTGAAAAGGCCGCCGAGGTCGCATCCCCTCCTTATGATGTGGTGAGCACCGAAGAGGCCCGTCGGTTAGCTGCCGGCAAGCCCTGGAGCTTTCTGCACGTTATTCGTCCAGAAATCGACCTGCCGGAAGGTATCGACGAGCATGACGAAGCCGTCTACGCCAAGGGTGCAGAAAACCTGCGGCGGTTTCGCGAAAGCGCTCTTTTTGTACAGGACCCGACTCCGGCGCTCTACATCTATCGGCAGCAGATGGGGGATCACGTGCAGACCGGGGTGTTTGGATGTGTGCCGGTGGCTGCCTATGAGGATGGGCGGATCGTGCGGCATGAAAAAACGCGGCCGGACAAAGAGGGCGATCGTACCCGTCATATCCTGGAGCAGCGGGCCCATGCCGAGCCGGTCATGCTGACCTATGCAGATCAGGCTGCCATTGATGAACAGGTAGGCCGCGGTACGGAAGCGGCACCGTTATATGATTTTGTGGCCGACGATGGCGTACGCCACACGATCTGGAAGGTAGACAATCCGTCCACGCTACTGGAGGCTTTTCGGGGCGTGCAGCGCGTCTATGTAGCCGATGGGCACCATCGGTGTGCAGCAGCTGCTCGCGCGGCCAAGGTGCTGCGCGAGCAGGAGTCGGCCCGTGGGGACCTGGCCGAGTACGAGATCTTTCCGGCTGTACTCTTCCCGATGAGCCAGTTACGCATCCTGCCTTACCACCGCGTGGTGCGCCGGCTTCCTATGCCGCCCGAAGCATTTTTGCAGACGCTGGAAGCGCGTATGGAAGTGGTGCGACATGTGGAAGATCCCACGCCACCGGCTAAAGGAACCATCACGTTGTACCTGGACGGAAGCTGGCATCGGGTGGTGCTGCCCCCGTCGCAGCGGGCCACGGTGGCTGACCAACTGGATGTAGCCCGCCTGAATGAACACATCCTGGAGCCCATTCTGGGTATTACGGATCCGCGTACTGATCCCAATCTGGACTTTGTAGGGGGGATTCGAGGGCTCCAGGCGTTAAAGGAAATGGTCGATCGAGGTGAGGCGGCCCTTGCCATCGCCATGTATCCGACCAGCATTGAAGAGCTGATCGCCGTCTCCGATGCTGGACTGCTGATGCCGCCCAAGTCCACCTGGTTTGAGCCTAAGCTGCGCAGCGGTTTGCTCGTCCATGTTTTTGAATGAACCTGATTGAGAAAAGTGAGGACGGACCATGCAAGTACTGATTGCCGACAAACTGGAAGCGCGCTGTCTGGAAGCGCTTCAGGAGATGGGGTTGACGGTGCACAACCGGCCCGAACTGAAAAATGAAGCCTTGACAGAAGCGCTTTCTGCTCTGAATCCGGAGATTCTCGTGGTGCGGTCTACACGTGTGACGGCCGACATGATGCAAGCCGCACCGGCCCTGGAGCTGATCATCCGTGCGGGTGCCGGCTACGACACAATCGACGTGGCGGCCGCGTCCGATCGGGGCATCTTTGTGGCCAACTGCCCGGGGAAGAACGCGGTGGCCGTGGCTGAGCTTACCTTTGGATTGATCCTGGCGCTGGACCGCTTTATTCCGGAGAACGTTCTGGATGCTCGTCAGGGACGTTGGAACAAGGCTGCTTACAGCAAAGGGCGGGGGCTCAAGGGGCGGACGCTTGGGGTAATTGGCCTGGGCCATATCGGCCGAGAAGTAGTGCGGCGTGCCCGGGCCTTTGAAATGCCCGTTGTAGCCTGGAGTCGTTCGCTAACCGATGAGCTCGCGCACGAGCTGGGTGTCGTCCGAAAGAACAGTCCCCTAGAAGTAGCGGCTGAGGCAGATATTATAACGCTGCATCTGGCCGCTACACCGGAAACACGCCACCTGGCCAACCGAACCTTCTTTGAGGCGATGAAGCCCGGGGCTTACTTTATCAATACCAGCCGTAGCTCGCTGGTCGACGAAGAAGCCCTGGCCTGGGCGCTGGAACATCGAAGCATTCGTGCAGCACTGGATGTGATGGAGGGAGAGCCAGCAGAAAAAGTCGGCGCGTTTGCCCATCCACTGGCCAATCATCCACAGGTATACATTACGCATCATATTGGTGCCTCGACGCAACAGGCCCAGGAGGCTATTGCCGGCGAAGTCGTCCGCATTGTCAGGAACTATCTTGAGACCGGTCATGCACCCAATTGCGTGAATCTGGAGGTGCACTCGCCGGCCACACACCTGCTGACCGTACGCCATCTCGACAAGGTCGGCGTGCTGGCCTCGGTACTTGACGAAGTGCGACGGGCCAACTGGAACGTACAGGAGATGGAAAACCTGATCTTTGCCGGGGCGCGTGCCGCCTGTGCGCGCATTCGGTTTGACGGACGTCCGGACGAGGCCGTCGTGCAACGCATTGCGGCACTCCCGGACGTCCTGGCCGTTTCACTGATACCCCTTCATTGAGAAACCCACAAAAACAAAGAGGGAGCCATGACGCAACCTGTAGCCCTGCAAGCTCCG
>Ga0256839_1002528_pt1 | contig 20194 bp, 18 predicted proteins | sample 354166metaG_FD_185968 | JGI IMG/M metagenome (GOLD analysis project Ga0256839, IMG submission 185968) | Hydrothermal vent microbial communities from Mid Atlantic Ridge, Atlantic Ocean - 354-166 | ecosystem: Environmental > Aquatic > Marine > Hydrothermal vents | place: Atlantic Ocean: Mid... | reverse complement strand
CAGACCGATACGCATGGATGTCCCTTTCCTTTTTTTGTGCAACGCAACATTATTGCGCGTGCAAGGTCAAGGGGATTTTCGGCACCGGTCAGATATTTCCGGCGATCAGTTCCGCCATCTGCTGGTTCTCGATCTGGATTTCCTTGATACGGGTGGCAACCACGTCGCCGATGGAGATCACCCCGACCAGTTTACCGTTGTCCATCACCGGCATGTGGCGGAAGCGCCCCTCGGTCATGATGACCATCAGTTCCTTCATGGTGTCCGAGGGGCTGCAACTGCGCACCTTGTCCGTCATGATATCGCGCACGCAGTCGCTCATGCAGGCCACGCCTCGGGCGCCTATCTCGCGCACGATGTCGCGTTCGGACAGGATGCCCTTCATCTCCTCCCCTTCGCGCACGATCAGCGCCCCCACCCGTTTTTCCGAAAGAAGCTTCGCCGCCTCCGAGACCGTGTCCCCCGGCGCAATCGCATAGATTTCATGGACGGGTTTTTCGGCGAGGACGTCTTTGACCAGCATGGAAGTTCCTTTCGTTGGGGGTTCCGCTCCAGCGTGCCCCGAACTGCGGCAATCTGTCAAGTTTTCCGGTTCAGCGCCCCGAGTTTCGTGCGCAGGTAATCCACCACCAGCTCCGCCGCGCGATTGACGCGGGCGATGCGGTCGTCGTCCTGATGCCGCACAAGGTAATAGCTGCGCGTCAGGTCGATCCTGTCCGGCAGCACCTGCACCAGCTCGGGATGCTCTCCGGCGACGAAATCCGGCAGGATGCACAGCCCGTGCCCGGCCAGCGTCCAGCGCAACTGCACGATCAGGGAGTTGGAGGCCAGACAGGGGTCGCGCTCCTGCCCCATGACCGCAGCGTAATCCAGTTCCTTGTCGAAAATCATGTCGGAGATGTAGCCGATGCAGGGCGTGCCCTCCAGATCGGCGCGGCGCTCGACAGGGCCGAGGGCCTCGACCATCTGCCGCGCGCCATAGAGGTGCAGGCGATAGTCGGCCACCTTGCGCACCTTCAGCCGGCCAGCGGCGGGGGGCGAAACGGCGATGGCGAGGTCGGCCTCGCGCCGCGACAGGGAAAACATCTGCGGCAGGGCGACTATCTGGATTTTCAGATCGGGGTTGTCACGGCCAAGCGCGGCAGTGGCCTCGGTCAGCAGATAGTTCGACACACCGTCGGGCGCCCCGATACGCACCACGCCGGACAACCGGTCGGAGGAACCGCCGACATCCTCGCGCGCCACCGAGGCGATGCTCTCCATACCCTGCGCGTGCTCCACCAGATTGCGCCCCGCCTCGGTCAGCTCGTATCCCTGCGGCGAACGGTCGAACAGTTTCGCCCCCAGCGCCGCTTCCAGCGCCGATACACGCCGCCCGACGGTGGCCGGATCCATGCCCAGCACCTTGCCCGCCGCCACAAGGCGGGAATTGCGCGCCACCTGCAGGAATACGCGCAGGTCGTCCCATTTCATCTGGTCTTTTTGCATGACATGGAGTGTATCACAGGTTTCCGTCATGCAAAAATGCAAAATGCTTTTGGGAAGAATTTTGTGACAAGCAAGGGGCAACGGGCGTAAGCTGTCGGCAAAATATACCCCTCTGGAGGAAACCATGAAAGAACTGACGCACTATATCAACGGTGAACATGTCAAAGGCACATCGGGGCGTTTTGCCGATGTCTACAATCCGGCAATCGGCGAAGTGACAGCGAAAACCCCGCTGGCCTCGGCGGCGGAAATCGATCTGGCGGTGCAGGCGGCCGAGGCGGCACAGCCCGCATGGGCCGCCGTCAACCCGCAGCGCCGCGCGCGCGTGCTGATGAAAATGGTCGATCTGCTGCATCGTGACATGGACAAGCTGGCCGAGGCCCTGTCGAGCGAGCACGGCAAGACCCTGCCGGACGCCAAGGGCGACGTGATCCGCGGGCTGGAAGTGGTGGAATACTGCATCGGCGCACCGGAACTGCTGAAGGGCGAATACACCGACGGCGCCGGTCCGGGCATCGACATGTATTCCATGCGCCAGCCGCTGGGCGTCACCGCCGGTATCACCCCGTTCAACTTCCCCGCCATGATCCCCATGTGGATGTTCGCGCCGGCGATTGCCGCCGGCAACGCCTTTATCCTGAAACCGTCCGAGCGCGACCCCTCCGTCCCCCTGATGCTGGCCGAACTGTTCGAGGAGGCCGGCCTGCCCAAGGGCATCCTGCAGGTCGTCAACGGCGACAAGGAGGCCGTCGACGCGATCATTGCGCATGAAACTATCCAGTCGATCGGTTTCGTCGGCTCCACCCCGATTGCCGAATACATCTATGGCAACGGCTGTGCCGCGGGCAAACGGGTCCAGTGTTTCGGCGGGGCGAAAAACCATGCCATCATCATGCCGGATGCGGATATGGACAACGTGGTCGATGCGCTGATCGGGGCCGGTTACGGCGCGGCGGGCGAACGCTGCATGGCGATCTCGGTCGCGGTGCCGGTGGGTCAGGAAACTGCCGACCGCCTGATCGAGGCGCTGATCCCGCGTGTCGAGAGCCTGAAGGTCGGCCCCTATACGGCGGGCGACGATGTGGACCTCGGCCCCGTCATCACTGCCGAGGCCAAGGCGCGGATCAATGCGCTGGTCGACAGCGGTGTGGAACAGGGCGCGAAACTGGTCGTGGACGGGCGCGGGTTCAAGCTGCAAGGCTATGAAAACGGCTTCTTCGTCGGCCCATCGCTGTTCGACAATGTGACCACGGATATGGAAATCTACAAACAGGAGATCTTCGGTCCTGTCCTGTCCACCGTGCGCACCGATACCTATGAAGAGGCGATCGGTCATGTCATGGACCACCAATATGGCAACGGCACCGCGATCTTTACCCGCGACGGCGACACGGCGCGCGATTTCGCCAGCCGCATCAACGTCGGTATGGTCGGAATCAACGTGCCGATCCCCGTGCCGCTGGCCTATCACACCTTCGGCGGCTGGAAAAAATCCGCCTTTGGCGACCTGAACCAGCACGGGCCGGATGCGTTCAAATTCTATACGCGCACGAAAACCGTGACCTCGCGCTGGCCCTCGGGCGCCAAAGAGGGTGCGGAATTCTCCATCCCGACGATGAAGTAATACGGGCGGGCGGCCCTGCTGCGGGGTCGCCCCCTCTTCTTTGCGAAAATACTCGAATCCCACCCTCAACCGCACGAGGCTGCTCATGGATTTTGCGCTCTCCGACGAACAACAGATGATTTTCGACATGGCCTATGATTTCGGCCAGTCCCGCATCGCGCCCCATTCCGAAGAATGGGAAGCGGCCGGCACCATCCCGAAAGAGCTGTGGCCGGAAATCGCCGCGCTCGGCTTCGGCGGGTTGTATGTGTCCGAGGAGTTCGGCGGCTCCGGCCTGTCGCGGCTGGACGCGACGCTGGTGTTCGAGGCTCTGGCGATGGCCGATCCGGCTGTCGGTTCCTTCCTGTCGATCCACAATATGTGCGGCGGCATGATCGACAAGTTCGGCTCGCTCGAAACGCGGGCCAAGTGGCTGCCGGACATGTGCACGATGGAAAAGGTGTTTTCCTATTGCCTGACCGAACCGGGTAGCGGCTCGGATGCCTCGGCATTGCGGACAAAGGCGGTGAAATCGGCGGATGGCTATACGCTGAACGGCACCAAGGCGTTTATTTCCGGCGGCGGCTATTCCGATGCCTATCTGGTGATGGCCCGCACCGGCGGGGACGGACCGAAGGGCATTTCCTCGATGGTGGTCGAGGCGGGGACTGCGGGGCTGTCGTTCGGCGCGCCGGAACGCAAGATGGGCTGGAAGGCGCAGCCGACGGCGCAGGTGCAGTTCGACGATTGCAAAATCCCGCCCGATAATCTGGTCGGCGAGGAAGGCAAGGGGTTCAAATACGCCATGGCGGGGCTGGACGGCGGGCGGTTGAATATTTCGGCCTCGGCACTGGGCGGGGCGCAAAAGGCGCTGGATATCGCGCTGGCCTATATGAGCGAGCGGCAGGCCTTCGGCAAGACGCTGGACCGGTTCCAGGCGTTGCAGTTCCGCGTCGCGGATATGGAGATCGAGTTGCAGGCGGCGCGCACCTATCTGCGGCAGGCGGCGTGGAAGCTCGATACCGGCGCGCCGGATGCGACCAAGTTTTGTGCCATGGCGAAACGCTTTGTCACCGATACCGCGTTCAACGTTGCCAACGATGCGCTGCAGATGCTGGGCGGTTATGGCTATCTGGCCGATTACGGTATCGAAAAACTGGTGCGCGATTTGCGGGTCCACCAGATTCTGGAAGGCACCAACGAGATCATGCGCCTGATCACCGCGCGCGCCCTGCTGGCGGAGCGCGACCGTGGCTGACAGCACCGACGACATCCATATCCGCATCGAAGGGAAAATCGGGCGGATCACCCTGAACCGGCCAAAGGCGCTGAACGCACTGTCCTACGACATGGCCATGGCGATCGAGGCGGCACTGGACGACTGGGCCGGTGACGCGCGTGTGGCGATGGCGCTGATAGATGCCACGGGGGACAAGGCCTTTTGCGCCGGTGGCGATATTCAGGAAATGTATGACACCGCCAGCGCCGGAGATTTCGAATACGGGCGCAGGTTCTGGCGCGACGAATACCGCATGAATGCGAAGCTGGCCAACTGGCCGAAACCCTATGTCGCCCTGATGCAGGGTTTCACCATGGGCGGCGGGGTCGGCGTGTCGTGCCACGGCTCGCACCGCGTGGTCTGCGAGAACAGCCGGATCGCCATGCCGGAATGCGGTATCGGGCTGGTGCCGGATGTGGGCGGCTCGCTGCTGCTGGCGCGCGCACCGGGGCGGCTGGGCGAATACCTCGGCACCACGGGGGCGCGGATGGACGCGGGGGATGCCATTTATGCGGGGTTCGCCGACTATTACATCCCGCGCGAAAAATGGGCGGCGCTGACCGCCGAATTGATCGAAACCGGCGACTGGGAGGCCGTGGACCGCATGGCCGAAACCCCGCCCGGGGCATCGCTGGCCGCGGATCAGGCGCGGATCGACACGGTGTTTGCCGCCGATACCATCCACGACATCCTGCGCCGCATGGACGATGACGACTGGGCCGGTGCCACGCTGAAGGCGCTGGAGCGGAACTGTCCGTTGTCGGTTGCCTGCACGGTGGAACTGGTGCATCGCGCCCGCGGGGCCGACACGATCGAGCGGGCCTTGCAGCAGGAATACCGCTTCACCTACCGCTCCGCCTCGGAGGGGGATTTTGTCGAAGGGATCCGCGCCGCGATCATCGACAAGGACCGCAACCCGCGCTGGAAAATCGCCACGCTGGCTGATGTGAAGGATGCCGAGGTCGCGCGGATGCTGATGCCGCTGGGCGACAACGAACTGAAACTCTGAAAGGACACGCCATGAAAATAGGCTTTATCGGACTGGGCAACATGGGCGCGCACATGGCGCGCAATCTGGCGGGCGCGGGACACGAGGTTTCGGGCTTCGACGTCGCCGGTGTGTCGGTGGACGGCGTGGCCGGGGCCGCCAGCGCCGCCGGGGCGGCGACGGGGGCGGATGTGGTGATCACCATGCTGCCGAACGGGCAGATCCTGCGCGTCGTGGCGGAGGAGATCATTCCGGCGATGCGCGAGGGCGCCTGTTTCGTCGATTGCTCCACGGTCGATGTGGAAAGCGCCCGTGCGGTGGCGATGCAGGCGAAGGAGGCCGGTGTTCTGGCCGTGGATGCACCGGTATCGGGCGGCATCGGCGGCGCGGATGCGGGCACGCTGACTTTCATGGCCGGTGGTTCGGACGAGGCTTTCGCCGTAGCGAAACCGCTGTTCGACATCATGGGGCAAAAGGCGGTGCATTGCGGCGGCTCCGGTGCGGGACAGGCGGCGAAGATCTGCAACAACATGATCCTCGGTGCCACCATGGCCGTGACCTGCGAGGCCTTTGCGCTGGCCGACAAGCTGGGACTGGACCGGCAGAAAATGTTCGATGTGGTTTCGACCTCCTCGGGCTACAGCTGGTCGATGAATGTTTACTGCCCTGCCCCCGGTGTCGGACCGGCCAGTCCGGCGGACAATGATTACAAACCCGGTTTCGCGGCGGAGCTGATGCTCAAGGATCTGAACCTTGCGCAGCAGGCGGCCGAGGCGGCGGATGCGGCGACCCCGCTCGGAGAACACGCCCGCGACCTTTACGATGCCTTTGTCAAGGAAGGCGGCGGCGTGATGGACTTTTCCGCCGTGCTGCCCTGGCTGAAGGACAAGGGACACGAGGACGTGTAGGCCCTACCCTAGCATCGCCTCGATCTGGGCGGCTTCGCGTTCGACAGTGGCGACGCCGGCCTCGATGGCCTCGGCGGCGCGGTTGAGGTCCAGAACCGTCATATTGGCGAGGTTGACTTCCAGCAGCACATGTGGCGGATCGGCGATCAGGCGCGAGCGGCGGACCTGGTCGACCATGACGTCGATCGAGGTGGACACCACATCGAAGTAGTTCGGTGGCCGCTTCGGCGGTTTCCTGTCGGGGTCGGTGCCGTTGTTGAACATGTTGAACGCGCTGCGCATCGGCAGGGACAGGGCGGATTTTACCGCCTCCCAGCTTTCGTTTACAACCGGCTTGGGCGGCTGCCACATGACCGAGTATTTCTTGGCCTCGGGATTCACCGCGATAATCACATCGGCGCCCATGGCGCGGCAGGCCGATACCGGCAGCGGGTTGGTCAACCCGCCGTCGAGCAGCCAGCGGTCGTTGTGATGCACCGGCGAGATAATTCCGGGCAGGGAGATCGAGGCGCGCATCGCCTCGACAATCGGACCTTTCTGCAGCCAGACCTCGCGTCCGGTGCGCATGTCGGTGGCGATGGCCATATAGGGAATTTTCTGATCTTCTATCAGGGTCGGCATGTCCAGACGGTTGAAGAATTTCACCACCTGCTTTGCCTCGACCAGACCGCCGGAGGTCAGGTTGACGTCGATCATCGTCGCCAGACGCCGCGCGGTGATGGAGCGCGCCCAGCCCTCCAGCACATCGAGTTGCCCGCCAACGTAGGCCGCCCCGACCAGCGCCCCCATCGAGGTGCCGGCCACCACATCCGCATAGATGCCGCGTTCTTCGAGCGCGCGTATGACGCCGATGTGGCTCCAGCCGCGGGCGCCGCCGGATCCCAGTGCAAGGCCGATTTTAGGTCTGGTCATAACGTTTTGCCGTTTCTTCTTTGCAAAAATACTCGAACCGACGAGCAAGACCCGTCACAACATATCCTTCAGATACGCCCCCGTGTAGCTCCGCGCAACCTTGGCGACCTCCTCGGGCGTGCCTGTGGCGACGATTTCACCGCCGCCGTCGCCGCCCTCGGGGCCGATGTCGATGATGTGGTCGGCGGTTTTGATCACATCCAGATTGTGTTCGATGACGATCACCGTGTTGCCCTGATCGACCAGTTCGTGCAGCACTTCCAGCAGTTTCTTCACATCCTCGAAGTGCAGCCCCGTGGTCGGCTCGTCCAGAATATAAAGGGTGCGGCCGGTGGCGCGTTTCGACAGTTCCTTGGACAGTTTCACCCGCTGCGCCTCGCCGCCCGACAGGGTGGTGGCGGATTGGCCGACCTTGATATAGCCCAGCCCGACGCGCATCAGGGTAGTCATTTTCTCGCGGATCGACGGCACGGCCTTGAAGAACTGCTCGGCGTCCTCGACGGTCATGTCCAGCACATCGGCGATGCTCTTGCCCTTGAATTTCACCTCCAGCGTTTCGCGGTTGTAGCGTTTGCCCTTGCAACTCTCGCATTCCACATAGACGTCGGGCAGGAAGTGCATCTCGATCTTGATCAGCCCGTCGCCCTTGCAGGCCTCGCAACGCCCGCCCTTGACGTTGAAGGAAAAGCGGCCCGGTTTGTAGCCGCGCGTCTTGGCCTCCGGCAGTCCGGCGAACCACTCGCGGATCGGGGTGAAGGCGCCGGTGTAGGTGGCGGGGTTGGAGCGCGGCGTGCGGCCGATGGCGGACTGGTTGATGTCGATCACCTTGTCCAGATATTGCAGGCCGGTGATGGCCTTCGAGGGCGCCGGCACCTGTCGCGCGCCGTTGAGGCGCATGGAGGCGGTCTTGAACAGGGTCTCGATGGTCAGGGTGGATTTGCCGCCGCCCGACACGCCGGTAACACAGGTGAAGGTGCCGAGCGGGAATTCCACGGTGACGTTTTGCAGGTTGTTGCCGGTGGCACCCTCGACAACGATCTTCTTGCCGTTGCCGGTGCGCCGGTCCTGCGGCACGGGGATCTTGCGTTTGCCGGTCAGGTATTGGCCGGTGACGGAGTTTTTCGCCGCCATGATCTGCTTCGGCGTGCCCTCGGCGATGATCTCGCCGCCATGCACACCGGCGGCGGGGCCGATGTCGAGAACGTGGTCGGCCTCGCGGATGGCTTCTTCGTCATGTTCGACGACGATCACCGTGTTGCCCTGATCGCGCAGGTTCTTGAGCGTCGTCAGCAGGCGGCCGTTGTCGCGCTGGTGCAGGCCGATGGAAGGCTCGTCGAGGACATACAGCACCCCCGTCAGCCCCGACCCGATCTGGCTGGCCAGACGGATACGCTGGCTTTCGCCGCCCGACAGGGTGCCGGAGTTGCGCGACAGCGACAGGTAGTCCAGCCCGACGTTGACCAGAAAGCCGAGGCGCTCGCGGATTTCCTTGAGGATGGCGCGGGCGATCTCGTTCTTTTGGGCACCGAGGGCATCCGGCACCGCCTCGATCCAGTCGAGGGCCTCGTGGATCGACATCTCCACCACCTGCGAAATATGCAGGCCGGCGATTTTCACGGCCAGTGCTTCGGGGCGCAGGCGGTAGCCCTCGCAGGTGCCGCAGGGGCGGTTGTTGCGGTAACGGTCGAATTCCTCGCGGATCCAGTTGGAATCGGTCTCGCGGTAGCGGCGTTCCATGTTGGGGATCACCCCCTCGAAGGGGCGCGAGACCTCGTAGACGCGCCCGCCCTCGTCATAGCGGAATTTTATCTCCTCGCCGCCGGAGCCGTGCAGCATCACCCGTTTCACGGTGTCGGGCAGGTCGCGCCACGGGGCATCCTTGTCGAAGCCGTAGTGGCGGGCAATCGCCTCGATGGTCTGGCGGAAATAGGGGGATTTCCCCTTGGCCCATGGCGCCAGCGCGCCGGCGTAGAGGCTGAGCGATTCATCGGGCACCACGAGGCGTTCGTCGAAATAGAGCTCCACCCCCAGCCCGCCGCATTCGGGACAGGCGCCGAAGGGGGCGTTGAAGGAAAACAGGCGCGGTTCGATCTCGGCAATGGTGAAGCCGGATACCGGACAGGCGAAGTTTTCCGAAAAGGTGAAGCGTTCGGGATCGCCCTCGCGCGGGGCGGTTTCGAGGATGGCGATGCCGTCGGCCAGATCGAGCGCGGTGCGCAGGCTGTCGGCAAGGCGGCCCTCCAGCCCCGGCTTGATCACCAGACGGTCCACCACCACGTCGATGTTATGACGGAATTTCTTGTCGAGTTTCGGCGGGGTTTCCAGTTCATGGAATTCCCCGTTGACCTTGACCCGCTGGAACCCCTGCTTGCGCAGTTCGGCGAATTCCTTGCGGTATTCGCCCTTGCGGTCGCGAATGACCGGGGCGAGCAGATAGGCGCGCGTCCCCTCCTCCATCGCCATGATGCGGTCGACCATTTCGCTGACCTGCTGCGCCTCGATCGGCAGGCCGGTGGCGGGGGAGTAGGGCGTGCCGACACGGGCGAACAGCAGGCGCAGGTAGTCGTAGATCTCGGTCACCGTGCCGACGGTGGAGCGCGGGTTTTTCGAGGTGGTTTTCTGTTCGATGGAGATTGCGGGGCTGAGGCCGGAAATATGGTCCATATCCGGTTTCTGCATCATGTCGAGAAACTGGCGCGCATAGGCGGACAGCGATTCCACATACCGGCGCTGCCCCTCGGCATAAATGGTGTCGAAAGCGAGGCTCGACTTGCCGGAGCCGGACAGGCCCGTGATTACGGTCATACGGTTGCGCGGGATGTCCACGTCGATGTTTTTGAGATTATGCTCGCGCGCGCCCCGCACCTCGATATTTTTCAGTTCGGCCATTCTCTGCCCCGGATTGTTCGCCCTGACATATATGCCCGCGCGTGAAAATTGCGATGGCCACATTGGGAACAAAACGGGATCATTGCAAGGAAAATCGCGCGAGCGTGAAATAAAAGGGGTAGACATATTCAAAAATGTGAATAAATTGATGTTCAAGCATTGAAACGGGCGCCTAGCCCTCTATATGCAAAACCGAAACGAGACAAACCAACCCGAAGGTAACCGATATGAACTTCTTCAACCGTGGCCCCGCTGCCAACTCCCCGATCAAATCCATCGCACCGCAGGAAGCTGTTGCGAAGGCGAAAAACGACGACGTTATCCTGATCGACGTGCGTGACGCCAACGAACTGGCCCAGACCGGCAAAGCCGAAGGCGCCATCCACATCCCGCTGTTCCTGCTGCAGACCAAAGCCGACCCGAACCACCCAGAATTCCATCCGGAACTGGACGTGAACAAGCCGGTGATGCTGTATTGCGCCTCCGGTGCGCGTTCCGGCATGGCCGCCAAGGTTCTGGCCGGTTTCGGCTTCAAGGAAGTCTACAACATCGGTGGCCTCGGCCACTGGGTAAACGGTGGCGGCGCGCGCGTAGCGGCCTGATCCGGTTTACAGGTTATAGAGACGGCGACGGGGAAACCTGCCGCCGTTTTTTGTTGTCTGTCCAAAACCACTAAACCGGTTTAGTGGTTCTAAAACGGGCGCAAGCCCCTGATTTCAAAGGCCATGGTGTGTTAACGAAAAGTTACGCTCAGTAACCGGACAGGTCGGCGAGGATTTTTTCAACGTATTCCTCGGTCTCGGGAAAGGGCGGAATACCGCCGTATTTCCGCACGGCCCCCGGTCCGGCATTATAGGCGGCCAGCGCCAGTTCCCATGTGCCGAAACGGTTGTATTGCCGGCGCAGATAGCGCGCACCGCCGTCGAGGTTTTCATAGGCATCCCACGGGTCCACCCCCAGTTCCTCGGCGGTGCCCGGCATCAGCTGCGCCAGCCCGATGGCCCCGCGCGGCGAGACGATCATCGCGTCCCAGTTCGATTCCGCTGTCACCAGATTGAAAAACAGTTGCTCGGGAATCTCGTATTTCGCCGCCATCTGCAGCGCCATGTCGAAATAACTGCCGGTAGTCACCGCTTCGGGGATCGGAAACGGATCGGCGAGGATCCGGTGTCGCAGAGCGTTCAGCTCGGCCGCCATGCTGCCCTCGGGCATCGGGCGGTTCTGATAGTTCTGGATGAACGTGTTCACGCCCTGGAATTGCAGGCCGTTGACCCCGACTTCCTGTGCGGAGACCGGAACCGCCGCCAGAATCGCCAATATAACAGTCCCGAATTTCATGCTCTGCCCTGTTCTTTTCGGGTCTTTTAACAAGTTTACGGATTATTAGCCATCTCTGTGGTCTATGGCGCAATAGTTGGTTAATCTCGCCCGGACAGAATCGCGTAACGGAGAATAAAATGGCAGGCAGCGTCAACAAGGTCATCATCATCGGCAATCTGGGGCGCGACCCCGAGGTGCGCACGTTCCAGAATGGCGGCAAGGTGTGCAACCTGCGTATTGCCACCTCGGAGACATGGCGCGACAAGGCGACCGGCGAGCGGCGCGAGAAAACCGAGTGGCACTCGGTCGCGATCTTTCAGGAAGGGCTGGTGCGTGTGGCCGAGCAATACCTGCGCAAAGGCTCGACGGTTTATATCGAGGGCAAATTGCAGACCCGCAAGTGGCAGGACCAGTCCGGCAATGACCGCTATTCGACCGAGGTTGTCCTGCAGGGTTTCGACGGCAAACTGGTGATGCTCGGCGGGCGCGGCGATGGTGGCGGTCAGGGTGGCGGCGACTATGGCGGTGGTCAGGGTGGATACGGTGGCGACCAGGGCGGCGGCTTTGGCGGCTCGCAGCAGGGCGGCGGCGGTGGAAATCTGGACGACGAAATCCCGTTCTAGGCTCTTCTAAACCCCGCTCCGGCGGGGTTTTTCATTACCGTAGACGCTTTTTGCACCGGATTGACCTGTATGGCCTTTTAATGGGCGCCAAGCATACTACATGTCGCGCAGCACAGCGCCACGATTGTGCAGCAACCACACCACAGGCGCCCCGCGCCGGCCGACAGGAGAGACGATGAAACGCGACGAAACCCCCGAAACCGAGAACAAAGGTTATATCTATCAGGCGCCGTGGGAACGGCACATGGGAAAGATCCTGTCTCCGTTCGAGGAGTTCCTGCATCGCCAGACATCGGCCGGAATGCTGCTGATGGGCATGGCTGTTCTGGCCCTTGTTCTGGCCAACAGCCCGCTGGCAGATACCTACCAGAATATTCTCCATACCTACATCAGTATCGGTGCCGGAGAGTGGAAGCTGAAAATGTCTCTGCTCCACTGGATCAACGACGCCTTGATGGTGCTGTTTTTCTTTGTCGTCGGCATGGAACTGAAGCGCGAGTTCCTGGTCGGGGAACTGGCCAACCCGCGCAATGCGGTCCTGCCCATTGCCGCAGCCATTGGCGGTATGGTTGTTCCGGCTCTGGTCTTTTTCGCTCTCAACCCGACCGGCGATGCCGCCCGGGGCTGGGGTATTCCCATGGCAACCGATATCGCCTTTGCCATCGGCGCCATGGCGCTTCTCGGGGCGCGCGCACCGAAGGCGCTGGTAACCTTTCTTGTGGCGCTGGCCATCGTGGACGATCTGGGCGCGGTGCTGGTGATTGCCGTTTTCTATACGGAATCCATTGCCCTTGTGCCGCTGGCTTTTGCCGCCGGTCTGGTCCTGCTGCTGATTGTCCTGAACCGTTCGGGCGTGCGCAACACCATCCCCTATTTTGTCCTTGCGGTTCTGCTCTGGTTTGCCTTCCTGCAATCGGGTGTCCACTCGACTATCGCCGGCGTTCTGGGGGCCATGACCGTGCCCGCACGGCCGAAATACGACCCTGAGCGGTTCAGCAACCGCGTGCGGGAAATTCTCGGCCGTTTCGAGGCTGCGCGCGACAGCGGACAAAGCATCCTGACAAATGTCGAGATGCGCACCCAGGTGCAGGCACTTGAAAACACGGTGCATCGCGTGCAGGCTCCGCTGCAACGGCTGGAGCATATCTGGCATCTGCCGGTGGCCTATCTGGTTATTCCCATATTCGCACTGGCCAATGCCGGTATTCCGGTCGAGCTTGGCGCCCTGTCCGAAACCCTGACCGATCCGGTGTTCGGCGGTGTGTTTTTCGGGCTGATTCTCGGGAAATTCATCGGCATCACCGGGGCCAGTTGGCTGGTATTGAAGCTCGGAGTCGCCGTGTTGCCGAAAGATACGCGCTTCACGCAGATTGCAGGCGCCTCTCTGCTGGCCGGCATCGGGTTCACCATGTCGATCTTTGTGGCATCGCTGGCCTATGCCGAGCAACCGGAACTGTTGCTGATGTCGAAAACCGGCATTCTGGCGGCCTCGTTCCTGGCGGGCGTTTCCGGCTACATCTGGCTGTATATCGCCGGAAAACCGAAGGAAACCTAGGCCGTAAACTCGGCGACCAGACCGTCGACGACGGCGACGCAGGCCTCGTGTTCGTCTGCGCCGCCGTCCAGCGCCGCACGGTAGGTCGCGCGCTGGCGGTCGGCGGAGCTGCCCTCGCGCGCGATGCGGCGGATATGCAGCAACTCGCGTTTGCAGCCCAATGCCTCGGCGTCGGGGGACAGGAGTTCGATCAGTTCCTCCATCAGGTCGGCCATATTCGCCATACGCCCGTGCCCCTGGTCGATCAGCTTGCCGCGCGCCCCGTGGCGCTGCGCCTGCCAGCGGTTTTCGGCAATCAGGGTGTTGGGATACATACGCCAGCGCTGGTTCAGGGTGCGCAGGCGATAAAGGTATGCCATCAGCGACTGGTATACCGCCGCAATCGCCGCCGCATCGTCCACCAGCGAGCACACGTCGGTCACGCGCTGTTCCACCGTCGGGAATTTCGATGAGGGCCGGATATCCCACCAGATCTTGCTGGAATCCTCGATACAGCCGGCCTTGACCATCTGCGCCACCAGTCGCTGGTATTCCCCGAAGGAATTGAGCTGGTCCGGCAACCCCGTGCGCGGCAGCGCATCGAACACCGTCAGGCGATAGCTGGCCAGTCCGGTGTCCTCGCCCTCCCAGAACGGCGAGGAAGTGGACAGTGCCAGAATATGCGGCAGGAAATAGGTGACCTGGTTCATCAGGTCGATACGCAGGTCCTCGTCCTCGATCCCGATGTGGATATGCATCCCGCAGATCAGCAGCCGCCGCACCGCCTGCCCCAGATCGTCGCGCAACTCGTCGTAGCGTTCCTTGCGGGTGTGGGTCTGGTCGCGCCAGCGGGAAAACGGATGCGTCGAGGCGGCAATGGGAGCATAACCGAAGGCCTCCGCCGCCTGCGCCACGCCCGCACGCAATTGCACCAGTTCGTCGCGCGCATCGGAAACCTGCCGGTGCGGCTTTGTGCCGATCTCCACTTGGCATTGCAGGTATTCGCCCGTGACCTGATCGCCCAGCGCCGCGTTGCAGGCGGACAGGAACGCCGGGTCGGGAGAGCGCACAAGATCGCGGGTCTTGCGGTCGACGAGCAGGTATTCCTCCTCGATGCCCAAAGTCAGTGTCGGTCTGTCGCCCATCTCCGCGCCCTGCCCTGTCGTTGTTTTAGCCGGTATTGTGGGACAGGCCGGACGATAAAGCAAACCGGAATTAACAGTTTCAGGGTGGGAAAACTGTGCTAAACGGGTATTTCCGTCGCCGGAGCGGGACGGCACAAAGGACATAGCCCGCAGTTGCACAATATAATTCAGGGAGTTTCGAATGAAAGCCGTCGCATTTGCCGTTCTCGGCGCTGTAACGCTGGTTGCCTGCACCAATACGGTCGATACGGTTTACACACCCGACAACTACAACCGGGTGGTGGATATCATCAACGACACCGGCGTGAGCATGACGCGGTTTTATGCCACCGCCACGGGGCGGAACGGACGGGGAGCGGACCGGCTCGACGGTTCGGTTCTGGCTTCGGGGGGCTACATGACCATCAATTTCGATGACGGCACCGGCGCCTGTTACTACAACTTCGAGGCGCAGTTCGCCGACGGGAACGTGATGACCGCCTCCAACGTCAACGTCTGCGCGGAAACCGGCCGGGTTTTCCGTTAGCGCTATCCGGTTTTTTCCATCAGGATAATCCGGTATTCATATTGCCGCGGGAATGTCTCGAAACGGTTCGAGGTCCGTTGCGAGCGTTTGTAGGCCTTGCCCAGTATCCGGTCGAACAGGAAATTGTAGAACCTGTGATCCTGCTCCAGCCCCTGTTTGACCTTGGCGGCAAAGGGGCGCACGGCGGTATTCTTGATTTCGTCCAGCACATGGAACGTCGGGATAATCCGGTCGGTGACATCTTCGTCATGCAGGATTTTCAGGCGGCCCCCGAAACCATCGACCGCATCCATAAACTGCCGATAGCTGCCGCGCGGAGCATCTTCGCCCTCGCTGTCCTCGTGGCGGAAATAGTCGAAAATCAGGATATACCTGTCGGTGTATTTCAACGCCTGTTCCAGCGCCGTGCGCAGGCGGATGTAGTGGAAGCTTTCGGGGAAAATCAGCATGTCGAAGGTCTTGTCCGAGGAAAAATCCTCGAACAGGGTTTCGTGGATCGGCACCTCGCCTTTCAGCTTCTCGTTGGCAATGGCATTCAGGCGGGCCGAGGGACAGACACATTCCATCGCATACCCCAGATCGGCAAGCGCCCGGGCGTTGCTGCCGGTACCGCTGCCCACATCCAGAACGGTTTTCACACCGGCAGGGAAATGCGAAAGCATCTTGTCGAAATAGGCCTGCTGCGCCTGCCCGAGCGCCATCAGCGATGCGACATCCGGCTTGCCATCGGGCCAGTAGCCGTAATGCAGATAGCCGTGCCCGAAAGCGACCTGTGTGAACAGGGCCTCGAAATCCAGTTGGAGTTCCTTGATTTTCATGCCCTGCTCCCTGTTTTTTCCGGCGTTACAGTTGCGCCATCACCTCTTCGGAAATTTCGAAATTGGCGGTGACGGTCTGCACGTCGTCGTCATCTTCCAGCGCCTCGATCAGGCGCATGAGTTTCTGCGCGCCTTCAAGGTCCAGTTCCGTCGTCGTCTGCGGTTTCCACACCAGCTTGGCACTTTCGGATTCGCCCAGAGCCGCCTCCAGCGCGGTGGAGACCCCGTGCAGGTCGGTGTCGGCGCAGTAAATCTCGTGCCCGTCATCGGTGGATTCCACATCCTCGGCCCCTGCCTCGATCGCCGCCATCATCACCGTGTCGGCGTCGCCAACGCTGGCCGGATAGGTGATCAGGCCGACACGGTCGAACATGAAGGAAACCGAGCCGGTCTCGCCCAGATTGCCGCCGGATTTGGCGAAAATCGAGCGCACGGACGACGCAGTCCGGTTGCGGTTGTCGGTCATCGCCTCGACAATCACGGCAATGCCGCCCGGGCCGTAGCCCTCGTAGCGGATTTCATCGTAGTTGTCGCCGTCGCTGGCCTGCGACTTCTTGATCGCGCGTTCGATCACATCCTTCGGGACCGACTGCTTTTTCGCCTCTTTCACCGCAAGGCGCAGGCGCGGATTTTTATCGGGATCGGGGTCGCCCATCTTGGCGGCCACGGTGATTTCCTTGGCCAGTTTGGAAAAGATCTTGGAGCGCGCCGCATCCTGACGCCCCTTGCGATGCTGGATATTTGCCCATTTGGAATGGCCTGCCATGGTATTCTCCGCTAGTTTTCTTGTGCACTTCTATAGTGCAGGCGCGCCTGCGGGGGCAACCCCGCGCGTGCGTTGACATTTTCCACGCCACGGGGTTCTGTGTGCGAAACGAGGGGACGCCATATGACCACCGACCAGATTATCCTTTTCTCGCTGTTCGGCGGGGTGTTCGTGTTCCTGCTGTGGGGCAGGTTCCGCTATGATCTGGTGGCCTTTACCGCGCTGCTGATCGGGGTGGTAACCGGCGTGATCCCGACGAAGGAGGCGTTTTCCGGCTTCGGCCATCCGGCAACGCTGGTGGTGGCGCTGGTGCTGGTGGTATCCGCCGGTCTGGTGCGATCGGGCGCCGTATTCCTGATTACGCGGACACTGGTGGACAGCACGCGCAGCCTTGGCAAACATATCGCGCTGATGGGGGCGATCGGCGGGGTGCTGTCGGGGTTCATGAACAACGTCGCGGCGCTGGCCCTGCTGATGCCGGTCGATATCCAGACCGCGCGCAAGGCCGGACGCGCACCGGGCCTGTCGCTGATGCCGCTGAGCTTCGCCACCATCCTCGGCGGTATGGTCACGCTGATCGGCACGCCGCCCAATATCATCATCGCCACCATCCGCGAGGACAGTCTGGGCGAAGCCTTCAAGATGTTCGACTTCGCCCCCGTCGGGCTGGTCGCCGCCATCGCCGGACTGCTGTTTGTAGCCACCATCGGCTGGCGGCTGATCCCGCAGCCCAAGGATGGAAACAACGGCACCGACCCGCTGGACAGCATCGCGCAGTATATCGCGGAACTGGTGGTGCCGGAGGATTCAAAACTGGTCGGGCAACGTCTGCGCGACCTGAACGAGGTGGCCGAGAAAAACGACGTCGCCATCCTCGGACTGGTGCGCGACGGCAAGCGGCGCTACGGTTCGCAACAGAACACGAAACTGGCCGTCGGCGATGCGCTGGTGCTGGAGGCAACCCCCGACGCGCTGGACGAATTCCGCGCCGCCCTGTCGCTGGATTTTGCCGATGCCAAACGCGAGGAACGGGTCCGCGCCGAAAGCGAGGGCCTGCGCGTGGTCGAGGTGGTGGTGACGGACGACTCCCGCATCAAGGGCAAAACCGCGATGAGCATCGGGCTGGGCTGGCGGCGCTCCACCGTGCTGCTGGGGATTTCGCGACAGGGCAAACGAATCAGCAAACAGGTGCGTAAAACCCCGATCCGCTCCGGTGATATCCTGTTGCTGCTGGTGCCGCAGGAACGCGAGAACGAGGTGGTCGAATGGCTCGGCGCCCTGCCCCTTGCCGATCGCGGCCTGGCGGTGACCGAAAATTCCAAGGTCTGGCTGGCCATCGGCCTGTTCGCGGCGGCAGTGGCGGCGGCGAGCTTCGGGCTGGTCTATCTGCCCGTGGCGCTCGGGTTGGTGGTTGTCGGCTTCGTCCTGTTCAAAATCCTGCCGGTTTCCGATATCTACAACCACATAAGCTGGCCGGTCGTGGTGCTGCTCGGCTCCATGATCCCGCTCGGCGCGGCGCTGGAAACCTCCGGCGGCACGGTGCTGATCTCCGATGCGCTGGTGAACCTGACACAAGGCATGCCGGCCTGGGCGATCCTGACCATCCTGATGGTGGTGACCATGACCCTGTCGGATGTGCTGAACAACACCGCCACCACCATTGTCGCCGCCCCGATTGCCATCCAGATGGCGACCGCGCTCGGCGTCAATCCCGATCCGTTCCTGATGGCGGTGGCCGTCGCGGCCTCCTGTGCCTTCCTGACGCCGATCGGGCACAAGAACAACACGCTTATCCTCGGCCCCGGCGGCTACAGTTTCGGCGACTACTGGCGCATGGGGCTGCCGCTGGAAATCCTGATCGTCGCGGTCTCCATCCCCGCAATACTGGTATTCTGGCCGCTGTAACGCGCCCCTTCCTTTTCACGCCCCCTGTGCTATCAATCGGAAAAAGGGGACAAAAATGAATGTTCTGCAAATCACCTCGCTGCTGATCGTGCTGGCCGGTGCCTTCGGTGCCGTCAACTATCTGTTTCTGCGCCTGCCCTCCTCCATCGGGATTCTGGTGGTGGCACTGGTGGCCTCGCTCGCCGCAATGGGGCTGGACTGGCTGCTGCCCTCCATCGGCATCACCGACACAGTGCGCGGTATGGTCGAGGGGATCGAGTTTTCGGGTGCGTTGCTCGAAGGGATGCTCGGCCTGCTGCTGTTCGCGGGGGCGCTGCATGTCAAACTGTCGGACCTGCGCGAACAGGCGTGGACCGTGGCGCTGATGGCGACGCTGGGGGTCGCGATTTCCACCGCCGTGGCCGGTTTCGGCTTTATGTGGATGGTCGGTGCGCCAATGCTGGTGGCGCTGGTCTTCGGCGCCCTGATCTCGCCCACCGACCCCGTCGCCGTGCTGGGCGTGCTGCGCGAGGCCAACCTGCGCAAGTCGCTGGAAACCCAGATCGCGGGCGAGAGCCTGTTCAATGACGGCGTCGGCTATGTGGTATTCCTGCTGCTGGTCGGGCTGGCCTGGCCCTCGGGCGAGGCGCACGGCAACGATGGCTGGCTCGGCGCGCTCGAGCTGTTCGGCAAAGAGGCCCTCGGCGGCGCGGCCCTCGGCGCGCTGCTCGGCTGGATGACCTTTCAGGTGATGAAGCGCATCGACGATTATCCGCTGGAGGTGCTGATCTCGCTCGGGCTGGCCTTCGGCGGCTATGAACTGGCGGTCTATCTGGGCGTCTCCGGCCCGATCATGGCGGTGGTTGCAGGGCTGTTCATCGGCGACATCGGCACCAAATACGGCATGTCCGAGCAAACACGCAAATACGTCAACGCCTTCTGGGAACTGATAGACGAAATCCTGAACGCCGTGCTGTTCCTGCTGATCGGGGTCGAGGTCTTCGCGGTTGCTTTCTCGGTCGACGCGCTCTGGGCCGGCATCGGCGCCATCGCCCTGTCGCTGGTCGCCCGTCTGGCCGCAGTATTCGTTCCGGTCCTGCTGCTGTCCCGCTGGCGCAAATTCGGCCGCGACGTAGTGCCGATCATGACATGGGGCGGGTTGAAAGGCGGCATCTCGGTCGCACTGGCCCTGTCCCTGCCCGACAGCGAATGGAAACCGGCCATCCTGACCTCGACCTACATCGTGGTGCTGTTCTCGATCATCGTGCAGGGCCTGAGCATCGCCCCGCTGGCGCGAAAACTGGACCGGGAGCAGGAACTGTTGTGAGAGGAAAGGCAATCGGCATATCGGAGAGGTAAAGATGAAGAAACCCGCCACCGTCACCGCGCTGGATGACCTCGGGCGCGTGCGCCTGTCGCAATCCTTCTTCATGCGCGAATTTCTCTACAGCGAAGTCGCCGCCCTTCACGGCATCGAGAACATCCCCGACGACCCGGACCTTGCCATCGCC
>Ga0256839_1002527_pt1 | contig 20200 bp, 19 predicted proteins | sample 354166metaG_FD_185968 | JGI IMG/M metagenome (GOLD analysis project Ga0256839, IMG submission 185968) | Hydrothermal vent microbial communities from Mid Atlantic Ridge, Atlantic Ocean - 354-166 | ecosystem: Environmental > Aquatic > Marine > Hydrothermal vents | place: Atlantic Ocean: Mid... | reverse complement strand
TCCCCCTCTCCCGGCCATACATTTTAAATCATCTATTACTTCCCAAAATATATATCATCTAATTCACGCTATAATCATACATACTTTATAATAAAAGGATTTTATATGTCAGAGAATATTGGAAAATTGATGCTACGCATGATGCTTGGAGGCATGATGCTATTTCATGGTATCGATAAAGCCATACATGGCATTAATTTCATTAAGAGTCTAGTAGCCAAACAAGAACTTCCTGAAATGTTAGCATACGGTGTATATGTAGGAGAAATACTTGCCCCATTGTTTTTACTGATTGGATGGAAGTCTCGATTTTGGGCAGGTATTATTGCCATCAATATGTTCATTGCTATTTATTTAAACCATATGGGTGATTTATTACGATTGGGAGCTCATGGCTCGTGGGCAGTTGAAGTACCAATGTTTTATCTGCTGAGTGCTTTGTCCATTATGTTCTTAGGCTCTGGAAAATATGCCGTCATGCGGGATTAGTACATTTAGAGTACACAAAGTTTCATTATAGTACTCAAAATTACACAAGGTAATACCATGATTCAACTCATTTTAACACTATTGATTATGACTTTAACATCTGTACAAGCACAAAACTTTAAGCCATGGCAAACAAATATCGAGAAGTTAAGTGCATTTGAGAAACATGTACTTATCAATAAAGGTACAGAACAAGCTTTTTCTGGAGAATATGTACATACAAAAGAAAATGGTATATACACATGTAAAGTATGTGATACGCCACTTTATAAATCCTCAGATAAATTTGATTCTCACTGTGGTTGGCCTAGTTTTGATGATGCCATACCTAATGCTATTAAAGAAATACCTGATAAAGATGGCAAACGAACTGAAATAGTTTGTGCTAATTGCGGTGCTCACATGGGACATATCTTTAAAGGAGAAGGCTTAACCAAAAAAAATATACGCCATTGTGTCAATTCTGTCTCTTTAAAATTTAAAAAAGAAAACAATGATACAAAAAAAATAGCTAAAGCATATTTTGCCGGTGGCTGCTTTTGGGGTGTAGAGTATTACTTGGAACAAATTAAAGGCGTTATCGAAGTGACATCAGGTTATATGGGTGGAAAAGTAAAAAATCCAGCTTATTATGACGTCATACGTAAAAATACAGGACATCTAGAAACAGTTGAAGTGATTTATGATCCTAGGCAAGTCAGTTATGAAACTCTAGCAAAAACTTTTTTTGAGATACATGATCCTACGCAAATAGATGGACAAGGACCTGACATAGGTAGCCAATATCTTTCTGCAGTATTTGTAAAGAGCCCAAAAGAGAGAAAAACTATCAAAAAGCTAATCAATATTTTGGAAAGCAACGGCTTAAAGGTAGCTACTAAAATCTTAGATAAAACACCTTTCTATGCTGCTGAGTCATATCATCAAGACCATTATACGCGTAAAGGTGGTACACCTTACTGCCATCGCCGTGTCAAACGATTTTAATTAGTCTTTAGAATTAATCATCCACTGTGAAAATACATTAAGATAGTTCCAAAAACTTTGGATATTTGCTTCTGAAGTTTGTTTCTCCTTAATAATAGGCTGTAACGCTTCTTCAAATGTTACAAGCCAATGCAACCTCGCATTTGGTGTTATGCGAAAAGGAGCATGTCTTCCTCTCATTTGTGGGGCACCTCTATTTTTATTAAAATGTTTTGGTCCCCCACATATTTGTATAAAAAAATCTGCTGAATGTCCAGCAGCGATTAACATCTCTTCTTTTGATTCTGGAAATATATTTTTAATAGGACTCTCAAAAAGTCCCATATAAAATCTCTCAAGCAAGTCTCTCATACCCTCTTCTCCAATATCGTTTAGAAATTCTGGATTTGGTTTTGTAACAGGGGGGTTCACCCCTTCTTGATAAGCTTGTATTGAAAAATCTAATGGGGATGTACCAAAATGCATAAAATACCTTTTTTAATTGTTTATAGGGTTATATCATGAAAATGCTTAGGTGTCAACTATTTACTACAATCACCTGTACCACAGCGACTACTCTTCTCCACAGCAAAACTGTTTATATACCCACATTCCAAACATTCAAAAGAAAGTATTTTCGGACCTGAACATCCACTGGAACGTTGATCTGTAAGTTCTATAGATTTTAATTTACATTTTGGACAAAAACCTCGTTTAATACTATCAAGTTGTTCTTTCTTCTCCTTCAAATAATATATGTAAACCAATACTGATCCGCTAAGAATAATAAGCATAAAAGCCAAAAGATAATAATCCATAATCTACTTCCTTATGTGGTATATTTTTTGAGTTCTTGAACCTGCATCTTATAATGAGGTAAAAAAATTTCAATCAACTGCCAAAACGATTTTTGATGATGTTTATATTTAATATGTGACAATTCATGCACAATAATGTATTGTATCACGTCTTCTGGCAGTTTCATCATCATGGTATTAAAACTCAAATTATTATTTACAGAACAGCTTCCCCATTGTCGTTTGGTTTTTCTAAACGATATTTTATTAGGATAAAGCTGCATTCTTTTAGACCATGTTTGCACAAGTGGTAGAATATATTTTGAAGCTTCTGCTCTATAAAAAACATCTATATGTTTTTGAAAAGTTTTCTTATCATGATGATAATAACAAAGTGTAAAACCCTCACCATCAAAGTGAAGTTTTACTCTTTTTTTTTCATGTTTAATACACTTTAATGGATAAGCCTTACCTAGAAAATAAAGTTCACCGTTCTCGCCAAAGTCCAATGCCTTACCTTTTTTTTCGTCAAGCCTATCTCTTGACTTATTAATCCATGACGCTTTTTTGAGTAAAAGTTGTTCTATGTGCTTTTGAGAAATTTTGGGAGACTTAATGACAAGAGTTCCTTCATCATTAAAAGTAAGGTATATATGTTTTAGCCTAGGCTTAACTATGTGTATATAATGAGGAAGAAGACGCATGAAACCTAATTTGCACGTCTACCATTTTTAAATATTGCTTGCTCATGTATACTGCCATCTTTTTTATATTTAACCGCTTTGCCATGTTTCCTGTTGTTAGCAAAGGTAATTTCTGCCATAAGATCACCATTAGGATAATATACCTTCAAAACACCATTTTTTCTACCATTCACATACGGTGTTTCTCTAAGGACTCTACCACGTGAATCAAACAAAGTTTCTGTACCATTCTTAACCCCATTTTGTATTTGTACTTTTGAGGTTAGTTTACCATCATATCCATACTTTTTAAGTAATCCACTGTGTCCAGTTTCATCACTCATAAGTAATTCTGATCTAAGCCCACCACCTGTGTAATACTCTTTTTTTACTTTACCTCCAAAAGGAGTTGAGAGTGTAGGGGTTGAACAAGAAGTTAAAAATAAAATGAAAAGTGTAGAAAGAAAAAAAGACAGTTTGTTCATTAAAATAAACCTTTATTTAATTATTGGTAGTTAGTATACTATAATTTACTTCGAAAAATATCTTGAAAGAAAATAGTCCTAATCTCTCTATTTTCTTCCTTCAAACCACTTAAAATATACTCACTTACCTTCGTAAAATTATTTAGCGTTTTTCTTATCTCTTGCCAATCTTTTACGTACTACAGGGTCAAGTGATTTCTTACGAATTCTGATTGATTCAGGTGTAATTTCAACAAGTTCATCATCTTCTATCCATTCCATTGCAGACTCTAATGTAATCGCTCTTGGTGTCACGAGTTTGATAGCATCATCTGCACCTGAGGTTCGCATGTTAGTAAGTTGCTTCCCTTTAAGTGGGTTTACATCTAAATCTCCAGGTCTAGCACTTTCGCCGATAACCATACCCGAGTAAACTTTATCTTGCGGGCTGATGAACATCACACCACGCGACTGAAGGTTGAAGATAGAAAAGGCTACAGCTTCACCATTGTCCATAGATACCAATGCCCCTGGTGTTCTAGACTCAACTGTACCCGAGTAAGGTCTATACTCTAAATAAGAGTGATTCATGATGCCTTCACCTTTGGTATCTGTCAAAAACTCATTTCTAAACCCGATAAGTCCCCGAGCAGGGATCTCGAACTCTAATCTTACTGTTCCATCAGGCATAGGATTCAAAGAAGTCATATTTGCTTTTCTTTTTCCCAATTTTTCTATGGCTACCCCTTGAAACTCTTCTGGCACATCTACAACAAGATGTTCAAATGGCTCCATTTTTACTCCATTCTCCTCTTTGGTAACAACTTCTGGACGTGCAAGCATAAACTCAAATCCTTCGCGTCTCATATTCTCTGCCAAAATACCTATTTGGAGTTCCCCGCGTCCTGAAACTTTAAAAGAAGCATCACCCATTGGTTCCATACGCATAGCGATATTTGTTTCCATCTCTTTTTCAAGACGCTCTTTAATCTTGTTAGAAGTGACATGTTTCCCTTCTTGCCCAGCCAATGGTCCATTGTTTACAGACATAATCACTGAAAGTGTAGGCTCTTCAACGTGCATTGGATCTAGTGCTACTGGATTTACAGGGTCACATACTGAATCACCCACATCGATGTCATTAAAACCTGCAATCGCTACGATATCACCTGCTTCAGCTTCTTCAATGTCAATTCTTTCAAGACCTTTAAATCCAATAAGCTTAGAGATTCTTGATTTAGATTTGGAACCATCTGCTTTTACAAGAAGATACTCATCCCCTTTTTTCACTTTACCATTAAAAATACGTGTAATCCCGATACGTCCAACAAAGTTGTCAGAATCAAGGGTAAATACCTGTGCTTGCGTGTCATTGTCTGGTGAACCTTTTGGGTAAGGTACTTTTTCTAAAATAGCTTCAAAAAGTGGAGTCATGTCTTTATTTTCATCTTCCATTTCCCACTTCGCATACCCATCACGCGCTGCTGCATAAAGTACTGGGAATTCAAGCTGTTCTTCATTTGCATCCAAAGCGACCAGAAGGTCAAATACCTCATCCATCACTCTATCTGGTTCAGAACCATCTTTGTCAATCTTATTAATCACTACCACAGGAATAAGTCCAAATGCAATCGCTTTTTTCAAAACAAATTTAGTTTGAGGCATAACACCCTCTTGTGCATCAACAAGAAGAAGTACTCCGTCTACCATCTTAAGCACACGTTCAACTTCACCACCAAAATCTGCGTGACCTGGAGTATCGATGATATTAATCTTGTGGTCACCATAGTTGATAGCCGTATTTTTAGAAAGAATGGTAATCCCTCTTTCTTTTTCGATAGCATCAGAATCCATCGCTCTTTCTTCTACCTCTTGATGTGCCTCAAACGTACCTGACTGCTGAAGGAGCTCATCTACGAGTGTTGTTTTACCGTGGTCAACGTGTGCGATAACGGCAATGTTTTTAATTTTTTGCATAAAATGTCCTGAAAGTAGGGTAAGTACCCTATGTTTTTCGCGAATTATATCGAAAAGTTACTATATAAGAGATAAGAAGGATAATACTATGCAAAATTGAAACAATTTTCTATAGCATTACAAGCATCCTAGTCGGCTAGTCTACTCCTCACAAACTAAAGACTTAGTCCATAAATTTCATGGTAGGTTTTCATAGCATACCTGTCTGTCATGGCTGCAATATAGTCTGCAACAATACGTTCCTCTTTTCGTACATCAAAAAGTTCTTTTTGGTGTGGAGGAAGTAAGTTCTCATCCTCTCTAAAAGCTTTATAAAGACCTTTAATACACTGTTTTCCTGCATGCATTTTACGGGCAATTTTTTCATGTGTATAAAGCTTCTTAAAAAGAAGCTTTTTAAGCCTTTTTAGTTCTGTTGCTGTTGCTTTGGAAAAACCTATGGGGAGTGTATCTTTTGCATTTAATGTGGCTACTATAGGTTGTTTTTGTCTATATTGTTTAGCGCTATCCTTAGAGTGCAATATGAAATCTTCTACCAACAGCTTTATGAGTCCTGCTACAAAACGGTGACGGTAAAGTTTTTCATTTCTATGTATGCCTTCACGTTGTACCATCTCATCGACTCTTAAACAAAGCGTATCGTGCAGTAAATCATCAAAGGAGATGAGTCCATATTTGATACCGTCGTCTATATCATGTGAAGTGTAGGCTATCTCATCTGCATGGTCTACTACCATTGCTTCAAGACTAGGGTGCTTTTCTAAATCAAAACGAATATCTAAAGTATCTAAAAAAGGTTTTTTATAGGGGTAAGAGTGCTTAAGTACGCCTTCAAGTGTAGCAAATGTGAGGTTAAGTCCATCGAAGTCTTTATAACGTTTTTCAAGTTTTGTAAGTACTCTAAATGACTGAAAATTATGTTCAAATCCCAAAGCTCTGCCATCCTCCTTAAGAAGCTTATCTAGCTCATCTCCCCCTACATGTCCAAAAGGCGTATGACCTAAATCGTGTGAAAGGGCGATGACTTCTGCCAATGTTTCATTGAGTTCTAGCATACGAGACAAGGTACGTGCTATCTGCGAAACTTCTAGTGAGTGTGTCAGACGGGTACGAAAGTAATCCCCCTCATGATTTAAAAAAACCTGTGTTTTGTACTCTAAACGTCTAAAAGAAGAACAATGTAGTACTCTGTCCCTGTCCCTTGCATAGGGGTCTCTAAAATCCTCTTCAAATTTAAAAAAACGTGCATTAGGCTTCATATAATCCCTTTAGTAAATAGTGCTATAATTGTATCAAATAAAAACAACATGGCAGGTAGGACAATGGAAAAAGTAGAAATGTACCATATCGAATATGAAAAACCTAAAGTTACACTTTTACAAGAATCTGGTTTGGGTGTAGCAGAAATAGCAGCTAGAACCTGTTATGACTCTTTTGAAAACTCTGAAAATGCCTGTATCAAACGTGCTATGGAGCATTTGGATACAGATGCTATCAATAACATTGACGACTCTGACTTACTTGCCAATCTTGCCTGGGTACACCACCATCACTCTATCATAGAACATGCCACGCTCTCTTATCTTATACAAGGTACTTCAAGAGGTGTGCTTCAAGAACATGCACGCCACAGACTACAAGCTATTTCTGTACGAAGCACAAGATACACCATGTCATCTGTCATCAATGCATTTGTCGCCTCCAAAGAGAGCGATGAAAGTTTTCCTTTCTTTTTAGAGAAACTGCTTGGATTTAATCTGTTTGTGATTACAGATAAAAAATACTTAGAGATAGAAATAAAAGCCATTTATGATAAATTACAATTCCAATATGAAAAAGACAATGACTTCCTTAAAAATGCTATAGCAAAATCATCTTTACCTTTTATAGAAGAGTGTAAAGGTGACAGTGAAACACTTTTTCAAGCATTTCAGATGGGAAAGAAAAAAAGAAATGTAGGCGATGGTTTTAAACATGTGGTCTCAGATAATTGGAAAGTAGATCTGGTTGTTACATTTAACATACGAAGTCTCAAAAACTATTTTGACTTAAGAGATTCAGGTGCAGCATGGTTTCAAATACAATGGTTAGCCCAAGCTATGAAAGACGTTACCCCACTTAAATATTTAAAACTCATTGACAAAGAACATAAAAACAGTTAAAAGAAGTATTACCTAATAAGTAAAACTCTTAAGCTATAATACAAAAATACTATTGGGGGAAATATATTGCGTTATTTACAAACACTGCTTTTACTTTTACTGCTACAGGTTCAGATTCATGCACAAACACTCTCGATAGAAAATATTTCTACAAACATTAAAACCTCTTTGCATACCCACTTAAAAGGGAAAAATAAAGAAATTGTAAAACATCTTTATACACAATCAAACTATAAGCCCATATGGATAGGACAGAACAATAGAAAAAAGATGAGTGAACTCATTGCTGCTCTTAAAGATCCTCTTTTTAATTACAAAAATAAGTCATTTGATCAAAAAGCTATTGGACGTCTTTTCTTTCAGCTTGATAATAATGAGATTACACAAAGAAAAAAAGTAGCTGTCTATGCAAGGCTCGACCTCATACTTAGTAACTCTTTTGTACGTCTCGTCAGATTTATAGTAGAAGGTGATGTAGACTGGAACCTGGTACAAAAAAAACTTTCCAGCCTAGAACAAACAGATGAAATTAAAGCAAGATGGGAAATGTCTCCAAAACGTATACCTCACCCTAGTGTTATTGCAAAAGCTGCATTAGAAGGGGATATAAAAATGTATTTAACTTCTCTTATCCCAATGGAAAAACGGTATAGAAAACTTGTTGAACTTCTTAAAGCATACCGTGTTATGGATAAGTTTCCCAAAATACCCTATAGCAATAAACCTTTAATGCTTGGAAATAGTGCCTCTCGAATTAAAAACATTAAACAACGTCTTCAGATTTCTGGCGATTATCCAAAAGATGCCCCCATAGACCGTACATTTGATGAAACACTCAAACAAGCTGTAATTACCTATCAAAAACGCTATTTACTAAAAGTAAATGGTATTATAGATAAAACTGTAACGTATTATCTCAATCAGCCTGCAAAAAATAATATACAGGCTATTGTTACCAATCTTGATAAAACAAAACTGTACCCAAAGCAATTTGAAAGTGAATATATTGAAGTTAATATTCCTGATTTTAACCTACGTTATTATAGGGATGGATCGAAAATAATGAAAATGGGTGTTGTCGTAGGACGAATAGACAGACCAACACCGCTATTTTCAGACCATCTTGAATATATGGTCTTAAATCCTACATGGACTATTCCTGACAGTCTTATTAAAAGAGATTTGATACATGTACTTAGAGACAACCCTATGTATTTAGAAGAAAACAATATTCATGTTTTCTCAGGGAAAAAAGAGATACAAATTACTCAAGAGATGCTTGATCCCTACGAACACAGTAAAAAACGTGTTCCTTACCGCTTTGTACAATTTCCAGGTGAAAATAATGCACTTGGACGGGTAAAATTCATGTTTCCAAACAAATATGCAGTCTATTTACATGATACAGATAACAAATCACTGCTTTCACGTCGTTATAAAATCTATAGTTCTGGTTGTATGCGTGTAGAAAAACCTTTTGCTCTTCTAGATACACTTCTTAAACATGCAAAAGGATTTTACTCACAAAGTAAAATAGACAGCATACTTGAAACCAATAAACCAACCACGATTAAACTTTCCCGTTCAATCCCTGTACATATAGTTTACTTTACAGTCTATGAAGAGGATGGGCTGGCATATTTCAAGAATGATATATATCTATATGATATGATTATTCAAGAATCAGTCCAAGGAAATAAAAAGCGTACTTTTTCTGTACCTAAAAAACGTATGATAAGTGTTAAGAAACAAGGAAAACCTTTATCTAATTAATGCGTTTTTTACGCATTTTAACCCTTTGAAGATGTGTCAGTGCAATAGCCATAGCATCAGTAATATCTAATGGTTTTATCTCTTTTTTAATACCAAACAATCTTTTTACCATAAAAGCCACCTGTTCTTTGGTCGCTTTTCCATTTCCTGTAACAGCCTTTTTAACTTGAAGCGCCGTATATTCATGAAAAAAACCAACCTCTTGAAGGATTTTCAGACATAAAGCCCCTCTAAATTGTGCTAGTTTGATAACAGATTTTGGATTAAAAGCAAAAAAGATATCTTCTATAGCTACTTCATCAATAGCATGTGTTTTTAAAATAAGATCAATGCCCTCTATAAGTTCAATCATTTGTGCTTGTAATTCTTTTTCTTTCATTTTAAGTAACCCTGCTTCAATCAATGAAAATTTTTTTCCATTCCACTGTATAATACAGTAGCCTAAATTACGGCTTCCTGGGTCTATTCCTAAGATATTCATTCACACCTTTGTTCACATAGTGAATAAAGTATTCAACCTATGTTTAATAACGCTATTTTAGCTTAAATTGGCTAAAATACACTAAGTTATTCACATTGATATAAGAAACATATTATTGATGTGAAAAGTAAAGGATTAGAAGCGCTATGAATATAGGACAAAAAATACTTTTTGAACTAAAAAAAGAAATTTCTGAATTAGAATACGAACGTTATATTAAAAAACTTGTGTATGATACCAAACGCTCAAGATCAAATATGGTATTTTTTTCTGCACCTAATATGTTGGTTGCAAAATGGGTTAAAACCAAATATACAGATAAACTTTCTCATCTTTTTGAACTTCATAATGATGTAAAACCAAATATAGAAATCACGGTAGGCATACAAAAAAAACATCAAACAGCTACTATCAGATATAACAGTGAAAAAAATACATCTAAGAGTACCTATTTAAACCCTTCCTTAACCTTTGAAAGTTTTATCGTAGGAGATTCCAATCAATTTGCCTATACCACTGCAAAATCTGCAGCAGAAAAACCGGGAAAACAATATAATCCTCTCTTTATCTACGGTGGTGTAGGACTTGGTAAAACCCACTTACTTCAGGCTATAGGTAATTATCATATAGATTTAGGAAAAACCGTTATATATACAACCCTTGAACAATTCATGAACTCTTTTACTTCACATTTACGTTCACAAACTATGGATAGATTTAGAGATAAATTTAGAGAGTGTGATTTATTACTCATAGATGATATACAGTTTTTAAGCCGCAAAGAACAAACCCAAGAGGAATTTTTTCATACGTTTAACGAACTCTATAATGTCAATAAACAAATTGTTATTACTGCAGATCGTGCACCCAATAAGATTGCAGGATTAGTTGATAGACTACGAACACGTTTTGAATGGGGTCTAATGGCAGATATACAACCCCCTGGATTAGAAACAAAAATAGCTATTATTCAAAAAAAATGTGAACTTGATGGGATTAAACTAAATTCTGAAATTATCAATTTTATAGCTTCCCATATGGGTGATAATATACGTGAAATTGAAGGTACAATTATCAAATTAAATGCCCTATCTTCCATGTTAAATCAAGAAATCACATTAGACTTTGCACAAAATGCGATAAAAGATCAACTCAAAGAAAAAAAAGAAAATATCACTATAGATGACATTGTAAAGATCGTTTCTAAAGAACTTAATATTAAACCATCAGATATAAAATCAAAAAAACGAACAAAAAATGTAGTAAATGCAAGAAGAACTGCTATCTACCTAGCAAGGAATCTTACACCAAATTCTATGCCTCAAATTGCACTATATTTTGGTATGAAAGACCACACAGCTATTTCTCATGCAATGAAAAAAATAAATGAAATTATAGAAAATGATGAAAATTTTAAAGTCTTATTGGATGAGCTCTCTAATAAAATTCACAGTAATACAAAAAATACATCATAATTAAATAAAATCAATCACTAAAAACTTGAATAAAAAAAAGATATAATTTTAATAGTGAAAAAATGTGAATAGTCATATATAAATAATATTCCATTAAACAACGATAATACGCATGATAGTACGGTTTTTCACATATTCATAACATACTACTACTATCTACTATTATTATTAAAAATAAGGAAAGTCAATGAAGATAAAAGCAAATAAGCAAATTATAGAATCTATACTTATAAACTTGCAACCTTTTTTAGAAAAAAAAGATGCTACTCAAATTACTTCTCATATATTATTTAAAACAGAAAATAATAAATGTATCATCAAGGCCAGTGATTCGGAAATAGGTTTAAAAATTGTTACAGATAATATATCTATCGAAGCAGATGGTTCCTTTACTGCTAATGGTAAAAAACTTCTTGATATCATTCGTATTTTAAAAGATGATGAAATTACCTTAGAAATATTAGATAATATCTTAATTATAAAACAAAAAAATTCTAAATTTAAACTCCCAACTTTTGATCCTGAAACCTATCCAAATTTTCCAACAATAGACAATAAACCACAAATATCATTAGATTCATTAAGTCTTATTCAAAATCTTAAAAAAATATCTCCAGCCATTGACACAAATAATCCTAAATTTGAACTCAATGGTGCTTTAATTAACATTAAAAATAATTCAACAGATTTAGTTGGAACAGATACAAGAAGATTGGCAATTGCATCAATACCTGGTGAAAACAGTGATGAGCTCTCTTTAATTGTTCCAAAAAAAGCTATCTTGGAAATACAAAAATTATTTCTAGATCAAATTGATATCTTTTTTGATGAAACAAATTTAATTATTTCTAATGAAAATTATTTTTTCTATACACGACTCATTAATGGAAAATTTCCTGATTATCAAAGAATCATTCCAACATCTACTAAACATCAAATTGTATTACCCAAAAAAGAAATGATAGATGCTATTAAAATGATTACAACTATTTCACAAGAAATAAAAATAACACTTTTATCAGATGTAATTATCTTTAATTCATTAAGTGCAGATAATGTTGAAGCAAAAACAGAATTAGAATTAAATACAGGTTTAAATGAAAAATTTGAACTTTCTTTTAATAGTAAATATATTTTAGATTTTATTTCTCAAATAACCAAAAATGAATTCACTATTGAATTTAATGAACCCTCGTTACCTTTTATCGTTAAAGACGATAATTTTATTACTATTATTATGCCTATTGTTGCATAAAAAAGGAAAAATGTTATATGAGTGAAAACAAAACAAAATATATTTTTGTTACTGGTGGAGTTTTAAGTTCTTTAGGAAAAGGTATCACAGCAGCAAGTATCGGTACATTACTTAAACATACTGGACAACGAGTAGGGGTATTGAAGCTTGATCCCTACATAAATGTTGATCCTGGCACGATGTCTCCCTTGGAACATGGAGAAGTTTTTGTTACAAAAGATGGTGCTGAGACAGATCTTGATTTAGGACATTATGAAAGATTTTTAGATACTTCTTTAACCCAAAATAATAACTTTACAACAGGTCAGGTCTATAAAACTGTTATAGAAAATGAACGTAAAGGTAAATATTTAGGTAAAACAATTCAAGTCGTTCCACATATTGTCAATGAAATTAAAGAACGTATTTTTCTTGCAGGTGAAAATAAAGATATTCTTATTGTAGAACTTGGGGGTACAACAGGGGATATAGAAGGGTTACCCTTTTTAGAGACTATTAGACAAATTAAACATGAATTGGGACGTACCAATGTAATGAATATTCATGTGACTCTTTTACCCTACATAAAAGCTGCAGGTGAACTTAAAACAAAGCCAACACAACATTCTGTACAAGAACTTAGACGTATTGGTATAGCACCACATATGATAGTGCTTCGTGCAGAAGTACCTGTAAGTTCAGAAATTAAACGTAAAATTGCATTTTCTTGTGATTTAGAAGAAGACTCTGTCATTGTTGCTGAAGATGCGCCAACAATATATAAGGTACCGCTTAACTTTTTAGTACAAGATATATTAGCACCTATATGTAAACAGTTAGAGCTTAGTGACTGTCAGCCAAAAATGGATGAATGGAGCCAACTGGTCAATAGAATTATCATGCCAAACAATGAAATGAAAATAGCTTTTGTAGGTAAATATTTAGATTTAAAAGAGTCTTATAAATCATTAACAGAGGCATTGATTCATTCTGGTGCACATTTAGATACACGTGTGAATATCAAATGGGTAGACTCTGAAAAAATAGAAAATGATGGAGCCGAAAAGTTTTTAAATGATTGCGATGGAGTACTTGTTGCAGGTGGATTTGGTGTACGTGGTATTGAAGGTAAAATATTAGCTATTCAATACGCAAGAGAAAATAAAATACCTTTTTTAGGTATTTGCCTTGGTATGCAACTTTCTATGATAGAGTATGCTAGAAATGTACTACATTTAAACGATGCAAACTCTGTAGAATTTAATGAAGGTACTACTTCACCAATGGTTTATTTGATAGATGAATTTATAGATGCAGCTGGATCAAAACAAATACGTACAGCTAAATCGGCTATGGGTGGTACCCTTAGACTTGGTGAATATGAATGTGAAACAAAAGAAGGTTCAAAGTTAAGAGCAGCCTATGATGCACCTGTTATTTATGAAAGACATAGACATCGCTATGAAGCAAATCCAAAATATAGGGAAGCACTTGAAGCTAGTGGTATGGATATAACAGGTGAATCTCATGGGCTTATTGAAGCTGTTGAAGTAGTAGATCACCCTTGGTTTTTAGGTGTACAATTTCATCCAGAATTTACTTCAAGACTTCAAAATCCAAACCCTGCCATTTTAGCATTTATTGATGCTTCAATACAATATAAACAAATAACTAATGTATAAAAAATTAACGCTTAATGCGTTAGATGTACTTTTACAAAATCGTTTTAAAGAAGGTTTTCTTTCTTTAAAAGACCTTCCTCAACCATCCACTTTTAAAGATATGGATAAAGCGACTAAGCGCATTGTACAAGCTATACAAAATAGAGAAAAAATAACTATTATTGGTGACTATGATGTAGATGGTGTTACCTCTACTACACTTATGAAACTTTTTTTTGAAGAGATAGAGTATCCTATAGAGTGGATTATTCCTAATCGTTTTAAAGATGGTTATGGACTTTCATCTAATATTGTGCCTCGTATTATTGGTACAGATTTAGCTATCACAGTAGACAATGGTATCTCTGCTGTATACGCAGCGAAACTTTGTAAAGATGAGGGTATAGAACTTATCATTACAGACCATCATTTGCTTGCACCAGAAGTACCCGAATGTTTTGCTATCATAGATCAGAAACAAAAAGAATGTACTTTTCCTTATGCTGATGTCTGCGGAGCACAAATAGCTTGGTACCTTATCGCTTCTCTTAAAAATGCTTTGGGTATACACATAAATATGATGGTTTATATGGAATATGTGGCTATTGCCATTATAGCAGATATGATGCCTTTACAGCATATCAATAGAGCTATGGTTGAAGCAGGTTTAGCGGCTCTTAACAAAAGCAGTAAGCCAGCAATAAAAGCTTTTTTAGAACATGCCAAAAAAGAATCTCTATGTGCAGAAGATATAGGTTTCTTTTTGGCACCGCTACTAAATAGTGCAGGACGTATGGATGATGCTTCCCATGCAGTGGATTTTTTGAGTGCTACAAACATCTATGATGCCAGAGTTAGATTAGAGAGGCTCAAAGACTATAATATTTTACGGAAATCTACAGAACAGGAACTCACCAGCAAAGCGATGGGGCAGGTAAATGATAAAGACCATGTAATAGTCGTAGAGGGAGAAGAGTGGCACGAAGGTGTGGTAGGTATTGTAGCAGCCCGGTTGGCACGCCAATATGAAAAACCATGTATAGTTCTTTCGAATAATGGTGATGGTCTGCTCAAAGGAAGTGGGCGAAGTTTTGGAGAGTGTGACCTTTTTGCTATAACAGATGACTGCAGAAGCCATTTAGAGAAGTTTGGCGGACATCAGGCAGCTATTGGTCTCTCACTGAAGGAAAAGAGCTTAAAATCCTTTAAAATAAAAATCAATGAGAACTTTCTCAAAGGTAATTACATTAAAGATGAGATAGATCCAGATATTACAGGAGAACTACATTTTCATGATATTTCTTTTGCACTTACAAAGTTAGTCAAAAAGTATGAACCATATGGACAAGGAAATCCTATACCAAAGTATATCTCAAGGAGAGTAGAAATTCTTCAAGTAGATACCATGGGCAAAGAGGGTGAGCACTTACGCTTCTCTTTTTTACAAGAAGGTATCATAATGGCAGGTGTACAGTTTAAGACACGTGAAGTATATGAAGTAGGTTCACATGTAGATGTAATTTTTACAGTGAATGAAAATCACTTTAGAGGGAATGTTACTTTACAGTTGATGGTCGAAAAGATACTTACTTATTAGTTTTTTAGTTAAAACTGAAACAAGTATTATATATGTACATTCAATTAAAATCTTGAATGTACATATAGTATTAAATAGGTAAAACTCTGATATTTTGATCTAATTTTTCTTTTAAAATATTTTCAATAGCAAAAAGTGTACCAGTGTCTGCAGATGAACAGCCATTACATGCACCAAGATATCTGATGTAGATGTCGAAGTTTTCACCATTTTCTTTAATGTCAAGGATTTCCATATCACCACCATCTGATATAAGCATTTGACGAATATTTTCATCAATGACTTTTTCCGTTGCTTTTAACTTTTGAACCACTGTCATTTTTGCAAATTCTGCATTAGAACCAGCGGCAGTTCCTAAACTTGAACCAGCAATCATTTTTTCTTTTTCATGTGCATCTAATAGATCCACAAGATAAATATCTTTTTCTTCATGTCCACCAGGTTTAATACATGACTTACAGAATGCTCCAGCTTTGGTGTAGTCTGCAACTTGTTCAACTGTTGTAAGGTCATTAAGACGAATGACTTCTTGAAGTGTTGAAAGACTGACTCGTGCACATTCACATACGATAACTTCTTCTTCAAAGCTTTCCATATCTACATTCATATACTGCGCAGCAGCTTTTTTAATGACATCATATGCCATCACGGAACAATGCATTTTTTGAGGTGGTACAGAGGGTGTATCTGGCGTATCTCTCATAGCAAGTTCCACGTCAATATTTGTAATTTTGACAGCTTCTTGTACGGTTTTACCTTTACAAAGTTCAGCCATTGTGTCTGATGATGCAATGGCAGTACCACAACCAAAACTTTTAAATTTAGACTCTTTAATGATGTCAGTTTCTGGATCAACAGCCCAGTAAAGACGTACGGCATCTCCACATGATTCTGCTCCAAAATCAGCTACGATAAGTTTAGTACCCATCGCTTCAGCTTCTTCTTGTTTAATGTCACCCATATTTTGTGGGTTATTCATTAGGTCTGTTACTTTATCACTGTACTCATCCCAGATGGTACCGCCTACTAAACTATCTATACCCATAATTATTTCCTTTTACTTTATTTCTTAATGTGCTTCAGACAGACCACAAACGTGACCATCTGGTGCGTATGCAAATGAACTAGAGATTTCTCTCAGTCTTGCAACTGCTCTTTTAACCACAGCCAATGTATGGTTTAACTCTTCTTGTGTTGTATAGCGACTAAGTGAAAAACGTATCGCAGTATGTGCTAAGTCTTCTGCTGCTCCGATGGCTTCCATAACAGAGTTTGCTTCTAAGTCTTCACTCGCACATGCTGAACCCGTACTTGCCCCAATACCTTCACGGTTTAAGTCCCATAACATAGACTCACCCTCTATGCCTCTAAAAGAGATTAGGATAGTATTGGGAGTTCTTTTTTCTCTAGGTGTTACAACAAAAGTGTCAGGAATTTTAAGAAGCTCATCTTCAAAAGCATCTCTCATTTCTCTTACTTTAGACATTTCAAATTCTAAGGAATCAATCGCTTGCTCCATCGCAGTACCCATACCTACAATACCAGGGACATTTAATGTACCAGAACGGTAACCAGCCATTTGTGCACCACCATGTAAAAGTGGTGTAAGTTCCTTACCTTTTTTGATGTAAAGTGCACCTACACCTTTTGGTCCATGAAATTTATGTGCTGAAAATGTAAGATAGTCTACATTGAATGCTTGAACATCAACAGGTGTTTTTCCAATGGCCTGTACTGCATCTGTATGAAAAAGAACATTATGCTCTTTACAAATAGCACCTATTTCTTCTACAGGGAAAATAGCGCCAGTTTCATTGTTTGCCCACATGACTGATACCAAGGCTGTTTTATCAGTGATAGCGTCTCTTACACTTTGTGATTCAATCAAACCTTCATGGTTGATAGGCAGATAGGTTACTTTACAGCCCATGCTCTCTATCCATTTTGCTGTAGAAATAACAGAAGGATGTTCTACCTCAGATATGATGATATGGTTTTTTTCACCCGTTAAGATATATTGAAAATAAATACTTTTAAGTACCCAGTTATTGCTCTCAGTAGCACAAGATGTAACGATAACTGAATCTTCATCTTTTGCATGAATTCCAGCATATATTTTTTGCATACTTTGTTTAATCCCAGGGTGTGTTTCACTTGCAAAATGATGAAGTGAGTTAGGGTTTCCATATTTTTGAACAAAATATGGTTCCATCGCTGCAAACACATGCGGGTCTACCAAAGTAGTTGCATTGTTATCTAAATATACATTCATATATTTCCTTTGAAAATAATTTTCATTTTAATTAAGACCTATTTAGTCTTAATTAGTTTTCTGCATATTACGCTCTTATTCTTAAAATAACATAAATTACCTAATGAATGATGTGGATTATACTCCTCTTTGGATTAGTAGTACATGATATGTGGCATATGAGCATATGATATAATAGTTGTATGAAAGAACGATATTTTTATCATTATTAGGCTACTTATGAAATATATTTTAATTATTTTTCTTTGTTTTACAATGCTTTTTGCACAATCCCGAGAGCTTATACCACTCTCTAAAACAGAATTTATTTATGTGAACAAACAAGCAGAAGCATACAAGTTTGATTTGAGAGGGAAAGATTTTATACTGGTCTCTGTAAGAGAAGCAAATAGTGACGGCAGATTTTATGTGGTAGATCGTGACGGTACGGTATGGTTAAGTGGAGGTATCTCTTCAGGAGAAGAGGTAGAGTTTACCCCATCAGGAAAATGGAAGATACTTTGGAAAAAACGTCACTATGCATCTAAAAAATACCCAGAAGCAGATGGTAGTAACAATATGGACTACAGTCTTTTTTTTACGAAATGGGGACATGCGATACATAAAGGAAATATAAACTATACGTCTCATGGATGTGTTCGTGTAGACGATAAAAATATACAAATTCTATTTAAGTGGGCAAGAGTAGGTATGCCTGTACTTATAACACGACATCGATATATGCAATATGCAAGACCTGATTTAAGGCGTATTTATACAAATGTAAAAAAATTTACCCACAAAAAAGGTCATCAGTGATGAGACGCGTTAAAAATTTGATGGCGTAGGTGTATTGATAAGGTTATAAAACTCAGATCTTGTACGTTCATCACGTTTAAATAACCCACGTAGTGCAGAACTTACTGTAGTAGAGTTTATCTTTTGCACACCTCTCATCTCCATACACATATGGCGTGCATGTACAACGACTGCTACGCCTTTGGGTTTAATCGTGCCTAAAATGGCATCTGCTATCTGTTCGGTCATCTGTTCTTGTATTTGCAAACGTCGTGCATAGACATTGACAATACGAGGTATTTTAGAGAGCCCAACTACTTTTCCATCGGGTATATAGGCGACATGAGCACGTCCTATAATGGGTAACATATGGTGTTCACACATAGAGTAGAATTCAATATCTCGCACAAGTACCATTTCATTATTTGATGTTGTGAAGAGTGCTTGGTTGAGTATCTCTTCTGGGTCTTGTTCATAGCCTTCAGTGAGGAACTTTAATGCTTTTGCAACACGGCTTGGCGTTTTAAGTAAGCCTTCACGCCTAGGGTCTTCACCCAGGAGTTCAAGTACTTTGGTAATGGCTTGTTCAAACTCTTCATCTTTTGTCATTATGCTTTCCAATGTTAATATGTTTGTATTGTATCCAAATACAGTTTTAGAATCTTATCATCTACTTTGGAGATAGCCAGTTTACGTATTTCTCCAGATGTAAAATAGGTATTATGTCCAGCATCTATTTCATCATACACATACACTTTGCATATGAGTTTGAAGTGCGTGTAGGCATGTGTAACATCCCCTATATATTCTGAGGCACATAAAGGAACTTCTGTATGTGTAAAGCCCCATAAGCCATGTAAAAATTTACCCTTTCGCTGGGTGAGTGAAAGTTTGTCATTATAAACATAAAGTATGATATTTTGTTCACGTGTAGGTACCACACGTTTTTTCTTTGTAGGGTAGAGGGTAGGGGTACCTTGTCCTTGGCAGATAGTATTGAGAGGACAGGCTTCACAGTTTGGATTTTTTGGTGTACAGAGGGTAGCCCCTATGTCCATCATCGCTTGGTTATAATCAAAGGGATTTTCTTTGTCCACTAAGTCATACGCAATTTTCCAGAGTTCTTTGTCTGAGGGTGTTTCAAGTTTGTTAAGACGACAAAGTATGCGTTTGACATTCGCTTCCATGATAGGCACAGGCTTTTTGTAAGCAAAGGTGGCAATGGCATGCGCTGTATTTTTTCCGATGCCAGGAAGCTTGATAAGTTCATTGATATCTGAGGGTAATCTTTCTATAAGAGCAGCTGTTTTATGTAAATTCTTAGCCCGATTATAATACCCAAGCCCCTCCCACATCTTTAAAACATCATCTAGAGGTGATTCACCTAAAGAT
>Ga0256839_1002526_pt1 | contig 20201 bp, 19 predicted proteins | sample 354166metaG_FD_185968 | JGI IMG/M metagenome (GOLD analysis project Ga0256839, IMG submission 185968) | Hydrothermal vent microbial communities from Mid Atlantic Ridge, Atlantic Ocean - 354-166 | ecosystem: Environmental > Aquatic > Marine > Hydrothermal vents | place: Atlantic Ocean: Mid... | reverse complement strand
GTGTACTTGGATCTAATGCTCCTGCTATGACTGGTAAAATTGTACATGCAGAAAATATACATACGCCTACGATTGCTAGTGTTATGATTGTTATTGTTGTTTTCATTGTTCTTTTCCTTTTTTTAGTTGATGTCTGTTAAGTCTTTTTGAAGTATCATAAAGACAGGTTCGGTGGCTAAGGGGTTTGTAAATGCTGGTTGCAATGTATATTTGTCTATGTAGTACGATGTCTCATCTTGAAAGCCTAGTGCATAGAGCCAGTAGTTGTATTGTTGTGTGGTACATCCATTACCAAAATTGTAAAATGTAGTGTAACTACAGTTGTTACCAAAGTAAGCTGTTTTGTCTGCATCATAAACTTGCTCAACTGAAGCTTTAGTTGGTTTAGGGTTATTGGTCTCTGCACACCCTAGAAAAACTAGAGGTGTTAGGATGGTTATGCTTTTTAGTGCTTTTTTCATTTCATCTCCTAATGTAGTCTGTCAACTATTGGAATTGACCTTCTTAATTCTTTTGAGTATCTAAAGTCTATAGGTGCAAGAGAAATAGCCTCTCCATTTCTTACTAAGAGATAAGATAAATCTGTTTGATTGGAACCATCAATCAGATGGTCTTTATAAAAATATATTTTATCTTCTTTAGTTACATTACAAAACTTTTTAGAGTTTTCAATATATACTTTAACTTCTCTACCCTCTTCTAAGTTTTTCAAGGCACATATTGATCTAGATGCTTTATACTTTTCCTCTTCTGTTAACAGTTGCTTATCATTATCTTTTTCTAAAATACTTAACCAAGCTCTTGTAGTTGATGTATCTGGCTTAGGTTCTAATACACTTGCAACATAAGGGAGCACTGTACATGCTGTCAAAAGACACCCTATAATTAAAATAGATATTAGTAATACTAACTTTTTCATCTTAATTTCCTTTATACGAAGAAAGTAAATCTTTATGTAAAGACATAAAGACAGGTTCTGTAGTTAAAGGGTTTCCAAGTTCTCCATAAATGAGATTCTTCTCTACTCCTTCATCTGCATTTCTATTGTATAAGAAATTATAAGCATAGAGATAATAATTGTAATGTTGTGTTCCACAACTAAAATAAGAAGCGAAATTATAATAAGAAGAAAGCCCACACTCATTTGAGTCTATAGAATCTTTGTTATCAATAAATCTATCCCAATCTTTATTATTATGAGCCCGTCCAGCCATTATACTTTGATGGTCATAGTCCCAAAAATATCTGTATGGAATAAAATCATTTTCTTGTAATCCACTTTCATTCGTTATAATAAAATCTGTTGGTGAATTAAAATCTGGTTCAAACCTTGTAACATTGTTTTTTTGATTACTCTTACGTTTACTCAAAAATGCACTACAAACAGGTTCTGCACCACCTGAACCATAACCATAACTATTAAAAGTTGCCGTTGTTGTTCTATAGGAAAGCGTTGTATCAATAGGGTTACTAACTTTGTCTCCGAAAGTTTGATCACCTGAACTGTGTGCTACATAAAAAATGTATTTGTCAGTACCAGTACTATTTACTTTGCTTGCCCAGTTTAGTCTAAAGCTTTTATTTAAATAAGCGAGGTAAGGGTTTATAAAATCATCATTTGTAAAAGATGGTATTTTAGCTAAAAAATAATTATCGAATGATGCTCGGTCACCTAAAATTCTATATCTACTATCTCTATCATTCCAATCTAATGTCTCATTATAATTAGCAATATCTTTAGTGCTATCATTTTTACTGTAATAAGAATCATAATTGTCCCAAATAAGGTCAACAGACCCTGCTGTTGCCAAATCTTTTGAACCCATAAAATCTGCTAAATTTGAACTCCAATGAGCTTGGTTTGCTCCATGACTTCCATGATGTGGAGTATCAAGCGTTATAAGTTTTCCTAAATTTTCAGCACTTGTTCCTAAAGCTTGATGCTCTTCAATAAGACTTCTAGCAACTAGTCCACCCATTGAGTGACCAATCATAACTAGCTTATCATTCCATAATGCTTTTCCTAAAACTGTATTATAATTTTGTTTCAAGTCATCAAATAAAAATTTTAATATTTTACCATTGTATGAAATATGCTTATAACTCGCATAATGATAAGTATAGAGTTTATACTTATTATGTAGTTCAGGTGTACTTAAATAGTAGCCAATAAAATTATGCCAATACTCAAATTCATTATGATTATAGTCCCGTAAAATTGCTGGATTTCTTTCAGCATGAACTTTGACAGCCTGCCAACCATGGAGAAGTAAAAGAGGCTGTCGTCTATCATAGGCTTCATTATTTACATAATTTTGAGCCTGTGTTTTTGCATAATTACTATTTATCCATGCTGTTGTTGCTCCACCTGCAAAATCTTTTGTCACTATTTTGTCAAAATCTTTAATAGTATGTGTTGGAGTTCCATAATGAGTCCATTGATTATTTGAATCTTCATACTCATTTTTAAAATTATTGGTTACACTAGGTACAGCTAAATAACTGGTTTGACTCATGTACCTAGCTGCGATATTTGCATTTGCATATACATCATCATAATCATTAAAATGTGATAGAATATAGAGTAAAGTTCCATCAGTATCTATCCAATAGACTTGCATTGCACGATGTTTATCGGTATGTGCAGATAGATAAGGAGCAAAGTCAATATAGCTTCGTAAAGCCATATTATTTTTACTACCTACATAATCCCATGTCTCATATAATCCTGTTAGTTGGTCTTCAACACGATGTGTATAAATATAAGCTGTATAGTTTCCACTTACTTCTTGTTTTTTAATTTGATTAGCTTTTCCTAACTTAGAAGAACTACTTCCTGTACTTTTTACTGCTAATTTTAAATTTTCAATAATAAATGTTTTTGATCCATTACTTAAGTCTAACAATTCAAAATCATTATTTACATTTGTAGTATTATTTAAACTGTCAAATGTAGAAATCTTAAGGTTTTTTAACGTAATACTACTGTCTGTTACAAACTTATAATGTTTTGCACTATCATAATTTTCTGTCTTACCTACCACAGTTTTTTCGATACTATAAGTTATATCTTCAATTATTAAAGGTAAATTCTGACTAATGTTTAATTTTACTTCTTGAACGATAGTTGCATCATCTACTTTTTCTATCACAACAAAGGCATATTTATTTGCTTTATTTCTTTTTGCTTCTTCTAATTGTGATCTTTTAAGAGTAGAAAGCTTTTTAATACTATTAAATACTTTTTGATTACTATACTTATTGTTTTGGGCTAACTCATCCATTATCCCATTATATGCAAAACCATAAGATTTTAAACTTGTTGACTTGTATATACCCTTATCATATAAGTTTATAAAGCTTTTAGCTAAAGCTTTACTTGTGGCTTTATCAAAATCTAATGCTTTTTTTATCTTATAAATAGCATCCGTATAACCCGAAATAATCGTGTCTTTATAAGAGTACCCTTTAGAGCTATTGGAGTCATAAAAAGCGACAATACTCTTAAGACTTTTTTGCGTTCCATCTGCACTAAGTAATGCATATTTACTTTTTACAATGTTCTCATGCACCTCAGGAGTAAACTCTAAAACATACGAGCCATCATTTTGGACATCTGCTTTGGCAATGGGTTCACTTTTGTCGTCTAAGTAAAGCGTGACTTTAGCATTTTCTAAAGCCCCCATTACTTTTCCTTGTATCGTATGGGTTTCACCCTCATAATAATCACTATGAGTACCCCCCACAATTTACTAAAAACACGCTTAGTGCTAAATAAATTAACATTTTCTTCATATTTCTACCCCTTTTTAATTGTTTTTATTCTTTAATATTTTTAAAGAATGTCATATGTTAATATTAAAGAGTGATTGTTTTGTGTTGATATTAAAAATAATTGGAGAAGAGGTTAGATTTAGAGAATAATTTGCTTGTTAAGTAAAAAAGTGGTTGTATTATATTTTTTTATATTGCTTTTAAAATGAAAAAATATTATTTAAGACTATAAGCCCAACTTGATATAATAAACCCATGAAAAAGAACCTAAAAAAATTACCCATTGGCATTAGTACTTTTAGTGAAATAATAAAGCAAGACTATCTCTATATTGACAAAACTAAAGAGGCTTATGAACTTATAAATAGTTTTAAATATGCCTTTCTATCACGCCCACGCCGTTTTGGGAAGTCACTTTTTATAGACACACTTCAAGAGATATTTGAGGGGAACAAAGAGATTTTTAAAGGCTTATATATTTACGATAAATGGGATTTTGAAGATAAGTATCCTGTAATTAAGATAAGTTTTGGTGGAAGTAGAAGTGTAGAGGAATTAAAACAGAATATTTTTAAAAATTTAAATTCTGCTCAAGAAAAGTTAGGAATAGAGTGCAGTAAAGACAATGATTATGCTAACTGTTTTGCTGAACTTATCAAGAAATCTTATGAGAAGTATCAAAAACCTGTTGTGATTTTGGTAGATGAGTATGACAAAGCGATTTTAGACAACATAGACCAAATGGAAGTAGCGAAAGAGAGTCGAGAGGTGCTAAAGATACTCTACACTCAAATCAAAGACAACGACCGATACATCAAATTTGCCTTTTTAACAGGGGTTAGTAAGTTTACTAAAGCTAGTATTTTTTCTGGGTTAAATAATTTAGAAGACATCTCCCTAACACCAAAGTTTGGAACAGTTTGTGGATACACACAAAATGACATAGAGACTACTTTTTTACCCTATTTAGAGGGTGTTGATTTAGATAAGCTTCAATCTTGGTACAACGGGTATAACTTTTTAAATGACAAAGTCTATAACCCTTTTGATATTTTACTTTTTATTAAAAATAATTATCTATTTGATAACTATTGGTTCAACACAGGAACACCAAGCTTTTTGATTAAACTTTTTAAACAAGAGAATTATAATCTAACAAAATTTGAAAATTTAAAAGTTGGAAAAGAGCTAATAGAAAGTTTTGATATTGAAAACATTAGTTTAGAAACCGTGATGTTTCAAAGTGGGTATTTGACCATCAAAGAGCAGATTCAAAGAAGAAATAGGATTCAATACATCTTAACCTTTCCAAACCTAGAGACTAAAATGAGTTTTAACAACTATCTGTTGAACTATTTTGTAAAGAGACCCACAGATGCCCTACCGATTCAAAACAATTTAATTGATTTGTTAGAAGTTGCCAATCTTGATGATGTGGAGCAGACCTTAAAATCACTTTTTGCCTCTATTGCTTATAATAATTTTACAAAAAATGACATAGATGAGTATGAGGGATTTTATGCAAGTGTTGTCTATGCCTATTTTGTAGGTGCAGGATTTGACAAAGTATTAGCCGAAGATGTAACCAACGATGGGCGAATAGATTTAAGTGTTTTTATAGATGATAAAATTTATATTTTTGAGTTTAAAGTCGATACAAAGGGGGCTTTGGAGCAGATAAAAACCAAAGAATATTTTCAAAAATATCTCGCTAGTGGCAAAGAGATTTATATTGTCGGTGTAGAGTTTGACTCTAATAGTCGTAATGTTGTGGGGTATGCTTGGGAGAGGGTTTAGGCTAATTAAAACCTAAACCCCATCCCAACCTGTAAAGCTGTTACATTTTTAGTATAAGCCATGTACTCTGCATTTACAAAAACATCTGATGCTATGTCATAAGAAAAACCTGCACCCAATGTCAATGAGCTATCAGAGTTTTCACTGTGGTAGTTTTGGTTTGAGTCTACTAAAAACTTCACTCTACTTCCACCCATGTATGCGTTTACTTTTAAACCTTTATATAATGGGTAAGAAGCTTTTATCAAAGCCGAGTAGAGTCTATTTAACTCTACTGTTGCTTCACTTATACCTAAGCCATTATCAGTTATAAGGTTTTTCTGTCTATCGTTGTCAACACCCAAACCCACTCTTGCTTCTACTGCAAAGTACTCATTGACCAAGTACCCTGCTTTCCATGTAACAGCTGTTGGGTCAAACTCTTTGTTGACTCCACTCTCATCATAATTTACTTTTAGAAAGTCATAGCCCAAATAAAACTCTTCTGCTTGGCTTAGGCTTGTTAGGAGTAACAAGCTTATTATTTGTTTTTTCATTAGTGTAGCCTTTCTACTATTGGGAAAGACTTTTGTAGTTCTCTATCTCGTCTTGTTTCAACTTGCACAGACTTAAAAGGCTTTCCATCTCTGACTAAGAGATAAGCTGTTCCTTTTGAACCTACAGCACTTGAACAACCCATACACCAATCATAAAAATAAATCTTATCATTTTTTTCTAATTTACAAAAAACTTTAGCCTCTTCATAGTTTATCTTTTTATGTTTATCTAAATGTTTTAAAGCACAAATATTTTTTGCAGCTCTTTCTTTCTCATCTTCTGTTAATAGTTCTTTCTTAGGATGATTCATTAGTTTTTTAAGATAAACTCTATGCGACCACCCCTCTTTTGGAGTACTTGGATCTAATGCTCCTGCTATGACTGGTAAAATTGTACATGCAGAAAATATACATACGCCTACAATTGCTAGTGTTATGATTGTTATTGTTGTTTTCATTGTTCTTTTCCTTTTTTAGTTTATATCTGTTAAGTCTTTTTGGAGTACCATAAAGAGAGGTTCTGTAGCCAAGGGGTTTGACTTTTGTCGTCTAAATAAGTACTTGAATCGTATGGGTTTCATCCTCATAATAATCACTATGAGTCCCCCCCCACAATTTACTAAAAACACCATTAGCAGTAAATAAATTAACATCTTCTTCATATTTCTACTCTTTTTTAATTGTTTTTATTCTTTAATATTAAAGAGTGATTTAAAAGTGATATTTTGAATAGAAAGTGGAGAGAACTCTAAATTTAATGACTTATTTAGAGTTCGTAGAAAAAAATTGTTTTAAAATATTTTTTATATGTAAAGGCTACGAAACCTTAGCCAACGCAATCATGTGGTCAACTTTGGTTTTAATGCTCTGATAATCCGTTATCTTATCTGATATAAAAGTAAAGTTTTCTTTGTCACTGGGAACAACTATAGCTTGACCATCCACAAAGAGTAAAGAAGGAATCTCTTTGGCTTTAATGTGCTGAGTGACATTTGAGTGTTCTACTTCAGAATGTACTCTGTCTAATAAAATACATTTGTAAGAATTCACATCCATTACTTTTTTAAGCTCATCAATATTTGCTACAACATCTACAGAGTAGTCCAATCTGTGTAAAATAGCAGCAATGATTTTAGCCTCCATCGGCGTTTCTTTGTAGAGTAGTATATCAGTTGTAGAAACAAGGGGAAGTTTATCAGCCGTTTGAGAAGTGTTAAAATACATTTCCAATACCCTAATAAACTTTTCTAAATCAATAGGTTTAGAAACATATTCATCCATACCCTCACGCATAAACTGTTCCCTATCCCCTTTAAGTGCATTTGCCGTCACAGCAATAATGGGCGTATGCTCTAAGTTTTCACTATTTTCATAAGCTAAAATCTCTTGAGTTGCTTCAATTCCATTCATAACAGGCATCTGAATATCCATAAAAATCACATCATATTGCTGATGATTTTTCTTATACATATCAAAACCTATCTGACCATTATTGGCACATTCTGTTGTAATACCAATATTTTTCAATGTATGTTGAATCATCTTCTGATTAATTGGGTTATCTTCAACTACCAATGCATGTATATTAGAAAAGAGTTTATTTGAGTTCTTTTCTTTAACTTCTTTCTTGCTCACTTTGTTATGTGGAAGGCTACTCTCTTCTTTATATTCTACTAAAGTATTAAAAGATTTTTCAACTTTTGAAAAAGTAATCGGTTCATAAATGATTTGAGAAACAGTAGAGGTAAGGTCTTGTACCAAATGATGCTTATTTAACTTGGTAACTAAAATAATATTGGAATGTGAACCATGTACTACCACGATTTTTTCTAACTCTAGTTTATTAATTTTATCATAATGAATATAGAGTGCATCAAAGCTTGATTTGGAAGCATTTAAACACGCGTCAATACTATTAAATCGCATGGCAAAATGTTTAAAATAGAGCAGATAATCTTCAAGATAATGGTCAGAATCTTTCTGTTGTACCTCTTGTGGAGCATAAATCGCCATTTTCATTACTTTAGTACTCGGCATTTTTTTGACTTCTTGCATAGGAATAGACAAAGTAAAGTAGAATTGGCTTCCCTCACCTAAAACACTTTTTACCTTTAATGCACCTCCAAGTGCATTAACCAATGCAGAGGAAATGGTTAATCCTAAACCTGTTCCTCCATACTTACGGCTTGTTGAACTGTCTGCTTGGGTAAATGCCTCAAATACTTTGGACTCTTGCTCTTTAGAGATTCCAAGCCCTGTATCTTTAACTGTAAACTTAATATTAACATCTTCTCCCTCAACTGAACTCTGTTCAATCATGACATCAATCGTTCCTCTATTTTCTGTAAACTTAATAGCATTAGAGATTAAATTTATCAAAACTTGTTTAATTTTTCCTGGGTCGGAACGTAAAAGCATTGAAGAGAACGATGGGTCAATCCATAATGAAAAATCAATATCTTTCTTAGAGGCATTCGCAGCATAAGACTCAATAACATTTTCAAACTCTTCCATAGGATTAAAATATATCTCTTCTAATTGAATATGACCATTTTCAATTTTTGAAATATCTAAAATATCATTAACAATCCCCACTAAATCTTCGGAACTTTTTCTAATAATTTGAACAAACTCTTCTTGTTCATTGTTGAGTTTCGTAGAGCTTAGAAATTTACTAAAACCAATAATACCATTAAGAGGAGTACGAATTTCATGTGACATATTGGCTAAGAAGAGACTTTTTGTACGATTCGCCTCATCAGAAAGTTCTTTATGTTCTTGAAGTTCTTCAATAATCTCTGACATAAAATTATAGATATTGGACATATTTTGACTCTTAACAATGATCTTAAACTCTTCTGCTTTGTTAGCATCATGAACCTCTTCAATATCTTCAAGAAGACGTGCCAAACTTTTTTTATCTACTTTTTTTCGGAAAGTAAACAGTGCTTTTAATTTTCTAAAAATCATTATTTTACCTTTAAATATTATTATATTATAAATATTACAATATAATTATTTTATTTAAGCTTTAATTTATAATATTTTATGTTTTTTTAAATTAATATTCTATATCACACTTCGTTTTAGTCAAGATAAACAAAAATTATGCTAACATCATGCTTCCAAAATTCTTGCTCATAAATTGGATAAGCTTTAAGGCTTAATATTATGGGCTATCAAACCAAAAGGAACACAATGAACAACTACGAAACACTGTATGTACTTAAACCTACACTTACAGATGAAGAGACAGCAGCCAACATTGCAAAGATTGAAGCAATTCTTGTTAAAAATGGTGCTGAAATTCTTGCTACTGATAAAATGGGAATGAGAAGACTTGCTTACCCTGTTGAAAAAAATGAGCGTGGTGTTTACACTATTGTTTACTATAAAGCAGAAGGTACACTTATTAACGAGCTTGAAAGAAACTTGAAGTTTAACGAAGAGGTTATTAAATACCTTACTGTTAAATATACAAAACAAAAAGAAGTAGCTCAATTTGAGAAACTTGTAACAGCAGCAAACGTTGTTAAAGAAGAGCCAAAAACTGAAGAAGTAGTGGCTGACGAAGCACCTGTGGCAGAAACACCTGCACCTGAAGCAACAACTGAAGCGTAATTCAAACCGTTAAATAGTAAATAGGAGCAACCCATGTATAACAAAGTAGTATTGGTAGGAAACCTCACAAGAGATGTAGAGATTAGATATTCACAATCTGGTTCAGCCATTGGTAATGTTGGCATCGCCACTAGCCGTAAATGGAAAAGCCAAACTGGCGAACAAAAAGATGAAGTGATGTTTATTGACCTTACATTTTTTGGGCGTACAGCTGAAATAGCAAACCAATACCTTCGCAAGGGAAGCAAAGTTTTAGTAGATGGAAGATTGCAGTTTCAGCAGTGGACAGCACAAGATGGAAGCAAAAGAAGTAAACATGCCATTACTGTAGAGAACCTACAAATGTTAGATTCAAAAGCAGATGCTCAGAATCCAAACAACAACAATGGATATGATGGACAAGCAAGTCAAAATAACTATGGTGGTGGACAACAAAACCAAGGTAGTTCTTATGGACAGCCTCAGCAACAGCAAGGTCAAAATGCTTACGAACAACCACAAGCTTCACAGCAACCAGCTTACAATGCACCACAACAGCAACAAGCACAACCTTCCGTTCCAGAAATCGACATCGATGATGACGAAATACCATTTTAGGAGATAAACATGGCAGAAAGAAGAAAGTTCAAAAAAAGATATTGTAAATACTGTGAAATGAAAGTAGATTTCATTGACTATAAAGATTTAGGTCTTTTAAAATTTTCACTAAGTGAAAGATTTAAAATTATGCCTAGAAGACTTACAGGTAACTGTAAACGTCACCAAGAGCTGGTAACTGTTTCTATTAAAAGAGCAAGACAAACAGCACTTATTCCATACATTGTAGATAGAAAAAATGTAGTGGAAAACCCATTTGAGTTTGTTAGATAATCGCTAACAAACTCTATAAGGGCAGACACAGAGGTCTGCCCTTACAGAACAGCCTCCCCTCTCTTATAAATCATCTGACTTATTAGCTTTAATACTATAACGTTTTAATAATCCACTTTCAGCATCAAGTGCTTCTTTTTTATTAATAACTACTTTAGCACCATCTTCATCTTCAAGTACCACAAATTTCTCTTTAGTATTCATCACCAAGCCATAAAACTCTTTGAAGTCCTTAAACTCTTTGCCATTTACTTTCGCGATGTACCACATCCCAATACCATAATCACCACGTGTATGTGAAGATGCCAATACTTTTAACAACACTACCAACTCTTGCTTCTCTTTTTTAGGAAATTTAGTAGCAGCATAACGTAAACTAAGAACAGGATTACCAGAGCTGTTTAAAAGGTTTTGTGTAATAGGAGAGAAGACATATCCACCTAACATGAAGTAAGTAGGCATCTTGTCATACTCTAACTGTGAATAGGTTGATTTCTCTTTACTTGATGTTTTGGGCAAAGTTACATTCAATGAAAGTTTTTCACCTCTACGCAGTACCTCAAGGCTCACTTTATCACCATATTGATGCACATCAATAAAATATTTAAAATGCGTATATTGATTAGGTCTAAACTCTACTGTTCCATCACTCTCTATCTTATGCCCATCAATAGAGGTAATAATGTCCTCTTTTTGAAGTACCTCTTTTAAAATTGAGTTGTGAACAATGTCAACCACTAAAATTCCACCCTCTTCTTCTGCTAAATGATAATACTCTTTAAGTGAAGGATTTTCAATCTTATCGGTCATAATGCCAAGTTTTGGGAACCCATCATGCTTACCATCTTCTACATCTTTTAAAAAGTGTTGAATAATATCCACAGGAACCATGTATCCAATGTTTTGAGAGAAGCTAATGCCTTGCATGACGACTCCTACTATCTTTCCATTAGAAATAGTAGGACCTCCCGAGTTTCCAGGGTTAATTGCTGCATCTATCTGAATGGCTAAAAAACTTTTTCCACTATGTACGTAACGGTTATGCTCAATTCGAGAGACAATCCCTGTACTCACCGAAATGGTATGTCCTCCCATTGGGTAACCATATACCGTTACTTTATCTTGCATTTTAGGCAGTGTTCCAAAGCTTAGGGGTGTTGTTCCTTTAAAAAAGTCTTTATCTTTAACTTCTAAAAGCGCTAAGTCTGTGTCATGTGAAACAAAAAGTACTTCAGCTTCATATCGTTTGGTGTCACCATATTTTTTAACTTCTATAAAGGTCTCATTGGCAATCACATGGGCATTGGTTAAGATACGGTTTCCAGAGATAATACTTCCCGAACCACTTGAACGCTGAACCGATGAGTTCCATGGTTCCAAATAGTTGGTCGCTTTAGATACAGTATAAATTTTTACAATTGAAGAGTCGATTGAAGCATTGTTTTCTGATGCTGTTACCAAAGAGAAGGCTAAACTCATCAAAGCCAATAGTTTAAAAATATTTTTCATTTAGTTTCCTATATTTATTTTGACAAAAGTATAACAGCAAAAAGTAAACCATTAAACAATGTAATATTAATCAACGGATATAATAGCTAAAAAAATTTAGGAGTGGCATAGAATGGCAACAATTTCAATGGGTGACTTAAAAAAAGGTGTTAGATTAGAGTTAGATAGCAACCCTTACAAAGTAGTAGATTTTCAACACGTAAAACCAGGTAAAGGGGCGGCATTTGTAAGATGTAAAATTAAAAACCTCTCAACAGGTAAAGTAATTGACAAAACAGTTCACGCTGGGGATAAATTTGAAGTACCTGATTTAGAGCAAACTACCATGCAGTATCTTTATGATGATGGAGAGTTTTTACAGTTTATGGATACCACAACTTACGACCAAATTGGGCTACTTCATGAGCAAGTAGGTAAAGAGGTAATTGATTTTCTTATTGATGGAATGGAAGCTGATATTCTTTTTTACAAAGGGAAAGCCATCTCTGTTGAGATTGCACAAACAGCTACTTATACCGTAGTTGAGACACCACCAAACTTCAAAGGGGACTCACAAGGTGGTAAAAAACCTGCAACACTTGACTCTGGAGCGGTGGTTCAAGTACCTTTCTTTGTTTTAGAGGGTCAAAAAATTGTGGTTGATACCGTTGAGGGTAAATACTTAGAAAAAGCCAAATAGATTATTGCACCAATTTTAATGGTGCAATAAATTGACACCCTACCTGATTGCTTCTGCGTCTAGCTCTCCAGACTTTAATTTTTTAAGATAATCACTTAGCATCTCTCTTACATCGCCTGACATTATCATCAGTCCAAAAAGGTTGGGTATCGCCAAGGCTAAAAATAGAATAGAAGAGAAATCAACCATCGTTCCTGTGTCGGTGATGGTCGCAATGACAATAAATGCTAAAAATATTAGCTTATAGACAATGGAACTCTTAGCCCCAAACAAGTAAACCCAAGCTCTCTCGCCATAGTATGACCAAGAAATCATGGTTGAGAAAGCGAACATAAAGATTGCTCCTCCTAAAATGGTAGGAAACCATGAAACCACCGAACCAAAGGCAGTAGAGGTAATGACAGCTCCTTGTTTAGCAGCAATGGCAGCGTCTAGTGCTTCGGTTCCTCCAAGGTAAGAGCCTGTCAAGATGACCACTAAAGCTGTCATGGTACAAACAACAACTGTATCAATGAATGGCTCATATAAAGAAACCAAACCTTGACGTACTGGGTATTTTACTCTAGCAGCCGAGTGAGCAATCCCTGCTGAACCTAACCCTGCTTCATTGGAGAAAACAGCTCTTTGAAAACCTTGTATCATCGCCCCAAACATTCCTCCTGCTACAGCTGTAGGAGAGAATGCTTCCTTAAAAATCAACGCAAAAGCATCAGGAATGGCGGTAAAGTAAGTGCCTAAAACCCAAAAGACCATGAGCAGATAAAAAACCACCATAAGGGGGACTATCTTTTCAGCCACAGTAGCAATTCGTTTAATCCCCCCAATTATCACAAGCCCTGTAATTCCAGCCATAATGAGACCAAAGACCCATGGGAAATCGTTAAAGAAAGCAACTTGCCCTTGCATGACTGAAAGTGATTGTGAAATTTGAAAAGTATTTCCAGCCCCCAATGCCCCCAAAATCATGAAAAAAGCAAAGACCATCGCCATGGCTTTACCTGTTTTGGGCATATTTTTTTCAGCCAAACCCTGCGATAGATACTCCATACCTCCCCCCATGATTGTTCCATCAGGTAGAAACTTTCGGTGTTTGACAGCCAGAGTAACTTCTGTGAATTTCAATGTCATTCCCAAAAAACCTGCCAATATCATCCAAAAAGCAGCCCCTGCTCCACCCCAAGAGATAGCAATGGAGACAGCTGCAATGTTACCAATACCTACGGTTGCCGAAAGAGCTGTTGCCAAAGATTGGAAAGGTGAGATTACCCCTTTGTCCTCTTTGGTTTTGTATTTACCGCGTACAATTGCCAAGGAATGTGCAAACATACGAAGATTGACAAACCCCATCTTCAGCGTTAAAAAAACACCCCCAACAATTAAGAGTGCCACCACAAAAGGAAATGTTGTTCCCTCAATTTGACCTAAAAAAATATCAAAAAATAAGATACTCTCAAAAAAGGCATTTATGCCTTGAAACAGTTCATTCATTTTCATTCCTAATTATATAGTCTGTAACATTTGGTATGTAACATTGTATATTAAAAAATCTTATCTTAGATAAAAAATCTTATCTAACTTATGGTAGAATGATTAATCAAAAATTTAAAGGGTTCTCATGAAGCATTCAATTATCATCAACTTACTTTTATTTAGTGGTATTGCACAAGCAGATAATCTACTCTGTCAAAATCCAGAACCTTATGTCTATGAAGACCATGCTCAAAAGTCACACTATGAGAACTGCAAACGTAACGGTATGACCTATTGGTACAATATTGAGAAAGAAGGGGTTATTAAATCTGAAGTAAACTTTAAAAATGACAAAGAAAATGGGCTCTATACCTCTTACCATGACAATGGAAAAGTAAAATTAACTGTTAACTACACCGATGGTCAAAAAGATGGTGTTCAAAAGGTCTATTATGATTCAGGTCAATTAGGTGAGCAAGTTACCTACAAAAAAGGTCGCCGTGAGGGACTTTTTTGGGAATGGGATTTGGAAGGGTTTAAATATTCCGAAGTGATGTATAAGCATAACTACAAAGTGGGCATCAAAAAATATTTTGACCATGAAGAAAAAGTTGTTAAGACAGAAGAGTACAAAATGGACAGAAACCCAGTTATGCTTAAGATGCTTAAAGATAAACGCAAAGAGATTTTGGTCGATTTAGCCAAATATGGACTCATGCCTAAAACAGCCACTAAAGAAGAGAGGATGCGATAGATGCGTCAAAATGTCTTAATTTTATGTACAGGAAACTCTTGTCGAAGTATTATTGCAGAAGCACTTATTAACAAAGAGTTAGAAGGTATTGAAGCCTACAGTTCAGGGGTAAAACCAAGTGGGAAAGTCAATCCCAATGCAAAACGTCTGTTAGAAGAGCATGGGATATGGCAAGATGCCTATCATTCAAAAACATTAGATACTTTAGCGCATATAGCATTTGACCTAGTGGTGACTGTTTGCGACCATGCCAAAGAGAGTTGCCCCATTTTTGAGGGTTCGACAAAAGTAATACATATGGGTTTTGAAGACCCAGATGGAAAACCTTATGAGGCATTTGAAGTGACTTATGAAGCAATCAAAACCAAATTATTACCTAAAATTAAAAAGGAATTATCAATGAAGATGAATAAAAGTGTATTTAAAACCACAGAAGGTGTAAAGATTAACTTTACAGGTGTTGTTGCCAAAGAGCAGATCGTTAAAATGGTACAAAACTGTTCAACAGGTGCTTGTGAATGCATGAGTGATGCAACTAAGAAAAAGATTACCAATATGCAAGTAGAGGGAAAAGATGGAGAAGTCGCCTTACAACTCTCAGGGGATATTTCTAAAGAAGAGATAGAAAAAGCCTTAGCCAAATCAAAGGTTTTAAACCCATAATGTTACTCGCTAGTTTAGTTTTTTTAATCACCCTCATCTTCATCATTTGGCAACCCAAAGGCTTACAAATAGGCACAACAGCCATCATTGGGGCAGTCGTTGCTTATGCACTTGGCATTGTCGCCTATGATGACCTCTTTACTGTTTTTGACATTGTTTGGGACGCAACTTTGGCGTTTATTGGTATTATCATTCTCTCTATGGTACTCGATGAAATAGGCTTTTTTGAGTGGTGTGCCATCAAAATGGCAAAGCTCTCCAAAGGTAATGGACATCTTATGTTTGTCTATGCCCTACTCTTAGGGGCATTTGTCTCGGCTCTCTTTGCCAATGATGGAGCAGCCCTTATTTTAACCCCTATTCTCTTAGCCAAAATGAAGATTTTAAAACTCAATGCCAAAACCATTTTAGCTTTTTTACTAGCAGGTGGATTCATTGCTGATTCTGCTTCCTTGCCTTTTGTCTTCTCTAATCTAACCAACATTGTCACAGCCAACTACTTTAACATTGGTTTTGCCGAGTATTTAGCGACAATGATTGTGCCTTTTATTGTTTCAGTCATTGTTTCCATTGGGCTTTTGTGGCTCATTCTTAGAAAAGATATTCCCAAACAAATCGACATTAGCCTACTCAAAGATGAAAATGAAGTCTTAAAGTCTAAAACGCTCTTTTTATTTTCATGGTTTTTCTTAGCCCTACTTATTGCTGGGTATTTTATTGGCGATAGCTATGGTTTACCTGTGTCGCTCTTTGCCTTGGGTGGAGGCGTTATTTTTCTACTCATTGCCACTTACTTAAAAACAGTCGATGCAAAAGCCATCATAAAAAATGCTCCTTGGCAAGTAGTGTGGTTTAGCATTGGGCTTTATGTGGTAGTTTATGGGCTTAAAAATGCTGGATTAACCGATTATCTAAGCCTCATACTGCAAGACCTCTCCACTAGAGGAGATACCATTGCCATTGTGGGTACAGGATTTATTTCGGCATTTCTATCAGCCATTATGAACAATATGCCTACCATTATGATTATGGATATTGCGTTGGTCGATGTAAGTAACCAAGCCTTAGTCTATGCAAATATCATCGGTTGTAACTTAGGGCCTAAAATGACCCCATTTGGAAGTTTAGCCACCCTACTTTGGTTGCACGTTTTAGCACAAAAGGGCGTAAAAATTGGATTTTGGCAATACAGTAAGTTTGGCTTAATAATTACCCCACCTGTGCTGTTAGTGGTCTTGTTGAGTTTGGCGTATTTGTAAGCCTGTAGGTCGGGGTATCCCTACCCCGACAAATATTTTATCTATATTATTTTCTTAGGATAAGCGTGAGGAATTGCTACTTAATCTGCTCCAACATATCCTTAAATGACTCTTCAAAGGCGACAAGCCCCTCATCAAGAAGTTGCTTGTAAAGCTTCTCCATGTTAAAGCCATTGTCTTCTAAATTCATAAAGTAACCGTTAATCACCGATGGCTCTAAAGGTAAAGCCTCTTGATTATCTGAAGTTTTAATATGTGCTTCAATGGTTGCTAAAGGAGCAGTATTTACAGAGTGAGCAGCCATAAGCCCTTTGATGTAGTAGTTAGGTTCTAAAGCATCCCCTTTTACACCTGTACTGGCAAACAACGCTCTAATGTTAGGCACTTCATGCCCCTCTATCATGTTGTAAATTTTTGCAGCATTATAGATACCTGTTTTGGCAGGGTCAATACCTGCTGCTTCAAGCTCTGCATCTATGGCACGGTCAAAACGACTTACAAAAACAGAGATAACTCCCTCAACACGACAAGCACCATACTTTTCGCCTTGCTGAATTCCTTTTCGCATCGCTTTAAAACATTGAGTCGCTTGTTTAGGAGAAAATACCAACGTTGCATTCACAGAAATACCTTCAGCCATTAAGGCTGTCATTGCATCATATCCTGCTTGAGTTGCAGGAACTTTGACCATCACATTTGGCTCACCAATCGCTTTGAAAAGGCGTTTTCCCTCTGCGATTGTTCCCTCTGTGTCATTACATAAAAAAGGGTCAACTTCAATAGAAATATAGCCATCATTTCCCGCATCATAAAGCGGTCTAAGCATCTGGGCAGCAGTTTTAATATCTTCAATCGCTAAAGCTTCATACTTCTCTTTGGCTGTTTTCCCCGCTAAAGAAGCAAGTTGTTCTTTGTAGGCAGGTGAAGTTGTAATGGCATTTGCAAAAATGGCAGGGTTCGAGGTTGCCCCATTGACAATTCCTTGCTCTAACAATTTTGAAAACTCATTTTTTAAATAGTCTCTCTCTATAAAATCTAGCCACAACGAAAAATTAATTTCTCTGTTTACCATAACCAAATACTCCAAATATTATTCACTATACTCCCAACTCCAGTCACTCCATGAACCAAAGTCAGTATTTTTCTCTAATGTCTCTTCCAATAAATCTAAAAAGTCATTACGTTCTACGAGAATTGCCCCCAAACTTACTAGATGAGGAGTCTCCACTTGACAGTCGATAAAATCATAACTTCTTTTCACACATATATCACTTAATGCAAAGAGAGAAACTTTGGAAGCATTGGACATTAAAGAGAACATTGACTCTCCAAAAAAACCACCCCCCAATGCTATACCATAAAGTCCACCCACGAGTTCACCATCATAGTAGGTCTCAACAGAGTGTGCATAGCCCATTTTATGGAGTTCTATATAAGCTCTTTTCATCTCTGAACTAAGCCATGTCCCCTCTTGGTCTTCACGCGGAATAACAGAACAGTGGTTAATGACCGATTCAAAATCTCTGTCAAAATAGACTTCAAATCCTTTGTTACGTAAAATGCGTTTAAACGATTTACTTGCTTTAAAATTTTCAGGAAAAAGAAGAAGACGCTGGGGAGGTGACCACCATAAGATGGGGTCATCTTCACTAAACCAAGGAAAAATTCCCGCTTGATAGGCTTTTAAAATTCGGTAGGGGTTTAAATCCCCACCAAAAGCGACTAAACCCTCTTGGGTAGTATGTTTAGGTGAAGGAAAAATATGCTCTTTAATGAGTTGTGGGAGGTAATATTCATCATCATGCGTTGAAGACAAAATCAAGTTTCTCCTGTTTGTAGGTCACTTTAACTGTGCCACCCTTTTTAAGTTTTCCAAACAGAATCTCATCGGTCAATGCCTCTTTGATTTTTTGGTCAATCACACGGGCAATCTCTCTTGCTCCAAACACATCAGAGTAACCCTCTTGTGCAATGTAAGTACGGGCTTTTTTACCAAGCTTAATCGTAATATTTTTCGCAGCCATCTGTTTGTTGAGTTTCACCATTTCACGCTCAACAATCTTCTCAATGTCCTCTAATGACAAGTGATTAAAGGTAATAACTGAACTCAAACGGTTTCTAAACTCTGGCGAGAAAAAGTCTTTTAAGGCATTGTCCGTTTTTTTACTATCATCTTTGTTGAAGCCCATAACATTTGCTTCTTTTGTTCCAAGGTTTGAAGTCATAATCAACACAACATTTTTAAAGTCACTCACCATGCCGTTATTGTCTGTTAATTTTGCACCATCCATTACTTGAAGTAAAATGTTCATAATGTCAGGATGTGCTTTTTCAATCTCATCAAGTAACAACACCATGTGAGGGTTCTTCTTAACCATTTCAGTTAAGAGTCCCCCTTGCTCATAGCCAACATAACCAGGAGGAGCACCAATAAGACGTGACATCGCATGTTTTTCCATATATTCACTCATATCAATACGTTCAAAGTGAATGTTCATGCTCTCTGCCACTTCAGTAGAGAGTGCTGTTTTACCAACGCCCGTAGGTCCGACAAAAAGGAACGAACCAATTGGGGAGTTCTCTTTGTTTAGCCCAGCATAAGAGCGTTTTATGGCTTGTACTAAACTATCAACGGCTTTATCTTGTCCAATAATTTTAGACTTAATATTTTTTGCCATATCTTTAAGTTTAGTGACATCATTAGATGAAACAACCGTTGATGGAAGTTTCAACATACGTGCTACTGAAGCTTCAATATCTTCAGCATTAACCGTGACATCAGTTTTACCACGTAACATAAAGTGTGCACCTACCTCATCAATAATATCCATCGCCTTATCAGGTAAAAATCTATCATGTAAATATTTAACAGACAAATCAACCGCCGACTTTAACGCCTCTTCTGAAAAAGTAATTTTATGATAATCTTCATATTTATCTTTAATACCTTTTAAAATAATCAAAGTATCCTCAACCGATGGCTCATCAATGTCTATTTTAGAAAAACGACGTGAAAGCGCTTTATCTTTGTCAAGGTAGTTTCTGTATTCAGCATAAGTAGTCGCCCCAATACACTTCAATTCTCCTCTAGCTAAAGCAGGTTTAAGTAAGTTCGCAGCATCCATGCTACCCCCACTTGTTGCTCCTGCACCTACCAATGTGTGAATTTCATCTATAAATAAAATCGCTTTATCAACTGTTTGAAGCTCTGTTAAGATACCTTTGAGACGTTTTTCAAAATCTCCTCTGTATTTCGTTCCTGAAATCAT
>Ga0256839_1002525_pt1 | contig 20209 bp, 18 predicted proteins | sample 354166metaG_FD_185968 | JGI IMG/M metagenome (GOLD analysis project Ga0256839, IMG submission 185968) | Hydrothermal vent microbial communities from Mid Atlantic Ridge, Atlantic Ocean - 354-166 | ecosystem: Environmental > Aquatic > Marine > Hydrothermal vents | place: Atlantic Ocean: Mid... | reverse complement strand
GTCTTCGAGCGACCAGTGCGTTTCTTTGCATACGAGCGTCTGGATCATGAACTCCACTCCGTCAACACGCCCCACCACTGGCTCGCCAAACGCCATAGTCCGAATGCCAGGAACACCGCACAGTAGGCAAGGACCAGCCGGCGGTGAAGCGGATCGGCGCGGAGGGGGCGCTTTCCCCGGCGAATGCGAAAGATCTGCCAAGCTTGGAACGGCACTTGTGCTGCGAGATAGGCGAACAGGAAGGCGCCGAGCGGATGATAGTGGAACGCATCCAGCCAGCGGCCGTGTGCCAGCGAGATGAAACTGCGGGTCATGCCGCACCCGGGACAATCCAGTCCGGTAATCACGTGATAGGAACACAGTTCGGGAACGGTCCAGGAAAGTTGCGGCAGGTGGACGTGCCGTTCGTCGCGCACTCCCAGCAAGGCAGCCGCCGCGATGACGGCCAGGCACCCGAGCAGGGCGACCAGACGCGGCGCGATGCGTGGTGGTTGGAAGGGCGAATCGGTCCTGACGGCGGGCACCTCCGGTTCGACGTGACGAGCCGTCTTCTCTTCAGCCGTTGCGGTTTCCCAAGCATTCACGGCAAGTCGATCTCCGTCAGGTCGAAACTCACTTCTCGCTGCATGATCTTGGCCGGCGTGGCGTAATAGAGTTGATAGCGAGAGGGATCGAGTGTCAGATCGAACAAGAATGCGAAGCCGACCGAGTGGCGGCTTTGCGAGGTGAGTTCCAGACCGAGCGGTTCGAGTTTCCGGCCGTCCGGGGCGATCAGATAGACAGGGTTGTCCTCGACCCAGCCGCGGTGCGAATCGAGGCCGGTGAAAGCTTCGTCGTATTGCAGCTTCAAGCGGACTTCCCAGATGTCCCCGTTTTGACGGATCCCTCGGTAGGCGACCTCGGCTGCAGCCACCTTCTTGGTTGCCGCCTTCGTCAAGTCGTCGAATCGGAACTCGGCCAGCTCGCCCGGAATCAGCAACTCGCAAACTCCGCCGACACGAGACCATTTTTTCGTGGTTCGCGGCGGAGCCGGAAAGGGAACGGCCAGCGTGACGGCGCACATGCCGGGGCGTACCGGATACGTCGGCACGGCATCGGGGCTCGAAGATTCGTAGACGGTTTTTCGGTTCTCGTCGACGGCGAAAAAGTCGAGCAGCGGAAAGCGGATGGCGATCGGTTTCATTCGAGGTTCCCAGGCGACTTCGATTTCCAGTCGAGCTGTCGGGGCGGCGGTTTGACGCAGATCCCGAGACAAGAACACCCGCGCTGCCTCGACGCGAATCGGCCCGTTGTAGGCCGTTTTGTTGCGTCGGGAGAGGCGCGTCGGGAGACGGCGGGTGATGCTCAGGGCCCCCACCTCGCTTCCAAACACGTCGATATCGAGTCGCCACTGATCGAGCAGCCGATCGATCCCCGGCCAGAAATCGGTTTCCTCCATTTGCACTTCGACTGGCCCGGTGGGAAGTTCCTCCGCCACGAAGCGGTTGCCCGTTTGACGCTCGATCTCTTTGAGCCACTGGGCGATGGTCCGCTTGCCGCTCAAGCGGAAACGAGTCGCATTCCAGACCGATTCGGCGGCCTGACGCTCCAGCGCCGCCAGGACTCGTTGGAGTCTCGCCTTCAGCTCGGCCGGCATGTCGCGATCGGGTGGCGGAATGTAGGGGAGCGCATCGGGGCCCAGTTGGATCAGTTCGCGTTCGGCCTGGTTGCGATCGTTGTTGGAACCGAGTCCCAAACGCCGCACCAACTGGCGGACGCGTCTACTGAGAGACGGCTGCGTCTGGTCGGCGGGCTGTGACTCCTGAGCCGTTCCCTGGCGGCCGTAAAAGACATTCGGCCAAGCCAGGCTCATGACCACCAGCCACGACAGCGTGGTCGCCGAAGAAAAACGCCGATTATTCACGATTCCGATTCCTTTGTTTGCTCGGCGGTCCAGCCGCCCGATGTCGCCCGGTATTCGGCCGGACGCGCCGCTCGATCCGTACAACCGGTACAGCTTCTATTCTAGGCAGACACTGGTCCTCATACCATCATGGCGCTGGTGGTCGGCCCGGGCCGCAAGCCGTGGGGAAGGTAGGCTTTGCGCACCGGCGCCTTTATGAGCGGGTAGGCCGTCTCCGGCCGGACATGCCGTCGGGTTTCACGGATCGCGAGAGAGGACCAGACATGCCGCGCATTGGCCGCTACAACCCTTTCGTGATAGGAGTGCTTACCACCGTGTTGGCCTCGGCCCCGACGGCTCGATCTGCCGAGAACGTGGTGGTCCGCTTGCGAATCGGCGAGGAGTGGCTGGAAGGGCAGGCTTTGGCCGTGTCGAAGCGGTCGGTGCAGCTATTGACGCGCGACGGCTTTCTGCGGCGCATCGATCCCTCGGCCGCTCGCGATTACAGCCGTCTGCCGGGGCCGTTTCGCGGTTATCCGGCCAACGTGATGCGGTCACGTTTGCAAAAGGAATTCGGCAAGCGGTTTCAGGTCTCGGGAACCGGCCACTACCTAGTGGTGCATCCGGTTGGGCAGCGAGACAAGTGGGCACGCCGCTTCGAAGAGTTGTTTCGATCGTTTCAGCAGTACTTCGGCACACGCGGTTTTCGTCCCGCGGCTCCTCAGTTTCCCCTGGTGGCGGTGGTGTTTCCGGACCGGAATGAATTCCTGCAGTACGCGCGCAGCACGGGCGCCCGCATCCCCAGTACGGCGATCGGATATTACTCGCACTGGAGCAATCGCATTTTGCTGTACGACTTGACGGCCGGACGTTCCGAGCAGCGTTGGCATCACAATGCCGAGACGATCATCCATGAGGCCACGCACCAGACGGCGTACAACACGGGGATCCACGCCCGCTACGCGCCGCCTCCCCGGTGGGTCGCCGAAGGCCTGGCCACGATGTTCGAAGCTCGAGGTGTCTGGGATTCGCCTCACTACCGAGACCGGGCCACCCGCATCAACCGCCGAATGCTGGAGCAGTTCCGCAAGTATTCCAAAGAGCGCGCTGCGGGCTCGCTCAAGGAGTTCGTCCGTTCGGATCGACTGTTTCTCCGCGATGCGGCGGCCGCTTATGCCGAAGCTTGGGCGCTCACGTTCTACCTGTCGGAGACCCGCCCGCAGCAATACATGCGCTACTTGAAACGAACGTCCTCGCGGGCCCCGTTTACGCGCTATGATGCGGGCGATCGCTTGAGCGACTTCGCGGCGGTGTTCGGCAGAAATCTCGACCTGTTCGAGTCGCACTATCTCCGGTTCATCCGGTCGCTGCGATAGGAGGAACCGAATTCGGCCGTGGGACTCTACGCGAGGCCGTCTTGCTGAGACTTGGCGATCGCCGGCTGCTCCACCGCCAACGAGGGCACGATGGGCGTCACGTCGACCTTGGTGCGTTCCAGAAGTTCGACTCGCCGAATGAGCTGCTGCAGCAGGTCGGCGACTTCGTTGCCGGCCGCTTCGCCAAGCTGGTTGCACAACGACTTGCGGGTGTTGAAGCTCAGATTGCGACTCATGGACAAGACTCCCAGTGCGAGAAAAGCCCCGCCGTTTTCGCGGCGGCGTGGACAGGAACGATGAATTCTAGCTTAGTAGCGAGAACCGTCGAAACAACAATTTCTCGAGCCGTTCGCGAAAAAAGTCTGCTGGTGAGGGGTGACCTCACCACCCAACCGGCGCGGCCGTCATGACCGGCCTGCTACCAGCATCCGCTCCGGAACCGAACATGGAGACCTGGCCGGTGGTGCGACCGAGGGTCGATCGCGGATCGGCAACGCGATCGTCAACGATGCACGGCAATCGCGGTCCATCAACGCGCCGACCTCGGCTCACGATCGATGCCGCCGCCCGCGTAAGTACGGGCGGAGCTCTGTTTTGCAGCAGGCTCGAAAACTGGTATTGGGGGAATTCGGTCCTCGCCGGTACAATACGCGTCGTGTATGCGGCCCGCTCGGTGGGCGGCTCGGTGGGAGTGTGGGGTGGCGGACGTGGGAAGTCCACCCATCTGCTGGGACACTCTAAGAGGATAAACCGATAGGATCTTGCTCGAGTCGAAAACTGCCATGAACCACGCACGGATGCTGGGACGTTTTCTGTTGGTTGGGACCCTATTGGCTTTGGTAGCGGGACTGGGCGCGTCGCCCCAGGCGGCCGGCCAGCAGGTACCTCAGACCCGCCCCAGCGGGACGTCTGGCAGCAGCGCTCCGTTGGCGTCGGGACGTCCGGCAGCGCCTCGCGCGCCGGCTTGGGTGCCGCTGCCGCCTCAGCACGCCAAGTTTCTGGATGACGTGCTGCGATATTGGCAGCAGCACACTTCGAAGATCGAGCGGTTTCGCTGCCGCTTTAAACGGTGGGAGTTCGACAGCACGTTCGGACCGGGACAGAACACGGCCAAGACGTATGCCGAGGGGGAGATTCAGTACGCGGCGCCGGACAAAGGTCTGTTCAAGGCGGACGTTTACAAGGTGTTCGTGCGGGACAAGGAGCATCCCGAAGGGCACTATGTCGACCGGCCGCCTCGAGCCGATCATTGGATTTGCGACGGGAAGTCGATCTTCAAGTTCGACTATGTTGAAAAGCAGTTGACCGAGCAGGTATTGCCGCCGGAGTATCGAGGCCGAGCCATCACTCGCGGTCCGCTGCCGTTCCTGTTCGGCGCCGATGCCGAGGACATCAAGCGGCGGTATTGGATGCGCATCATCACGCCACCTGAAAAAACCAAAGGGGAGGACCGCGAGTACTGGATCGAGGCGATCCCGAAGACCCAGGAGGACGCGGCCGACTATCGAGTCATTCACATCATGATCGACGGCAAGGACTTTCTTCCCAACCGCATGGACTTGTACGGCCGGGTCGCCGGCAACAAGCAGGTGTACGTGTTCGAGAAACGAGACGTGAATTTCTCTGTGCTTGCGGAAAAACTCAATATCTTCCACCGGCAATTCTACGAGCCCAAACTGCCGGGCTCCGAATGGAAGAAGGTCGTGTACGGCGCCGAGCAGGCCCAGCGGCCCCGCTGAGCTTTTCCCGTCCCCCGGGACTTGTTTCGCCCCCTATAATTGAGTCGACGTGGGGCGGAGACGGTGGAAGGGACGGGGGAAGCGATGGACCAACCCATGACGGGCTCGAAATGGCAGGTGCGGCGGCGACACGGGTGCGCGGCCCTGTTGGCGCTGGTGGTCGTTGCGGCCGGGGCTCAGGACGACGAGCGTCGCAGACAGGACTCGGCCGGGAGGCCGGGTCCACCGGTCGTGTTTGTGCGCGTCGAGCTGCCGATTCGGCGGCAGGTGGACGACGATGCGGTGGCCGAGATTTCCAAACGCTTGCAGCAGTTGGAGCGTTCGGCGACTCGCCCCCTGGTGGTGATCGAATTCCACGCCGACCGTTCCGAACAGGCGGATCAGAGCCGCTTCGAGGATGCTCTGTCGTTGGCACGCTTCTTGTCGGGCCCCAAGCTCCGGCGGGCGCGCACCGTCGCGTTCTTGCCTCAAGCCGTGCATGGGCACGCCGTGTTGCCGGTGTTGGCATGCGAGCAGATCGTGGTTCATCCTGCGGCCGAGTTGGGCGCGGCGGGGATCGCCGAACCGTCGCTCGATCCGACCGTGCGGCGCGCGTACGCGGAAATCGCCGACCGCCGCCGGACGATTCCCGAACCGGTCGCCCTGGCCATGCTCGATCCGGAGGTGGTTTGTCTGGAAGTCGAGTTGGCGGACGGGAGCCGACGGTTCGTGTTGCAGTCCGAGGTGGACAAGTTGCGAGCGGAGGGCCAGGTCGTCGGTGAGACGGTGTTGGGGCAGCGCGGCGCTGCGTTGGTGCTCGACGCCTCGGCGTTGGTCACTCGTTACGGCTTTGCCGCGCATCAAGCCGGCTCGATGGCCGATCTGGCGGCCGTCCTGGGCGTGCCTCCGGCCGCTCTGCGCGACGATCCCTCGGCGTCCCGCAAATGGCACGCCGTGCGACTATCGCTGGACGGGATCATCGACGCGGGAAAGGTCAAACGATCGATCCGGCGGATCGAATCGGCGCGAGCCGCCGATCCGCAAATCGACTTGTTATTCGTTGCGCTGGACAGCTCCGGTGGCGAGCCGTCTGCCGTGTTGGAACTGGGCCACTTCCTTGCCCGCCAGGAGTCGCTGCGAACGGTGGCGGTGGTCCATCACGAGGCGCGATCGGTCGCCGCCTTGATCGCGCTGGCATGCGACGAATTCTATGTGGCGCCGAGTGCCGTCATAGGCGGTGACGGATCTGTGTCACTTTCGAACCGCGAGTTGGCCGACATGAAAGGGTCGATCATCGAACTGGCGCGAAGGCAACAGATCGACTGGTCGTTGCCGCTGGCTCTCGTCGACGCGAAACTGCAGGTCTACCGTTACAGCCGGGTCAACGGCGTCGGCCAGCGCTACTTGTGCGACGAGGAGCATCGCGGCTTGCCGGAGCCGGACCAGTGGAGGCGCGGTGCCGCGGTCGACATCGGCGCCGACGGGATCAGCGGAAAGCAGGCGGTTTCGCTGGGGTTGGCTCGCGAGACGATCGCCAGTTTGGACGAAGTCGCCCAACGGTTCGGAGTCGACCGCGAGTTGCGGGAAGCCAAGGGGCAGTGGTTGGTGGAAGCGGTCCAGACACTGGGTTCTCAACCCTGGTTCGCCAGAACGCTGTTGTTCATCGCGTTCTTCGCGCTGATCAGCGAAGCCTCGAGTCCCGGGCTGGGGATCGCTGGCTTCGTTTCCGCCGTCTGCTTTCTGCTTTTCTTCTGGGCCGCGTTTCTCAACGGTACGGCGGGCTGGTTGGAAGTGATCCTGTTCCTGGGAGGGTTGATCTTCCTGGCCGCCGAGATCTTCGTGATTCCTGGGTTCGGCATCTTCGGCATCGGCGGCGCGGTCATGCTGCTGGCGTCGCTGGTGTTGGCAAGCCAGACCTTCATCGTGCCGCACAACAGTTACCAACTCCGCGTGCTGGCCCGGTCGCTATGGCTCGTCGCGGCGGCGGGCTGCGGCGTGCTCGGGGGGATCTGGGTGATGAGCCGCTATCTGGACCGGCTGCCGATGCTCAACCGACTGATGTTGGGGCCTCCCACCGGCGAAGAAGCCGAAGTCCAACAGCAGCGCGAGTTGCCCGTGTCGTATCAACATCTGATCGGGCGCATCGGGACCGCCGTTACGCCGTTGGTGCCTGGTGGGAAGGCCGAGTTCGGCGAAGAAACGGTGGCGGTGATTTCCGAAGGCGATTTGATTGAAAAAGGAGACCGGGTGATCGTGATGGATGTGATCGGCCCGAAAGTCATCGTGGCTCGAGCGTCCACCGACAGTCAACTCGATAGAGGAATCCGGGAGTGACGATGGGACCGCTGACAATCGCTTTCATCCTGCTGGCTATTGCGATCGGACTGGCCCTGTTGGACCTGTTGATCCCCAGCCATGGCCTGCTGGTGTTCTCCGCATTCGTGTTGGCCGTGGTGGCCATCGCGTTCGGGTTTCGGGTGGGCATCCGCGAAGGAGCGCTGATGGTGGCGGTCGTCGGTCTGACCGCCCCGGTGCTCGCCTACCTGATGGTCCGATGGTGGCCCCATACACCGATGGGGAAACTCATTTTTCTCTCGCGGCCCAGCGAGGAGGAGGTTCTGCCCGAGGGCGACACGGAGATTGAGACGCTGGTGGGACGGCTGGGACGAGCCAAAACCGACCTGCTTCCCAACGGCGCTGTGGTGATCGGCGGACGGACGTGGGACGCCTTGACCGACGGAAAAGTCATCGATGCGGGAGCCGCGGTGAAGGTGGTGGATGTGCGCACCGGCCGACTGGTGGTGCGGCCGGCCACGGCCGCCGACCTGGCCGCCGCCGCCACGGCGACCGACGAGGCAGCCATCTTGTCGCAGCCGATCGATGACTGGGAACTGGACGACGACGGGGAATAGTGGGCCGTCCGCCCCACCCCCTCTCGGTTGCCCGGAATCCTCTGGCGACTTGACAACTCCCCCCGCAACGGCCGACACTATGGCAGTCGGCCGACCGGTGTTGACGGCCGAGCGACGTGCCGAATAGTGCCGCGACTTGTCCACCTGACGCGGGCTGCGCCCGCAAGACCGGAGGCGAGAGGCCGGAGGCTGGAGGGGTAGTGATAAGAACCGAAAGCCAATGCAAGATGCGCGCACGGCCCGTAGACGTGATAAACTCAAACGGAAAATGCAAGTTGCCTAATGCACTCGAGAAACCACAAAGGGGACGAAGATCACGAAGCAAACAAAGGAAGAACACCGAGAGGAGACGGTCGCCGTCGTGATGTCACTCCGAAACCGGACCACGGATTCGACTTCAAGAAACCCTATCCTTCGTGCTCTTCGTGTTCTTCGTGGTCAATTCCTTTTCGGTTCGAGGTGACAAAGCAAAAGTTAGAGGCTGTCACAAGACTCCATGCTGCAAGCAACACGTCCGAGGCCGGAAAGCGGTGCGGCGGGTTTTGTTACAGGCTGTAAGACTCTAAGAAGGACAAGCCAACATGCTGGGCCAGAATCTCCAGATCCTTGGAGCGATCGTCGTCACGATCCTCGTGCTGCTGCTGATCGCCATCTTTCTGTTCTATGGCCGGTTGCTGCTGAAGAGTTGGCTGACCGGAGCCGGCATCGGATTGGGCGACTTCATCGGGATGACCCTCCGCAAGGTCAACTCGCGGCTGATTCTGCAGGCCAAGATCATGGCCGTACAGGCCGGACTCGGCGAGGAGACCGGGATCACCGGCAAGGCCCTGGAAGCCCATTACTTGGCGGGCGGCAACGTCCTGCTGGTGATTCGTGCCATGATCGCCGCCGAAAAGGCCAAGATCATCAAGCTGACATTCCGCGAGGCGACGGCGATCGACCTGGCGGGCCGCAACGTGCTCGATTCGGTCCAAACCAGTGTCTATCCCAAGGTGATCGACTGTCCGGCGCGCAACTCGGCCAAGGATTCTCTCGATGCGCTGGCCAAGGACGGAATTCAACTGAAAGTGCGGGCCAGGGTCACCGTGCGGGCCAATCTGCAGCGACTGATCGGCGGTGCCACCGAAGAGACGATCATCGCTCGAGTCGGCCAGGGAATCGTCAGTGCCATCGGATCGGCCGACTCCCACAAGGACGTCCTGGAGAATCCCGATTTGATTTCGCGAGCCGTGTTGTCTCAGCAACTCGATTCGCAAACCGCGTTCGAAATCGTTTCGATCGACATTGCCGACATCGATGTGGGCGAGAACATCGGAGCTCGGTTGCAGGCCGACCAGGCCGAAGCCGACACGCGCGTGGCTCGCGCGCGAGCGGAAGGGCGACGAGCCATGGCCGTGGCCGCCGAGCAAGAGCAGATCGCTCGCATCGAGGAAGCTCGCGCCGCTCTGGTGGAAGCGCAAGCCGAAGTTCCCAAGGCGATGGCCGAGGCCTTTCGTTCGGGGCGGCTGGGAATCCTCGACTACTACAAGCTGCGGAATGTGCAGGCCGACACCGACATGAGGCGGGCGATCGCCACGATGGGCGAGAACTGACGCCGGTGGGTGCGACGCCACACGGCGCGGTGACAACCGAAATCCCGGGGGAGAAGGTAGCGCGACCATGCCCGACGATCTGGAAGCCTTTTTGCGGAAAGCGGCCGAGAAACGACTGGCGCGCAAACGAGCCGTCGCGAGAAAAGCGGCGCCGCCCTCACCGCCGGCTTCGCAACCAACCGGCTCCTCCCGGCCGCTCGAGTTGCAGCCGACCCAGCCGTCGCGTCCGTCGCCGGAAGGACGCGAAAGTGTCTCCCAGCACGTCGCTCGACATATCGCGCCCGATCAACTCGCCGAATCGGCCGAAGAACTGGGAAAACGCGTGCGGGAAGAGGAATCCCACTTCGAATCCCGCTTGGAGAGTGTGTTCGACCATCAATTGGGAACTTTCAGCAGCGAGGCGACTCAGGCCACCACGATCGGCGAACGAACGACGGAAGAAAAGGCAGCCGCCCGTAATTTCCTCACGCAACTCTTTGAGAACAAGACCCGTATCCGCGAAGCCATTATTCTGAGAGAGATCTTGTCGACTCCTCCGGGGCTTCGCGACGATTAAGCCGCAACGAACCTGAAGAAAAAAGAGGCGACTCATGGAAGTTCCCGCGATCGCTCCCGGAAAAACGCGACTCGGTTGGATCGGCACCGGTGTGATGGGGCGCAGCATGGCGGCCCACTTGATCGATGCCGGTTTCTCGATGACGGTTTATTCCAGGACTCGAGCCAAGGCCGAGTCGCTGTTGGAGAAGGGGGCCGCATGGGCCGATTCTCCGGCCTCCGTAGCCGGAGTCTCGGATGTCGTCTTTGCCATCGTCGGTTTTCCTCAGGATGTCCGCGAGGTTTTCTTGGGAGAGGCCGGGGCGCTGCAGGGTAGTAGCCCGGGAACGATTCTGGTCGACATGACGACCAGCCAGCCATCGCTGGCGGTGGAGATCTACCAGCGTGCCAAAGAACGTGATGTGGCGTCGGTCGATGCACCGGTTTCCGGCGGCGATGTGGGAGCTCGGGAAGCCCGCCTGTCGATCATGATCGGTGGTGATCGGGAAGTGGTCGAGGCGCTGCAGCCGTGTTGGCAGGCGATGGGGAAGACGATCGTCTACCAAGGCGGCCCCGGTTCGGGGCAACACACCAAGATGGTCAACCAGACGCTGATCGCCACCAATATGATCGGCGTGTGCGAGGCGCTGTTGTATGCCTATCGAGCCGGCCTCAATATGGAAACCGTGATGCAGTCGGTGGCCTCCGGCGCGGCGGGAAGCTGGTCGCTGTCGAATCTGGGGCCCCGGATCATCGCCAACAATTTCGATCCCGGGTTCTTTGTCGAGCACTTCATCAAGGACATGGGGATCGCCCTGCAAGAGGCTCATCAAATGAACCTCTCGTTGCCAGGGCTCGCGCTGGCTCATGAACTCTATACCGCACTGAAAGCTCAGGGGCACGGTCGCGACGGGACGCACGCCTTGCAACTGGCGCTGGCTCGACTCTCCGGCATCGACTGGAAAAATCGGTAGTTCCGGCGCCCTGACTGCCCGGCTCGCGGGTTGAAGGGACGGGGCGGATTCTGGTATATTCGCTGGTCGGCCCTGCTGTGGGGTGTTGTCCAACCGTCTGTCGTGATTGGGAGTTTACCGCGTGGGAACGAAGAAGACTGGCAAAGGGCGCCGAAAAATCGGCCGGAAGAAACGCCGCATGCGAGCCAAAATCCGCCATCGAAAGAAATAATCTCCGCTTGCGGATCGGCTGGACATGAGGACGGTGCGCATCCCGGCGAATCCACTCCCGCTTGCCATCGCGCGCGACGATGCGGGAGTTCCTCATATCCGAGCCGACGATCTGGCCGGGGCCCTGTTCGGGTTGGGGTATATGCATGCGGTCGATCGGGGCACGCAGCTCCTGTTCGCTCGATCGATGGTGCTGGGGCGCGGCTGCGAGGAGATTGCCGATTCGCCCGAATTGGCCGACACCGACCGCTTCTTTCGTCGCATGGGGCTGTTTCTCGACTGCCAGCGCGAATACGAGTCGTTTCCCGCCGAACTACGGGAGTTGATCGACGCCTACTGTCGCGGCGTCAACCACGGCATCGAGCACGGGGGTCGCACGCTGCCGATGTGGGCCACCGGTTTCCAGCCGGCACTCTGGGACGGCCGTTCGGTGATGCTGATCGGCAAGCTCCTCAGCTTCGGCGGACTGGCCGTCAGCCAGATGCAGAACGAGCGGCTGCTGATCGAGTTGATCCACGCCGGCGTCAGCGAAGTGGCTCTGCGGGATCTGTTCGGCGACCGAATCCAAGACGCCGATTTCGCATTGATTCGGCGCATCAACATGACCAATCCGTTGTCGGACGAGGCCATCGAAGTGTTGTCCGACTTGCCTCGCCTGGCCGGCAGCAATGCCTGGGCGGTGGCGCCGGAGCGTTCCGCATCGGGTGCCGCTCTACTGGCTTCCGACCCTCATCTGGAAATCAACCGCCTGCCCGCCATTTGGTATGAAGCCGTCTTGCGATACGGTGACGAGTACGTGATGGGCGCCACGCTTCCCGGTTGCCCTCTGTTCGCCGTCGCCCGCAATCGCCACCTCGCTTGGGGCGTGACCTACATGAAGGGCGACACCATCGACTATTTCATGGAAGATTGCCGTCCCGGCGGCAAGACGGGTTGGCAATACCGCCGCCTGAACGAATGGCACGATTTTCACTTGCGCGAAGAGTTGATTCGTCACAAGAACGGCGAAGATCCGGAAACGGTGCGCGTGTGGTGGAACGACCAGGGAATCCTGGAGGGGGATCCGCGCGAGGCCGGGATCTATCTTTCGGTCGCCTGGTCGGGCATGTATGAAGGCAACGGGCGGGCCGTGGGGAGCTGGGTGGAGATGCTGGGCTGCCAGTCGGTGCGTGAAGGGATGGAAGTGGCCGCGGCGTGCCCTCAGCCGACACTCTGTTGGGTGTTCGCCGACCGCGAGGGACATATCGGGTTGCAGGGAAACGGCCGATTTCCACTGAGGACCAGCGGGCATCAAGGGCTGGTTCCCATCCCGGCTTGGGATCCGGCCAACCTGTGGCAGGGATGGCGCGCGGTCGAGCTTCCGCGCCAGTTCGACCCGCCCTCTGGTTTCGTAGCGACCGCCAATGAGGAACAAAATCCGCCCGAAGGCCCGCCGCTGATGACTCAGCCTCTTCCCGACTACCGCAAGCGGCGGATCGTGCAGCGGCTGTCGGAGATTCCCCAGGCCACGCTCCACCACTTTCAACAGCTCCAATACGACGTGATCAGCGTGCGAGCCCGCGAACTGCTGGCCGCCCTGTTGCCGCTGGTCCCGCCGTCGAAGGAGAAGGAACTGCTCGCGAACTGGGACGGCAACTACGCTCCCGAGAGTATCGAGCCGAGCCTGTTTCTGCAGTTCTACCGCAGTTTGTTGGTCGAGCTGTTGGGACACAAACACGGAATCGGCTGGCGCCGTATGCTCTATCTCTGTTCCCGCTCCGGCTTCTCCGTGATGGTGATCACCGCGGCCGATCGGATGCTGCTGAGAGACCAGTCGGTGTGGTGGGCCGACCGAGGCAAACGGGCGATGGTGCGGGCGGCCTTTGCCCGCGTCAAACTCGAGAAAGCCGTCCCCTGGTCCCAGATCAACAACTTCCACTTTACCGACCGGTTCTTCGGCCAGCACCGGGTGGGAAGGATGCTGGGGTACCGCTCGCGACGGTATCCCATGCCGGGCAATCACGCGACGGTGTTTCAAGGGCACGTGTTGCAAACGGCGACTCGAGAATTCACCTTCGCGCCGTCGTACCATTTCGTGACCGACTTGAGTCGGGACGAGGCGTGGACCAACCTTCCCGGTGGCCCCAGCGAGAGCCGCTTTTCGCGATACTACCGCAGTGACGTACCGCGCTGGTTGGCGGGCGAGTACAAGCGTTTGGCCGTCGAGCCGGCAGACGAAGACGCGGCCCCTACGGCTTGAACGCCTCGCGGACGCGATGGAGCACTTTCTTCTCGGAGTGGGAGATGGCATTGAGTCCCAGTGTGGCGCCCGAAGACTTGGCCACCCATTCGGTGTGCTTTACGATCCCGTCACGCAGTTCCTCGAGTTCGACGTCCTTCAGCAGAGGCTTCAGTGCGTCCATATAGTCGAACCAGGTCTCATACAGATCGCGCTGCGGCGGCTCCTCGAGCCACCGTTCCAGCAGTTGGCGTCCCGGGGTTCGTTCGTCGAGCCCGGCTGCGTGAGCCACGTCGAGGATCGCTGTGACTTCCTTTTTGTCAAGCTTTCCGTCGGCCCAAGCCACGGCGATCACCGGAATCATGGTGAAGGCGATCAATGTCTCCGGAGACGCTCCCAGTTGCGCCAGGTGTTCGAGAACGTCCGGATCTTGAATTCCCGTCACCTCGCCCAGCGCCTTCTGACGCGTCTCCTGGTCCAGCTTGTCCCGTAGCTTCTGCAGCAGCTCCTGGTCGACCTTGGCGAAAAATGCCGCTTCCAAGGCTCGTCCGCGGCTGCGCAGTAAGTCCTTGCCGTCCATCTTGTTGTGTCTTCTTGTGAGGCCAGATTGGTCAAGCAAACTCGAGTCGGGGCGGCGAGATTCGAACTCGCGACCTCCTGCTCCCAAAGCAGGCGCGCTAGCCAGGCTGCGCTACGCCCCGCGATGGTGGCCGGGATGGCGACCATAGCATTGATGCTATCGGGCACCAGCCGGTTTGACAATGAGTCGGTCGGTCGAATCTAGATCGCGACCAGCCGGCGGCATTTTCCGTCACGCCGCCTCGCGCGCGACTCTGCCGTCGACCAGCAACCGGTGCAGCCGCTCGAATTCTTCGTGGCCGGCAAAGTGAATCACGATCTTGCCCGACTGTTTGCCACTCTGCTGAATCTCGACGGGAACACCCAACGCCATTTTCAGTTCCCTCTCGAGTGCCTCGGTTTGGCGACTCTTCGACTTCTGATTCTTCAAGCGGTTGGCTCGCTGCTCGAGGCGACTGAGCGAATCGGAGTCGGACGCTTGTTGGCGGGTATGAGCGGCGACCTGACGCTCGGTTTCTCGCACACTCCACCCTTCCCGGATGATCTTGTCGGAGAATTCTTCCTGCAGCGAGGCGTTTCCCAGCGGTAGCAGAGCTCGAGCGTGCCCGGCACCCAGCTTGCCTCTCTCGACCGCTTGCTGTACCGCCTCGGGGAGTTCCAACAGTCGCAACAAATTGGTGACGGTGGACCGGTCCAGTTGCAACTGTTTGGCCAGTTGTTCCTGAGTCGTCCCGTACTGCCGCAAGTACTGCTGGAACGACCTCGCCTTTTCGATGGCACTGAGGTCTTTTCGCTGGAGGTTCTCGATCAGCGACCACTCGGCAGCCGTTTGATCATCGGCATCCCGTACGGTGGCCGGGATGCTGTCCCAGCCCGCCATCTGGGCTGCTCGCCAACGGCGCTCTCCCGACACCAACTGGTAACGCTGCCCCACTTGGCGGACCAGGATCGGCTGCAGCAGACAATGCGTCCGCAGGCTCTCGGCCAGTGTTTCCAGCTCTTCGGGATCGAACTGCCGACGAGGCTGGTGGGGATTGGGGTCGATTCGATCGATGGGGAGTCGCTCGACACCCGCCGCTACATCGGAAACAGCTCCGGCCTCGCCTGTAGAAGAGAGTTCTTTTTGGTGGGGCTGATCCCCTCGTTGAGGTGAAGGATTGGCCGATGCTCCGGCCGCATCGGCCGGGTTGCCCAGCAGGGCCGCCAGGCCTCGCCCCAATCTCCGATCCTTAGTCACGTCCCAGTACCTCCATGCATAGTTCGACGTAGGCTCGAGCGCCACGACTGTAGGGAGCATACTCGATGACCGACTCGCCGTGGGAGGGCGCTTCGCTGACGGCCACGTCTCGAGGGATCACGGTTTCGAAGACGATGTCGCCGAAGAACTCGCGGACCTCTTTTTCGACTTCGTGAGTCAGTTCGAGATGGTGGTCGTACATGGTAAGCACGATGCCACCCAGCTCGAGGCGGCTGGAATCTCTGCCGATGATCTTGCCGATGACATGTACCATACGTGTCAGTCCCTCCATCGCAAAATACTCGCACTGGATCGGCATGATCACTTCATCGGAGGTCGACAGGGCGACTTGAGTCAGTTTGCCGACCGAGGGTGGACAGTCGACGATAACGTAGTCGAAGGACAGCAACCCTTTGGCAAGGTGCTCTTCGACTCGTCGACCTTCGACTCCTCCGGCCAACAGGGCCACATCTTCGAAACGGCGGCTACCTGGCAGCAATTCCATCCCGGTGAGGTCGGTCGACACGACCGACTCCCGAAGGGGGCCGGCGCGGAGCAGCCCGTGGCGGTCGGTCGGTTGCCTCCCCAGGCCGGTAGTGGCGTTGCACTGCGGGTCGAGGTCGACCAGCAGGGTGCGAAATCCGGCCAGGGCCAATCCGGCAGCCAGGTTCAATGCTGTCGTCGTCTTGCCGACTCCGCCTTTCTGGTTGGCCACCGATACGACTCGTCCCATGCTGCTGGCGGTCCTCAGGCTGTCGATGCGATGAGTCTTTGTCGCGCGTCCGTGCGAGACACAGATTCCATCGGCCGCCGGCAGGTCGTTTCTTCTCTCGATCCGACCGTGCGGTGGGCGAAGGAAAGATGTTTGCGAAGCGGAAACGGGGCGGTTTGCGACGGGGAGACAATCCGACGGAGAGACGGCGGAGATCGCGAACTGCGGCGACGAGGGAAGACGGGTAAGAACCGGTTGTGAGTCACGAGTGCCGCTTCGCAGCCGCGTCGCGCGGGCCGTTGTCGACTTTGGAGCGCTCGTTGCGAACCGCCTCGATTTGCACTACCATCCCTTCGGTCTACCGACGGCTGCCTGGCGATTTTCGACTCCAGCCTTCAGCCTCCGAACTCCAGACTCAGCAACGAGCCGGACCCATGCCGCAAGTGGAAGCATTCCGAGGGATACGATACGACTTGGCTCATGTAGGGGCGCTGCGGGACGTCGTGGCTCCTCCCTATGACGTGATCGACGCCGCCATGCAGGATTCGCTGTATAAGCGTCACCCTTGCAATGTCGTTCGGTTGATTCTGAACCGGGAGGAACCGGGCGACGACGAGCGCGAGAACAAGTACTCGCGAGCGGCTCGTTTTTTTCGATCGTGGCAGCGGCAAGGCGTGCTGATGACCGAGCCCGATCCCGCCTTGTACGTCTACCAGCAGGAATTCGAACATGCCGGGCAGAAGTTCGCTCGCACCGGGGTGATGGCACGAGTTCGCCTGGAGCCGTTTGGCGAGGGGACGATCTATCCTCACGAAGAGACCTACCCAGGTCCCAAGCAGGATCGGCTGAAGTTGATGCAGGCGTGCCGCGCCAATATGAGTCAGATTTTCGGTCTAGTGCCTGACCCGGAAATGGCGGCGGGGCAGTTGTTGACTCGAGCCATCGAAGGGCGAACTCCGCTGGAAGCGACCGACGACTTGGGAGTCATCCACCGGATGTGGCCCGTGACCGATGTCGATGTGATCCACCAGATCCAGGCGGCCTACGCTTGCCAGCCCACCTTCATTGCCGACGGTCATCACCGCTACGAAACGGCTTGCCTTTATCGTGAACTGTTGGCCGAAGAGTCGGGCGGCTTGGACGCTCGGCATCCGGCCAATTTCGTATTGATGATGCTGGTGGGAATGAGCGATCCGGGAATGATCGTGCTGCCCACGCATCGGTTGTTTCGCGGTTTGCCGGAAATGGATAGTTCGGAGCTGCGAGCCAGGCTGGAGCCGGCATTCGAGACGTCGGAGGCCGGTTCCGGCGTGGAACGGGGACGGGCCATCTGGGATCAGATCGAGGAGGCGGGGAGCCAGGAGCAGATGGCGTTTTACACGCCGCGAGACGAACAGTGGACGATTGCCGAGCTGACAGAGGTGGGAAGGGCCCGCATGTCCCAGCGGTGCTCCGACCGGACGGCTCGCTGGCGTTCGCTGGGCGTTGCTCTGTTGCACCACTTGGTGATCGCCGACCTGCTCGGTACCCACGATTTGCCTCGCCCCGAGTATATCCACGATGTCTCCGAAGTCGTGGATTACCTGACGAACGCTCCCGACTCCTCGACGATCACCTTGGCGTCTCTCGTAATGCCGGCTACGGTGGACGACATTCGCGCCCTGAGTCTCGAAGGGGAGCGGATGCCGCAAAAGAGCACCTACTTCTACCCGAAGCTGCTCAGCGGACTGGTGTTCAACCCGCTGGAACCGTGAGTTTCCACGACCGGCCGCTCGAATGTTTCACGTGAAACATCACGCCGTCACACTGCCCCGTGAGGAGGCGGGCGACCGGAAATTGGGTGGCTGTCTGTGTCTGGTGTGGCCGCGAGGTGGCCCGAGGTGCCACGTTTCAGCCATGCCGGTGACAGGGGCGGCTCGTTGCACCCGGGCTGCCTCAATGTTTCACGTGAAACATCACGCCGTCACACTGCCCCGTGAGGAGGCGGGCGACCGGCGGAAGAACAACGGGCTGGCCAGGTCGCAGATCACCCGCGTCCCCATCCGCTGGCTCCCCACACTCGAAAACGGCCCCTGATCGACACCCCGCCCATCCCGCCAAGATCGGCCCCCTTACCGCGAATATATCATTGTGATATCATTAAGCAATCATGGGGCGATGCTTGAAGCGAAAGGGAGCTACGATGCAGGAACGAACGACGAAGCCGATGTCGGGTTGGGGGCCTCTGCTGGTCAACGTCCTCATGTTCATCGCAAGCATTGTCATCTTTGTCATGGGGGTCGCCCGCGTGAATGGGGCGCATGGCGCATCCGTGGCGGGAACGGCCATGATCATCGGTAGCGGACTCCTCCTCGCGCTCTGGTTCATCATGATCTTCGGGTTCATGGCGATCCCGCCCAACATGGCGCGGGTCCTCCTGCTGTTCGGCGACTATCGCGGGTCGGTTCGCGAATCGGGGTTCTACTGGACCAATCCGTTCTATTCCAAGAAGAAGATTTCGCTGCGCGTGCGGAACTTCGAGACGGGTTCGACGACGACGCCGGAACAGAAGGACGCCACGACCGGCAAGATCATCGTGCAGAAGACGCGTTCATCGGGCAAGCCGTCGAAGGTCAACGATCGCGACGGGAATCCGATCGAGATTTCGGCCGTCGTCGTCTGGCAGGTCGTCGACACGGCAGAAGCGATGTTCGAGGTCGACGACTACGAGGACTATGTTGCCGTGCAGAGCGAAGCGGCGTTGCGCAACATGGCCAGTCGTTATCCGTACGATAGTCACGACGAGGAAATATCGCTGCGCGGCAACACGCAGGAAGTGTCCGCACAGCTTCGCCAGGACATCCAGGAGCGGCTCGACAAGGCGGGCGTGAAGGTCCTTGAAGCCCGCATCAGCCACCTGGCATACGCCCCCGAAATCGCGGCCGCCATGCTGCAACGGCAGCAGGCGCAGGCGATCGTCGCGGCCCGCACCAAGATCGTCGAAGGAGCGGTCGGGATGGTCGAAATGGCGCTCGACCATCTCCTCAAGGACCAGATTGTGGAACTCGATGAAGAACGCAAGGCCGCCATGGTATCGAACCTGCTCGTCGTGCTTTGCGCCGACCGCCATCCGCAACCCGTGATCAACACCGGCTCCATCTATCAGTAGGCGGACCGCGAGTGGGTTCTTCCAAACGACAGTCGTTCCTCTTTCGCGTCGACCCGGAATTGCTCGACGCGCTGCGCCGCTGGGCGGACGACGAGCTGCGCAGCGTCAACGGGCAGCTTGAATTCATCGTGCGCCAGGCGCTGCGCGACGCCGGCCGACTGCCGAAAAAGACCGATACGACCGGTAAAGCGGAGAAACGCTCTCGCCGCAAGGGGTGAGTTGGGAGTCGGGGTGACGGTTGGAGCGGCGCTCGATTCGTACTCGTACGCGTACTGGTCACCGTAAGCGGGCATTATGACCGTATCGCCGTGCGTGGCTCGCTGTCGCTACATGGACATCGGCGGCCAAGCTGGGCCGTGGCTAGTCGATCGGCGGAGGACGGCATGGTGGCGAGAGTTTGCGGCAAGATGCCCTGGCAGGACTCATTCGGGTGAGTTCCGCGGGTCGGAAGTGCCTGCCAGCGCTGGCGAGTGGCGAAATCGGCCAAGCTCCGGCCACTCCCCGGAGAAGCCGGCTCACTGCCACTCCCCCAGCGCGGCCTTGGCTCGCCGGATAAACTCGCGCACACGCTCCATGTCCTTGTCGCCCGGCGATCGCTCCACACCGCTGGCCGTATCCACACCGGCAGGCCGCACGTGACCGATGGCCTCGGCCACATTCTCCGGTGTCAGGCCGCCGGCCATGATGACCGGTACCGGCCGTAGCCGCTCCACCAGTTCCGCTGCCACGTCCCAATCTCCCGTCCTTCCGGTGCCTCCCAAAGCGGATGGTGACCAAGTGTCCACCAACACGGCATGGGGTGCGGCTCCCCGGGTCAGCCACGGCTCGAGTCTCTCGAGCACTCGGTCAACTGCTTCGGTCTTGATTCGAATTGCGCGGATGAACGGTAGCGGGAGTTCCGCGTAGGCGTGAGGCGATTCGTTTCCGTGGAGCTGGATCAGATCCACGGTATGTTGGTCCGCCCAACGCTCGAGCTCGGCAGGGTCCGGGTCGGCCACGACGGCCACTGTCATCGCCTGGGTGCCGGCCGACTCCGCCAATTCCGCCAGATCTTCACTGCGCACGAATCGAGGGCTGGAGACGACTCGGTTGAGCCCGACGGCGTCGGCACCCGCCT
>Ga0256839_1002523_pt1 | contig 20210 bp, 3 predicted proteins | sample 354166metaG_FD_185968 | JGI IMG/M metagenome (GOLD analysis project Ga0256839, IMG submission 185968) | Hydrothermal vent microbial communities from Mid Atlantic Ridge, Atlantic Ocean - 354-166 | ecosystem: Environmental > Aquatic > Marine > Hydrothermal vents | place: Atlantic Ocean: Mid... | reverse complement strand
TTCACGAGATTACAACCGAGGCCGAAGCTGGGTCAGAGGGTGGTGTTTCGATCACTCCGGTCGTTGCATTGTCTATGATTAACAACACGACCACTGCGTCTCTTGGCACATTGGCAGCTGGCATGACTTCGACGGGTGCTGTTACGATCCGTGCGATTCAGCAGTCTGCGACCACGACCACGGCCAAAGGACAGGCTGCTGGTGGTACGGCGGCGATTGGCGCGGCTTTGGCGATAAATCTTGTGAATGACAAGGTCACCGCTACCACGAACCGCAATATCACTGCGGGCGGCGATGTTACACTTTCTGCCGCGGGCGCATCGTTTGCTACGCTGCTGGCTGAAGCAAGCGCGTCTGGTGGCGCGCCAGCGGATGACAACGGAGATGCCGAAGCAGGCCAGAAACCCACCGTTGACGATACTGTTAGTGATCAACTTACCGGTGCAAAGGGGCAGCAAACAGTATCCGGTGTCGGGGATGCTGATCAGCAAGGTGACACGGATGCATCGATGTCCGAAAACCGTTCGGCTGAAACCTCCGAAGGTAAAGTTACTGTTGCAGCAGCCGTTGCGATAAATGTTCAGAATTCTACCGTGTCGGCCAGCGTGCCGAACACTGTTAATATTACCTCGAATATTGGTGTGTTAAATATTCTGACATCCAGCAATACCGATGGCAGCGTTACGACCAATGCTTCCGCCGTTGGCGAAGACGGTGCACAGGCTCAAATTGGCATTGGTGCAGCGGTCTCTGTGAACGTTGTCCGCTCGGCCAGCGATGCAACTCTTGGCGCGGGAACGCACGACGTAAAAGGCGTTAACATTTCTGCGAACAAGTTGGATGTTGCGGCTCTCGCTTTGAACTCGGCCAGTACAACAACTCGTAGCGATACATATCTTTCGAGCGCGACATCTGGTGCGGGCGGTACCAAAGTAGGCATCGCCGGCGCACTTGGCCTGAATATTGTTGATACATCCAGTGTAGCGAGCATCGCAGATGGTGCAGACGTTACGCTGAGCGGAGACGTTTCGATCTCGGCGGATAACCAGACGAAAACAACAGCCGAGGCTCTGCCTGTTGAAGGCACGGCAGGCGGAAGTGTTGGCATTGGTGCATCCGCTGCGATTAACATCCTCGGCAATCGTGCGATAGCCAAGGTCGGCAACAATGTTACACTGACCAATGCAGATAATTTGACTGTTTCGGCCAGCGCCGTTCATGACATTACAACGACCGCTGAGGCAGGCGCCTCCGGCGGCGTTTCGATTGTTCCCGTACTCGCCTTGGCTCTCGTAACTAATACCGCAAGCGCTACAATTGGTAGCAACGCCAGTACGTTGACTGTGAATGATACTGTTTCAGTTACCGCTGAACAGGACGCGACTGAAACGACCGATGCTTCTGCCACGGCCGTTGGGGACAAAGTCGCGGTTGGCATTGCGCTCTCGCTTGCGTTGGTCACCGACAAGGTTGTTGTTTCCACCGATCGTTCAATTATAGCAACGACTGGCGATGTAACCTTTAGCGCATCTGGAATATCTACTGGGTCACTGACGGTTACTGCCGGCGCCTCAGGTGCCGCAGAAGCCGATGAGAACGATGAATCCACTGATGGTGGAGGTGATGTCGACACCAAGGTCACGGATCAGTTTGATTTTGCTTCGGCTACTCAGTCCAGCAGCAACGTGGGCGACTCAGAACAAAAGTCAGATACAGCAACAACTTCCGGACAGGACCGCTCTGCAGGGACAAGTGAAGGCAAGCTCTCCGTAGCAGCTGCGGTAGGCGTGAACGTTGTGACATCTTCCGTCAGTGCAAATATGACCGACGGCAGGGATATCACAGCAGGCGGCCGCCTTACAGTGATAGCCGTGAACGGCACCAGTGGATCGGTGACATCCGATGCAAGTGCGTCTGGAACACAAGTGTCCATCGGAGCCGCTGCTTCGGTAAATGCAATCACATCAACCAACATCGCGCGCCTTGGGGCCGCTACTTATACGGCCAACGGTGTCACGGTATCTGCACTAAAGGCAACGCCACCGAATACGCCGCACGTTGACAATTTCATCACCTCTGCCAAGTCGGGCGCGGGTGGCACGAAAGTTGGCATTGCAGGTGCATTGGCGATCAATCTTATCGCTTCCTCAAGCGAAGCTACGGTTTCCGGTTCAGCAATCGTAAACGCTGGTACAGGATCCTCGACGATATCCGCTGATCAACAAATGACAGCAAATGCGAGTGCCGCGCCCTTAGATGACAGTGCCACAAGTGGTGGAAAAGTCGGCATTGGTGCATCGGTTGCTCTGAACTTGATTACGACGACCTCGACGGCCCAGATAGAAGATGGGGCGACCTTCAATGGCGGGGCTGGCATTTCTGTTCAGGCCAATTCTGACATTTCAACTGTTACCGAAGCCAAAGCAGGATCCGAAGGCGGCATCGCCGTCGATGCAGTGGTCGCATTGGCCCTTTTGGACATTACTACGACTGCCCGGATTGGCACGGGGAACTCAATTACTACGGCAGGTAATGTCACCATTTCTGCGACGGGTGCTGGCGAAAATACAGCGACCGGTACTGGCGAAGCAGCCGGCGGGAAAGTTGGGGTCGGCGCAGCTGTAGCGGTCATCGCAGGCGGCGGCAACCGTTCCACAGATATCTTGGATACATCTGTGACCTCTGCAGTTCTTGCACGAAATCTCGATGCGTCAGCACTTACGATTTCGGCATCTTCTTCCCGAAGCTACGAGGCCTATGCCACTGCGAGTTCGGGCGGCGGTAAGGATATGACCGATCAAGAAGCCACGGACTCTAATTCTGAAAGCACCAAGAATCTTAATGAAAACAAAAACTACCAAGAAGGTACCGGTACACCCGAAGAAAACTCAGAGGGCGCTTCTGGTACTAAAGGTGGAAATAAGGTTGCGGTAGCTGCTGCAGTCGGCGTTGCCGCCGCGCAAGATATGGTTAGTGCAACGTTGGAAGACGTGACTGTTACGTTGACCAACGATTTGATTATTTCTGCTACCAACGACGTTGACATCATGACACGCGGCGATGGAACCGCATCTGGTGCGCAAGTCGGCGTTGCAATTGGTGTTGCGCTTAGCATTTCTAATAATACGGCCAATGCAAGCATCGCGAATGGCGCCACCGTCGCTAGCGCGGGCGCAATTACGGTAAATGCAGACACGAGCAAGAATATGTCTCAAGAAGCCGGCAAGACCGATTTCTTGAATGGTCTATCGGCAATTGCTTTTGCTGGTGCATCATCCAGTAAAGTTAGTGTGGCGGGTGCCTTAGCTGTCGATGTGTCCAACATGACGGCGTCTGCGACCATCGGTGATAACGTCACTATCGGCAACGTCAGCCGGGTCGGCGCTGTCAATGTGACCGCCAATAATTCAAGTCGTATGAGCGCGAAAGCGACGAGCTATGCAGTTTCGACTGGCAACGTCGGTGTCGGCGCCTCTATCGCCGTTATAGTTTCCGAAAATGAGTACGAAGCAAACGTCGGGGCCGGGACCTCCATCATTTCCGAAGCCGTTACGGTTACAGCCGAAAACGCCAAGATTGATCCGACCGAGACATTCTCGTTCACGGATCTTGAATCCTTCCAATCTGACGTGGTCAACAAGCCGCTGTTCAGCACAGGTAACTACTATACAGAAGCTATCGGTGGCTCAGGGTCCTCCAAAGTCGCTGTTCAGGGTTCGTTTGCGGTCATGGTGTTCTCGGATACAACATCCGCTGCGATTGGGAAAAGCTTGAGCTCTCCAGCGTACACAGCATCGACGATTGTCGATTCAAATGGTGGAGACGTAACGGTTTCTGCAAGCAATGCTTTGGCGGCGCGCGCGCTGTCCGGCGCGGTTGCGTTGAGCGGCAAGGTCGGGGTTGGTGTTTCCAGTTCCGTCATCGTCAGCGAAGGTAATACGACAGCTGAACTGGGCGCAAATGCGCGTTTGACTGACGCAGGCGCAGTCGAAATCGATGCGGATGGTGCGCAAAAAATTGACGTCATCAGTGTCAGCGCTGCTGGTGCAAGCACCGTCGGTGTAGCTGGTGTTGCATCTGTACTTATTTCTGAAAATAACGTGAAAGCATTGGTCGGGTCCGGCGCGCAAATCGCAGCGGCAGGTGACGTATCGATTACTGCCGACAACGACTTCGACAACTTGAGCGTTGCGGGCGGCCTTGGCATCGGCGGTAGCGCAGGGATCGGTGCGGCGGCCATTGTCGTGACGGTCAACAACATAACACGTGCGGCTCTTGCCGATGGGACTTCTACTGCGAACGCTGTAAAGATTTCAGATGCTGGTGCGTTGAACATCGCGGCGAACTCGACTGAATCTGGTAATGCTTACGCTGTCGCCGGCGGTGCCTCTGGCTCCGTGGGTGTTGGTGCGGGTGCTAGTGTCTTTATAATAAACACCACAACTGAGGCGTTGGTCGGCAACTTCGCTGAGATCGGCCAAACAAGCGCAACAGGCGATGTCTCTATCACAGCGCAGGATGATACCACGCTCTTTACTTTCCCTGGCGCAGCCGGGGTCGCAGGATCTGTTGGTGCAGGTGCTGCCGTTGGTGTTGGCGTCATCACCAAAACTGTATCAGCCAAAATTGGTAGCGACGTTAAGGTTACAAGCAGCGATGTCTTGGTTGAGGCTCTAAGTGGCGAGGCCATTAGCGTTATTGCGGTCAGCGCAGGCGTTGGTGGTAGTGCCGGCCTTGCAGGAGCGGTCGCGGTTTACACGATCGAAAACGCTACAACTGCAAGCATCGGCGCAAGAGCCGAAGTCTTCGCAGCGCGCAACGTGGCTGTTTTGGCTAACGACTTCGCGGCTGTAGATTCCCTCGTTGGTTCAGTCGCAGTCGGTGGGAGCGCCGGTGTCGGCGCATCTGTAGGTATCGTTGTAATTGATAGTACAACCTATGCTTCCATAGCAGACGGCGCGAAAGTTACGGCTCTTGGTGCTGGTCTCGGCGCTAACTATATATCCGATTTTGATGTTTATTTCACAGCGTTAACTGATAGTTTTGAAGGTGCCGGATTGCCTGATTGGGACAGTTCTTCGGGTCTGACTACTGGCAACGCTACTTCCAACAACGCTGACAGCGATGTAGGCTTGACGGCATCCGACGCTCGCAATGCGGGTCTTTCACTGCTTACAAAAACACGCAACTCGGACGCAGTTACACAAACCGCGAATGGTGTTGTTGTAAACGCTGCAGCCGCTAATTCTGTCCGCTCACTCGAAGTCGGCTTCGGTGGTGGGGGCGGTGCAGCCGTCGCGCTTTCAGGCAATGTCCCTGTTATCACAGCGGACACGCGTGCGACGATTGGTGTCGCAGAGATTAATAAAATGGCAGGCGCCGCCAATTCGCGTCAGAGCGTCATTGTTGCTGCAGCCAGCGATATCTACAATCTGGGTATCGCAGGTGCGGTGGCAGTTGGTGGAGGCGTAGGCGCCGGTGCCGGTGTTACTGTCTCAGTGGTGAATAATACAACAAAAGCGACAGTCGCAGCCGGTGCTGATATGCGCGCCCAACGTGATGTGAACGTCATTGCGGCAGCCAAGGCCGACTTCGTGACATTCTCGGCAGCAGCGGCAGGTGGCGGCAGCGTCGCACTTGCTGGTGGTGTCGGTGTCGTTTCGCTGACAGGCACGACAACAGCACTGCTAGGTGGCAAGACCGTTGCAGGTGGCAACGTCCAAGTTCTTGCTGATGATCAGACGCGCGTAGCTGCTATGACCGGCTCGGTCTCGGTCGGTCTGGGGGCCGCTGGGGTAGGTGGTGCGATTAGTGTTTTGTCGATCAAGAAGACTACGACAGCCGAAATTTTGGCAAGTGCTGATGTAACAGCGCTTGGTAACGACGGCACTTTGTTAGCCTATACCGGCACTGACATGACTTCTTCTTCCGCAGTACGTGGCATCAACGTTGCTGCGACATCTGGCGAAAGCAACCTAACCATTGCGGCGTCCGCTGCGGGCGGTCTTTACGCTGGTATCAGTGGTGTTGTGACAGTCCAAATACAGGACATTACCACTTCAGCTAAAATTGGCGCTAATGCGTTGATCAACCAGGATACTTCACTTGGTGGGGCGCACTCTAATCAAGACGTCGTCGTTACAGCGCGCGACACTTCAATTTCCAATGTCTATGCCGGTGGACTTGCTGTCGGCTTCGTTGGTCTTGCCGGTACAGTTGATGTCGGTGTAATCAAAACGACGACGACTGCAGTTATCGAAGACGGCGTTACTTTGAACGCGGCGCACGACGTTCGTGTGAATGCATTGTCGAACAAAGCCGGTAACTCGGTCATCGTGGCGGGCGCTGCTGGTGTTGTTTCGGTTGGTGCCGCCATCGCGATTTATGACTACGGCAATGGAATTGATCCAAACGGTGAGTCAAAAAACCAGATGAGCGATGCCAGCAATGGTGCGGTTACGCTTGACGATATCACGGGTCAGGCCAGTGGTCAGACCAACGACGAAAACGGCGAAGGCGTTAGCAGCCTATTTACAGATGCGGGTACGGATGACCGTATTAAAACTGCAAGCAACAGCGCGCAGACAGCACGTGAATCTATCACTCTCGAGACTGATGGCACTGGTCTTCTTGCACCTGCAGGCACGTCCGCAAATATCGGGGATGTGACAATCACCGCGGGTAACGAGATTGGTGTGCGCAGTTACGACAAGCTGACCACTACCTTCACTGCCGGCGCCGTGGCTGCCGGTATTGCTGGTGTGGGCGCGGGCATCGTTGTTCAAAGTGTTGATACAACGAACACTGCGCAACTATCTGGGGCGGCGACTGTTTCTTCTGCCGCTCTTGCGGTGAACGCGAACACAATTCGTTCGTTGACCGCGGATGCGATTGTAGGTGCGGCCGGCGGTTTTGGGCTTGCTGCTGCAGTCACGTATATTGAGGACAACTCTGATACTTACGCCTATATCAATGGGGCGACTGTTCTAGTGTCTGGTGGTGTTGCCGTGAATGCAACCTCGGCGCGGACCGTCAATGCGGAGGCAACCGGCGTATCGCTGGGTCTTTCGGGGGCCGCTGGCGTCTCGTATGCTTCAACATCTATTGGCGGTGAAACGAAAGCTGCGTTGGGTTCCGACGCGTCTGGTGTCACCGGTAGCCAAGGTGTTGATATCGGCACAAGCGGGAACCGTACCGGCAGTGTTACTCTGGCTGCGACGTCTACTGACTCGGTTCTGGCAGAAACGACTGCCGCTGGTGGTGGCATCGGATTTGCCATTCAGGGTGCTGTTTCTGATGGTAACGTTGTGACCGCAGTCGCGACAGAGATGAACAATGCGAAGATTTATACATCCAGTGCGATCAACAGCATGGCGAGTGCGGACAGTGCCGCGACAACGGATGCAACGGGGTTATCGATTTCCGGTGGGCTTGCCGTAGGCGTTTCGCTTTCCGACTCTAAACTTAACGTAACAGTTTCCAACACCGTGGAGGGCGGTTCCGTTCTTGACGGTGGGTCGGTTTTTGTTGGGTCTGAAATTACACGCAGCAGAACCGATTCAGATGCACTAGCCGCTGCCGGCGCACTTGTCGGTGTCGCAGGAAGCGATGCTGAAAGTGACAACATCTCTTCGGCAATGACTTCGGTTTCAGGCAGCACTATCAATTCTGGTGGTCAAGTAAGCATTACTGCAGAAACTTCCACCGACCAGACATCGAAAGCATCGGGTCTTGCATTCGGTTTGATAGCCGCTGGCAGCAACAATGCATTATCCCAATCGAATACCACTACAACCAGCACTGTTGTGAACATGAACGGCATCACGGCGGGTGGGCTTAATATCACGGCCACTGGCGATGACAAAAACTTCTCGACGGCCGTTGCTGGCTCGGGTGGGATTGTCGCAGGGGCGGCGTCTTCTTCTGACACTTCCACAACCAGCACAACGGAAGCCTCTGCAACCACGACTGGTGGGGCAGGCAATACATACGTAATAGATGTCAGTACCGGTCTGGTAGACATTAACGCAACGCATACCGGGAACTTCGGCGGCACAGTAGACAGTACGCAAGCATCCCTCGTTGGCGCTAGTGGTGCCGATCTAGATCATCAAGTGCTTAGTACAGTGAAAGCTGAACTGGGTGACTATGCATCGGTAAGGGCAACAAATCTTACGATTGAAGCCAAGAACAATGTGTTCAACCGTTTCCGCAATAGCAGCGGTGCGGTTGTCGGTTACCAAAACGCCGAATGGAACGTGAATTCTGGTTCCGGTGGCTTGCTGAACTTGCCTGCGGGCAAAGCGAACGTAAATATTATTCAAAATACCGAAGCCAATATCGGAAACAATGCTGACATTCGTTTGCTCGCGTTGGGGGCCGGTGTCTCGGAATTACGTATCGAAGCATTTAACGATGTTATCACCGAACAGAAAGCCAAACTGGATTCTGGTGGCGCAATCGCGACAGCGAAATCTGTTGTCGAACTGGCTGCTGTACAAAACGCGACTGTGAACATTGGTTCGAACAGCACATTGTTGGTGGACCTTGGCAACATTAATGTCGGGGCTTGGAACAACGCCAAAATGGAAGGCCGTGCCTCTGCGACGACTTATGGTATTGCGGGTGCGCCTAACGGTCATTCATGGGCCAACCTAGGGGTCGCGAATATCGTTAACATCGGTGCGGACTCGCGGATCGAAGCGTCGAACGGCTTCGCGCCTTCAGACGGGTCTATGCCACGACAAGCTACTGTGAATATTTTTGCTGGTCGTAGTCCAGAACTCGGCGATAGATTTTCGAAAGAGAGCGTCGCGTCAAATGTGAACATTAAAACCACGATCGACTTGTTTAACAACTCCGCTATTCCAATCCCAGGCTCGCCAGATGCGCAAGCCAACGTTGTTATCAATGCAACTGTTAATCAAGGTACCAGCAATAATACCAATGTTTCTGACACAGTCCCACTGGTTGGCATTCTTGCTGCTGGCGATATTACCATTGGTGCGGAACGGGGTGATATCACGCTCTCGGCTGTTGGTTTCGGAACAGACATCTATCGTCAAGCTCTTGCAGCTGCGGCGAGTGCCGTAAGCGAGGCATTTGGCGGCGATGAAGTTACATTCGATTACCATGGTGGCACAACGAGCAATACCGGGGTCGGGCGTGTTGACCTGCTCGGTTTGGTTGCAACAGGCCTTCAGAAATACAAAACGCTGACACTCGACTACGGTGTTGGTTGTACGCCAACGCTCGTTTCTTGCATCGTCGCTAGCGGCACGATTGGCGAGGATGGTATTACCCGCAGCTCGATCTCGCCCGACAACTCGATTATCATTCAACGTCTGAGACAGCTTGAGCTGCTGATTGCGAACACCGACGGTGACACAGTCGCCAAAGGTGCTTATCAGAACGAGATCAACTTCCTGCGGCAAAAACTGGCCGCACTTGGTCTGGGTTCATTCGATGGCAGCGGGAATTTCAGCCTTACGGCTTACGTTTCGGGTCTGTCACCAAAACAGCTACTCGAGGCTCAAAAAGCTGAAACAGTGACCCAACTTTCTGGTGTTACCACAGGCTTCACGAACCAGGCTACTGTTGCGGATTCGAGCCTGTCCGGCAGCATTTCCGGTGCTTATGACGATGGAACTTCTAACGACTACAAGTCGTATGTTTCTGCGATTCAAACCGGCGCAGCTTCGCTGTCGGCATATACCGGTGCTGTGAGCACAATCAATTCGACGCCGGCAACAATACAAGTTTCTGACGGCAACGGTGGATTTAACACGGTTCCCAACCCCGCCCGACTAGTAGCGCCGTATACGACTTCAGTTACTCTCGTTAATAACTACGACAATTACAACTCAACTATCTCGACTAATCGAACTCAGGCCAATGGCTTTAAGACGACGATTGATTCGAATATTACAGCAAATGCTACGCTGCAGTCTGAGATTAACGGTCTAATTGCAATCATCAATGCGCCAGGTTCGACACCAGCAGCGGTTAGTTCTGCGCAGACCCAGATTTCGTCCAAGCTCAACGAGATTGTTACGAACAATACAGCGATTAAGTCTGCCACAAACAGTCTCAATTCGAGGATGGGCACGATCAACACGGCGCTTGTCAATCTGACGACGACAGCAAACGGTTCAGCTGTCACGACTGGTACTGTAAAAACTAACCTTGATATCGTAGCGAATGCAAAAGTGTTCGTTAACGATTGGGATGTCGCGCTTGGCACTGTGAATGCGACTATAAGTACCCGCGTTACAACGCTTGTTGGTGCGACGCCGCCTATAGGTGGGTACACAGTCGGAAGCTTTACGACTACGGCTTCGAATCTTGCTTCAACCATTGCGACTTTGAACACGCAGATTCCGACTGCATCTACGACACCGGCTTCTGCGCCGACGCTTCCGATGATCGAGGTGCATGATGTCGCGGCGCGTCTTGGTAACATTTACTTGTCGGGCAATGTCGTAACGGGTGGCAGCACTGGTATTCTGTCTGCTCCGGGTAATGCCGAGATTAATATCACCAACAACACTGCCGCGACGCTTAAAGTTAACGACATTACCATGCCGTCCTACGACGCTGGCCATGTAAGAGTGAACGGCGTCCTTGTTGACTCGGTTGATGAAGTTGCGGCCTTTGCGCCTGGGCAACCGACCTCGACCAAATTTGCGCAGGTCCTTACTGGCCTGACTAGCAGCCGGCCTATCGTCACACTGACAAATAACTACAATCCGACCAGTATTGCTTATACCGTTCCACAACGTGGCCTTGCTCCGCCGGACTTGATCGTTGACGGGGTGATAAACAACATCGAAGGCACCGTCGATCTGACCAGCGAATATGGCAACATCTTTGTTTACGGCGCGATTAATGCAGGTTCAGTCAATATTCTTGCCAAGAATGGCGATTTCGTCTCGAGTTATGTCAATGGCTTCAACCATACTGGTGGTGATCCGGCGAGCTTTAACAGCCCGACCAACGCTGCTGAGCGCGGAACCGGGATTATTGCGAATGGTGCAATTTCGATCAGTGCGCGGTACCTCAACATTAACAGCACGATCCAGTCAGGCATTGTTGATCTTTCGTTGAACTTGCCTGCGAACCCGTCTCTTACTGCACTTAACCCTGTGGATATTGGTGTAAGCCAAAATTCGGTTGATACTGCATACACAGCTTACCGTAATTCTTTGACTGCAGGCGGGTCTCCGGCTTCAACGGCAACTGTTCAAAATGTGCACGGCAAAAATATTACACTCAATTTCAACCCGATTGGGTTAAATACGACAAACCTAAAAGCGGCGATTACGGAATATAAGGCTGCGATTATCCTCGATCCTGCAGCGAACCCGATGTATGTGATTCCGGTTACTACTGGCGGTGAACGTCAACTGATCAATATCAAGGATTATTTGAGCGGCACGGGTGTAACTCCACGCCTCGAGTTCTCAGTTTCCGATGCAAATACCTACCGAACTGACTCGGGTGCAAATGGCCTTGCCTATCAAGTCGTCCAAAGCCTGACCGACAACATTGGCGCCAGCTATGATGTTGATAATGCTCAGTATGTTGTGAACGGAGCCGAAGTTCATGGCGGGTACATCCAGCTATATGGGCAAATACTTAATACTTCGTCCACCGGCGGTGAACTAAATGTTCTGGACGGTTTTGGGCGGATAAATATTACTAACAGCGGTACAATTCCGGTGGTACTTCAAACGATTGATGCGGGTAGCGATTCCACTGACGTGTTTGGTCGCGGTACTGCTGGTGTCATTGATATCACTGATATCACTAACGTGGTTTCGCCGAACGGCGACTCGCCTTCACAAGTCAGTGTAAAACGCACAGTTTATAAACGTGATTATGTTCCGGGGACCTCTGCCGGTGCTATTCAGATCGCAACACAGACTGGGACTTTGAGTACGACTACAGGCCTTCCAAGTTATAGCGGAACGGCTCTCGTGTTCAATTCTGATGGCTCTACAAGTTCCGACGGAAATGACCGAAACGCTAGCTACGTAACCACGTCAAACCTGCGTTACATTTGGACAACCGCAACGGAATACCGCCTCCAAACTACGGTAACAACTGAGGATCGCCAACTATTCGGGTCGAGCGCGCTTTCAATCGATTTCGACACCAATTTCAAATCTATCGGTACTCCAAATGTTCTGTCAGCTATTCGTGTGGCTGATGGCACCTATCTAAGTCAGGTCAATACGCCAACCGGAACGACGACTTTCATAAACGACGGTGCTGGCAATCCCGCAATCTTGGTCACTTCTCCATCCAATTATGTTGAAACCCCTAACACGAACAGTATTGTAGCTAACAACCAGTTGGTCACCGGTGATTTCTCTTTCAGCGATCCGCGCTCAAGCTATCGCCAAACGGGGCAGAGCAGCCGGTCATGTAACTGGTGGACATTGTGTATCGATTCAACGGTCACTACTAACTACCTCCTGGATCAATATTACACGACGATCAAGACCTTCTCGCTTAAGGCCGACAACCCCATTGATATTAATTTCATCGGTTATAATACTGCGGAAATTAATGTTACTTCGCCATCCAACGTGACGTTGAATGGTCAGGTTAGTGCGCGGAATGGTGACGTCAGGATTTCGGCGACCGGCGCGGGGCATTCAATTATCTCCAACGATCCAGGCGCGTTGATCACAGGTCGCCGTATCTCGCTTGCCGCTGGAGCTTCTGTTGGAGTTTCATCAGGCGGTGCGGTCCAGTTGCGGATGGATGGTGCAGACAGTGGAAACGGGGCTCTAATAGCAACTGCTGGTGCAGGCAACGTAAACCTGAACGCGCCAAATGGCGTCGTTGTTCAGCGAGTTACAGCCGCTGGCAATCCAGCCGCGGGCAATGGCAACGTGAACATTACCGTTGGAACAGACATCAAATCAGCGCAGACCAGTCAGTTCTTTACGCCACCAAATGATACGGCTGCATTTATTCAAGCACCTCGTGTAAGATTGGTCGCGGGTAATGGCGATGTTGGCTCTATTGCCAACCCGCTTATTGTGAACACCGGTTATTCTTTGGGAAGTCGCGTGTTCGGCAACGATGTTGACCCGGATCCATACTATGGTCTTTCCGTTCTAGCAGCAGGTGATATTGGTCTTAGCTCCGCAGCTTGGGGTACAACATCGCAGGCTTGGACTGGAAATGTGGATGGAACGATGTTGGTTGATCAAGTGGTATCACTTGGCGGTGATATCTTGCTCCGTACAACGGGCCAAATACTCGATAACAACCCGATTGAAGCCGTGGATACACGGACTTACGATGAGTTGCTGGGGTATTGGAATTCACTAGGACTAGTTGAAGGCACAACAGAGAACGCTGATAAAGTTGTGTTCGTGAAAGCGACCTTCGAACAAGGCCGCAATGTAAACTATCAGACGTATTGGGATATTCGCTCTACGCAGGCTGATGGTGGCGCCACTTATGATCCAGCTTTCCAAGTTACTGTCGATCCAACTTCGCTCAATTATCAAGCGCTGGTTGATCAGGGCATAGTCATTGCTGATTATGAACAAGAGCTGACTCTTCGTTACCGCGCGCTCCACGAAGAAATTAGTGGACTAACCGCGACATACGAACCCGGCTACGTTTACCAATTGGCCGACAATCCTGACGACGAAGCAGCCTTGCTAAATCGTTCTAGCTATACCGAAAACCAATTGGTCTTTAAACTTTCTGCAGGGGCGTTGAAAACCATCACTGGTACAAATCCGGTCATCAAAGCACCAAACGTTAAAGGGCGTACGGTTACTTTGGAAGCTGACGTTAGTATCGGCGAAACTTTGAACCGTGACCCAAGTATTGCGAACAGCGGTGGCATTGATATTCCGGGTGGTATTGCGCCACGCGATCTGACGGATGCTCAGAAAATCGCGCTTGCAAGAGCCGAACGTCCTGACCTTTTGATTATTGTTGGCAATGTTGGCAGCTTGCCTGCTAATCCTACACAGGATCAGATTGATGCGTACAATGCGGCAGTCGCTGCGGGTGTCATGACCGGACCAACAACTGTTTATCTTGGCTTGGATGAAAGTGAAATGACAGCTGGCGAAGTTGCCGCACTTCACGCGGCAGCAGAAGGCCTAGTTGATGCGAACCAGTTAACAATCAGAGTGCTGAACAAACGGCCGCTGAACTTTGAAGCTGCCGTAGCACTAAATATTCTCGTTTCGGGAACGCCTGCAACTGGATTTGATACAGGTACGGCCTACCTCGCTTCGCGCGCCAGTGGTCTGCTCGATTCAATCAATGTCACAGGTGAAACTCGAGTTCAGGCAGTTGGACCTATCGCAAATGTTGGCACGGGCGTCGTGACGACCGGCAATTTGATCCTCGAATCTGCGCAAGGTGGAATCGGTAGCGGTATTGATCCATTCAATCCAACTGCTCCGCCCTATGGGCCGATGAAATTATCTTTGCGCAGCGGTGCGTCACTGATTGCACGTGCGCAAGGTGACATAGATCTGGATATGACCGGAACAGCGCTCATCGACACAATCTATTCGCCGGGCGATGTAACGGTTGTCGCGGATAGCGGGATCTTGAACTCCAACGATGACAAACTGATTAATATTCTAGGCACAGACGTTAGTCTTATGACAACGAACGGTAACATTGGTGCGGCTAGTCGGACGCTTAACGTTGGCTCGAACTTCGGTGGTGGTATTACGGCTGCAGCTCCAACAGGTGCGATCTATCTCTTTGGAACTCAAAACGCCAAATTCGTTATCACTTCGGCTCTGGCGCCTAATACCATCGAGTTGTCCTCGGAAACCGATGCTGTTCTTAATGGACCTGTCACATCAAGCGGGCGAGTTCAGATAGTTACAGCAGGCAAGGCGTCGATAACTGGTATTGGCGCAGTGTCGTCGGGCGCAAGTAACATTGTTGTTTCGGCTGGGTCTTTGCAGATGTTCAATGGCGCAACGATGATCGCGCAAAATGGCACGGTTGATATCACAACAACGAATGGCGATGCGGTTGTTACGGGCATCAGCACTCTGGGCGACGTGACTATTGATGCCGTAGGACGTGTCTTTGCAGGTACAACACCACTGCGTGTATTTGACATTGAAACAACTGGCGCAAATGCGCTGGTCAAGATCACTTCTGGTGCGGGTATCGGCGATAAGACGAAGTTCAACGCACCGTCCCTAGATTGGCCTTATGATGGCACAAACGTGGCCGACCCGATTACGGATGTTGTAAATCCATTGATCCTTAAAACCGGTAAGATCGAGCTGCGTGCAACAACGGGTGACATCAACGCGATTACACCACTTGACATCACAGCAGCGAAACTTACTGCGGATACTGGCAGTATCGACATTGCGGCGGGTGCGTCCTTCACCACTCAATCCACAACAGCGGGACGAAACATCAACATTGTGTCTCAGGGTAACCTGACTGTGGATGTTCTGAATGGAGGCACCCTCGGTTCAGGTACGGTTAACCTTGAAACAGTTGCTGGCGACCTTGTAGTTGGCACTTCGACCAGCACCGGCACGCAGACATGGCTGGCGTTGAACGATGTGACTTTCACACAGGTTACGACGACTGGTGCATTGCCTGGAGATCCGGGTGATGTGGATGTTACCGCTACTACAGGTGAAATTCTCGGCGGCTCGATTGATGCTGCGGGAACGGTGAAGTTGACGGGTAACGGTATCGTCTTTGAGGCAATCAAAGCAGGTGTTGATGCGATCCTCGTCTCAAGCAAAGATATCTTTGGCGATGCACTTGAGGCCGTAAATAATGTGGATATGATTGCCGGTAGCAATACCTACGCTGGCGATATTATCATCGGTGTGGTCAAAGCTAAGACCATGTCGTTCGATGCAACTGGTGTATTGATCTTGCCTGACCTACAGGCGGCAGAATCTGTCATCTTGCGCGGCAGCACTGTCACAGCTGGTATCACTCAGGTTCCATCCGGACCAAACCCACTTCAACTAACCTTGACAGGTGGGCGCGGCACAATCGGCACATTGGCCACCGTAACGGTTGATGCTCCTGCTGGAGTTGAGATTGGTGACTTGTTCTTTATTGATAGCACGATCGGCACGACGGCCGAGAATGTTAGCATTGCGAATGCATTCGTTCCGGGTTCGCTGCGTCTGACCACGCCGCTGCAGACGCTGTTGTTCGACGATCGTTCACCGCTTCCGCAGTACAATTCCAACGTGCAGTTCTTCCAGCCTACCTACGCGTTTACGCTTAACTTGGAAGGATACGCGAGCGTCTCGAACGCCTATGTGGTTCAGTACAACGTTTCGCCAGACTCGACCGACGAACTCCTGTTCTTGGAATTCCCCGGTGCGGGCCTCGTGCGCGATACAATTCGTGTGATGCGTAACGCCGTGGATTGGGGACAAGGCCCGGGTACTAATTTCTGGCAGTTCGACGAAATTCTGCCAGAGGGAAGTATGGTTTATGACGAAGAAGATATCATCTTCATCGATGATGTTGCATACTTTGTGGGGCGTGTCAGTGGAGAGAGCGCAGCCGTCCAGCTAGGTGAATTATGAGCATTAAGAAATGACGAGGAGCAGGTCCGTGAATGCACAACTAGGGGTGGCCATAAGCCGTAAGTCTAACTGGGCTGATCTGGGCAAAATTAGTATAATCGGAGCAATGCTGTTTTTGCCGTTGGTGACGGGTGTGAATGCACAACCGATTAGTCCGGCTACGGAGGTCGAGCGACTAAACGCCCAACGTCTAGCAGAGTTGGCCGCGACACCTGCGCAATCTGGTCCGGTAGTGATCAGTCAGGCTGCAGCACAGGGTCAGCTGGTCGCTCCTGGCGGACCGACTGTCTTGTTAGCTAGGGTCGACTTCTCCGCCTCCGAGTTTCTTAACCAGGCCGATCTGGACACAATCCTTTCCCGTTATGTAGGGCAAAGGGTTGATTTTTCGCAAATTCAGCAGCTCGTGCAGGATGTGAATGACCTCTACACACGTAAAGGTGTTGTCACCGCAAGCGCTGTCTTGCCGCCGCAAACCCTCAATAATGGAATTCTCAAGGTACAATTGGTGGAGGGCACGCTTGCCACCGTCGCGTTGAGTGGAAACAAGCAAGTCCCCGATACTTTTGTTCTTGAAAGGGTGCGGCTGACGACCGGTAACAACACCGTGGACGTACCCGCTGCCGCAGAGGACATCACCCGATTTAACAAGGTATACAATGCACAACTCCGCATGTCCTTGCAGCCGGGAGCAGCGTTCGGGACAACCGACCTAGTGTTGGAAGTAACTGAACCAATGAAGTATCAGTTGTCATTTTTCATCGACAATGAGGGCATCCCATCAACCGGTGATGCGCAGGCCGGTTTCTTTTTCCGTCGATACGGTCTTCTTACAGTAGATGATAATTTCTTGGCATATGGAACAGGGGCAGGGGGAAGCACCTCGGGCACATTGTCCTACGACGCGCCGATCACGCCAACGGGGACACGGCTGGGTCTGACCTATAGCAGTTCGGCCATCACTGTGATCGCTGGACCGACTGAACCACTCAATATCAGAGGCAGTTCGGAATCCTTTGGCGCAACGCTGACCTATCCGATTTATGTCTCACCCACATGGTCGTTCTTCGCGATCGGTGGGGCCTCGTACGGGAGATCAGATTCCTTCTCGAATGCAACGCCGCTGGTTGATTCAGCGATGCAAAAAAATTCACTGGCAATCAATGCAAGCTACACTAACCAAAATATGGCTTTTTCGACTAGACTGAATGTTTCTCGCGCTGCGACTGAAGACTTTATTGACGCCTCTACGCGAGATGTTACTTTGTGGACTGGGTCATTTAATGGCACGTACCAACTTGAAAACGGTATCGCGCTGACGACAAACGGAGCTTGGCAATATACCAATGCGGAGCTTATCCCGGGCGATTTGCTATTCCAAATCGGCGGACCCTCAACTGTGCGCGGGTTCCCGAGCAGCGCCTCATCTGGCGACAGCGGATATTTCGCGCAATTTGAAGCACACAAGTCCGTCGATGCCGACGGATGGGCTGAAGGGATCGACATCTACGGATTCGTCGATGTTGGGCAAGTTTATTCAACTTTCCCTGAGGTTGTCTCCTTCGTTTCGGCTGGCGCTGGTGTAGCTTATCCGCTGGCCGATAAGGCCAAGTTTGAGGTTGGCGTAGGCTTTCCCCTTAATCAGGTTGTAGCAAATCAGGATAAGGCAATGATTTATGCCCGCCTGACCTTCGCAGCATTTTGATAGTCATATAAAAGGCCCTTGTTAGATACCCAGCGGTGAGGTTGAGTTCGTTTGTGCGCCTTTAGAATGCCCTTTTCGGGACCATACCAACCCACCTCTGGAGGCAAGCGTACTACGGAGCGTTAAGAGGGGGTACACAGAGTGGCGGACAAAGCAGCAATCCGTTGCGACCTCTTACAAGTGACCATTGGCCAAGCTTGATTTTTTATCGCTATTCTAAAATTGATCGGCTAACATATTCGAATCATGGGCATTGTCGCCCCTTCAAAGAAAGTTAAGTGTATTAATGTCTAAGCAACTAATGATTTATAAACGCGCGATTCCAGTATCTTCTGACAGCCACCGCGATTGGGCTGTCAAAATGGGCGACAACTACAAGTTTGCTAGCGATGTTAATTCGGTGCCTCTTTTAGCGGCCGAATTTCTAACCGCTGCGCAGGACTATGCCATCGTTTTCGCCGGTGACGGTGACACTGTAGTTCCCTCCGTGATCCTTGGTATTCGGGACAACGAAAACAGCAACGTCGATGACGACGGAATTTGGACTGGAGGTTACATCCCGGCCTTTTTGCGCCGCTACCCTTTCGTCTTTTCCCGATCTGAAGACGAAAAGGATTTCGTCCTTTGCATCGACGAAGAATTCGATGGTTTCAATCAGGATGGAAAAGGCGAGCGCCTGTTCGACACCGACGGTGAGCGCACCACCTTTTTGCAAAGCAAACTGACTTTCGTTAGCGAGTACCAAAACTTATTTGAACGGACGGCTGTATTCTGCAAACGACTGCAAGAGCACGACTTGTTAGAAGAGGCGCAGGCTCAGTTTAACCTCGCCGACGGACAAACTGCCTCGCTTTCCGGATTTTTCCGGATCAACCGCGAAAAACTAAAGGCACTTCCGACAGACACGCTGGTACAAATGGTTCGATCGGACGAGTTGGAGCTATGCTATGCCCACCTTTCTTCGCTAGGTAATCTGACGTCGATGGCACAAAAGGCCACTACGGCTGTTGAAGAAAACAAGACGGAAGTAGAGGCGCCGGAAGCTGGCGAAGCTTAAACAAAATGGGACCTGTCAGGTGGAGGAGACTTGGCGCGCAGGTCAAAACTTAGGCTACTTTAAGGTGCTACGTTGGCTTTAAGGTTACCAGTCCTTAATGGAGAATGTTATTGTACACATTCCAGGTGAACGCGAAACCTTTGGTTTCATCCTAATTGCGATTTGTGTAGCGCTATTTGCAATCACACCTGTTCTTGCCCAAGAAAATGATCCTCCGTACTGTGCGACCGAAGATCCGTATTTTCCGAATGGAAAAATTGCACGGATTGAGGATCGCTACTTTCGGATTTGTGGTGGACCAATTTCGGTATCTCAAAGTGAAAATAGTACGGAAAGTCCCCGCGTCCTGCTGTACCCGCGCGACCAAATCGTTCGGTTGTTGGCGGATTATCCAGATCGCATTAATCGCCTCAACTTTGAACTCTCAACAAATTTTTCTGCTAACTCCTACATTAACAGGTTCGGAGAAATACTTCAGTCCAGCGATTTTATAGTCTTTGACAGGCAGCGTTATTATAGCGTGGGCCGTGTCAGTTTTGGCGCAGGTGAATATGACATTGTCGTTAGGGGAAGCAGCGTTATGCGGTCTCAAGACGCATTATCTGCTGGAGGGCTTCCCCCGCACGCAGATTATTTATTTGATGGTCCTGCAGATCTTGATCTTCCCGAACACTATTTGGGCTGTAAGGGCGATCCATTGGTTGAGCCACACGGAGACTACAACTGTAGGATAGTCATTCGATAAAAGCGGGGCTCCAGAAGTCCCATTCACCAGATCGAACTAAACGGTCACCCTCTACTGCACGGCGCGCAGCACCTAGCATCAATAGCATAGCAATATCTGCGGTAGCGTCAGACAACACATCGG
>Ga0256839_1002522_pt1 | contig 20217 bp, 14 predicted proteins | sample 354166metaG_FD_185968 | JGI IMG/M metagenome (GOLD analysis project Ga0256839, IMG submission 185968) | Hydrothermal vent microbial communities from Mid Atlantic Ridge, Atlantic Ocean - 354-166 | ecosystem: Environmental > Aquatic > Marine > Hydrothermal vents | place: Atlantic Ocean: Mid... | reverse complement strand
GGCGGCTTGGACGGCCAGTTGGGCCCAGTAGTATTGGGGGTCGTTGTCGCCGATGATGGCCACTTTCTCCCCCCGCCTGAGCCCCAACTCCACCAGGCCCAGGCAGACGAGGCGCACGTGTTCGTAGCATTCCGCCCACGTGTACTCCTGCCAGATGCCCAAGTGCTTCTGGCGCATGGCCACCCGGCGGTCACCGTAGGCGCGTGCCGTCCGCACAAACCACTGGGGCAGCGTCTCCGGTGTGCTCACATCACCTCCTTTGGCGTAAACCGGCCACCTGCGGCCTTCTCTTCACGTGAACGCACTCCCTCCGAAGGCTTGGGGGATCGCGCAACCGTTAGTCAACGGCCTCGCCCAAGTAGGCTTGAATCACCCGGGGGTCTTGTCGAATCTGTGCCGGCGGGCCCTCGGCGATCTTCTCGCCAAAGTCGAGCACCACCACCCGGTCGGCAATGTCCATGACCAGGCCCATGTCGTGCTCCACCAGGATGATCGTGGTGCCCCGCAGCTCGTGTACGTCCAGGATGAAGCGGGCCATGTCCTCCTTTTCCTCCACGTTCATGCCCGCCATGGGCTCGTCGAGGAGGAGCAAGTCGGGCTCCAGGGCGAGGGCACGGCCCAGCTCGACGCGCTTGCGCAGGCCGTAGGGCAAGGTGCCCACGATGTGTTTGCGCACGGCCTGGAGTTCCAGGAAGTCGATAATCTCTTCGACCACGCGGCGGTGTTCGATCTCCTCACGGCGTGCCGGCCCGAAGTAGAGGGCATCGGCAAGGGAGTTGTGTTTCATGTGGATGTGGCGTGCAGCCATCAGGTTGTCGAGCGTGGAGAGGCCGGTGTAGAGGGCGATGTTCTGGAAGGTGCGCGCGACGCCGAGGGTGGCTATGCGGTGGGGCGGCAGGCGCGTGAGGTCGTGGCCCTTGAACCAAATGTGGCCGCGTTCGGGCCGGTAGAAGCCGTTGATGGTGTTGAGCGCTGAGGTCTTGCCGGCCCCGTTGGGACCGATCAGTGCTAGGATCTCCCCCTTGTTCACGTTGAAGGAAACGTCGTTGAGGGCCAAGACGCCGCCGAAGCGGAGGGAGATGTGCTCGACAGTGAGCAGGTGTGAGTGATCGGGCATCATTGGACCTTTGTGTCTTGGCTTGTGGGAAACCGTAAACCTGAGTACACTCTTGGTACGCTAGGTGCCCGGCTCAGTCCATTCGAGTCTGTCACAGGGCGAAATTTTCGTCGTTCACCGGCCGCCTCGGCCTCTGGGGGGAGAGACAAGGGTTTGCCGGAAGGCCCGAAGTCCAACCGACGTGCTCGTTGTTCTGTCGCCAGTTCAGGTCCAGGGAAAGCTCAGCCGTTCTGGGGGTGAACCGCCGTCGGAAAAACGTTGTATACTATATTACCCATTCTTGGGCACCTGTCAAGGGGATAAAAACTGCCGAACGAACTCCGCGCGCCCGATGAGCACCAGAAGTTCGGGTATGGCCCCGTCGAAATCCACCAAGTGGAGGGAGCACACCATGTTAGACCGCCAGGCCCTTCTCCAGTTGAGCCGGTTCCGCCATTCTGAGCGCCCTGTTGTCACCCTCTACCTGAAAGTGGACCGCACGTCCTCGGAGCCCAAGCACGCCATTCGCCTGAAGAACCTGTTGGCCGAGGTGGAGGCACGCCGTGCCGAGTACGGGAACGCCGTGTGGGAGGGGGTGCAGCGTGATTTGGAGCGCATTGCCACCCACGTGCGCGACGCCTACGCCCAAGGCGCGCAGCACTTGGCCGTCTTCGCCTGCGGCGACGAGCTCTTCGAGACCTTCTCCCTGCCCTACGAGTTGCCCAACCGCATCGACCTCGCCCCCACGCCGGTGCTCCGGCCCCTCTTCCGCCAACTCCAGCGCTACGAGCGCTACGCCGCGGCCCTGGTGACCCAGCGGATGAGCCGGCTCTTCTTCGTCACCCCGGACAACGTGGAGGAAGTGCTCACCCTGGAGGACGAGATTCCCCCTCGCCACGACCAGGGCGGATGGGCCCAAGCGCGCCTGCAACGCCACCACGACGAGGCCGTAGCCCATCACCTGAAACGGGTGGCCGACGCCATCTTCGAGCTCTTTCAGCGCCGGGGGTTCAGTGGCCTGGTGCTCTTCGGCACCGATGAGGTGACCAAAGCCCTCCGAGGTGTGCTCCACCCCTACGTGAGAGATCGGGTCGTGGCGGCCACGCCTTTGGACATCGCCGCCACGACCAAGGACGTGGGCCAATTGACCCTCTCCTTGGCGCGCGAGAGGCGCCGGAAACGCCAACAGGAGTTGCTCGACCTCTTCGAGGGCGAGGTGCACCGTCAATCCGGCCGGGCAGTGGGCGGGCTCCGGCAGGTGATCGCCGCCGTTCAGCAGGGCCAAGTGCAGGCGCTGCTTCTCCAGGAGGACTACGAGGCTTCCGGCGGCCGGTGTCAACAGTGTGGGGCGCTCACCACCCAGGTGAGTGGCCCGTGCGATTACTGTGGTGGCGCCGTGGAGAAGGTGGCCGACATGGTGGAGCCCCTGGTGGCGAAGGGGTTTCAGCAGGGTGCCGAAGTGGTCTTCCTGACGGGGCGGGGAGCTCAACGGCTCCAACCCTTCGGTGGGGTGGGAGCTCTCTTGCGCTTTTCCCCATGAGAGAATGGGGCGGGGTTCTTATCCCCCGCCCCCGCAAGTTTCCGGGTGTGCGGAGCTCCTATCCCGACGTGAGGGAGGGAAGGTTCAGCGTTCTGATGTATCCTCCGGCCACAAAGGCCCGCACAGTCTCCATGTGGCTGGCAAAGGCCGGGCAAATGGCGTACAGGAACGAGCGCTCCTTGGCCTGTTGGGCCAGGTCGTCGAGGAGACGGCGCACCACGCCCTGCTCGACCGCCCGGCCGGCGCCGTTCACGAGCGCCTGTTTCTGAGCCCGCACGAAGGGGAGCAGGTCCGAGGTGAGGATGGTCTGGGGCATGGCGCCGTCCACAACGCTGTTCAGCAGCCGGCGCAGGAGCTTGTCGCCGCTCTCCCGTTCGCCGGCCAAGTACAAGTACCGGGCGAACCAGGCCGTCGCCGTCGGCCAGACGCCGGGCAGCACACCCCCCTCGCCCGGCGCGTAGGCCAAGAAGGGGCGCAGCCCGCCGATGCGCCGGTCCACCAAGGTGCGCTCGATCCACTGGCGGGTTTTGGTCACCAGATCATCGTGAACCTCTTCCACCTCGAAGAGGGCCGGCGCCAGCAGGGCGATGGTGGGGCGTGGGTCGGGCATTCCCTGGGGCGTGAGCCGGATAATGAACCGCCCGTCCTGAACGAGGTGGAGGTTAATGGCGGCCCGGATGAACCCGGCCATGTCGGTGTAGTCACGCTCCCGGTAGAGTTCGCCGGCCAAGCGGAAGACGGCGACCATGAGGGAGGCGGTCCACAGGGAGAAGCCGGCGCTGTAGGCAGGGGGGAGAACGTCGCCCTGGACGAAGGGGAGCTCGAGCTGGGGGTGGAGTTGCTCCATGAACATGCGCAGCACCTTGTGCATGTGGGGGGCGAGGCCCTTGGCCACTGCTGGGTTCTCCTCGTGCTGGGCGTACTTGAGCAGGGCCCACGCCACAGCGGCCGAGCTGGCAATGCCGGGCCCGCCGAGCGGCTTGCCGTCGGGCCGATAGGCGGCAGCCCAATGCCCCTTGGGGTGTTGCAGGGCCAAGAGGGCTCGAATGAGATACCGAGCTCTCTCAATCTCGTTCAACTCCGTGAAGGCGAGGAGGGCGGTGGCCTGTTCGTGAGTCACAATCCAAGGCGCCAAACCTTCAGGTGGAGTTGCCAGATAGGCTTTGCCACCCTTTATCTGAACTTCACACGTTTCAAGTAAGTGGACCGTCGTCTGCAAGAACTCTTGAAGGGTGCTCATGGGCTGTGCTCCTCCGTTGGGCTCTTTCCTTTTATACTAGCACAAGGTGGGGGAAAAGGCCCATCCCCCGTTGTTCCTACTCAGATCGCGGGCAGGCAATGGGGGGCGTTCACCACGACAACCGGCAATTCACCCGGGAGAGCGTCACGTGGCCGCGCACAGTCGCAGAAGCCGTGCGCTGGCAGAAACGTCTCCGCCGGTTGCTCCTTTTGGAAGACCGGCTGCCACCGGCCGTTCGCCTGGTCGGCGGGGTGGACGCGGCATACGTGGGAGACCGCGCGCTGGCAGTCATCGTCGTGTTGACGTACCCCGGCTTGGAGGTGGTGGAGCACGTCTTTGGGCGTGCGCCGGCGGCCTTCCCCTACGTTCCCGGCCTACTGGCCATGCGGGAGGGCCCGGCCGTCGAGGCCGCGTGGCAGGCGTTGCCCGAGGCACGGCGCCCGGACGTGCTCTTCTTCGACGGCCAGGGCATTGCCCATCCCCGGGGCATGGGCATCGCGGCCCACATGGGAGTGCTCTTCGACCGCCCTGCCGTTGGCGTGGCCAAGCGCCTTCTCGTGGGCCGCCACGAGCCGGTCCCCGACGAGGCCGGCGCCTGGCGCCCCCTCCTCTACCGAGGGCGAACGGTGGGCGCGGCCGTGCGCACCCGTGCCGGCGTGAAGCCGGTCTACGTCTCCCCCGGCCACCGCCTCTCCGTGCCGACCGCCGTCCACTACGTGCTGGCCACGGCGCGCGGGTACAAGCTGCCCGAGCCCATCCGCCTGGCCGACCGCCTTGTTCGCCGGCAACGCCAACGAGAGGAGGAAACCTGATGACACGCCTTGAGTCCCAACGGCAACACGTCGAAGAGGCCGCCCGCCTCTTTCGGGAAGCCCGCTACGCTGTGGCCCTCACCGGCGCCGGTATCAGCGTGCCCAGCGGCATTCCCGACTTCCGCTCGCCAGGCTCCGGCCTGTGGGAGAAGTACGATCCCCTCGAGGTCGCCTCCTTGGGCTCCTTCCTGGCCTACCCGGAGCGCTTCTACGATTGGATTCGCCCCTTGCTCAGCGTCACGCGCGCCGCGCGCCCCAACCCGGCCCACATCGCCCTCGCTCACCTTCAGGAGCTGGGCTACTTGCGCGAGATCATCACTCAGAACATCGACGGCCTGCACGAGGAGGCCGGGAGCCGAGACGTGTTGGCCGTTCACGGCCACACGCGCACGGCCACGTGTGTCCACTGTGGGCAACGCACGCCGGCCGACCCCCTGTGGGAGATCGTCGAGCGAGGAGAAGTGCCCCGCTGCACCTGTGGCGGCGTGTTGAAGCCCGACGTGGTGCTCTTCGGCGAGCTGCTGCCCCACGACGTGATGGAGCGCGCCCAACAGGCGGCGGCCCGGGCCGATCTCATGCTGGTGGCCGGCAGCTCTCTCGAAGTGGTGCCGGCCGCCGACCTGCCCAACCTCACGCTCGCGGCCGGCGGCCGCCTGATCATCGTCAACAAAGGGCCCACACAGCTCGACCACCGGGCCACCCTGAAGATCGAGGGAGATGTGGCCGAGGTTTTGCCGGCCCTCGTCGAAGCATTGCGTGCATGAGGCACAGAGGGGAAGAGGGCCGAAACGCGCAAAGGCGCCGTCCACCGGACGGCGCCCTGCACGATAAGGAGGAGAAACCCTGCTGCTCTGGCACTGCTGCCGGCTGCCCTTAGAAATCTTCAAGCGCTGTGGGTAGCCCCCTTCCCCACAGCGCTCTACAAAAGGAGGAGAAAGAGTTGTAGTCTGCCTCCACTCTAGCAGATTTCGCCCTGTCCTGCTTGACGTTTTTCCTACGCTTCCCTGACGCTTCCCTGACGACCTGTGGGGAAAGGGCTTGTGTGTGGTCAGAACCACGATTTTCGCTACAATTATCCTGGGGGACGGGGTGCAGGTGAGAGACTGGGCGGGGAGTTCGCCGTCGTGCCCGGTTGCCCCTGTTGCTACCCTGTCATCCTCCATGTGGAGCAGACATCCTCGGCATACGGGGCCGCGAACAGGCCAAAAGTACTTTATGATTCGCACACTTTCGCTCTTCTGCGCGTGGGCCGTGCTCTTCGTCATACTCGGTTCAACGTCGAACCGGAGCTACGCCGCCCAAGACCCCCTCCAGACGTTCATCGAGGTCATGCCCGTCGAACAGCGGGTGGCTCAGCTCTTCCTGGTTACTTTCCCCGGCAATGAGACCGGCCCCAACTCGCCGGCAGCCCGTCTGGTGCGCGACTTGCAAGTTGGCGGCGTGGTCTTGCGGGCGTCCAACGAGAATTACCGCAACGACGAGGACGCGCCCCTTCAGATTGCTCGCCTGGCCGGCCGCCTCCAACAGCTTGCCTACGCGGGGAGCGCGGCGGGACAGGGAGACGGCCCCTACATCCCCCTCTTCGTCGGGCTGGAGCTCACCGGCACGCCCGAGCGCCCTGGCGACGGCCTGCCCAACGGGTTCACCGAGCTGCCCACGCTGATGGCCTTGGGTGCCACGTGGGAGCCGGCCAACACCGAGCGAGTGGGTGCCATCGTCGGCCGCGAGCTCCGCGCCGCCGGCGTGAGCCTCCTCCTGGGCCCGCCGTTGGACGTGGTGACCATGCCCCGGCCCGGCCTGCCCGGCGACTTGGGCACCCAAGTCTTCGGCGGCGACCCCTTCTGGGTGAGCAAAATGGGCCGCGCCTTCATCCGGGGCGTCCACGCGGGCGGCGGCGGCCGTGTGGCCGTCGTGGCACAACACTTTCCCGGCCTCGGCAGCAGCGACCGCCGCCCCGAAGAGGAGATCGCCACAGTGCAGAAGCTGTTGGAGGAGCTCCAGCGCATTGACTTACCCCCCTATTTCGAGGTCTCGGCCATTCGCGAGGACGACCCCTTGGGCACCGCGGACGGGCTGCAGACCACCCACATCCGCTACCGGGGCCTGCAGGGCAACATCCGCCAGCTCACGCGCCCCATTAGTCTCGACGCCCAGAACTTGCCCGCCATCCTTTCCCTGCCCCAGTTTGAGTCGTGGCGACAGGAGGGGCTCTTGGTGAGCGAAGCGCTGGGTGTCCCGTCGTTGCGGCGTTTCTACCGGGATCAACTGGGCACGTTCCCCCCGCGCCGGGTGGCCCAAGAGGCCTTTGCGGCCGGCCACGACGTTCTCTTCGTGGCCGACTTCGGCGAGAGCGGGGATTGGGAGGAGCAAGTGGCCAACGTAGAGAGTGCCATCGCTTTCTTTGCTGACACCTACCGGAGCGACCCAGTCTTCGCCGAACAGGTCAACCGCTCCCTGAAGCGCATCCTGGCGGCCAAACAGCGCCTTTTCGGCTGGCCCTTTGCCCCCGAGAACGCCGTGCCCACGCCGCCGGACCAGCTCGACGAGTGGCCCTTCCGCACGCTCGACGCCCAGGCTGAGATCGCCCGCATTGCCCAAGAGGCGGCTACCCTCATCTACCCGGGCGCCGAGGAGCTGGCCGATCGCTTGCCGGGCCCCCCTCTGCCCGACGAGAACATCCTCATCTTCACAGATGCCCACCCTGTTGTGGAATGCCCCACCTGCGAGCCACGGCCCTTCATCCCGCCCGATGCCCTGGCCCGCGCGCTCCTCCAGCGCTATGGCCCCCGAGGGGGCGATCAGCTCGACCCCGACCGCATTGCCAGCCTCACCTTTGCCCAGCTCGACCAGTACTTGGACGGCCTCGAGGGGAACGGCGAGCCCGACCCCGAACTCACGGCTGCCATCGAGCAGGCCGATTGGATTCTCTTCCTCATGGGCCGAGTGGCCCCCGACGAGGTGCCCTCCAGCGGTGCCATCAAACGTTTCCTGCGCTTGGGCGGCGAGCGCCTGCGCTCCCAGAGGTTGATCGTCTTCGCCATGGGCGCGCCCTACTACTTGGACGCCACCGAGATCAGCAAGCTCACGGCGTACTTCGCCTTCTACGCGCCCACGCCCACCTTCATCGACGCGGCTGCCCGTCTGCTCTTCCAGGAGTTCACCCCCACGGGGCGCTCGCCGGTGAGCGTGCCGGGCGTCAGCTACGAACTTATTACGCGCTTGGAGCCCGATCCCAACCAGATCATCCAGGTGGGCGTGGCCGAGTTCTTCGACCAGGAGCTCGACGGCGAGGGCGGCGAAGCCCCCCCTCAGACGCTCGACGTGAAGATCGGCGACACCATCACCCTGCGCACCGGGGTGATCGTGGACCGCAACGGCAACCCCGTGCCGGACGGCACGCCGGTGACGTTCATCTTGGGGTACCCCAACGAGGGCATTGAGCTGCCCCGTCAGGAGGTGACCACGGTGGACGGCGTCGCCCAGATCACCGTGGTGTTGGAGCGGGAAGGACAGCTCAGCATCCGCGTGCAGGCGGAGCCGGCCACCCAGAGCACCACGCTCCTGTTGACCATTCAGGGGGAGGAGCCGGCCCAAATCGCCACGGTGGTGCCGCCGCCCACGGCCACGCCGACGCCCACGGTCACACCTTCCCCCTCCCCCACGGCGACGCCCACTGTCACGCCCACTGTCACGCCCACCCCGGTTCCCACGCCGGCGGCCATCTCGCGCATCCCCCCCCAAGCCGTGGGGTGGAACACCTTCTTCGCCGTGCTCGGAGGTGTGCTGGCCGTGGCCATCGTGGGAGCTGTCCGGGGAGAGATGACGGCCGAGGAGCGCGTGCGCCACTTCTTGCTGGCCTTCACGTTTGGGCTCAGTGCCTACGTGGTCTACTTCGTGGTCTGGGACATGGGGGTGTTGCCGGCCCCGCTGGGCTCGGCCGCGGGCGCCGTGCTCGTCAGCGTGTTGGGCGGCGTGCTCGGCCTCCTCGGCCGCGTGCAGGCAACCCTGCGCCCGTAGGCCTCCTGGTCATCCCGCCGTCACCCGCCACGTGAGCCAGACGGCCACGCTGAGCACACTGAGGGAGAGCCACACCAGGGGCCAGTTGGCCACGATGGCCTGGGGCCACGACGGGCGGGACACCGTGCCGCCGTGGGCGGACGACTGGTTCAGCTCCCGCTCGCCTTGTAGGGCCGCCCACAGTTCGTCCACGTTGGCCGGCCGGTCGTCGGGATGCATCTCCATCGCCCAGAGAATGGCCCGCTCGACGTGGGGGGAGATGGCGGGGTTGATGGCACGCGGAGGCAGCAGGACGTTCGGGTTGAGGAAGCGCTGTTTCGCGTCGGCGGGAGGGCGGCCCGTGAGCAGGTGGTAGAGCGTGGCCCCCAGGGCGTAGATGTCCGAGCGCACGTCCGTGTGGCCCGTGTCGCCGCCGTACTGCTCGATGGGGATGTAGGCCGCCGTCCCTCGCCCCTGGAGCACGGTGACGGTGCGCGCCTCGTCCGAGACCATCACTTTGACCAGGCCGAAGTCCACCAGCTTGAGACGCCCGTCGGCCGTGAGCTTGATGTTGCTGGGCTTGATGTCCCGGTGGAGGATGGGGGGGTGTTGTCCGTGCAGGTAGCGCAGGGCTTCCACGAGCTGGCCTGTCCAGGAGAGCACCTGGGACTCCTCGAGGAATTCCCCCTTGGCCCGTGCCTCTTCGACGAGCTGCAACAGGTCGGGGCCGGGCACGAAGTCCATGACCAGGAAGTCGCACCCGTTCTGGCAGAAATAATCGGAGACTTTGGGCAGGTTGGGATGGTCCAGGCGGGCCAGGATGCTGGCCTCGCGGTGGAACTGAGCCCGTGCCTGCTCGCGCAGCGCGCCGTCGGACGGTTCCACCAGCTCCGCGTGGACTGCCTTGATGGCCGTCTTGCGGCCTTCCAACCGCAAGTCATCGGCCACGTAGACGGCCCCCATGCCCCCCTGGCCGATCAAGCCGGTGATGCGATAGCGCTCGCGCAGAATAGTTCCAGGTTGCAACAGGCCGGCCACCTCTTTCTCCTCCCACAAAGGAAGGGTAGCTCTCTTGAGGCCATTTGTCAAACACTGGGAGAAGTGGTGGGAGAGTTCGACGGCGCTATGGGCTCGGGGAGAGCCGTGCCCGGATTTGCTCCGGCACAACCCGGACCAACTCGTAGCGGGCCGGCAGGCTCACTTGAGGGGTAAGCGTGTAGGTGCCGGCGGGCAAGCCACCCACGTCCACCAGCACCCGGAAGGTGGGGTCGTCCAACAGGGCTTGCCGGGCCGTTTCGGGATCCCCGGAGGCCCGCAGTTCCAGCGTCACCTCGCGTGGGTCCAAGTAGAGGATCATCCCGGGTTCCAGGCCGCGCCACACGAGCCGCCTGGTGACGGTGAAGGTGGAGAAAGCGGGCTCGACGCTCACGTGAACTTGTGGCGGGACAACACTGACGAGGGTGAGCGTTTCCGAGACTTGCACTGTCGGGGTGAGGGGGTACGTGCCCGGTGAGAGCCCCTCGACGTTGACGGTTACTGTGACCGCCTCGTCGTCGAGGTCGGCCAGAATGAGGGAGGAGCCCTCCAGGGTCACGGTCACCGTCGGGGGCAAGATGGTGTACCGGAGCAGTTCGTCGCCGCCGACCACTTCCACAGGCCGCACCAATGGGCGAGAGGCTTGGGCCAAACCAATGACCACCTCCACCTGTTGGGGCAACACAGAGGCCACCGTCAACGAGCCGGGCACCGAAACGCGGGGGCGCACCAGGTGAGTGCCCGGCTGGAGGCCGGTCAGGTCCAACACCGCGAAGATGTCCGAGGGTTGGAGTTCCTCCAGCTCGTTGACGGGCCCTTCCACGATCACGTCCACCTGCTGGGGCGTGATCTGCTCGACGGCCAGCCCCGCGGACAACCCGCTCCACGTGGGGCGCACGGCCACTTGGGCGCTGCTCTTCAGGGCCTCCACGACTATGCGGACTTGAACGAGCCTGTTGCCCTGGAGGGGGGAAACGTTGTCGGGCAGCAGGACCTCCACGTCCCGGATGAGTGTTCCGGCCGTCAGGTCGGTCACGTCGATGGGTTCGGTCTCCACGATGGGGCTCAGGTTGTCGATGGCCGTCGGCAGCCCGACCACGCTGATGGTCTGGGGCAGAACGTCGATGTCGCTGACCCAGTAGCCCGGGGCCGGCTCGCCCACAATGACCGGGCGCACGATGAGCTCGCGGTATCCCTGGCGCTGCTGGATGGGCACGGTGACCACGACTTGGCGGGGATCGAGTTGCACGTCCACCGAGCGGGACCCCACGGGCACGAGCTCACCCTGGCGGTCCACCAGCACGAGGGGGGCCTCGACTTGGACGGGCGCGCGCGCGCCGTTGACCTGCACCCTGGCCACCACCCGGTCCACTTGGTCCAAGCGCGAGGAAGGTCCGCGCAGGCGCACAACCGGTGGCTCCACCCGGGGCGCTTGGATCTCGTAGCTGGTGGGAACGCTCGAGCGGTCGATGATTTCCACCTCCACCGACATCTCCTGCTCCTCGATGCGGTCCAAGCGCACGGGGATCTTCTCCGGTGTGGTGGCCAGGATGCGCACTTCCCGGTCGGCTTGCGCGGCCTTCTCGACGTTGACATCGAGGTCGTAGAGGCCGGCTGAAAGCCCGCTGAGGTCCACCCAGGCGCGGAACTTGCTCACGCGCGCCCTTCGGCTGCTGCGCTCCACCTGGTTCCACCACTGGCGGGGGGCGCGCACTTGAAGGCGAACGCTTTCCCCCTCACCGGTCAAGGGGACGAGGCCGGGCGGCAGGTTGAGCAAGTCCACGGGGATCTGTTCGGGGAAGGTGCGCACCACCAGGGGGTTCTCGCTGTTGATGGCCACCGCCCAGATGACGATGCCCAGGAAGAGGGCGAGGAGGAGGGAGGAGAGGTTGGAGAGAAGCTGCCTCAGGCGCACGGCTCAGGGTCCACTCATTGTTCCGTCCGCGTCCGCGGCCACGGCCTTCGTCGCCTCGCGGCGGACGCCGATGCCGGGCTCGAAAAAGGCCAACAGCGAGCGCGCCAGGCGCCCCTCGTCCAGGTGGCGGATCATGCGGCCGCCGTAGGCCAGCGAGATGGTGCCCGTCTCCTCCGAGACGATGACGGCCACGGCGTCGGTCTGCTCCGTGATGCCGAGGGCCGCGCGGTGGCGGGTGCCCATCTGTGGGTCGGGCACTTGGGCGGCCAGGGGGAGCACGCAGGCGGCGGCGGCCACGCGGTCTCCCCGCACGATGACGGCTCCGTCGTGGAGTGCCGTTCCGGGGTGGAAGATGGTGAGCAGCAACTCGGGCGTGAGGGCGGCGTCCAGGGAAACGCCGGTTTCGATGAACTCCTGCAGGCCTGTCGTGCGCTCGAAGACGATGAGGGCGCCGTAGTGGCGCTCGCTCAGCCGTTGGGTGGCGCGGGCCACGTGTTGGATCACCTGTCGCATGGTGGGGCGGGCCGGGGTCCAGCGGAACCCGGTGCGCCCCAGCCGCTCCAGGCCCCGGCGTATCTCCGGCTGAAAGATCACGGGGACGCCGATGAGCAGGGCCGGAATGGAGCGTTCCACCAGCCACCGGAAGGCCGGCAGGGGGAGTACGGAGACGAGGAAGAAGAGGATGGCGATGACCACAATGATGCCGCGCACCAGTTGGATGGCAGGGGTGCCCCGCATGAGGTAGAGCAGCGCGTAGATGAGCCCGGCCACGAGGAGCACGTCGATGATGGCGGTCGGATCGGCCAAGCGTGTCAGGGTGATCACCAGGTCTTGCAGGGAGTCCATAGGCGAAAGGACCTACTTTCCCCGCTCCTGCTTCAGCAGGATGGCCAGCATTTTGCGGTATCGCCGTTCCTGGGGCGGGTGCAGGGCGATCATGCGGCGCAACAGGCCGGCGGCCTTGGCCCGTTGCCCGCTTTTGACGAGGGGTTCCAGCACGCTCTCCCACGTTTCGATGGCCCGGTCCACTTGGCCGGCCTCGAGGAAGCGCTGTCCCAGGGCGATCTTCAGCTCCAAGTCCTCCGGGTGTTGGGACGCGCCCTGCTCCCAGAGGGCCAGGGCCGTGCTGGTTTCCCCCTTTTGGGTCAGGATGCCGGTCACGTCCTGGAGCACTTTGCGGGCACGTTCGGGGCGGCCCATTGTGTAGTAGATGTCGGCCAAGCGGGCGGCAGCCTCCACATCGTCGGGGTGCTCGTCCACGATTTGCTCCAGCACGGCCGCGGCCCGTGTCCAGTCGAGTCGCTGGAGGTGAATGTCCACCAGCCGGCGCCGGATGCGGTGCGCCCACTCCTTCTCCGGGCTGCCGCGCGGGGCCAGGCGGAGGGCTTCGTTCAGCGCCTCCACGGCCCGGTCGGGCTGGGCGAGTTGGTAGTAGCCGTCGGCCAGGTGGAGGTAGTTTTCGAGGGCGGCGTCGATCTCGCCGTAGCGCACCTGGAGCTCGACGAGCTTGCTGCGCGCGCTCACGTCAAGGGGGGCCACTTCCAGGGCGCGTTCCAACACGCGCATGGCCTTCTTGGGGTTGCCCTCCAACACGTGGACGTCGGCCACCACCTCGAACTTGCGCACGGCCTCGCCAATGCGTCCGGCCTGAACGAGGAGATCGCCGATGAGCAGGTGGAGGGGGAGGTAATAGGGCGCAAAGCCCAATGTCCAGTAACACTCTTCCAGGGCCGAGAGCACAAGGCCGCGGTCGGCGTAGCTTTGGGCCGTCGCCAGCCCCTCCAACACCTTGTCCGACTCGGCCACGCCCAGCAATTCCGCCAAGGTCACCTGGTCGCCTGTCAGGGCGCCGAGGCGGTGGCGCACCTCGAGCAGCTTGTCCTCCCAGCCGCGATCGCTGAGAAACTCTGTGAGGGAGCTGATGAAGCGCTCGGCTGTGTCCCGGTCCCCTTTGGCCTCGTAGCTTTCGGCCAGGCTCTCGTAGAGCTTGATGAGCTCGTCGGCCTGCTCGCGGTCCACGGACTGCACGTCCACGATTTTGAGCGCCTCGAGGAAGTGGTTGAGGGCCTCGTCGATGCGCCCCTGGCGCTGGTAACACTGGCCGATGGCGAAGTGGGCGCCCACAGCGTATTCGGGCACGTCTACCACTTCGCTCAGGTAGGCGATGGCCTGGTCGTAGTGCATGAGCTCCTGGTGGAGCACGCCCAAGTTGTAGAGGATTTCGGGCTCCCGGTGGCCCCGTTTCAGGATGGTCTCGTAGGCGCGGATGGCCTCGTCGTAGAGGCCGCGGGTCTGGAAGTCCAGGGCGCGAATGCGCAGAGCCTCCACGCCCAGTTCCACATCCTGGTCCTCGGCCTGTTCGAAGAAGGCTTCGGCGATGCGCTCGAGGGCCCGCTGGGCGGCTTCCTGGGTGGGGACGAAGCCCTCCTCGTCCTCCTTGCTCTCCCCTCTCAACTCGGCCAACAGGCGGCGGGCCTCGGGGTCTCCTGGGTGGAGGGCGAGGGCCTGCTCGCAGGCCGCGATGGCCCCCGTGACGTTGTGGTCGTGGAGGTAGGCGCGGGCCAGGGCCACGAGCGCCTTGGCCGCCAGCCGTGGCCTTCGGCCGCGACGGTAGGCTTCGGCCAGGCGACGGAGGGCAATGACGTTGTGGGGGTCGTGCTGGAGGACGCGCTGCCAGGTGCGCACGGCCTCGGCCGGCTGGCGAAGGCTCAGGTACCGGTCGGCCAGGACGAGCAAGGTGGCGGCTGCGGCATCGTGGCGGCCCAAGTCGCCGTAAATTTCGGCGATTTTGGTCAGGGTGGCCGGGTTCCCCGGCTCCAGCTCCTCGGCCTTCAGATAAGCGCGCAGGGCTTCCTCCTTCTGGCCTGCCTGGTAGAGGGCGTATCCCAAGTCCAAGTAGGCGGTCGGATCATCGGGGCGCAGGGCCACGGCCTGGCGGTAGCGTTCGATGGCGGCCGAGTATTCGCCCCCCCAGAGCAGTTCGTGCCCTTCTTGGAGCAGGGCTTCGTACCGTGCTCGCTCGACAGCCTCGTCCCGGTCAGCGTCGTTTTTCTTCTTGGGCTTCCTGCGCAGCATGGTTCACCTTGATTGTGCTTCACCTTGGCCCAACAGCCAGACCAACAGTCCCTTCTGGGCGTGGAGGCGGTTTTCCGCCTGGTCCCAGAGAAGGGAGTGAGGGCCGTCGGCCACCTCGTCGGTGATCTCCTCCCCTCGGTGGGCGGGCAGACAGTGGAGGACGACCACGTCAGGGTTGCCGCTGGCCTCGAGTAGGTCTTGGTTCACCTGGTACGGGGGGAAGACGCGCAGCCGTTCGGCCCGTTCCTCCTCCTGTCCCATGCTGGCCCACACGTCAGTGTAGATGGCGTCGGCCCCCCGCACGGCCTCCTTAGGGTCGTGGGTGAGGAGGACATCGACGCCGCCCTGCCGGGCGACCTCAACGGCGCGCCCGTCGGGCTCGTAGCCTGGCGGCGTGGCCACGCGCACGTTGACGCCGGCCAGGGGGGCGCCGTGGAGCAGGGAGTGGAGCACGTTGTTGCCGTCGCCGACCCAAGCGAGCGTGCGCCCTTCCAAGGAGCCCCACTGTTCCCAGAGGGTGAAGTAGTCGGCCAGGGCTTGGCAGGGGTGGCTGTAGTCGGAGAGGCCGTTGATGACCGGCACGCCGGCGTGCTCGGCGAGCTGGCGCACGTGTTCGTGGGCGAAGACCCGCGCCATGATGATGTGAACGTAGCGGCCCAGCACCCGCGCTACGTCGGGCACGCTTTCCCGCTGGCCGAGCTGCACTTCGTTGGGGCTCAGGTAAAGGGCTTGGCCGCCCAAGTGGAGCATGGCCACCTCGAACGATACCCGGGTGCGCAAACTGGGCTTCTGGAAGAGCATCCCCAGCACGTATCCCCGGAGGAGGGGGGCGTTCACCCGCCACGCGCGATAGTGCTCCTTCAGTTCGCGGGCCAAGGCGAGAATGTCCCAGAATTCCTCCTTCGAGAGCTCGTGTACGTCCAAGAAGTGTCGCATCGGGGGGCCTCCTGAGCACTCACATTCGGGAGATGTCGAGACCGGCCGGTAGCAGGGGAGCGGTCCGTGCCGCCCCATGTTCTCGTTCGCGCCTCCGCACAGGCGCCTTTTGGCCGATGTTGGGCCTGGCATGAATAAGGGTACCACATTTTGGCGTTGACCACAACTGGGCTAGACATCTTTCGTGTTGACCATCCTGCCAGAAAGCGTACAATACCTGAGCAGTCCACACCTCTCCGAAACGGTGAGCGCACATGGGGGCTCGTGGAGCGCGGAGGACAACGCGGCACCTGCTCGTGGGCACGGCCTTGGTGGCCGGCCTCGTGGCGTGGGCTCTCTCGGGCGACAACACCTTCAGGCTGGCCGGAGTCCTGGCCTGGTGGACGGCTGTGGGCGTGTGGCTGGTCGCCTGGTGGGACGGTGAGTTCCGGCTCCCGAGGCCCAGACTCCGCGCCGAGCAGGGGGGATACTTGGCGGCGGCCGTGATCATTGTGCTCCTCGGCGCCGTGTTTCGCTTCTACCAACTGGAGGCCATTCCCCCCGAAATGACCAGCGACCACGCCGAGAAGCTCCTCGACGTGCGCGACGTGTTGGAGGGCGCACGCCCCATTTTCTTCCCGCGCAACACCGGCCGTGAGCCGGCCCAGTTTTACGTGACCGCCCTTATCGCCGGCCCCCTCGGGTTTGGCCTGAGCCACATGGCCCTCAAGTTCGGCACGGCTTTGGTGGGATGGCTCACTCTCCCCCTGATCATCTGGGCCGTGCGCTGGGGAGGGGGATACTCCCGCCGCGTGGCCCTGCTCACGGGCTTCCTGGCGGCCATCAGCAAGTGGCACGTCTCCATCACCCGCGTGGGCCTGCGCTTCCCGTACACGCCCTTGGCCTCGGCCCTCACTTTGGGCTTTCTGCTGCGGGCCATGCGCTCCTCGGCCGACCGGAACTGGGTGCTCACCGGCTTAGCGCTGGGCTTCGGCCTGTACGGGTACACGGCCTCGCGGATTCTGCCGCTGGTGGTGCTGGTGGGCTTGGGGCTCTGGGCCTGGCGAACACCGGGTGTTTCGTGGGCCGGCCGGGGGTACGCGGCGATGCGGGCCGGCCTGCTGGTGGCCCTCTCGGCCGGGTTGGCCTTTCTGCCCCTCCTGCGCTTCAGCCTGGAGCGGCCCGACCTCTTCTGGTACCGGAGTGTGACGCGCGTGGCCGAGGGAATGGCGGAACCCTCTCTCTCCACCTTCCTCCTGAACGTGCGCAACGCCCTCCTCATGTTCCACGTGCGGGGCGACGTGGTCTGGGTGAACGGCGTGCCCGGAGACCCGGCCCTCGACCGCGTGACGGGTTTGCTCTTCCTGGTGGGCTTGGGGGTGTTGGCTGTGCGGTTGGCCCGACGTCCCGCGCTCCCGGACGCGCTCGTCTTCATTTCCTGGCCCCTGTTGCTGCTCCCCAGCATCTTGGCCCTGGCCTGGCCCAACGAGAACCCGAGCCTGGTGCGCACGGGCGGTGCCATTCCCGTGGTGATGCTCATCGCCGCCTTGGGCGCGAACGCTCTTCTCCGGCGCATTGAGCGTCCCCTCGGCGTGTGGCCGGCCCGCGCCGGCCTGGTGGCGGCCTTGGGCCTTGCCCTGGTGCTCAACTGGCGCACGTATTTCACCGTTTACCCGCGGATCTACGCCCAGGCCTCGTGGAATTCGACGGAGATCGCGGCCGAAATCGAGCGCTTAGCTCCGGCCGTGGGCGGAGTCGATTTTGTCTACATCTTCTCGTATCCCCACTGGGTGGACACGCGCAACGTGGCCTTCAACATGGGCATGCCCGACTGGAACCGGGTGCTCTTCGAGGTTTCGGAGATCGCGGACGCCTCCCCCGAGGTGCGCGCGATCGTCTTCCACCCCGCAGATGTGGCCAACCGGCAGGCTGTGTTCGACCTGTGGCCCGGGGCGTGCCGGTGGGTGGTGCCCAGCCGCACGCCGGGCAAGGAGTTCATCGTGGTGGTGCGCCCTCCCTACTGTGACCGCCTGGAAGCGAGGCCATGAGGGCCTGGTGCCGACGTGTCAACGCGCCGTCCGCTGCCGCGCGGGAAGAGAGGAGCGGCCCGTGAGCGGCGCGGTCGGCCTGGGGCGGGTGATCTGGGAGGCGTTTGCCCTGTGGCGGGCCCACCGGGCATCGCGCATGGCGGCTGCTTTGGCCTATTACACGCTCTTTTCCTTCACCCCCATTTTGGTCATCGTCACCGTGTTGGCCGGAAGCCTGGTGGGCAGGGAGACAGCCCAGGCTCAGGTGCTCGCCTTCCTGGAAGAGTGGTCCGGCCCCCGTGGAGCCGCCTTTGGCCGGGCTGCCCTGGAGAACGTGGGCCGGGCTCCCCACGCTCAGGCCGGCCTGGTGGGCTTCATCCTGCTCTTCTACGCGGCCTCCAACGTCGTCGGCCACCTGAAGGAGACGCTGAACCTCTTCTGGGGCGTTTCCCGCCGGCCCGGCCACTCCCTGGGCCACTTCATCTACGACCGGGTTGTGGCCCTGTTGGCCGTCATCGGCATAGGCGTCCTCCTGCTCGCCTCGGTGGTGACGGGCACGGCCATCACGGCCCTCAGCCGCTCCACGCGGGCCCTGCTGCCGGGTGGCCTCTGGGTGTGGCAGGCGGTCAACGCGGTGGCCTCCCTGAGCCTGCTGAGCTTTGCCCTGGCGGTGATCTTCCACGTCCTGCCCGACACCCGCGTGCGCTGGCGCTCTGCCTGGTTCGGCGCCCTCGTGAGCGCCACGCTCCTGGTTGTGGCCCAGCTCCTCTTCACCATCTACGTGCGCGCCGTGGCCGTGGGCTCGGTCTACGGCACGGCCGGGTCACTGGTGGTCTTCATGCTGTGGGTCTACTACTCCGGCCAAATCATCCTCTTCGGCGCCGCCTGTAGCCGCGCTTTCCAGGGGGCCAAGGGCGCGCGCCGGCGGAGGAGAGAGGCTGTGAACAAAAAAGGTGACACATCAAAGGGGAGCACGGACAGGAGGGAATCGTCATGCGAGCCGTGGACATCATTGCCAAAAAGCGGGACGGAGGGCGGCTGAGCTCGGAGGAAATCCGGTGGTTCGTGGAGGGATACGTGCGGGGCGACATTCCCGACTACCAGGCCGCCGCCTGGTGTATGGCGGTCCTCTTCCGGGGCATGACTCCCGAGGAAACCGCAGTGCTCACCGAGGTCATGGCCCACAGCGGCGAGGTGCTCGACCTGCACCACATTGCCCCCCGCGTGGTGGACAAGCACTCCTCGGGCGGCGTGGGCGACAAGACGACCCTCGTGGTCGCCCCGCTGGTGGCCAGCACGGGGCTGCCCGTGGCCAAGATGAGCGGGCGGGGGCTGGGCTTCTCCGGCGGCACGCTCGACAAGCTGGAGAGCATTCCGGGATTCCGGGTGGAGCTCTCGCGGGACGAGTTCATGGCTCAAGTGGCCGAGATCGGCCTGGTGGTGGCCGCGCAGACGGCCGAGTTGGTGCCGGCCGACCGCCGGCTCTACGCCCTGCGGGACGCCACGGCCACGGTGGAGAGCCTCCCCCTCATTGCCAGCAGCATCATGGCCAAGAAGTTGGCCGGCGGGGCCGACGCCATCGTGCTCGACGTGAAGGTGGGCGAAGGGGCCTTCATGCGCACCGTGGACGAGGCCCGTTCCCTGGCCGAGCTCATGGTCGAGATCGGGCGTCACCACGGGCGGGAGATCACGGCCCTGCTGAGCGACATGAACCAACCTCTGGGCCACGCCGTGGGCAACGCCCTGGAGGTGACCGAGGCCGTGGCCACGCTGCGGGGCCACGGCCCCGCAGACTTCACCGACCACTGCCTCACCGTGGCCGCCCACATGCTCCTGCTAGGGGATAGGGCCTCTTCCCTGGAGGAGGCCCTCGCCCTCGCCCGAGAGCAACTCGCCTCCGGCGCGGCGTGGGAGCGGTTCAAGGCGATGGTGGCCCATCAGGGCGGGGCCGTCGAAGCTGTCGAGGACCCCGGGCGAATGCTCCCCCGCGCGCGGCTGGTCGAGCCGGTCACGGCCCCACGCGCCGGCCACGTGGCCTGGATCGGCGCCCGTGACGTGGGCCTGGCGAGCGTGCTCCTGGGCGCCGGCCGGGAGAAGAAGGGCGATCCCATCGACCACGCCGTGGGCATCGTGGTTCACAAGAAGGTGGGCGATCCCGTGGAGGCCGGCGAACCTCTCATGACCCTTCACGCCAACGACGCCGGCCGGCTGGCCGCCGCCCGCGAACGCCTGGAGCGGGCCTACCGCCTGACCGAGGAGCCTGTCGAGCCCTTGCCCCTCTTCCACGGCCTGATCAGCACGCGCGCCGGCCTTGCGCTCTGACGGCACACACGCCGAGGGCGGCCACAGCCGGGTTGACGAACGGGCCCGTTGCGGCTATAGTCCACCCCGAGTTGAGGAGCAGGTGGTGGAGATCACGCCCGGCATGGCGAAGGTCCGTTCAGGAGGGAACCTCAGGTTCGTCTGTGAAGTGTGCGCCGGCCGTCTCCTGTGGTGGCCGGCCCTCCTTTTCATCGGCCTCCTTCTGGCGCTCTGGGCGCCGCCCGCGGCCTGGGGCTCGGGGCCA